>Ga0209461_10000234_pt1 | contig 24505 bp, 33 predicted proteins | sample AgamicAsMarz_FD_187162 | JGI IMG/M metagenome (GOLD analysis project Ga0209461, IMG submission 187162) | Agave microbial communities from Guanajuato, Mexico - As.Ma.rz (SPAdes) (version 2) | ecosystem: Host-associated > Plants > Phyllosphere > Phylloplane/Leaf | place: Guanajuato, Mexico... | reverse complement strand
ATCGTATGCCCCCTGCCGGTCCGAATAGCCAAGCTCGTAGGCCAAATCTTTTTTCTCTATTTCTGGTCTTGAAAGAACAATGTTTGCAGCAGCTATTGCCCGTTCCCTTAAGACATGGCCTCTCTTTTGGGAGGATAAAAGAGCACGAACATCTTTCAAATAACCAGCGTTGGCTAATGCCAAAAATGTGGTTTTGGGACATCCCTTTTCACGAGATGATTTTGAAATAGTCACGGTTGCGACAGCCTTACTCCAGGCCTCCGATGGCGTAATCCGGTCCTGAACAATGAAACAGCGAGCTTTTATAGCAGCGTCGGCATAGATGCTCATGATTCCTCCCTTAGCTTCACCAGCGATGGAATGAAAATTTCCGATCACATCGTACCTGCAATACTTTTGGCATGCCTTTGTTATCGATTGTTGATTTCTTCTACCGTTTGATTAAACCGTTCCGTTTCAAGTTCGACACCAATCGCCTGTCGATCAAGCTCAATAGCCATCTTAATCGTTGAGCCAGATCCCATAAAGAAATCGGCGACAAGATCACCGGGTCTGCTGCTGGCGTTGATAATGTCCCTCAGCATGTCCGCTGGCTTTTCACACGGGTGTTTGCCGGGGTAGAACTGCACAGGCTTGTAAGTCCAGACATCCGTATACGGAACCGCGGCTGTGACAGCAAAGTGCCGCCGGAGCGATTTGTATTCTTCCAGTAGTTCGCAGTATTTACGGTTAAGTGAATGGTACGTGGCCACCAACTGGTGATGAGGTTGAATCAGTTCGCTACGCTGGTGCTTCTCTGTGGCTATTCGGGTGAATAACGCCTGCAACTTTTGGTAATCCGCCTCGCCCGGCAGTTGCCACTGGCTGGATCCGAACCAGTGCGAGACCATGTTTTTCTTACCCGTAGCGGCTGAAATCTCTTTCGATGTGACGCCGAGTGAGGCTCGGGCACTCTGAAAATACTCGATCAGGGGAGCCATCAGGCTTTGCTTTAATTCCGTACCCTTCCGCTCGTAGCCATCGTCTTTCGGTCTGTACGGCCCAAGATAATGCTCTGCGAAGAGAACGCGCTCGGTCGCCGGGAAGTAAGCCCGCAGGCTTTCTTTATTACAGCCGTTCCACCGGCCAGAGGGCTTTGCCCAGATGATGTGATTCAGCACACTGAAACGGCGGCGCATCATCAACTCGATATCTGCCGCAAGCCGATGACCACAAAACAGGTAGATGCTGCCCGAGGGTTTGAGGACTCGCCAGAACTGCGCCAGGCAGCCGTCGAGCCACTTTAAGTAATCCTCGTCCCCTTTCCACTGATTATCCCAGCCGTTCGGCTTCACCTTGAAGTAAGGCGGATCGGTAACAATCAGGTCAATGGAATTATCAGGGAGGGTTTGTATGTAATGCAGACAATCAGCGTTAATTAACTCAATACTGGATATTTTTACAGTGTTTTTCATAGATCAGTAAGCGGGACTCTGGTAGGCTAACTATGCTTTTGCGCTAAAGCAGTGGGCCCTGGTTCGCTTGTGACCTCAAACATGAGCGAATGGCTGGCCGGGTGCTACAACACCCACCAGCCGCCCATTTTCACAGCAGGAAGCCCGTCATTTATACAGGCCAATGAAAAGGCCCGCCGAAGCGAGCCTAAAGATTTATGAACTTATTTGCACATTAGCGCAGGAGGCACGAGAGGTAATGCATCACTTCTGCATGCCGGGCACCATGACTGAGGAATAATCCTGCCATCTCCCATGTCTCTGTCGCCAAAATCTTCTAACCGATAAAAAACGTGATATCCAACTTTACCTGAACATTCAGGACATGACTTATACACCTGCCCTGCCTGATTAATTTTGAGAGAACCACGTAAAGGTTTAGCACAACCGCTGCATATACCCATATCTTCTCCTTGCTGTGTGGAAACTCATTACTAGCAAGGAGGGGCGCCGCTTTCTTTGATGTTAGTCACGATCGGAAAAGAAGCTTTAAGTGCGTGTCTAAGTGACCACTCTTAACAGGTTACGATAGTTTTTGCGTACGCGTTAGCATTTTCGTAAGATAAAGAAAACTTTTACGGAGATAAAAACGTGAAGGAAGTACTTAAAATATTATTACCTTTCGTTCTTGGTTTTTTATCAGCACCAATACTAGAGATAATTAAAGAGAGGATAAGGCAAAATAGATTGAAAAAAATGATACTCACATCATTGAATGATGAATTTGATTTTTTGGAAGATTGCATTACAACAACAGCGCAGAGTATTACATTAAGAAAAAGTGACAATCTGCCATTTTTAAAGCTTGGCCGTGAGATAGACTTCACACTGTTATCTAATTTTTTTTATGATGTTTATGAATCTTTAAGCAAGGAGCAAAGGAAAGCATATAGCGCTTTACTAACCCATCAAAAAACAATTACTGAAAAATATAATAAAGTTAGAGAAAATTACAAAACAGACAATAAATTATGCCTAATAGCAGAATGCTCCATGCTTAATTCCATGTTGGTTATTTATTATATTTTAAACGACATTATTGATAAGAAAGAGCGCTATGTTTTTCCGACCCTACCTACCTACGAGATTGCGGGTAGGGCCGCAGAAGCTACAGGAGTTTATGAGGTATACTCCTATTATTTAAGCAAAGTTAAATGATAGTACTAAGCATGCATCCTTCGACGAAACCTAAAGCTGTCTGCAATTCTTTTCTGATGGTGCCATCAGAGCATTTCCTTTTTTTCGCAATAGTACGTAATGACAAACCTATAACGAAATGAGCAATTATAAGTTGATACTCATCAGGCCTTACTTTTCTCAATCTTGTCAAGCAGGCATCAATCATAATTCCGTCGTCATCGCCGCATTGAAGACGTGACTTTTTTCCATGCGGCAGTAAACCTTTAAAACCCGCAGCTATTGGTTGCCAGTCAACGCCACTGCTATCAGATGCTGCCCAGGCTCCCCACATATCCATTACTTCATACATATCACGCATCAGTCATCTCCATTTTACGCCAGCACGCCGATGGCCAGCGCGCGATCTAATACCCGAAATACCAGCACAAGCTGGCTGCCATATTTTTCTTCAAATGCCACAGTGTCAGCGTGCAACGCGTCGTGATGCGCTCTGCAAAGCGGGATCACAAACAGGTCATGCGCTTTGGTACCCATTCCGCCCTGCCCGTGGCCGATCAGGTGGTGAGGGTCATCTGCCGGATTGTTGCAGCACATGCATTGCTGCGCTTTAACCCAGCGGGTGTACTTTTCGTTTACCCAGCGGCGGCGCTTTGGGCGCAGCATGAAGGATTCTGGTGTTTCCGGATCGATGCGCAGCGCCAGCACCTGCTTTGCTGTTTCCTGGACGATTTCTCGCGGCGATAGCAAACCCGGTACCAATTCGGATTCGCGGTAAATGTGCTTTATCTCCGGCTCCGGCAGGCGAAGCACCCGCCGGGCGGCGCTATCAGGCAGGGTATCAGCCAGGCTATTTTGTGCCAGCCACCAACAGAACTCAGGCAGCGTCAGTGTGTGGGCCTCATCGAAACCGAGTTCGCGTCGCGCAGCGCGCAGGATGTAGGCTGCGGCGTTCGCTCTGGCGATGGTCTCCAGTGATTCGCTGCTTTGCTCGCGAAGAAGGTTATCGCAGTGCCAGCACAACCGGATCGCGCCCGGCGCATGGCGCAGTGTGGTCATGTTCTCATCGTGCCATGACTCATGTGGCCACTGGCAGACACTGGCGTCCCGCAGCCAGCTTTCCAGACCGTTAAGGCCACCAGCACGGCGCAGCACCGCTTCATTGTCGAATACGCCAGCCAGTGCAGGATCTTCCGACAGCGGTTGCTCTGCTGGTGGCAGTTCACCGTTCGGCATACCCACCAGGCGCTCCGGTTCATTCTCCAGCAGCATGCGCCCGCGGCGAAAGTGCGGCAGCAGGCTGGAGCCGGGACGGAATATAGCGATCCCCAACTCAGTGACTACCACGGGATTTAAAAGCGCCCTCACCAGCTACTCCTTTTTGCACTATGTAGGAAAAGCAGGACTGACTTCATGCTCCCGCCCTCCTCTCATCCAGCCATCTTTGCGCCATCTCAACGGCATACGGACCACCGCCAATCAGTGCGCGGATAATCTCTTCCGCTTCAGCCATTGGCGCCGACAGGTTGCTGGTATTGATCCGGATGCCACGGGATACGTGCGGCGTAATGGTGATCACCTCTTTCTTTTCCAGGGCGCGCAGGTGAGCTGTTGCAGAATTCACCGACGCAGCGCCAATCAGCGCTGCAAGTTCTTTGTTCGTTGGCGGGTAGCCATGCTGCTGCTGATAGTCCACCAGGGCGGCGAGCACCTGTTTTTGCCGTGCGGTCAAAGGATTCATCCCACCTGCTCCTCTGCGTTGACGACTCCGATAGCACAGCCGGGCATCAGATCAACAGATGGTGTTGCAGCCTGACTCCCCCAGTGATCCCACCCCGGCGCCGCGCTGCGGCTGAATAACTCGATGCGTGGCACTTCGCCGTAGAGCCGTTCCAGGCGATGGCGCGCTTCGGCAGGCTTCTCGCTGTGTTCACCCAGCGGGCTATAGATCACCTGCTTAACACCGGCATCTCGCCTTTCCAGCCCGATGCCACGAGTAGCGATCAGAAGATCTTCAGTATTGGCCCGGGTGTGGTTGCCACCGTTCATACGTGTTTGCCCGTTGAGCAGGTCGAGGAAGTCGTAAAAGTCCTCCACCTCACCGGCGGCCAGGGCTTTATTGATATGCATCTCCGCCAGCGCGTTCAGTTTCACCCAGGTGAATCCCTTCATGGTCCGAACCGTAAAACCCCAGGCTTCAGCCAGTTCGATAGCTTCGCGGTTATGCGTCCCGGTGTACCACATTGCGAGAACAGCGTTTTCAGCCGCCAGTGCCCAGACTGGCAAGCGCTTCAGGTCAATCAACTTCATCGTGTCGTAGTGGTCACGCGCCGCACCGTTGCTGGCATTGTTGCCATAGCTCCACGGCGGATCGGCATATATAAGCGAATAGTTCACAGATCACCCCCAACATAGTTCCCCGGTGCGCTACCAGATCCATCAGTAACACCGTGTGTCATGCCACTAAGGCAACGGGCGCGGTATCTGGCATAGCGATTCCTTGATGTCTGGTTAGACGCCGTATCGTAGGCCTCAAGCCACACAGTGGCGGCGCGGCGCCAGAGATTTTTCGCCTCCAGTTCGTGGGCGAGGTTTTCCAGTTCGGTCAGCTTTTTCAGCTCAGCAGCGGTTAACGGCTCATCGACGTAGTAAACCCAGTTATGGCCGACCTTATGGCGCTCCAGCATTCCCTGGTTGTACATGCGGATCAGCGCACCGCCGATAGAGTTTTCGTTGATGTGCGGTAATGCCTCGATGAGATCACGCGCAGCGGATACCGGGTGAGTCCGGATGAATTCGTATACTTCATCGAAGGTGCTCATCCCCGAAACCCCTCTGGAATTGATGTGTCAGGGCGGCTTATCGCGTTGATATCGCGTTCCCGTTTCTGGTCCCATGTTTCACGAAGCGGACGGCCTTTTGCTGCCCAGCGAGTAGCGCTTTGCAGATAACCTTCGAATTTCTTCGGCCCGAAGAGGGTCTCAGGGCGCATGTACTGGTATTGCTCGTCGTTGTCGTGCCAGTGCTCGTGCTTAAGGTCGATTACCAGTTTCAGATCGCTGACGCTGTAACCTTCACGCAGTCTGGCACGGATGTTCTCAAGCGATGTGCGTGATTTCTGGTAACGAGATCCGCTAACCTGGTTCAGATGGGTAAGAACTTCAATCGCTGAATCAGTTATTGCCACTTCGGGGTCGGGTTGCGCAGCAACCGGACAAGAAGTTTTTTTATCCTGTGTACTCTCCTGAGTATTCTCTGTGTAATCTCCTGTAAGAAAGTCTGTGGCTTCACCGCATGCTTGTTCGCTGGCTTGCTCCATACTTGATTGCGGGTTTTCCACATTCTTGTTTGCGGGGTTTCCACATTCTTGTTTGCGGGATTGCACCATTCCAGTTTGCGGGGTTTCCACATTCTGGAAATTCCCCATTCTGGTTTTTTGTTTTGTCTCTTTCTTGATCGGATTTTCAACGTATCCAAGGAGAAGAGCCTCAAGGCGCTCGCTGTTTACTCGATAATGCATGGTCGCAGGCACACCGCGTAGTTGCTCTTCCAGAACGCCAATGGCGATCAGCCGCTTGCGGGCGGTTTCCTGCTCATCTCGAGTGAGACTTGTTTCGGTTGTAATGTCTGCCTGAGTTTTGTAAATCCAGGCGCCATCCATACGGTTATGCCAGTAAACCAGTTGCGAAAGGAAAACTGCTGCAACTGGTCCGGCTTTAACTTTCCCTGCCCGCAGCATGGCAAAAGCGGGCTGATAAGCTACCGGCCTGTCCAGTAACTTGATTAAATTACCCATCAATCGCCTCGCAAATGTTCTGGTACGGCTATGGTATAGCCGCTGGCTGGTTCCCCCATCTGCAAGCCAAGGTTGCGTTTACAGATGAATCCGTTTTCAGTCAGATAGTTCACCGCAGTGATCAACTCAGCAGATGAACAACAACAAAAATTCAAAAGTTTTTTGTCAGTGATGACTTTCTCTTTGCCACCATCACCGCTTCCGGATACCTGAATGAAAAGCATGATCAGGCGATGCAGCGGTAAGTTGAATGTGTAATCGAATACGATGTCAGCTTCAGTCATGGTCTTGTCTCTCAGGTTGTTTGGAATGGGTTTGAACACCATCTACACTACCTGATATCCCTATTTCTCTGAATTTACGCTGGAACTGCTCAAGCGGGCTGAAGCACTCATGCTCGTAACCTTGCCGCATGTAGATAACGCGCTGCGTTTCTGGCTCCCAGCGTATGACCCGGACAGGGATGCCGTACTGGTCCCGGAATCTGCGGTTAAGTTCGCGCATAGTTCTTTCGCCCTCCTGTAGTACACCCCCACGATTGCGGCCGCCCTGCTGTGGTTACATGACACCCAGCGGTTTGATAATCTGCGCTCATACCGAAACGACGGTGTTCCCGGTACAGGGATCATCCTGAGTTGCGGTAAGCGGCTTTTAGCCGTTAAACTGTTCATGCGTTGGTATCTCCACTATTTAGATCGACACGCCGCGACGCCGGGAGCTGCAACTCGCCGGCGTCAACCTTTTCTGGCGCACAGAAAACACGAAACAGCAGCGTTAAATGCTCCTGCCACTTCGTCATCACCTGATAGCTGTTCTCTTCGATTTGTTCGCGTTCTGCCTGGTCAATAACCCCGTCAGCAGTAGCCTTTCTTAGATAGGATGAGTGCTTGCCGATCCATTCGATTGACTCCATCAGACGCTGATTGATGTCGGCGTTATCGATGTCCTCCACTGCCACCAGCGGCACGTTCACGCTGTTTGACTGACGTGAAACCGCATCAGCGATATGCTTCGTGTCGCTTGCCTGCTGAAGCACCATCGCCCAGCCCATAGGGAAGATTTGATCGCCCCCGTCACGCAGACGGTTAAACAGCGCGTCAGTTGTTACATCGAGAATTTCAGCCGCTTCCGCATAGCCGCCAGGCAACGCCGCGATAGTCTTGCGTATTGCCGCCACCAGCCACGCCGGTTGTTTTTCTACTTTCCAGTGTTCATTACCCACGGTTAACCCCCCTGATTCTGTGGTTACGATTAATTGGCGGAATCATTACCTTTGCTATAAAGCTCAGGGTGAAATACGAGCTTTCCCTCAGTGCGGTACGCAGCTTCGGCTGCCCTGCCTTTTGGGATGAGTTGTCCGGGTCTGTTTCGCCACTGGTAAACGGCCTCGCTTGTGATGCCAAAAAACTCGGCAACTCTTTCGGCATTACCAAAGTACTTTTCAATTTCGTCAGTGGTCATGAGACCTCCTAGCTAAGTTTGATTAGATATTAATAACCAATTTTTCTTTGGTCAATAAAAACTAAGATTGCTTAGTCTTTATTAATAAATGGTGTCTTAATGGAAACGGTCGGGCAGCGCATTAAGTCTCTCAGGCGTCTAACGAAAACTTCACAGAAGGAGTTGGGTAAGTTTTGTGGCGTGAGTGATGTTGCGGTTGGGTATTGGGAGAAAGATGTCAATGTGCCAGGCGGTGAATCATTGGTTAAACTGGCTAAATTCTTCAATACTTCAATAGATTACATTCTATATGGCACCGAATTTGAAGGGACGCTGATTACTAAAATGAGAAGAATTCCTGTGATCTCTTGGGTTCAGGCAGGGCAATTCACAGAAAGTAAGGCTGCGGGTTTGTTCAGTGATGTCGATAAATGGGTGGATACCTCCCTTCGAATTGGCGATAGTTCGTTTGCTCTGGAGGTTAAAGGAGATTCAATGACAAATCCCAACGGGCTTCCGACCATCCCGGAAGGGGCTACAGTAATTGTGGATCCTGATTCTGAACCACTTCACGGAAAGATAGTGGTCGCCAGAATTGACGGAACGAGTGAGGCTACCGTTAAGAAATTAGTCATCGACGGCCCCCAAAAATTTCTGGTTCCCTTAAACCCTCGGTACCCGAACATTCCTATTAATGGTAACTGCATCATTATAGGCGTCGTCAAAGGCGTCCAATACGAGATTTAACCTTTTCCCTAACCAACACCTAACACCAAGCTAATTAAAGTTTGGTGTTTTTTGTTGACCTAAAAACTAAGTTAAGTTAGATTTTATTCGTAATGTATGGCACAGGTGCTGTTAGCGGTCCGGTGTATTGCTTTGACAGTATTCCTAACCCAAGCGAGAAGCCGGAATGTACAGGCCAGGCATGTGCAACAGCCTGCAGCGATTCAACTTCATGGCGATTCGGTGTGACCGCTTAGAAGAGTCCGGATAATTAAACAGCTTCATAGCTACTTAAATTTGTCTGGGTAACTCAGAACTTGAAGCAAAAACCGCCGGGCTTCTTCAACATTCTCGGTGTAACCGGGGATCTCAACCGGGGCCAGTTTTACAAAAGATATGGCGTCTTCTCTGCTGAGGGTGCCGTTAACAAGCAGAGCAGTCAGGAGTGCAGCAGTGAATTCAGAGCGTGCAACAAGGTTAACAACATTTTTTTCAGTAGCCGCCTGCTCTTCTTTCAGGCGATTTATCTCAGAAGTCAGATGGTTAATTTGCTGTTTAAGTACTGGATCCATGTTCAAGCCCTTCTTGGCTATGAGAGAGCTACCAAGATACCACCGAGCCTGACGGGGTTAAAAGACAGGCACACAACATGAAAGCGCACTCCTTCTCTCATCAGTTATGGGTGGCAGGTGTGAATAAGCGGGAGTGCGTTTCCAGTTGTGAAGCCATAAAAACCAGTGAGTACGTGGTCGTTTGGCGGCGTCGGATCTTATTTTCCCGTGAAGGCGCCGCAATTTTTTCACATAACTGTAAGCGCGTTCCGGCCTCATCCCCTGAGTGTCTGGTCGTTAATGCAAACCCACTCCGGCGCGCGCTTTCAATTATGTGGAGATGCCCTGGCGGTTGCAGCCGCCCGCTTCACTTAGCGCCCTGCTCCGGGCGCTAATTAAAGCGAACTGTCATCAAATATCGCCACCTGGCGAGGGATTCGTGCACCCAAAATTCGCGCGTTGCAGCGCGCACAGGAGATACAACGCAATGAGAAAACAGCTGGCATCAATGACCATTATCGAGCTGGTGAGGACCGCCAACAATTACGCCACCAGCATCAAGCAGACCGGTGTTTATTCGGATCTGATTAAAGAGCTGTCGTCGCGACTTGAGGCGCTGAACCTCGCATACATCGCCCAGGTTCTTACTCAGTCAGCAACATCAGCCGAAGCTGAGCAGACACCAGCATCACCGGCAATCGCACCGCTGCCAGTAGAACGCGACCAGTATGGTTACTGGACACATCCGGTATACGAGGAATTTTGCGATGGTCGAGAGCATATTCCTACCGCTGAGTTTAACGCATGGGTCACCGCTAACGGGCTGGAATGGACAGTAGATTACCGCGATGAGGAAGAAATTGATCCGGCTGCCGATGGTTATGACATTTCGAAATGGCAACCAGAAGCGCCTGCTGGTGATGGATGGTTTGTTGGTTCCATTCACGACACGGAAGATGGTGCAGTTTGCATCTGGCTTCGCAATAAATCCGAACCATCCCCAGAAACCGCTGCTATCGCCCGCCAGTTTGAGCAGATGAAAGGGGTGCAACCGTGAAAGAGCGTCCAATGTTTTTTAACGACGAGATGGTTCGCGCCATTCTCGATGGCCGTAAGACGCAGACACGCAGGCTCATGAAGGTGCAGCCTGAATCAAACCAGTTCGGCCTTTTACGCATCTCTAATTCAACCAAACGTAACGATATCGGTAAATACCACTGGGCAGAATCGAATGCCACTGGCACTCACGCCCGTTCTAAGTTGTTCTCTTGCCCGTTCGGTTACGTCGGCGATCGTATCTGGGTGCGCGAGACGTTCTCATGCATCGGTAATGAAGATGGTCATCCAGTGGATACGCATGGCAACTTGTGCAGCAGAGAAGACGCGCAGCGTATTTATCGCGCTAGCGCTATTCATAAACCCAAAAACTACGGCCTTTGGACTTCTCAGGATGGCTTCGATTTTGAAGGAGCCTGGACGCCATCAATACACATGCCGCGCTGGGCCAGCCGCATCACGCTGGAGATTACCGGCGTTGGAGTGCAGCGCCTCCAGTCAATCAGTCCGAACGATGCCGCGCGTGAAGGGTTGGTTAAGCTACCTGCCACCGGCCGGTATTGCTTAAATCAGGGGGATCAATATTTCGGCGGTGCTAGCCATGATGCACGCGAAGTATTTTCCTGGCTGTGGGAGTCCATCTACGGTGAAGAAAGCTGGCAGGCAAATCCGTGGGTGTGGGTGATCGAATTCAAGCGCATTGAAGGCGGTGCATGATGGCAGCGGAAATCATCGACCAGGCCAACGAGCTGGTTGAGCAGAACATCAGCCTAGCCATTCAGCGGATGCGCATCGACCGCACCGCAAGTTCGGCTGAGCATTGCGAAGAGTGCGGCGAGGCTATACCAGAAGCGCGGCGCTCTGCCGTTCCCGGCTGCAAGACCTGTGTGGATTGCCAGCAGCTGATTGAATTGGGGGCCGACCATGCTCGCTAAATTACTCGCACTGCTGAAAGGTAACAGGGCTGAAAGCACTGAGTTCGATTACACCAAGCAAACCTGGGGCCACGCCCTGCACTTCGTTCATGGCTTCAAGGAAAAGGGAAAGATGGAGATCACCGGCCATTACTTTGGCGCTGGTCTGATTTACGAACCGATGCCCAGGAAAGGTGACACCTTCACGATTTCATTTACCAACAACCGTATTGGCGTGCTCCGCGTTCACTCTATTAAGTTCTATCGCGATCCGAGTGACATGTTTAATGCCACTGTTTCATTCGAGGGGTTGAAGCGCTAATGGCCAGCAAACTGAAATTGCGGCGACAACGGCGCTTGCGCGAAGACGTGAACTGGTGGCGCGCTGAGGCAATGGACTGCAAAGCGCGGCTGCTGGAACTGGCAAAATTACTGGAGGAAGCCAAGCGCCAGCGAGTTCCAATGCCGGTGCTGGTCCCTGCCCCTATCATGAAACTGATGGCTCCGGCCACCAGCGAACCTGAAATTTGTTTGAAATGTAACGACGGCGCCAGGCTTGGCTGCTCGTCATGTGCGTACCGATTGAAATAGCCGGTTGCAGCCGGCAGTGGAGAACCGACCATGATTCAGATGTTGACGCTTGAGGAATGGGCAGCAGATAAATATCGCAGCAATCCGCCGAGTGTTTCCACTCTTCGCCGTTATGCAAAACAAAACCTTTTTTCGCCACCAGCGATGAAGCAAGGGAGACTGTGGCGTGTACGTGAAGATGCGGAACTGGTTGGTGAATTAGCGTCGCCCATTATCAAGAATTCTGATTCACCAAAGTTATTAAGGATCCTTAACGATGGCTGCCAGACCCCGTAAAAATAATGTCAGCGTACCGAATCTTTATCCACTATATAGCCGTAAGGTCAACAAGGTTTACTGGCGTTATAAGCACCCTATCACGGGTAAATTTCACGCCCTAGGTACTGACGAAGCAGAGGCTATAGCTATTGCTACCGAGGCGAATACTCGCCTCGCAGAACAGCGCTCTCGGCAGATCATGGCGATCAGCGACAAAATCGCGACCAGCAAAGGTAAAGCTATTACCGCAAACACTTGGCTTGACCGATACTGGAAGATCCAAGGGGAAAGACTGGATAGTGGCGATATTAAGCTGAACACCTATAAGCAAAAGGCCAAACCAGTAGCTTTGCTCCGTGAGCGAGTAGGTATGAAGCTGATTTCGTCGGTAGATGTGCGAGATATAGCTGAAATACTGGAGGCCTACATTTCAGATGGACAACCGAGAATGGCGCAGGTGATACGCTCAGTTTTAATCGATGTATTTAAAGAAGCTCAACATTATGGGGAGGTTCCACCTGGGTACAACCCTGCCCTTGCGACAAAGCAGCCACGCAGGCGCATAACGCGGCAACGCCTTAACCTGGAAGAATGGCAGAAAATTTTCGATATTGCCGACGCAAACCACAAGTATATGGGTAACGCTATGCTGTTAGCCCTTGTGACCGGTCAGCGTTTAGGGGATATCTCCAACATGAAATTTAGCGATATCTGGGATGATCATCTTCACATTGTCCAGGAGAAAACCGGGAGTAAGATCGCTATTCCCCTTGCTCTTAGGTTAAACCCAATTAACTGGAGCTTGCGCGAAGTTGTTGCACGGTGCCGGGATTATGCAGTTAGCCCATATCTGGTTCACTTTTTCCGCGCCACTTCCCAGGCTGAACGTGGGGCTCAAGTGAAATCCAACACGATAACAATGAATTTCAGTAAAGCACGTGATGAGGTGGATATTGATTGGGGGGATGGTACGCCAGCAACATTTCATGAACAACGCTCCTTAGCAGAACGCCTTTACGTGGCTCAAGGTATTGATACTCAGAAACTACTGGGGCATAAATCACCAAACCAGACTGCCAGGTATCATGATGACAGAGGAAAGGAGTGGACGAAGATAGCATTGTAAAATGATAAACGCATGAAAACCAAACGTATCAATTAGCTCTAAATGTTGATTAAGTTCAATGAATTTTAACTTAAATGAGATAAATCCGGATGAGATGGGTATTTTGTTACTAAAAGGATTGATACCTACTTCGGAGGGTTTTAATGATTCCACATGGCAGTTACTTTATTGAGCCTCATAATGGGCTTGGGGAAGGTAGTTTCGGCAATGTCGAAAAAGTGACGATTAGAAATTTAAAGAAAGAGGATTGCGGTGACTTTGCAAGAAAAATTCTTGTAAACCATCATGCCGATCCATTGCTTGAAGCTCGTTTTCGTCGAGAAGTTATGTCGCAAGATGCCTGCTTGCATACAAATGTGGTGAGAATAGTTTTGTGCAACTTAATATCTCAGCCTTTATGGTATGTAATGGAACTAGGGGAATGCACGTTAGACGATGAAATAAAATCTGGTGCATTACAGCAAACTGATAAAATAAAGATAGCACAAATGATTACCAGAGGTGTTGCACATATACACTCGAAAGGTTTTTTACATAGAGACATTAAACCTCAGAACATTTTAAAGTGTCCAGACGGTGTATATAAAATTTCAGATTTTGGTTTGGCAAGGCATATGGATCCTGATGAGGCTAGCCAAATTTTAACGCAAGTTGGCCATTTTCCACGAACTCCTCGATACTTCGATCACAATGTAGTGATCAATGGTTATTCAAACCAATCTGATATCTTTTCTATAGGAATAGTACTTGAAGAGTTAAACATCGCAGGATTTGATGATATCGTTGCTAAATGTACTGATAGAAGACTGCAAAGACGATACTTAAATGCAGAGCAACTTCTAAATGATATTAATAAACATATGGAGCAGAGCAAATGATTGATATCGTTTCAGCTTCTTTTCTCACCATATCTAAAGAGCTAAATAAGCTTAATCAAGATACCATACTTCCACCAATAAAAATAAATGATGGTTATTTATTTGCCATTGCTGATGGCTTAGGAGGTTATACAGGAGGTAAAGAAGCTTCAGAAAAGGTTATTTCATTTTTATATGAAAACTCAAATGATTTAATTATTAGTAATTTCGAACATCTTTTCACAGGTCTTAAAGAAGCTGTCAATGAATTAAGCATTCAAAATAGTGAACTTACAAATGCAGCTACAACATTAACCCTTTGTTATATTACAGATAGACATCTGAAAATCGCGCATGTAGGAGATTGTCGTTTATATGTCAAAAAAGACAATAAATTGAAACAACTAACAAAAGATCATACTCAGCATCAGATGCTTATTGATGAAGGTATCTTCAGCTCGCGACAACTAAAAAATGCCAAAGGAAAAAATTTACTAACAACGGCAATTTCTAAAACAATTGATTTAAATTACAGCATGATGAAAATACCATTAGAAGAACTTTATGATGACAATCAAAATTTGATTCTCATTTTAATGTCTGACGGGGCTCATCATTTTTGGGAAAAAAGGCCGCGGTTTTCTGTAAATACCTTGTCAGAACCTTCTAGATTCTGTTCAAGCCTAAAAAAGCGTATCGAGAATGGCCCTCCCATAGACGATTACTCAGTGATTGCCGTTAAGGTAACTACTTAGCTTGGCGGATTGCAACCACGATATTTTGATAACTTAGTTTGATAAAATTTTGATAACCGTTCAAAAGCTAATAATAAAAAACGGGAACCATCAGGCTCCCGTTCGTGTTTAACCCGCGTGGCGGATTACATATTCGCGATAATCGCGTCGCCAAACTCTGAACATTTCAGCAGTTTAGCACCTTCCATCAGACGTTCGAAATCGTAGGTCACGGTTTTGGCGTTAATCGCGCCGCTCATGCCTTTGACGATCAGGTCTGCCGCTTCAACCCAGCCCATGTGGCGCAGCATCATCTCAGCGGAAAGGATCACCGAACCCGGGTTCACTTTGTCCTGGCCGGCATATTTCGGTGCCGTGCCGTGAGTCGCTTCGAACAGTGCGCATTCGTCACCGATGTTTGCACCAGGCGCGATACCGATACCACCAACCTGAGCAGCCAGGGCGTCAGAGATGTAGTCACCGTTCAGGTTCATACAGGCGATAACGTCATATTCAGCCGGACGCAGCAGGATCTGTTGCAGGAACGCATCCGCGATCACATCTTTCACGATGATCTCTTTGCCGGTTTTCGGATTCTTGATTTTCTGCCACGGGCCGCCGTCGATCAGTTCGCCGCCGAACTCTTCGCGAGCCAGCTGGTAACCCCAGTCTTTGAACGCGCCTTCGGTGAACTTCATGATGTTGCCTTTGTGAACCAGCGTCACGGAATCGCGGTCGTTGGCGATCGCGTATTCAATCGCAGCGCGCACCAGACGCTTGGTGCCGTCTTCGGAGCACGGCTTGATGCCAATACCGCAATGTTCCGGGAAGCGAATTTTCTTCACGCCCATCTCTTCGCGCAGGAATTTGATCACTTTTTCTGCATCAGAAGAGTCCGCTTTCCATTCGATACCGGCGTAAATGTCTTCAGAGTTTTCGCGGAAAATGACCATATCAGTCAGTTCCGGGTGTTTAACCGGGCTTGGGGTGCCCTGGTAGTAACGAACCGGGCGCAGGCAGATGTAAAGATCCAGCTCCTGGCGCAGCGCAACGTTCAGGGAACGGATGCCGCCGCCAACTGGCGTGGTCAGAGGACCTTTAATCGCAACGCGGTATTCACGAATCAGATCAAGTGTTTCAGGCGGCAGCCAGACGTCCTGGCCATAAATGTGGGTCGATTTCTCACCGGTATAAATTTCCATCCAGGAAATTTTACGCTCACCTTTGTAGGCTTTCTCCACGGCGGCATCCACCACTTTCAGCATTGGCGGGGTCACGTCAACACCGATACCGTCACCTTCAATGAACGGGATAATCGGGTTATTCGGAACGTTGAGTTTGCCATTTTGCAGGGTGATCTTTTTACCTTCCGCCGGAACAACTACTTTGCTTTCCATTCACCTCTCCTTCGAGCGCTTCTGGTTGTTTGCTCGCTGACTTCATGCCGGGGCGCTCAGACTTCGTCCGTTCACCTGTTATCTGAATCACACAGAGCAAACCGTTTTTTGTTAATGAATTGTAATGAGCCCGTCAATACTAACCGATACTCAGGCTCCATGAAAGGCAATCGTTATTCCGCTATAATGCGGCAATTGATAACTACTGAAAATACCATGAAGAAAACTTCTTTTAGAAATCACCGGGTTGAGCGATTCAGCTCGCGACAAGCATCTAAACCTTCCGGGCAAAGCCAACCAAAACGCGTCATTTTGTTCAATAAACCCTACGATGTTTTGCCACAGTTTACCGATGAAGCCGGACGCAGCACGCTGAAAGATTTTATTCCGGTGCAGGGCGTGTATGCCGCCGGTCGTCTTGACCGCGACAGCGAAGGGCTACTGGTGCTGACCAACGATGGCGCGCTGCAGGCGAGCCTTACCCAGCCCGGCAAACGTACCGGCAAAATTTATTACGTGCAGGTGGAAGGCGAACCGACTGACGAAGCCATCACCGCGCTGCGCAACGGCGTCACCCTCAACGATGGCCCAACCCTGCCCGCAGGTATTGAGCGGGTCAATGAACCAGCCTGGCTATGGCCGCGCAATCCGCCAATCCGCGAGCGCAAATCGATTCCCACCGCATGGCTGAAAATCACGCTGTACGAAGGCCGCAATCGCCAGGTACGCCGCATGACCGCCCATGTTGGGTTTCCCACCCTGCGCCTCATCCGCTACGCTATGGGGAATTACACGCTGGATAACCTCGCCAACGGCGAGTGGCGTGACGCTTACCAGGGAGCCAGCCATGTTTAAACCGCATGTTACCGTCGCCTGCGTGGTTCACGCCGCCGGCAAATTCCTCGTTGTAGAAGAGACCATCAACGGCAAAGCATTATGGAACCAGCCTGCCGGCCATCTTGAGGCCGACGAAACCCTCGTTCAGGCGGCAAAACGCGAGCTGTGGGAAGAGACCGGGATCCGCGCCGAACCGCAGCAGTTTATCCGCATGCACCACTGGATCGCCCCGGACAAAACCCCGTTTCTGCGTTTTCTGTTTGCCATAGAGCTTGACGAAACGTGCGCCACCGAGTCGCACGACAACGATATCGATCGCTGCCTGTGGGTGACTGCCGAAGAGATTTTGCAGGCGCCAAATTTGCGCTCGCCGCTGGTCGCGGAAAGCATTCGTAGCTGGCAGCGCGGGGAGCGCTATCCGCTGGCGTTAGTCGGTGAATTTAACTGGCCGTTCACCGTGTAAATGGCCGTTGTGTGCCTTATCGCAACACATTCACAACATGAATGGGCACAAAGGGATGCCTGCGCTGTCAGCCCGTGATAGAATACGCCGCCCTGAAGTTCTTAGTCGTGAGTATTCTATGTCTGATAGCCCAAAAAAAGTGATCGTCGGCATGTCCGGCGGTGTCGACTCTTCCGTTTCCGCTTACCTGTTGCAGCAACAAGGTTATAAGGTGGAAGGCCTGTTCATGAAGAACTGGGAAGAGGATGACGGCGAGGAATACTGCACTGCGGCGGCGGATCTGGCCGACGCGCAGGCCGTTTGCGACAAGCTCGGCATTGAGCTTCACACCGTTAACTTTGCCGCAGAATACTGGGACAACGTGTTCGAACATTTTCTGGCTGAATACAAAGCCGGACGCACGCCGAACCCGGATATTCTCTGCAATAAAGAGATCAAATTTAAAGCCTTCCTGGAGTTTGCCGCCGAAGATCTGGGCGCAGACTACATTGCCACCGGCCACTATGTGCGCCGCGCCGACGTTGACGGCAAAAGCCGCCTGCTGCGCGGCCTTGATGGCAACAAGGATCAGAGCTACTTCCTGTATACGCTGGGCCATGAGCAAATCGCCCAGAGTCTGTTCCCGGTCGGCGAGCTGGAAAAACCGCAGGTGCGTAAAATCGCCGAAGAGCTCGGCCTGGCCACCGCGAAGAAAAAAGACTCTACCGGCATCTGCTTTATCGGCGAACGTAAATTCCGCGAATTCCTCGGTCGTTACCTGCCAGCCCAGCCGGGCAAAATCCTCACCGTCGACGGTGAAGAGATTGGCGAGCATCAGGGGCTGATGTACCACACCCTCGGCCAGCGCAAAGGCTTGGGGATCGGCGGCACCAAAGAGGGTAGCGAAGAGCCGTGGTACGTGGTTGATAAAGACGTGGAAAACAATATTCTCATCGTCGCGCAGGGTCACGAACATCCGCGTCTGATGTCCGTTGGGCTGATTGCCCAGCAGTTGCACTGGGTCAATCGCGAGCCGCTGCAAGGGACGCTGCGCTGCACGGTGAAAACCCGTTACCGTCAGGAAGATATTCCCTGCACCGTCACCGTGCTGGACGACGAGCGCATTGAGGTACGTTTTGATGCACCGGTTGCGGCCGTCACGCCGGGGCAATCCGCTGTCTTTTACCTCGGCGAAATCTGCCTCGGCGGCGGCATTATTGAGCAGCGCCTGCCGCTGCCCCTTTAACCCATTAGCGTAAATACTGGACTGGCGAAAGCCCGCGCAGCAGTTAACGATGCGGGCAGTAGAAGGAGTGAGTGTGGCGAAGAACTATTACGATATTACCCTCGCGCTGGCAGGCATTTGCCAGTCCGCACGGCTGGTGCAGCAACTGGCGCACCAGGGGCATTGTGACGCCGACGCGCTGCATGTTTCGCTCAATAGCGTTATCGATCTCAACCCGGACTCCACGCTCAGCGTGTTCGGCGGCAGTGAAACCAACCTGCGTACCGGGCTGGAAACGCTGCTTGGCGTGCTGAACGCCAGCAGTCGCCAGGGCCTGAATGGTGAATTAACCCGCTACACTCTTTCTATGATGGTGCTGGAGCGTAAACTTGCCGGCAGCAAAGGGGCAATGGAGACGCTCGGTAACCGTATTGCCGGATTACAGCGCCAGCTTGAGCACTTCGATCTGCAATCGGAGACGCTGCTCAGCGCGATGGCCGGTATTTATGTTGACGTTATCAGCCCGTTGGGGCCGCGCATTCAGGTCACCGGCTCGCCCGCCGTGCTGCAAAGCGCGCAGGTGCAGGCAAAAGTACGCGCCACGCTGCTCGCCGGGATCCGCGCCACCGTGCTGTGGCATCAGGTCGGCGGGGGCCGCCTGCAATTGATGTTTTCCCGAAATCGCCTGTCGACACAGGCCAAACAAATTCTCGCTCATTGTTAACCTCCCGGAGTTGTGACTTATGGAATTATCCTCACTGACCGCCGTTTCCCCTGTCGATGGACGCTACGGCGATAAAGTCAGCGCACTGCGCGGGATCTTCAGCGAATTCGGTTTGCTGAAATTTCGTGTTCAGGTTGAAGTACGCTGGCTGCAAAAACTGGCGGCGCACGCGGCGATCAAGGAAGTTCCTGCTTTTGCTGCCCACGCAAACGGTTACCTCGATAAAATCGTCGAAGACTTCAGTGAAGAAGATGCTGCCCGCATTAAAACTATCGAGCGCACCACTAACCACGATGTCAAAGCGGTCGAATATTTTCTGAAAGAGAAAGTGGCCGATATCGCCGAACTGCACGCGGTATCTGAATTTATCCACTTTGCCTGCACCTCGGAAGATATCAACAACCTCTCCCACGGGCTGATGCTGAAAACCGCCCGTGACGAAGTGATCCTGCCTTACTGGCGCAAGATCATCGACGCGGTAAAAGATCTGGCGGTGCAGTACCGTGATATTCCGCTGCTCTCGCGCACCCACGGCCAGCCGGCAACGCCGTCCACCATGGGTAAAGAGATGGCTAACGTCGCTTACCGTATGGAGCGTCAATTCCGCCAGTTGAACCAGGTGGAAATTCTCGGCAAAATCAACGGCGCGGTAGGTAACTACAACGCGCACATCGCCGCCTATCCGGAAGTGGACTGGCATCAGTTCAGCGAAGAGTTCGTGACCTCGCTCGGGATCCAGTGGAACCCGTACACCACGCAGATTGAGCCGCATGATTATATCGCTGAGCTGTTTGACTGCATGGCGCGCTTCAACACCATTCTGATCGATTTCGACCGCGATATCTGGGGCTACGTTGCGCTGAACCACTTCAAGCAGAAAACCATTGCCGGTGAAATTGGCTCGTCCACCATGCCGCACAAAGTTAACCCGATCGACTTTGAGAACTCCGAAGGCAACCTCGGTCTGTCAAACGCGGTGTTGCAGCATCTGGCGAGCAAACTGCCGGTTTCCCGCTGGCAGCGCGATCTGACCGACTCAACGGTACTGCGTAATCTCGGCGTTGGCGTTGGCTACGCGCTGATCGCTTACCAGTCAACGCTGAAAGGCATGAGCAAACTGGAAGTGAACCGCGATCGTCTGCTCGACGAACTCGATCACAACTGGGAAGTGCTGGCCGAGCCGATCCAGACCGTGATGCGCCGTTACGGCATCGAAAAACCGTACGAGAAGTTAAAAGAACTGACCCGCGGCAAACGCGTTGACGCCGAAGGGATGAAGCAGTTTATCGATAGCCTGGCGCTGCCGGACGACGAAAAAGCGCGTCTGAAAGCGATGACGCCGGCCAACTATATCGGTCGTGCCATCACCATGGTTGATGAATTAAAGTAATCCGTTGTTCTGCCTGCCAACCCTCTTTTCCCTGAAAAGAGGGTTTCTTCCCTCCTGGTTTAATAAATGTTTATCCCCACCGCCTGACAATCAGCGTTAAACTATTTGTATCAAAAATATATGGAGAGTTCTGACGATGCGCGTTCTCGTTGTGGAAGATAATGCTCTGCTGCGCCACCACTTAAAAGTTCAGTTACAGGAACTGGGACATCAGGTTGACGCGGCGGAAGATGCAAAGGAAGCGGATTACTTTCTGAACGAACATCTGCCGGACATCGCCATTGTCGATCTCGGTCTACCGGATGAAGATGGCCTGTCGCTGATCCGCCGCTGGCGCAGCCATGACGTTTCGCTGCCGGTGTTGGTTCTGACCGCCCGCGAAGGCTGGCAGGATAAAGTCGAAGTGCTGAGCGCGGGCGCCGACGACTACGTCACCAAACCCTTCCATATTGAAGAAGTGGTCGCGCGCATTCAGGCGCTGATGCGCCGTAACAGCGGCCTGGCCTCGCAGCTGATCTCGATGCCGCCTTTCCAGGTCGATCTTTCACGCCGGGAATTATCCGTGAATGATGAAGTGGTGAAACTCACCGCCTTTGAATACACCATCATGGAAACGCTGATCCGCAACAGCGGCAAAGTGGTCAGCAAAGATTCCTTGATGTTGCAGCTTTATCCCGATGCAGAACTGCGCGAAAGCCACACCATCGACGTGCTGATGGGCCGGTTACGTAAAAAAATCCAGGCGCAGTATCCCAGTGACGTCATCACCACGGTGCGCGGTCAGGGTTATTTATTTGAATTGCCGAAATGAGGCGCCTGTTGCGACACATCATGCCGCTGTCATTGCGGGTTCGCTTTTTACTCGCCACAGCAGCGGTAGTGATGGTGCTCTCGCTGGCGTATGGCGTGGTGGCGCTGGTGGGTTACAGCGTCAGTTTTGATAAAACCACCTTCCGTCTGCTGCGCGGCGAAAGTAACCTCTTTTACACCCTGGCGAAGTGGGAAAATAACCAGCTCAGGGTTGAGTTGCCGGAAAATCTCAACCTGCAAAGCCCGACGGTGGCGCTTATCTATGATAAGAACAACAACCTGATCTGGTCGCAGAAAGATGTGCCGTGGTTGCAGAAAATGATCGAGCCGGACTGGCTAACGGCCAACGGTTTCCACGAAATTGAAGCCGATGTCGATGCCAGCAGCTCGCTGGTGGATGACGACCATTCCATCGCGGAAGAGCTGAAAGAGATCCGCAACGACGACAGCAACTCGGAAATGACCCACTCCGTGGCAGTGAATATTTATCCCGCCACGGCGCGCATGCCGCAACTGACCATTGTGGTTGTCGATACCATTCCTATCGAGCTTAAACGCTCCAATATGGTCTGGAACTGGTTTATCTATGTACTGGCCGCCAACCTGCTGCTGGTGGTGCCATTGCTGTGGATGGCGGCATGGTGGAGCCTGCGGCCGATTGAAGATCTGGCGCGGGAAGTGCGCGAGCTGGAAGAGCATCACCGCGAGCAACTCAACCCGGAAACCACCCGTGAGCTGACCAGCCTGGTGAGCAACCTGAACCGGCTATTGAAAAGTGAGCGCGATCGCTACGACAAATACCGCACGACGCTGACCGACCTCACCCACAGCCTGAAAACACCGCTGGCGGTATTGCAGAGTACATTACGATCGCTGCGCGGCGAGAAGATGAGCCTTAGTGAAGCAGAACCCTTAATGCTGGAGCAGATCAGCCGTATTTCGCAGCAAATTGGCTACTATCTGCATCGGGCGACAATGCGCGGCAGCAGCGGCTTGTTGAGCCGCGAACTGCATCCCATTGCACCGTTGCTTGATAACCTCACCTCGGCGCTGAACAAGGTTTACCAACGCAAAGGGGTGAATATTACGCTCGACATCTCGCCGGAAATCAGCTTTGTCGGCGAGCAGAATGATTTTATGGAAGTGATGGGCAATCTGCTGGATAACGCCTGCAAATACTGCCTTGAATTTGTTGAAGTTTCCGCCCGGCAAACCGAAGATACGCTGCATATTGTGGTTGAAGACGATGGCCCGGGGATCCCGATTGCTAAACGCGAAATGGTTTTCGATCGCGGGCAGCGCGCCGATACGCTGCGTCCTGGTCAGGGCGTCGGGCTTTCCGTGGCGCGGGAGATCGTTGACCAGTATGAAGGGCAAATTCTGACTGGCGAGAGCCTGCTTGGCGGGGCCAAAATGGAAGTGATTTTTGGTCGCCAACACACCATCGCCACCAGTGACTGATCGCCATCCCTTACCGATTTGTAAAAAGGGGGCGAATTCGCCTCCTTTTTCTTGTTATCTCACCCTGTTACGCAGACAAAATAGCGCATCAGCATTACTATAATCCTTTATTCAGCCACTGATTATTTGCCGGAAACGCATATGGAATATCACGTAGAGATAAACTGGCCAGACTTTATTCAACGCTACTGGCAAAAACGCCCGGTAGTGCTGAAACGTGGAATTAAAAATTTCGTCGATCCCATCAGCCCTGACGAACTGGCCGGGCTGGCAATGGAAAATGAAGTGGACAGCCGGCTGGTCAGCCATCTTGATGGCAAATGGCAGGTCGGACACGGGCCGTTCCAGAGCTATGATCATCTGAGCGAAAACAACTGGTCGCTGCTGGTGCAGGCGGTTAACCACTGGCATCAGCCTGCCGCCGCATTGATGCGTCCGTTTCGCGCCCTGCCCGACTGGCGTACCGACGATCTGATGATCTCTTTCTCCGTGCCGGGCGGCGGCGTAGGCCCGCACCTCGACCAGTATGATGTGTTTATTATTCAGGGCACTGGCCGTCGCCGCTGGCGCGTGGGCGAAAAAACGTCGCTCAAGCAGCACTGCCCGCACCCGGATTTGCTTCAGGTCGATCCATTCGAGGCGATTATCGATGAAGAACTGGAGCCGGGCGATATTCTCTACATTCCGCCGGGATTCCCGCATGAAGGTTATTCGCTGGAAAACTCGCTGAACTATTCGGTCGGTTTTCGCGCGCCAAGCGGCCGCGAATTGATCAGCGGTTTTGCCGATTACGTTTTACAGCGTGAATTAGGCAGCCAGCGTTACAGCGATCCGGACGTGCCGCAGCGTGCGCATCCGGCGGATATTCTGCCAGAAGAGGTGGATAAACTGCGTGAGATGATGCTGAACCTGATCAACCAGCCCGCACAGTTCAACGACTGGCTGGGCGAGTTTATCTCCCAGTCGCGCCATGAGCTGGATGTCGCGCCGCCGGAACCGCCGTATCAGCCGGATGAAATCTATGATGCGCTGCAACAGGGCGACAAGCTGGTGCGTCTGGGCGGCCTGCGCGTGCTGCGTATTGGCGAAGATGTCTTCGTTAATGGTGAGAAAGTGGATACGCCGCACCGCCCGGCGCTGAATGCGCTGGCGGGCGACGTCGTATTAACCGGAGAGAACTTTGGCGATGCGCTGGAAGACCCGTCCTTCCTCGCCATGCTCGCCGCGCTGGTCAACAGCGGTTACTGGTTCTTCGAGGATTAATAAAAGCCGGAGGGCGGTTGCGCCTTATCCGGCCAGGGAAGTCCGTCAAAGTGCCGCCCTGTCGCAGGCCCGGTTAGCATAGCGCCACCGGGCATTTAACCTGCGCTGTTGCTTCCTGTTGCCGGATGGCGACTGCGTCTTATCCGGCCTACACAATTCCGTCAATGTCTCGCCATATCGCAGACCCGGTAAGCGCAGCGCCACCGGGCATTTAACCTGCGCTGTTGCTTCCTGTTGCCGGATGGCGACTGCGTCTTATCCGGCCTACACAATTCCG
>Ga0209461_10000233_pt1 | contig 24539 bp, 14 predicted proteins | sample AgamicAsMarz_FD_187162 | JGI IMG/M metagenome (GOLD analysis project Ga0209461, IMG submission 187162) | Agave microbial communities from Guanajuato, Mexico - As.Ma.rz (SPAdes) (version 2) | ecosystem: Host-associated > Plants > Phyllosphere > Phylloplane/Leaf | place: Guanajuato, Mexico... | reverse complement strand
AACGCCACCCCGGATTTTTGGGCGGGTGAGCGTACCGCGCTGGATGATAAATACAGCTCGTCCGTCGTGGCCGTCGACGCCACGACCGGTCAGGTTCGCTGGCATTTCCAGACGACCCACCACGACCTGTGGGACTTTGACCTCCCTTCTCAGCCGCTGCTGTACGATCTCCCTGACGGTAAAGGCGGCACCACGCCGGTGCTGGTGCAGACCAGCAAGCAGGGCATGATCTTCATGCTTAACCGCGAAACCGGCAAGCCGGTAGCGAAAGTTGAAGAGCGTCCTGTTCCAGCGGGTAACGTTGAAGGTGAACGCTACTCCCCGACCCAGCCCTATTCTGTTGGCATGCCGATGATCGGCAACCAGACGCTGACCGAATCCGATATGTGGGGAGCAACGCCTGTTGACCTTCTTCTGTGTCGTATTCAGTTTAAAGAGATGCGTCATCAGGGCGTCTTCACCCCGCCGGGCCTGGACCGTTCCCTGCAGTTCCCGGGCTCGCTCGGTGGGATGAACTGGGGCAGCGTATCGGTTGACCCGAACAACGGCCTGATGTTCGTCAATGACATGCGTCTGGGTCTGGCAAACTACATGGTGCCGCGCGCCAATGTGGCGAAAGATGCCAGCGGCATAGAGATGGGTATTGTTCCAATGGACGGCACGCCGTTCGGCGCAATGCGCGAGCGTTTCCTCTCGCCGCTGGGTATTCCCTGCCAGAAACCGCCGTTCGGTACCATGTCCGCGGTTGACCTGAAATCCGGCAAGCTGGTCTGGCAGGTTCCGGTAGGTACCGTAGAAGACACCGGCCCGCTGGGCATTCGCATGCATATGCCAATTCCAATCGGCATGCCGACGCTTGGCGCATCGCTGTCTACCCAGTCTGGCCTGCTGTTCTTTGCCGGCACTCAGGACTTCTACCTGCGCGCGTTTGATACCGCTACCGGGAAAGAGATCTGGAAGGACCGCCTGCCGGTAGGCAGCCAGTCTGGCCCGATGACCTACGTTTCACCGAAAACCGGTAAACAGTACATCATCATTAACGCGGGTGGCGCTCGCCAGTCGCCGGATCGCGGTGATTACGTTATCGCCTACGCGTTACCGGACAAAAAGTAAGACATGAAAAAAGGGACTGAAAAGTCCCTTTTTTTTTACCGCCTCCAGCAGACCAGATCGCGTAGGTCGGGTAAGGCGAAGCCGCCACCCGACACAATTCGCAACTCAGAACGTCTCCCAGTTATCCCCGGAAACCGCAGCCGCTGGCCGTAAAGGCACGTTCTTCGGTACAGGCGCGGAGACCATTGCCCGACCTGCCGTCGCCCCGTTCAAGCGAAACGCGCCAACCGCCTCGGTCAGGCGTGCGCCCTGTTCTTCCAGAGATGCCGCTGCAGCGGATGCTTCTTCCACCAGCGAGGCGTTCTGCTGCGTCACTTTGTCCATCTCTGAAATCGCCTGGCTGACCTGCACGATACCGCGACTCTGTTCATCGGAGGCGGCGGCAATTTCCAGCATAATATCGGTCACGCGCTTAACGGCGTCGACAATCTCATTCATGGTGTTACCTGCGGCAACCACCTCGCCCGAGCCCTGGTCAATCAGCGTCACCGATTCATTGATCAGGCTTTCAATCTCTTTCGCCGCGTTGGCGCTACGGCTAGCCAGCGTACGCACCTCGCTCGCCACTACCGCAAAGCCGCGGCCCTGCTCGCCGGCACGCGCTGCCTCTACCGCGGCGTTTAGCGCCAGGATATTGGTCTGGAACGCAATGCTGTTAATCACCGCGGTGATTTCAGAGATCTTCTTCGAGCTGGTGGAGATATTGCCCATGGTTTTCACCACGCCGGAGACCATCTGACCGCCGCGGCTGGCCTTGCCGGAGGCGTCTTCTGCCAGCTTGCTCGCATGGTGCGCATTATCGGCGTTCTGTTTCACCGTTGCAGTCAGTTGCTCCATGCTGGCGGCGGTCTGTTCAATCGCGGCCGCCTGCTGCTCGGTGCGGGATGAGAGGTCCGTGTTGCCGGCTGAGATCTCACTGGTCCCACGATAAATCTCTTCCGCCCCCTGGCGCACGGTGCCCACAGTGGTTACCAGCGAGTGCTGCATGGTTTGCAAATCGCGGGTTAAGCGGCCAATTTCACTGCGCCCCGTCGCGTCGTCCGGCATCGTTAAATCACCTTTGGCGATATTCTCGATGCGGGTGGCGGCACGCTGAAGCGGGTTAATCACCGTCCGGCGCAGCACGATAAAGGTCATGGCCGTCAGCATCAGCGCCAGCGCGAAGGCGCCCACCATAAACATCAGGCCCAGCTGGGTGCGTTTATGCGCCTGCGACGTCAGGGCATTGGCGCGGTCGGTACGGATCTTAATCGCCTTCAGCAGCACGGCGTTATAGGCGTCGTCCAGCGGGCGCGCGGACTCGTTTTCATGATTGATTATCGCCTCGAACATCCCGTTTTTGGCGTATTTGAGCATCGGCTGAAGTCCCGCAATATAGGCGTCGTACCGCGCTTTCAGGTCCGCGTCCAGCGCTTCATCCGCAGGCGTGCGTACGTTACGGCCCATGTAGGAGGCAAACCCCTCCTGCGACTGCTTAATGCGCGTCTCCGCCTCGCTGATGTTTTGCTTCATCGCATCCATTTCCGCGATACGGCTTGCCGCACCCGCATGGATCATGTTGATTCGCGCCGTTCGCAAATGGTTAGAACTGTTCGATAAACCGGTGCGTACCTGAATTTCAGCCGTAACATCCTGCTGGTCGGTATCCGCCTGCAGCAGAAAATAGCCCGCTAGCGCAGAGCTCAAGGCAAACAGAAGAATGATGCCACCGAGAATGGAGGAAAACAGCGGAACCAGCCTGATGTGGTGCAAGAAGCTCAGCTTGTGCTGCGCCTGCACCGAAGTTGTGTTGTCCATGACCGTCGACTCTCTTATAGGTAAGATGCGTAAAAACACGCCTGTAAAATAGTCATCGGCACGGCAGGAAATTTGATTACGGCTAAAAGCGCCAGACAGGTCACACTTTAGAGAAGATTATTCAAGAAATGCCAGCGGCAAAAACCGCTGGCAGAATAATCAGTTGTCGCCGAAATGGATGACGGTACGAATGGATTTACCTTCATGCATCAGATCGAACGCCTCGTTGATTTGTTCCAGCGGCAGGCGGTGGGTAATGAACGGGTCGAGCTGAATTTTCCCAGCCATGGCGTCTTCAACCATACCCGGCAGCTGCGTACGACCCTTAACGCCGCCAAACGCCGAGCCGCGCCACACGCGACCTGTTACTAGCTGGAACGGACGGGTCTTGATCTCCTGGCCTGCGCCAGCGACGCCAATGATGATGCTCTCACCCCAGCCTTTGTGGCAGCACTCAAGGGCGGAACGCATCACGTTCACGTTACCGATACATTCAAAGCTGAAGTCAACGCCGCCGTCGGTCAGTTCAACGATCACGTCCTGAACCGGCTTATCATGATCTTTCGGGTTCACAAAATCGGTCGCGCCCATGTCGCCGGCCAGCTTGAATTTTTCCGGGTTGGTGTCCACGGCGATGATACGGCCCGCTTTCGCCTGCACCGCGCCCTGGATAACTGCCAGGCCAATACCGCCCAGACCGAACACCGCAACGGTATCGCCTTCTTTGACCTTCGCGGTGTTATGCACTGCGCCGATACCGGTGGTCACGCCGCAGCCCAGAAGACACACTTTATCCAGCGGAGCCTGCGGGTTCACCTTCGCCAGCGAAATTTCCGCACAGACGGTGTACTCGCTGAAGGTGCTGGTGCCCATGTAGTGGTAGATAGGCTCGCCGTTGTAGGAGAAACGCGTAGTTCCGTCCGGCATCAGGCCTTTACCCTGGGTGGCACGAACGGCCTGGCAGAGGTTGGTTTTGCCGGATTTACAGAACTTGCATTCGCCGCATTCAGCGGTATACAGCGGGATAACGTGGTCGCCCGGCTTAAGGCTGGTTACGCCCTCGCCCACTTCGACAACCACACCGCCGCCTTCATGGCCGAGTACCGCCGGGAATACGCCTTCAGGATCGTCACCCGACAGCGTAAATGCATCGGTATGGCATACGCCGGTATGGGTAATTTTAATTAGCACTTCGCCTTTCTTCGGCGGCGCTACGTCGATTCAACGATTTTCAGCGGCTGGCCAGGGCCAAATGCGACAGCTGCGCGAGATTTCATCATGTTTCCCTTATTGTGAGGTCTGTGGGTTTATTTTAGATAAGAGCGCAGCAAATGGCCGACTTCTGCCATCCGAACGGCTCGCTGATCCGGAGTTGTCTCCCCCGTCACCAGCTCATCTTTGAGGTGAATTTCGACCATTTCGCCCATCAGGCCGTTGGCAGCACCGCGCACGGCGGCAATTTGCTGCAGGATGGCCAGACAGGGCTCGCCCGACTCCAGCGCGCGTTCAAGGGCATCAACCTGGCCCCGAATTCGCCGGACACGAGTCAGAATACGTTTTTTATCTTCGGGTGAATGCGGCATACGCCCTCCTCACATATACTATAGGGGGGTATACTAACCTTTTTATCATCCTCATGTAAACATCATGCGTTTCATGGTTATCATGCATTTATCTGATTGATCAAAAGGGTCTGGTAGCAACTGATAATGTCTGTCGACCCATGTTTCACATCACTGCAGGAGATAAACTGCGCTGAACGTAATCAGCGGACTGTGAGGGAAAATCAGGCATTGAATAATTGAATACCCTTTTAGTCATTCATATTTCAAAGAAATATAATGATTTCATATAACACTTCTTGCCTAACATGCTCATTCACTGCGGGCTTATTTACGCTTCGTAAATATAAATTCGTTATTTGAAAAAGGAGTTTTGAAATGGCAATACCAGCATACCTCTGGCTGAAAGATGACGGTGGCGCGGACATTAAAGGCGCCGTTGATGTGCAAGACCGCGAGGGAAGTATTGAAATTCTGGGGTTCGGTCACGGTCTGCATTTACCAACCGATAACTTCACGGGAAAGATCGTCGGCACACGCGTTCACAGCGCTCTTGTGTTTGAAAAAGAGTTCGACAGCTCCAGCCCGTACTTATACAAAGCAGTGGCAACCGGACAGACGTTGAAAAATGCCGAGTTCAAATGGTACAAGATTAATGACGCAGGCCAGGAAGTCGAATATTTCAACATGCTGCTCGAGAATGTCAAAGTTGTTTCTATTTGCCCGGTTATGCATGACGTCAAAAACCCAGCAATGGAAAAGCATAACCACCTCGAAAACATATCGCTGCGCTATGAGAAAATCACATGGCGACATTGTGATGGTAACATCATCTTTGCTGACGCCTGGAATGACCGCGCATGAATCTTCTACAGTGCTATTTTCATCTTGATGGTGGAAAGTATGCGACCTTGTCTGTACCTGGTGTGGGATTTTTCCCTGCATTTTCTGGAAATGGCAGCGCAACAAATCAGCCTGACAGCGCAAACTTACCCAATATTGGCCCGATTCCACCAGGTCGCTATTATATATTATTGCGTGGTTTAGGTGGCTAGTATACTCAAACAAAAGATAGTGTTAATGCATTTTTCACAGGTTCAAATCGAAGCGAATGGTTTGCTTTATTCCGAGATGACGGAGTGATAAATGATGAAACTTTTGAGCACGGAGTAAGAAGAGGAGAATTCAGACTTCACCCGATTGGGCCGTCTGGATTAAGCAAAGGTTGTATTACTCTCTATAGTCAAAGCGATTTTAAGGTGCTAGCAACGGCACTGCTTCGTACAGGAGGTCAGCATTTGGGAAACACCATGATCGCACATGGCGTTGTGCGGGTTTATTAGTGAAGGCGGTATTGTTTTTGCTTATATGGTGCGCAGCGTTATTCCTGTCTATGCTCACACTTTATAGAATCGTTCCGCCGGAAAATCAGTATACAATGGCTGAGTACTTTGAAATATATGGCGACGAAATGATTATGGATTTTGTCTTGTATATTTTTTTTGGTGCAGCAATATTCATTGCATCCGCTTCAACTTTAGCTTTATATTTTTTAGTGCGAAAAAAATAATACAGGGCAGCGCTGCTGCCCTTCTGCTAGTAACCTTAACGGCCACGGTTATAACAGACATCTCGAAGTCATTTAGCTGCGTTAGCACCGGATGAACGTTGGGTAACACTGCAACGACACCTTAAGCCTGTTCAGCCAGGGAGACATATCCTAAAAATCCCTAAATCTGATTCGAGCGGCTATCCTTAAACTACCCACAAAAGGAGGTAAGAATGTCTGATTTCGACGCTGATAAGAACGCTCAATTTGCTGGCGAAAAAGCCAAAAACAAACTTGATGAACTTGCAGGCTCTGCGCAGCAGCAGTTTGGCGACTTCGTTGATTCACCTAAACACCAGGTGAAAGGTGCGGCAAAAAAATATGCTGCACAGGCCAGCGATGCCGTATCTGATGTGACTGAAGCCGTAAAAAATAACCCACTGACCGGCCTGATTGCTGCCGGGGCGGTAGGTGTCGTACTGGGCCTGTTGCTGGGCCGTAAGTAATCTCAGGCCCCTCGGGGCCTTTTTTCTCTTCCGTTTCCTTCAGCCAGGCTCCTGCACCCCCGGGCCCAGAATGCCCGATAACACGACGGCCTCAGAGGTCGAGCAAATCTCGATATCTTCGCCCATCAGATGCCAAACCCCTCTTGTTATCCCTCCCGTTTCAATATCAGTGATTGGTATATCCGAGTAGCGGGCTTTCTGAACAATCCCCCTAAACTTAATCCAGTAGTAACCGTCTTGCATGGCATACCCTCCTTTTTGGCATGGATAAAGTATTGCAAAGAACCAGCAATCTGGCGGAAAAGGAGGATAAAATTTTTCCATTTTGAAAAAGTTGTACATTTCCCCTGTACAGATTTAGCATGATGGTATAAATTCATTTGCATCAATGTTGCTAAAATGTTTGTTAACGGTGGAAAATTATGCGTCGCAACCTAGCCCCCTCATCTGCAGAAAGCGCTATCACACTGTATTTCAATAAAAACAATATTCCCGGTCAGCAGGAGACGCTTGGGCTGATCGTCGGTGAAATCATTAAGGAAAATGTACAACTGAGCAGAATGACAATTTGTACAAAGCTGCTGCGACGTATCGAAGAGTCTTCCTGTGAAGAGGAAAAGGCGCATTACAACGGGCTGATCGCCCTCTTCTTCGAGCGATAACATGAAGAAATACTGTTTTTTAACTTACTAAGTTAGTTACGCTGATGGGCTGTCTTTACCCTAAGCGATGACTAACCCAATGCTACAGCCCTCCGCATGTAGCAGAGTGAGATTGAAGCTATGCATAGAACCAGATTTGAACGACTCAAAGACGACCTGATTGGTGAGGCCGTTTTATCCATATTAAAAGAGAACGGGCCCATCACCTTTGCGTCGCTTGCCGAGCGCCTGCGTTCCATGGCTGGCGTTGAGTCAGATGATGAACGTAAAAATGCGTTGGTTGCTGCTGAAGATGAAGTACGCCAGCGCGTGACGGGCGTATCACAAGACAGAGGAAGAGCGATCGGCGACTATGACGTAGGTCGAATCCGTTCTCTCTTCAAAAAAGACACTCTTCTTTTCCCCGATAAGAAACACTAATTTGCAACGGACACGGTGACCACCATGAGCAAGGCGATGAGACAGCAGACGTATAATTTTGAAGCACTGCACGATAAAGGACTGGCCGAACATTTTCTTAACGCGGGTAAGCATCTCAGCGATGAGGCTGAAGTGTTAGGTTCTGCAATACGCTGTATTTTGCTTTGTGGTGATAACCTTTCGAACAAAGAAATTATCCTGCAGCTGATCCACGCGCTTGAAATTACACCAGAGCCTGAAGCGTGTGATGTGATCCGTAACACGCTTGAAATTGTCGTCGGATTTACCCGGGACGACATCTGATTAAAAGAGCGCGATAATCTCCACTCCTGTCTGAAAGCTGGTGGGCTGAAGTAAGAGTATTTCTACTATTACCCTCACCCACCAGCAGCATAAATCATTAACTAAAAAGCCTCACCATGCGATCTAATTCATCCTCCCTTACCGCGCGTGAGAGATAATATCCCTGGAAGTTTTTGACCCCAAGAGCAATCAGTTTTTCGAACTTTTCTTCACTATCTACTCCCTCTGCAACGCAATCACTGCCTGACATATCGCTGTATATTTGTATCGCTTTAATCAAATTATAATCATTGTCGTTAGCCACGAACTGCTCAACAAGATCGCGGTCCAGCTTCAGCCCGTCAAAATGAATGTGCCGCACGGGGAACATCGTGTGATGATTCGAAAAACAATCATCCAAAAACAGTCGACAGCCCGTATTTCGCAAGCGCCGCATCGTTTCAGGGATCGCAGTATCCTTCATAACGTCAATAGTTTCAGCAAACTCAAACACCAGCTTCTCGGCCCACTGCGGCTTAAACAGCATTTCAATCGCCTTTTTGGCCATACCCGGAAGCGCATTTCCGGATGCCAGCCGCGGCGGGATATTGACCGAAAAGTAGTATTTCCCGTTATATTTATTGATGCCTGACACAGCGGCATGGATCACCAGCGCGGTTATCTTCAGCCAGATTTCAATATCTGAAATGTCAGACAAAAAAGTCGCGGGCTTGACAATCTTACCGTTCTGATTCCAGCGCAGCAAGATCTCAAAACCTACGCCCTTTTTATTACGATCGGTAATAATCTGATAAGCAGGAAATATTTCGCCCTTAATAAGAGCGTTTAGGATGTCAATCTCGTGGCTGGACAACCGTTCTCGACTATTTTTTCGATCGCCGCTGCCCTCCGTTCGTAATACATGCGTATCGTTTAACCACATTCTAATGGGCTGTATTTTTCTCACGCCCTCTTTGCGATGGGTATAGACGGTCTTATCCGACAGGCCCATTTTTTCACACTGTTCTTTTACCGACATTCCGCGGTAGAAATTTAGCAACACGTCAAGCTCGCGCCGGGTTAGCCCCTTTGCCACCTCTTTATAAGAACAGTCTGTATAGGCCTCGCATAATAAGCGAGAGTGATTTTCCGACACGTCAGCCGTAGTTTTAAAAGCATCCGAGATATCCGAAACGCGGGCGACTCTTACCCTGGATAAGTGTTGTTTATCATGGAGAAGGCTTCCCAGCGTCCGGTAAAGCCAGCTGTCGGGAATTTTTCCATACAGCGTAACCCGTCGAACCACAGGAAGAACGTTAAGAATTGAAGCTAGCTTCTTCAGGCTCTCCAGTAGAAGAACAATATCGTTCCCAAGAAACACACAAATTTCAGCCTCTTGATTTGAAATAATATTTTCTACGTCACGCGAGTGTGGTTCATCGTCATTAAAACGAAGGTGAGTCGCCTTTATCCCGTGCTGCTGCAAAAAAAGCGTGTATCCCTGGAAGGTAAAGCCACAGGCCGAGATGACAAAGTGTTGCTCATAGCGTGCAGCATTTCTGTGCGAAATAGTTTGGATCATATCCTGCTCCTGGGGACACAAACACAATTCTTTGACCGAGAGAATGGTCAGAAAAAGGGCAGCAAAATAATATTGAAATGTAACAAACTTGAAATAAGCTCGTTGTGTAAAATAATTTTACAGCACCTGAACACGTTAATAAACCGTTATCAACGCAACATACTGGAACATCTTTGGGTTAATCAACCCGCGCATCCATACGCGACGTAAATATAAGTATATTTTTAAATAACCGCAGTGATTATGCCATCCACAATGGTATAATGAAAATTCCTAAAAACAGACTGGATACTTCATCTCATCGCTTATTTGATTAAGAGAAAATGCTATGGATAATCACATCTCATCCAGAGCTTTGCTGCATCGACGGGATGTCATTAAGAACAACCCACGATTCAGCGAGGCAATAATAGAACACTACACCATTAACGACAGCATTTATAAAAAACAGCCTTTGTTCTACAAAACCATGCTTCAGGAATCACGCTTCAATATCATACTTTCAATGTGTTGTTTTATTTTTGGAAATCAGGCCGAATCAGTATCAGAGATTAAGGAACTATGCTCGCGATATCATATTGCCAGCCCCAACAGCGTTATTGCGATTATCACCATATTGAGAACAACCGGTCGTATCAAGACCTGGCGCTGTAGCGAAGACCGACGAAAAACACGAATCGCCCCAACAGAAAAAGGACTCAATGAACTTAAACGCTATATGTCCGGCGCGTTCTTACCCGTCAGTATTCTCTATCCGGCGTTCGATATTAACGTCAACCTGTTAGACAGCGACGTATTACGCAACAATTTCTTTAGACGCGCGGCGGAATACCTGTTTCGGGGATTAACATTCAAAAAAGTCTTGCCTGAGGTGGGATTATTTATCGAAAAGGACGGGGGCCGAATGATTATGTTATATCTGTACCTTCAGGCCATTAAGAATAAAACCGCGCACGGTGCCATAATCGATTACTCAGCCAGCACGCTCGCAAAAGAATTTTACGTTTCGCGTATTCACGTAAACAGAATTATCAAAACGGCGCAGGAGGCAGGATATTTAAAAGATCGCGGAGAAGGTCGAATGTCGATTTATCCGGCATTCCTTGAACTGGTTGAAAACTACGCCGGTTTATATTTTGCCTACGTTACGCACTACATCAACGTTGTACCGAAAGAGCGGCGCCACGCTCCTGCCGTGACGTCCACCGTATAACCCCACCGGCGTTCGGTTCCCCGAACGCCTTTTTTTTATCTTTCGCGCAGCGCCTCTTTTGCTTTGTTCAACGGCTTCAGCAGATAGTCGATAATGGTTTTGCTCCCCGTTTTGATATCCACGGTGGCGATCATGCCAGGAAACACCGGGAATGGCTTGCCCTGCTTATTGGTCAGATGATTGCTGTCGGTACGGATATAGACGCGATAGTAATAAACATCCCTCTTCACCTCGTCCTGCAGGGTGTCCGGTGAAATCATCGTCACTTCCCCTTCCAGCCCGCCGTAGATGGAGTAGTCATAGGCCGTGATTTTTACCAGCGCTTTTTGCCCAGGATGAATAAAGGCGACATCGCGCGGGGAAATTTTCGCTTCAATCACCATCTGGTCATCAAGCGGTACCAGGCTCATCAGCTTACCATTGGGTGGAATGACCCCGCCGACGGTCGTTACGTCGATATCCTTCACGATCCCCCGGACCGGCGCGTTAAACGTCAGGCGGGTCAGGGAATCCTCACGTCCCTTCATCACCGAACGCTGCGCTTCCATCTCGGCGTTGGCCTTGGCCAACTCCTCGCGGGCGCGCACGTAGTACTGGTTTTTCATCTCGGTGATCTTATTCTCAAGCTCATTTTTTTGACGCTCAAGCCGTAACACCTCCACTTTACTGGCCGCGCCCTGCGTCACCAGCGGACGGGTCAGGGCGAGTTCTCGCTGTATCAGCTCGGCGCCCTGACGTAACCCTGCCAGCCCTTTATCGAGACTTTCGCGACGCGACTGATAAAGCGCCGTCTCCTGTTTAACCAGTTCGACGTCGTCATCCAGCTCCGCCGGGAAGACCAGCGCGGTGTCGTTCACCTCGGCGTTCAGCCGCGCGGCCGTTGCCATCGCCGCGTTGAGTCGAGATTCACTTTCCAGCACGCTGGACTCGGTTTTCGTGCGGTCGAGCTGTGCAAGCTGCTGACCGCGCTCAACGATGTCGCCTTCACGCACCATCAGACTGTGAATAATCCCTCCTTCAAGGGACTGGATCACCTGCTCATGTGAGGACGGGATCACCTTGCCGCTGCCGGTGGTCACTTCATCAAGATGGAACAGGCTCGCCCAGGTAATAAAGACGACCAGCAGGGCAAACAGTGACCATGCGACCAGGGTAGCGCGCGGCAGGCGCGGCTCCTTCAGGCGGCTGTTAAAGCGGGAGAAATCATTCATGCCACGCCCTCCGTTTTCATCGTGACGGTACGCTGCGGTGCTTTCTGCGCCGCCATGCCGTGCTGGCTCAGAATGGCGTCACGCGGGCCATCCATCACCACCTTGCCGTTCTCCAGGACGATAATGCGGTCAACCAGGTCCAGAATAGGCAGACGATGCGTCGCCACCACCAGCGTGCGGCGCTTACCCAGCCACTGGTGAAGATGTTGGATAAACTGCTTCTCGCTGACTTCATCCAGCCAGGCGGTAGGCTCATCCAGCAGCAGAATATTTGGCGACGTAATCAGCGCGCGCGCCAGCAGTAACGCCTGACGCTGACCGCCGGATAGCCCAGCGCCCCCTTCATTGATGATGTAGTTCAGCCCCATTTTCTGCTTGCGGACAAACTCCAGCGCGCCGCTGTTGACCAGCGCCTGATGAATTTCATCATCGGTAGCCAGCGGATTGCCCATCAGGATGTTGTCGCGCACGGAGCCAAAGAACAGCCGCGCCTGCTGGCTGAGCAGCTGCATATCGCGACGCACGTCAGCCGGATCCAGGTGGTTTAAGGCAATATCATCCAGAAGAATGCTGCCCTGCTGCGGCTCCTGCATCCCCGCCAGCAGGTGCAGTAGCGTGCTCTTGCCCGATCCATTCCGCCCGAGCACCGCAACGCGCTCCCCGGCACGGATCTTCAGCCTGCTGATGTTCAGCACGGTGAGCTTCTCTTCTTCGTCGTAATAAAACCCGACGTCGTCCAGCTGATAATCACCGCGCAGGTGGGCTTTGTGCACTTTTTTGCCCTGCTGCGGATCGTCAATCGGGCGCTGCATCAGGTCATCGAGCCCCTTGCGTGCCACCTTTGCCGACTGCCAGCGCGACAGCACGCCTGAGATCTGCGACAGCGGCGCAATGGTCCGCGACGCCAGAATCGAGGTCCCCACTAGCGCACCGGTGGTCATGTCGCCGCTGATGACAAGGTAACAGCCCACCAGCAGCACCACGGCGTAGACGATTGACTGTACTTCCTGCGTCCATGTAAGCAGCAGCCCCGTCAGCCAGCGCTGCTTCATGCCGACGCTGGCAGCCACGTCATTGGTGTTATTCCACTGGTTCTGGAAACGCTGCTCGGCACGCATCAGCTTGATGTCTTCTAGCCCCTGCACCGCTTCCACCAGCGTGGCGTTACGAATAGCGGATTCACGCATCCCTTCGCTGGAGAGTTTTCCCAGCGGGCGCTGCACCAGCAGGCCAGGGATCAGCAGCAGCGGAACGGCAAGCAGGACCACAAGTACCAGCGGGCCGCCAATCATCCACAAAATAACGACAAACAGCAGGAAGAACGGCAGGTCGGAGATGGCCGCAATGGTGGTGGAGGTGATCAGCTCTCGCACCGACTCCAGCTCGCGGATCTGCGCGATAAACGATCCGGTCGATTTCGAGCGCGCACCGTTTTTAATCCGCAGGGCGTGGGCAAAAACGCGCTCGGAAATACGCAGGTCGGCGCGTTTCCCCACCACGTCCGAAATATGCACGCGCAGCATGCGCATGATGAATTCAAAAACGATGGCGATCATCACGCCGCCAAACAGCACCCACAGCGTGGCTTCCGACTGTGACGGTACCACCCTGTCGTACACCTGCATGGAGAAGACCATGCCCGAGAGCGCCAGCACGTTGGCGACCAGCGCCACCAGCATAATGTCGCTATAGCGACGCCAGTCTTTCAGCGCCAGCTGCCAGAACCAGTTTTTCTCGTAGGGTTTGATGTAGTCGTCCACGCGCGCGTCCGGCGTGGACTCCAGCGGACGCAGTACCAGCAGCCCTTTTAACCGTGAAGCGAGATCCTCACGCGTCAGCGTCGTCTCCAGCCCACCGTCGCCGCTAAACTGCAGGCTGACGTTCCCTTCATTGTCCATACGGTTGATAACCGCGATCTGTCCGCCGGTGAACTCCGCAAGCAGCGGCAAACGCCACGGGTCGAGCGATACGGCCTCCGCTTCTACCCTACGCATCCCCAGCCCTAGCTGACGCGCCATCTCCTCCAGCACCAGATGGCGCGGAGACTGACTTTCATGGTTAATCGTGACCCGAACGTGCTCTGCCGAAAAATCCAGCCGATAGTGCTTTGCGATGATGAGCATGCCCTGCAGCCAGGGTTCGTACTGTGGGTGTGTCTTCATAATGCTACGTCCTGTCCAGTGCGATAATTACGCACTGAAATGATACCCTTGCGAGATGATTAGAAATCGAACACTCCCTAAACAAGCCCGCAAAATAATCTTGTGAAATATAGGGTTATGGCTATTCGTGTAAAGAAACGCAAAAAGCCGCGAGGATCGCTCCCCGCGGCGTTGTTTTACGCAATCAACAGCTGGTGGTTCGCCAGCAGCGTTGCCAGATCCGTCTGCACGCCGTTCAGCGTCACCAGGGTGGTCGGCGAGAACTGGCCGCCCGTCCCGTCCAGGTCAACCTGGATTTCGGTGTTGCTGCCGTTCTGCACCACGCGGATGTAGTCGGCAATGTTGCCCGCGCTGCTGTCCAGCGTCGCCACACCGTTCACGTAGCTCGCCGAGGCGGTGCCGGTATAGCCGCTGTCGGAAAGCAGGTCGCGCAGATCGATACGGTCCGTATCCGCCGTTCCTTCCCAGGTGCCGACGGTAAAACCGTTGACCTGGTCGCTGCCGTTACCGCCGGTGGCATCCGTGGCGTTGATCAGCTTATAGAGCAACGTATCGTGGCCTCCGCTGCCGATGTTGAAGGTGTCGTTCCCGCCGCGGCCTTCGAACTGGTTATCACCGCTGTTGCCGGTAATGACGTCGTCGAAGTCGGAGCCGTTAATCCCTTCAATATTCAGCAGGCGCGTAGTACCGAAGCCGGTGTCCTGCGCGGTTGAAAGACGCAGGTCAACGGTAATGCCGGACGTCGCATTGCGGTAATCCACCACGTCCATGCCGCCGGTATTGCTCCAGGTGTCATAGTCGGAATGGGTATTCCAGCCGCCGGAGCCGTTATAGGTATACGTGCCATCCTCTGCGATAAAGGTGTCGTTGTACCCGGTACCGGTAATGGTTCCGCTGTGGCCGCCGGTGGCCGCTTCGGCCGTGAGGACATAGCCCTCTTTGCCGTTGCCCGCATCCAGGCCGGTCCAGGTGACGTTATCCGACACGCCGTTAGTGATCTTCACGATCTCCGCCGAGTAGGTTTCATTCGGATCCAGCCCGAAGAAACTCACCAGCGCAGAGGCATCGTTCGAACCAATACCGGACTGGGCGTTGATGATCTGCGAGGCCACCAGTACGCCGGACGCGTTGTACAGATTGACCGTGTTGCCGTAGTAGGCGTTGATGCCTTCGCTATCCACAATGTGCAGATGCATCGCGGTACCGTCGGCAATCTTCGCGTTGTTTTGCACCAGTACAACCTTACCGTTCTGCTGAGACACCAGCAGGTCTTTCGAACCATCCCAGTTGTAGTCGACGGCGGCCACGCCGGTAACGTTGACCAGGCCGGAAGCCAGCTGGCTTGAGGTCCAGGTCGAGCCATAACCGTTGTTGGTGAACAAGGTTGCGGTCTGCGACGTGCCGTAGGTGCTGAGCTTGATGATGTCCATCTGCCCGTCACCGTTCCAGTCCACCGCCACCGACAGGTAGCCTGCCGAGGCGTTAGAGGCCTCAACCGCGCTCTTGGTCGTGGACAACTGCCCTGCACCGTTGTTGTAGTAGATCACACCACCGGTGTTGTTGTAGCTGGAGCCCAGATAGAGATCCATGTAGCCATCGCCGTTGAAATCCGCCCACGTCATGGATGCAGCCGTGGTGGTATTCGAGGCGTTGACCACAAACACGTTGGTCAGGTTCTGACCGATGGACAGCGTACCGTTACCGTTGTTGTTCATCACGGTCAGCGAGTACGCGCCGCTGCGGTTGGTGTGTTGAACTACGTCCACGGTACCGTCGTTGTTAATATCGACACCGGAGATTTCACGCATTGTCGTGAACTGCCCCCAGAAACCTGCCCCGCCGTTGGTACCGTCCGGCGTCAGCACGCCGTTGTTATTGATCATGTAGGTAATGGAGTCTGCACCCGCATCGCCGTACGCCAGGTCAAGATAGCCATCACCGGTTTTGTCGTACGCAATCACGCCGCCGTACCATATCGTCGTTCCCACGGAAAGCTGGCTGCCGTTATAGGTGCTGCCATCATAGGTCCACATCACCTGCGTCGAGCCAGCATAGGTGTTCTCGGTCGCGAAGATATCCTGCGTGCCGTTACGGTCGAAGTCGGCGGCAGTCTGACTCACCACGTAATAGTTACGCGTGTTCGTCAGGGTATTCGCAGCGTACGTTGAGTCATCGCTGCTGGAATAGGATTGCCCGTTGGCAATGATATTCCACAGACCGCTGCTGTTCGTGCCGATGGCCATGGTCGAGTTATTCGCATTACCCGCCGTGGTCGCCCAGTCGGTATTCACCGAGGTGGTGTCAATCACCAGGCTGCCGGTCGCCGTGCCCGTAGTATTACCGTTGCCCGCGCTGCTCTTCACCTGCGCCGTGACGTCGTAGCTCGCCACGCTCAGGGCATCGCCGTCCGGGATCTGCAGATACCAGGTATTGTGATCCGGATCGACCACTACCGCGCCGCCGGTCTGCGAGGTGTAGGTTTTACCGTTCACCGTTACAACCAGGTACTCCCCATTGACCAGGTCCGCAGACACCGTGCCGCTGACAATTGGCGTGGTGTCAGAGGTAGTTTGCGCGGTAATCGCCGCTGTGGTGGTCGGGATGCTGGTATCAACATTCAGCACAAATCCGTCGGATTCCGTGTAGTTCCCGGCCTTATCGGTCACGCGCAGAATATAGGTGTGATTTCCGTCGAGCAGGCCATTGTCCTGGAAGGACCAGCTTGCGCTGCCGTTCATCGTCACCTGACCGAGAAGAACACCGTCGCGGTAAAGCTGTACAATCTCACCGTCGTCCGGCGCGCGGTTAAGCGTACCGTTGATCACCGGAGAGTCGTCATCGGTAGCAACGGCGCTGCCAAAGGTGCCCGTGCGTTCGCCTTCACCGTCGGTATAGCTGACTACCGTGCCCACCGTGGATGGTGGCGTAGTATCGACCGTCACCACCTGCGAAGAGGTAGAGCCGACGTTGCCTGCCTGGTCGATGATCCGCACCTGATAGGTGTAATCGCCGTCCGCAAGGTCACGCGTATCGGTGTAGCTCCAGCGCTGGTTGGTAACCGTCGTATCAATCCAGGTATTGCCACCGTCAAGGCTTATCTGCACGCGCTCATCGCTTGCCAGCGCGCTGCCCAGCGAGCCGTTAACGGTCAGCGTGGTGTCCATGGTGATGAAGTCACTGCTGGACTGCCCGGTATCTTCGCTGATGCTGTCAATGGTGATGCCGTACTGCGGCGCCTGCGTATCAACCGTCACCGCCTGCGAGGTAGTGGCCCCAACGTTGCCCGCCTGATCCACCACCCGAACCTGGTAGCTGTGGCTACCGTCAGTCAGGGTACGCGTATCGCTATAGCTCCACTGGGTTCCGCTTACGGTGGCGTAAACCCAGGTAGCGCCGCCGTCCATGCTCACCTGCACATACTCGCCAGAACCAAGCTGAGCCCCGAGCGTCCCGTTGAGGGTGTACGAGGTAGAACTGGTCAGGAAGTCGTTGTTATCGAAGCCGGTATCAACGGTGATGTTATCCACGGTCACCGTAATGGCCGCATCCGGGGCAACCGTATCGACGGTCACCTGCTGATGGGCGCTGGATCCCACGTTGCCCGCCGCGTCCACTACGCGAACGTAGTAGTCGTAGGTCTGGTTATCCAGCGTACGCCCGTCAACGTAGTACCAGCTGTTGCCGGTAACGTTCACGTTCTGCCAGGTCACGCCGCCGTCGATGCTGATCTGGGCATATTCGCCGTCGGCCAGCGTCGCGCCGAGCGAGCCGTGCAGCGTCAGCGACGTATCGTTAGTGATAAAGTCGCTGCCGCTCAGGCCGGTATCGTCGCTGATGCTGTCGATGGCGATCGTTTTGCTGGCATCCGGCGCCACGGTATCAATGGTCACCACCTGGCTAGTGGTGGCGCTGATATTCCCGGCGTTGTCAATGACGCGCAGCTGGTAGTTATAGTCCCCGTCGGCCAGCGTACGGCCATCCACATACGTCCAGCTCAGGCCGCTCACGCTAACGTCAGTCCATGTGGCACCGCCGTCCAGGCTAATCTGCGCGTGGTCGCCGCTGCCCAGGGCCGCGCCGAGCGTCCCCTTCAGGCTGATCTGGTTGTCGCTGGTGATAAAGTCGTTGTTGAACAGACCGGTATCCTGGGTCACGGAATCCACGGTAATGGTGGTTGCCGCCGGTGCCGTCTGGTCAATCACCACGTCCTGGCTGTCCGTCGCCCCGACGTTGCCCGCGTTATCAATGACTCGCACCTGGTACTGGTACGTCCCGTCCGTCAGGGTACGCCCATCGGTGTAGCGCCATGAAGTGCCGGTCACGGTCAGGTCAATCCAGGTTGAACCACCGTCCAGGCTGATCTGCGCCTTCTCGTTATTGCCGAGCTGCGCCGTCAGGGAACCGTTCATCACTACCTGGCCATCGTTAGTGATGAAATCACTCGCGCTGAGTCCAGTATCGTTTTGCAGGGAATCAATCGTAATTCCCATTGACGGCGGCGTCAGATCCACGGTCACGTTGTGGTTGTCGCTGGCACTGTTGCCGATGGTGTTGCTCACCTGCGCGTTAATCACGTACGAACCGCCGTCTGCCAGCGCGGTGACGTCTGCGCTGCCCAGGGTGTAGCTCCAGGTGCCGTCATTCTGGACGGTAGCCGCATAGGTTTTACCGTTCAGCGTAATGGTCACCGTCTGGCCCGCCGGCGCGTCGGTGGTGCCGCTGACAACCAGCGGCGTGCCGTGCTCGGCGGCGTTGACGATATCGTCCTGCGCAAAGGTGTTAATGGTGATGGTTGGGACATCGCCGTTCAGCGTCACGTCGTGCGTCGCGCTGCCCGGGTTACCCGCCCTGTCGTTTACCGAAGCGGTGATGGTGTAATCACCGTCGGTGAGGCCGAGGAAATCACGGCCCGGCACGAAGACTGACCACGAACCGTCTGCCGCCACGGTCGCCTGATAGCTGTGCCCGTTGAAGGCGACGGTCACCGTCTGGCCCTGCTCTGCGGTGGTGGTGCCGCTGATGGTCTGGCCCGCCAGCTGCTCGGCGTTGTTGACAATATCGTCATCGGCTACGGTGCTGATGGTGACGGTTGGCGCCACGGTATCAACCGTTAGGGTGTGCGTGGTCTGGCCGTTGTTACCCGCCTTATCGTTGACCGACGCATTGACCGTCAGCGCACCTTCGCTGAGAGCGGCCAGGTCTGCCGCCGGCACGTCAAGCGTCCAGGTGCCGTCGTTTGCCACGACCGCCGTGTAGGTTTTGCCGCCCAGCGTCACGGTCACGGTTTGACCCGCTTCAGCGCTGGTCGAACCCTGCACGGTCAGCGGCAGCTGTGCTTCCGCTGCGTTCAGCACGTCGTCACCCGACAGCGTATTGACGCTGATGACCGGCGCGGTGGTGTCCACGCTGATGCTGTGCGTCGCCGAGGCGCTGTTGCCCGCGCTGTCCTGCGCGGTAACAGAGACCTGATAGCTCGCGCCATCGGACAGCGCGCCCACGTCTGCCGCCGGTACCGTGGTGCTCCAGGTGCCGTCGCTCTGAACGGTAGCCGTGTACGTCTTGCCGTTCAGGGTCACGGTGACCTGGGTGCCGCTGGCGAACTGCGCGCTTGAGCCGTTAATCACCAGCGAGGTACCCGCTTCCGCCGCGTTAATCACGTCATCGCCGCTGAGGGTGTTGACGGTCAGCGCAACCGATGCGGTGTTGACCACCACGTCGTGGGTCTGGGTGCTGCTGTTGCCCGCGCTGTCGGTAATCGTCGCGCTGAGGGTCACGGTGCCGTCGGTCAGCGCGGAAATCACGCTGGCCGGAACGCCTACGCTCCAGTTACCGCTGGCGTCAACGGTGGTGGTGTACTGGTTCGCACCGATGGTGATGACCAGCTTATCGCCGACGCTCGCGCCGGTTGCGGTACCGCTGACGATCTGCGCCTGCCCGTGCTCCACGCTGTTGATGACGTCATCGCCCGCCACGACGTTAAAGCTAACGGTCGGCGGCGTGGTATCGAGCGTAATCGCTTTGCCCGCGCTGCCAGGGTTACCCGCGGCGTCGCTCACGCTAGCCTGTACGGTGTAGCCGTTGTCCGCCAGCGCGGACAGATCGGCCGCCGGAACGTTCACACTCCAGACGCCGCCCTGCTGAACCTGCGCGGTATAGCTATTGCCGCCGAAGGTGACGGTCACCGTCTGGCCGACTTCAGCCGTGGTGGTGCCGGAAATGGCCACGCCCGCAGCCGCTTCGCTGCCGTTAATCACGTTGTCGCCTGCAACCGTATCAATACTCACGGTTGGCGCGGTCGCATCCACGCTGTACTCTCGGCCCGCAGACGCGCTGTTGCCGTTCACGTTGGTCACGCTGACCTGTACGCTGGCATCGCCGTCTTTCAGACCCGCAAGATCCGCGGACGGCACGGTGGCCGTCCAGTTGCCGTCGGCATCGACCTTCGCGGTGTAAGATTTGCCGCCAAAAGTGATGGTGACGGTCTGGTTCTCCTCAACGTTTGAGGTGCTGCCTGAGAGCACCAGATCAGCGCCTTTCTCCGCTGCGTTAATCACGTCGTCGGTGGCAATCGCATCGATGCTAATAGCCACAGCTGACAGATCGACGGTCACGTCATGGCTGATAGAGACCGGGTTGCCCGCGGTGCTCTGGCCTGCCACGGTGACGGTCACCGTGCCCGCAGCCAGGGCCCCGACGTCTGCCGCCGGGATCGCCGCGCTCCAGGTGCCGTCTGCGAGCACGGAGGCCGCATAGCTCTTGCCGTTAACGGTCACGGTGAGCGTGGTGCCTGCCGCCAGCCCGTCGCTTGAGCCGGTGACGATCAGGTTCTGTCCATGCTCGATGCTGTTGATCACGTCATCGCCCGCGACGGTATCCACGCGCAGGCCCGGCAGATTGGCGTCGATAGCGAGCTCGCGCTCGCCCTCGCCGGTGTTGCCGTGGCCGTTGGTGACGGTCGCTGACACGGTCAACTCACCGTTGCCCAGCGCGGTGAGGACGGATTCCGGCACGTTGACGGACCAGGTCAGATCGCTCTGCACCGTTGCGGTGTAGGTGTTGCCGCCAATCGATACGGTGACGGTATTGCCCGCTTCCGCGTTCGCTACTTTGCCGCTGATGGTCTGGCCTGCAGCCACTTCCGCCGCGTTGATGACGTTGTCACCGGCAACGGTGTTGATAGTCACGGTTGGCAGCGCGGTGTCGACCAGCAGGTTCGCGGTGTTGCTGATGCTGTTGCCCACGCCGTTGGTTGCCGTCGCGCTCAGGGTGTAGTTCGCTTCACCCAGGCCTGCCAGATCCGCCGCCGGAACCGTCAGGCTCCACGAGCCGTCCGCGCCGGTGGTTGCGGTGTAGTTTTTACCGTTCAGGGTCACGGTCACCACGGTGCCTTCCGCCAGGTTGGCGCTGGTGCCAGTAACGTTCAGATACTGGCCTTTTTCCACCGCATTCAGCACGTTATCGCCGCTGATGGCGTTAAAGCCCACGGACGGCAGACCGGTATCCACGGTCACGCTATGGGTGCCGCTGCCGGTATTGCCTGCGGCGTCGGTCACTGACGCCGTGACGGTCACGGTGCCGTCCTGCAGCGCGGAAATCACGCTCGCCGGCACGCCCACGCTCCAGTTGCCCGCCGCGTCCAGCACGGTGGTGTACGTCTGCCCGCCAATAGTGACGGTGACCTTATCGCCCGCAGCCGCGCCGCTCGCGGAGCCGCTAACGATCTGCGCCTGCGCGTGTTCGGCCACGTTAATCACGTCGTCGCCCGCCACGGTGTTGATAGTGACCGCAGGAACGGTCACGTCCACCGTCAGGTTGCGATCGACAGACGCCGGGTTACCCGCTTTATCGCTGACGCTCGCCGTCACGGTGACGCTGCCGTCGGTTAATCCTGCAAGGTCGGCCGCCGGAACGTTCAGCGTCCAGCTGCCGTCTGCGCCTGTGGTCGTGGTGTAGTCCTTGCCGTTCAGGCTCACGGTGACCGTCTGCCCCGCTTCCGCGGTGCTGGTGCCGGAAACCGTCAGGTCAGACTGCGCTTCCGCGGCGTTCAGGATATCGTCAGCCGCCAGGGTATTGATGGTCACGGACGGCGCGGTTGCATCCACGCTGTACTCGCGTCCCGCCGAGGCGCTGTTGCCGTTCACGTTGGTGACGCTCACCTGCACGCTGGCATCGCCGTCCTTCAGGCCCGCCAGGTCGGCAGACGGCACGGTGTAGGTCCAGTTGCCGTCGTCATCCACGGTGGTCGTGTAGATTTTTCCGTTCAGGCTCAGGGTGACGGTCTGCCCGGCTTCCACGTTGGTGGTCGCACCGGACAGCACCAGATCCGCCCCTTTCTCCGCCGCGTTAATCACGTCGTCGGTGGCAACCGCGTCGATGCTGATGGCAACGCTCGCCAGATCCACGGTCACGTCGTGGCTGATGGTAATCGGGTTACCCGCTGAACTGTCGCCGGTAACGCTGATTTTGACCGTGCCTTCCGGCCACGCGCTCACGTCTGCCGCCGGAACCGCCGCGCTCCAGGTGCCGTCCGCCAGAACCGTCGCGGAATAGTCTTTTCCGTTCACGGTCACGGTCAGCACGGTGCCCGTCGTCATGCCGTCGCTGGAGCCGGTCACGATCAGGTTCTGACCGTGCTCGATGGTGTTGATTACGTCGTCACCCGCGACGGTGTCCACGCGCAGGCCCGGCAGGTTGGCGTCGATAGCGATCTCGCGCTCGCCGGAGCCGGTGTTGCCGTGGCCGTTGGTCACGGTGGCGGTCACGCTCAGGCCGCCGTTGCCCAGCGCGGTCAGCACGTCAGACGGCACGTTCACGGACCAGGTCAGGTCGCTCTGCACCGTTGCGGTGTAGCTGTTGCCGCCGATGGTCACGGTCACGGTATTGCCCGCTTCGGCATTCGCCACGGTGCCGCTCAGGGTCTGGCCCGCAGCCACTTCGGCCGCGTTGATCACGTTGTCGCCCGCCACGGTGTTGATGGTGACGGTCGGCAGCGCGGTGTCGACCAGCAGGTTCGCCGTGTTGCTGATGCTGTTGCCCACGGCGTTGGTGGCCGCCGCGCTCAGTGTGTAGTTCGCTTCGCCCAGGGCCGCCAGATCCGCTGCCGGAACCGTCAGGCTCCAGCTGCCGTCCGCCGCCGTGGTCGCGGTGTAGTTTTTGCCGTTCAGGGTCACGGTCACCACGGTGCCTTCCGCCAGGTTGGCGCTGGTGCCAGTAACGTTCAGATCCTGGCCTTTTTCCACCGCGTTCAGCACGTTGTCGCCGCTGAGGGTATCGAAGCCCACGGACGGCAGCCCGGTATCAACGGTAACGTTATGGGTGCCGGAGCCGGTGTTGCCCGCCGCGTCGGTCACTGACGCCGTGACGGTCACGGTTCCGTCCTGCAGCGCGGATATCACGCTCGCCGGCACGCCCACGCTCCAGTTGCCCGCCGCGTCCAGCACGGTGGTGTACGTCTGTCCGCCAATGGTGACGGTGACCTTATCACCCGCCGCCGCGCCGGTCGCGGAGCCGCTGACGATCTGCGCCTGATTGTGTTCAGCCATGTTAATGACGTCATCGCCCGCCACGGTATTGATGGTCACCGCAGGAACGGTCACGTCTACCGTCAGGTTGTGGTCGATGGACGCCGGGTTACCCGCCTTGTCGCTCACGCTTGCGGTCACGGTGACGCTGCCGTCGCCGAGTGCAGCCAGATCGGCGGCCGGCACGTTCAGGGTCCAGGTGCCGTCAGCACCGACCGTCGTGGTGTAGTCCTTGCCGTTCAGCGACACGGTCACGGTCTGGCCCGCTTCCGCGGTGCTTGTGCCGGAAACCGTCAGGTCAGACTGCGCTTCCGCGGCGTTCAGGATGTCGTCAGCCGCCAGGGTATTGATAGTCACGGACGGCGCGGTCGCATCCACGCTGTACTCGCGGCCCGCCGAGGCGCTGTTGCCGTTCACGTTGGTCACGCTCACCTGCACGCTGGCATCGCCGTCCTTCAGGCCCGCCAGGCCGGCAGACGGCACGGTGTAGGTCCAGTTGCCGTCGTCATCCACGGTGGTGGTGTAAATCTTACCGCCGATGCTCAGGGTCACGGTCTGACCCGCTTCCACGTTGGTGGTCGCCCCGGACAGCACCAGATCCGCGCCCTTCTCCGCCGCGTTAATCACGTCGTCGATAGCGATGGCGTTAATGCTTATCGCCACGCTCGCCAGATCCACGGTCACGTCGTGGCTGATGGTGATTGGGTTGCCCGCCGCGCTGTCCCCGGTGACGCTTATTTTCACGGTGCCTTCCGGCCACGCGCTCACGTCTGCCGCCGGAACCGCCGCGCTCCAGGTACCGTCTGCCAGAACCGTCGCGGAATAGTCTTTCCCGTTCACGGTCACGGTCAGCACGGTGCCCGTCGTCATGCCGTCGCTGGAGCCGGTCACGATCAGGTTCTGACCGTGCTCGATGGTGTTGATTACGTCGTCACCCGCGACGGTGTCCACGCGCAGGC
>Ga0209461_10000232_pt1 | contig 24872 bp, 22 predicted proteins | sample AgamicAsMarz_FD_187162 | JGI IMG/M metagenome (GOLD analysis project Ga0209461, IMG submission 187162) | Agave microbial communities from Guanajuato, Mexico - As.Ma.rz (SPAdes) (version 2) | ecosystem: Host-associated > Plants > Phyllosphere > Phylloplane/Leaf | place: Guanajuato, Mexico... | reverse complement strand
CTTGACCTCCGACTCGTTGCTCTGCGAACCGGAGCCATTCTGCGAGTGACTCTTGGAGCACCGGCAGTCCTCGTGCGAGGAGTCGCCGGAGCCCCCTGACTCGTTGGCCTGCTTGACCGATGCATCGTTCTCGGCCTCGGCGTCGCCACCGTCGGCGTCGGCGTCTCCACCATCGCCGCCGTAGGCATCGCCGCTGGTCGCCTCGGTGTCTCCACCCTCGGCGTCGGCGTCGCCGCCGACCGAGATGGCAACCGCGTTGCCGTTGCCGATCTGCGTGTTGCCGGTGTTGGCGTCGCCGCCGTCACCACCCGTGGCATTGGCGTCGCCGCCGGTCGCGCTCGGGTCGCCCTGGGTCACGCTGCTGCTGTTGGTCTGCCCGGAGGAGGGCATCGGCAGCGGCACGGAGGCGGCGGCGGGCGCCGCTCCGATCGCCATGGCGACCACGATCGCAATCGTGATCATGAAACTTCTCATCGGTAATTCCTCTCTTGCTCGAGTTGCTTTCGCCGGGCGAGTGAGAGGGCTCCCGGCGCAGCCCTGGGTTTGGCCCGGAGGACCTAGCCAGGGCGCTCGAGCGCGCAGACAAAGGGAGTGGGCGCCGGGAAGTCCGGCGGCTCCCTGAGCCTGCGGAGGATCGCCGGCAACGCCAGCGCGAGCAACGCCAGCAGCGCGACGATGGGTACGAAGAACGTGGCGCCCGACCCCGACGCGCCAAGACCGGTTGTCGAGCTCGACGGGGATCCTGGGCGCTCAGGCGAAGACCCGGACCCGTTGTGGCGTTGGACCGTGCCCGCGGAGGCACCGGGGCCCATGTGAGGCGACGCGCCTCTGAGCTCGCTCAGGTTGCTCGCTGCGCCGATATGCGGGAGATGGGTCGCCGCCGCCGCTGCCGCGTGGTCGGGGTTGGCCGGCAGGCCTCCCGGGCCCGGGCCGTCCGCGAGGTGTCCCAGCCAGGCGCCGGTCAGCGGCTCTTCGCCGACCGGCGCCCGGGGGAGCGGGAGGGGTCGATCGGGCGCCGGCGTTGCCAGCCCTGCCGGCGCTTCGTCGGAGAGTGGGAGTGCAGGAAGAACGACCTTCTCGGTTGCGGCGACGATCTCGATCGCCCGCGCCTGGGTCTCGTCGCTCAACTCGATCGCTCGTTTGGCGACCTGAGCGGCGGGCTCGGGAAGCCGCTCGACGACCGGCGATTTCGTCACCGCTCCGGATGTCTCCTCGACGGCCTTGGCGACTACGCCGGAGACCGGCCGATCGGCATCTGGGTCGGCTGGGGCCGCGACGCCGGAAGCGGCGCCCTCCGCCGCGCTGGCCACGACTGACCCGAGACCGGCGGGATCGGGAGCGGGACTGGCTGGGTCTGGGGTCGGTAGGGGAGCGGGAGCGGGCGGCGGAGCGGCTTCCGCCGGTTCCTCGGCCCCGGGCACGACCTCGGGCACTGCGGCCGCGGCCGGTTCGGGCGCGACTTCGGCCGGTTGGGCGCCAGCGGCAGCCAGAGTCGCTTGGCCACTCGCAGGCGCCGCCATCGCAAGAGCCGCGACGATCGCCACCGCCGATGCGATCCAGGGGGCGAGCCAGCCGTTCCGCGCTTGTCCACCTAGGGACTCCAAGACGAGCAGAGTACCCAATATTCGTCCAAGATCACACTCATTTTTAAAGTTCCGCCGAAGCTCGATCAGAGGTCGAGAGTCACGCCTGGAGCCAAAATCCCTGCACGCGAGCACGACTTCGCCTCCGCCCGGAGGCTGCCGCTCGAAATGTTAAGAAGGGTCCGTCGCGGGGTGCCGGTGCCGGGGCCGCGCTCAGTAGCGGGGCGGCTCGCGGAATTCGCGCCGTTCTTCGCTGACCCGCTCGTCGGGGAGGGGGGCGCCGGCACGTCGGGCGCGGTCGGCGACCATCCTCTCGTAGACGAAGGTGAGGACAAGGCCGGCGGCGCCGGCAATCATCAGGATCAGGCCGACGGTGTCGACGCTGACGCCCTCTACGTGGAGGTTCGTCGCGTAGCGCAGGATCGCGCCGACGGCAATCAGGAATATCGCTCCAGCGATGCTCACGTGACCCCGCTACCCACCGAGCGAAGCATCGAAACGGCAACCCACCAGGCTTCTTCCCAGCCGCTGGCGCCTCAGCCGCGAATCGCCTTGCCGGCGATGTTCTTCAGCCGGGCCCTGTCGCGCTGAGGGAGAGCGCTCGGTCGTCCCTTCGACTTCTTGACCAGGCGCAGCAATTCCTGCTGTTCCTTCTTGGTCAGGTTGTCCTCGACCCGCTCGCGGCCCTTCCCGACCAGCCAGACGGCGATGACCCAGACCATCTTCCACGGGACCCGCCGCCAAACGGTGGGCACGGCGCGTCGAGCGATCCACAGAGGCATTGACCCTTGACTACCCCGCCTGACACCTCTTGCACCAGTACGTGGTGCGGTTGGCGTCGCCCTGGCCATAGGAGGAGATCGGCGTGTCGCAGACGGGACACGGTTGGCCTGCGCGACGGTACGCGGCCCGCGCCGGGCGGCCGCGCTCGACTGCCTCGCGCATCAGGTCGTGGGCAGCCTGGAGGGCGCGCCGCAGCTCCTCGTCGGAGAGGTCGGCGACCGGCCGCCAGGGATCGAGCCGCGCGGCGAAGCAGGCCTCGCTCTTGAAGATGTTGCCGATCCCGGCGACCAGGGCCTGGTCGAGCAGGACGTCGCCGAGGGCGCGGTCGGCGCCGACACGGAGAGAGCGCGCGAGGGCTTGGGCGTCGAACCCCTCATCGAGGACGTCGGGGCCGAGGCGGGCGAGGACCGGATCGCGACGCAGCGACTCGGCGCGGACCACCCGCAGCGTCGGGCCGCCGAACTGCACCGCCTCCGTTTCGCTCGCTCTCAACGCCGTCCAAGCGGCCCCGGCCGGCTTGCGCCAGCGCTCGCCGCGGCGGTAGACGTGCCAAGAGCCGCTCATCCCCAGATGGCTGTGGAGGACGAGCTCATCGAAGTGGAGCAGGAGGTGCTTTCCCCGCGCCTCCGCCGTCACCAGCCTGCGGCCGTCGAGCCGTTCGACCCCCGCGGCTCGGCCGCGCGGACTCGGAGCGGCGACGGCGACCTCCTGGCCGCCGAGCGCCGCTCCGATCCTGCGGGCGGCACGGTGGATCGTGTCGCCCTCGGCCAACTAGGGCCGATCGCTCACTTCCGAGGCGCTCTCCTGGACGTTCGACCGCATTTCCTCGGCCTGCTCGCGCCCCGCCTCCTTGGCGGTGTCGACGGCCTGTTCGGCTGCCTCTTCGGCGACCTCCTTGCCGCGCTCGATCGCCTCCTGGCCGGTTTCCATCGCCATTTCCTTGACGTCGTCGGCGATCGGGCCGACGCGCTCGTCCTCGATCCGCGTGCTCGGCAGCATCATGCCGACGAGGAACCCGGTCGCCACACCGCCTAGGGCAAGCCCGAGCGGGTTTTCCTGGGCGATGCCGACCGCCTGTTGTGCCCCCTCCTTCATCTGCTGTCCTTCCGGTGTCGCGTCGCTTATGTGAGACGTCGTGCTCGCCATTTGCGCCCGCAGGCGCTCCCTCTTGTCGGCAAACGACTCCTTCACGCGGGACTTGACGTCGGTCTTATGCGCGAGCGCGCCGACGGTCTCACCCATTTCCGCTCTCGTCTGCTCTATGTCCTGCCTGATCTGGCCTGGGTCTTGGCCCATTGCACGTCCTCCTTCACGCTTTCGACGGTCTGTTCGGGTGCGGGAGGCATTCCCTCCCTGACTCGGTCCCTCCCGGTGAGGGCGAGGACGCCGGCGGCGGCCGTCCACACCACGGTGAGGATCAGCGCGGCTACCCACGCGTCCATCGCCTCCGCCAGCAGGAGGATGAGAGTCGCGGTCAGGGCGCCGAGCGCGAGCAGGCCGGCCACACCGGCGCCGCCGAGCATCCCTGCGCCCACCCCGGCCGTCTTGCCCTTCTCGGCGAGCTCGGCCTTGGCGAGGTCCAGCTCCTGGCGAACCAGGGTCGAGGTCTGTTCGGAGAGCTGCTTGACCAGGTTTCCGGTCGAGGTCGCGCGCAGCTCCGCGTCCTGCCCGTTGCCGGTTGTCATCGGCCCATAGCCGGTTCGGCCGGCGCGTCCGTTCGCCCCTCGGTCCCCACGCCCACGGCGACCTCGGGTGGGACCGCCGGCGCCGGCGGAGTCGAGTACTGCACCTCCCGCGTCGGCGCTTCCGTCCGCACGCGTCCCTGGTACCGGCTCTGGCTCGATGCCTTGAGGAAGCGGGCCGCCGCTATGCCGGCGACGACGCCGCCGGCGAGCACGGCCCACGGCCTCCGTCGGCCGAACTCTTCGAGGTCGGTGAGCAGGGTGTCGGCGTCAGACCCACTCAGATAGGACCCGAGCTGCTCGGTCCGCTCCGCCGCCTGGTCGGCCAGCTTCGCGGGGGTCTCCTTGCCCTGCCTGCGCAGCTCCTCGCCGACGCTACGCAGGTCTCCAGCCGTTCCGGTCACCCTCTCGCCGGCCTCGGTCGAGCGCTGGTCGACCTGCTCGCGCAGCTTGTCCTGCGCCTTGGCGCCGGCCTCTTGCGCCTTCTCCTGAGCCTGGCCGGCGACTTCCTGTGCCTTTTCCTGGACACCCGATTCCTGTTCCTGCGCCTGCGGGGTCGCCGGCGGACTGCTTGCATCGGTCATCGCGAAACCTCCAGAAAGTAGTTGCGTTCTCGGGCCCCCTTGGCTGCCCACCCGTTCCTCTGGGTTGCCCGTTATCGCCGCCGGCAAACAGGACGCAGTGCTCTTAATGCGTGCGACCGCTACGCCAGGGCGGTCCAGAGGCGCTCCTCGGCCTCCGCCACGCGGCCGGCTGCGCCGTCGATCTCGTCCCATAGCGCCGGCGCCGGCTCGTCGCGCTCGCTTGCGGCGTGGAAGGCGGTCGCCAGCTCGGTCCAGCGGGCCGCGGCCTCGGCCGCCAGCGGCGCCTCCGGGCGCCCGGCCTCCTCGAGGAAGCGCGAGTACATGAGGCGGAAGGCGCCGCCGCCGGTGCCGCGGCGCTCGATCACCTGGTATCCGAAGCGGGCGCACCACTGCCAGTCCTCGGCGACCTCGGGCCAGGAGCCGGCCTCCTCGGCGAGCCGGCGGACCGCGTCGAGGCCGGAGAAGTTGCGGAACTCGGGCTCGACCATCGCCGTCGCCGCGCGCTCGATCGCGGCCGGGATCGCCTCGCGCAGCCGCTCGGGCGAGACCGCGCCCGCGGCGGTGAACATGTGGCCGGCGAGCGGATAGGCGGGGTGGCTGCTGTGGCGAGCCCTGTCGAGGCTCTCCAGCCCCGTCGTCTGCAGCTCCTCGAAGCCGGTGTCGGAGAGGTAGGCGACCTCGTCGTCGTAGCCGGCGAGCACCACGGCGTGGCCCGGGAAGTGGGCCGAGTTGCCGTAGTGGTCCAGGTAATAGAGGTCGGTGAGCAGGAGCACCGGTTTGCCGGCGTCGACCTCGGCCCGCGCCGCCTCCCAGGCGTCACCGTCGCCGGGCTCGAAGGTGCGCATCTGCAGCGCCGCCCCGGTCAGCTCGTCGAAGCTCTCCTCGAGGCGCGCGGTGCGGCCGTTGAACCAGCGGCTGGGGGAGGCGTCCTCCAGGGTGACGTAGTAGAAGCAGGCGCCGGCGCCGAGGCCAAAGGCCATCTCCTCGCTGATCTCGACCCCATGGAAGCCGAGCAGGTTGCGCAACGCGGTCGAGCCGCAGTGGTTGCCGGGGACGTGGGTGTAGCCGGGGACGGTGGGCATCGGGTGAGAGCTGGTGTCGTCGCCGCCAGGTTGTAGCTTTTCGCCCATGCGACGGTCGCCCGGGCAGCGTAGCGGCAGGCGCGCGACCAGTCTGCTGGCCGCCGCGCTGCTTGTCGCGGCGATCGCGGCGCCCTCGGCCGCCACCGCTTCGGCGCCGCCCGCGCCGCCGAACTGCACAGCACAGGTGTCCCCGTTCTCAAACTTGACTCCGCTCGCGGTCCCCACCGGGCCGGCGGTGGTCACCTCGACTCTCACGGTCAGCGGCGCCGGCCCCTACCTCGCCGACGTAGATGTGCTCAGCGGCCTCGCTCACACCTTCTCTGCCGACCTCGATGTGACGCTGTCCTCGCCTGCCGGCACGGTCGTGACCCTGACGACGGACAACGGCGACAAATTCGACCACGTCTTCAATGGGACGCTCTGGGACGACGATGCGAATCCCGGTGGGCAGGTCCCCTACGAGAAAAACAACGGCCTGGTCACCGACCACCCCTATGCCGATGGCCCTGTGCCGACGCTTGTCCCCGAGGAGGCGCTCGGCGCCTTCATCGGCGAGAACCCGAACGGCTCCTGGACGCTGACGATCAGCGACGACTTCGCCGGCGACGGCGGCACGCTCGAAAATTGGTCGCTGCATCTGTCCACGTTGTCGGGTCCGCCGGTGACCGCAAGCACTTCCGCCGTGAGCTCGACTCCGGTCGTGGTCCCCACCGGCCCGGCGGTTGTGACGTCGAGCCTGGAGGTCAGCGGCGCAGGCTCCTACCTCGCCGACCTAGATCTGCTCACCGAGCTTACCCACACCTTCCCCGAGGATCTCGACATCGCGCTGACCTCGCCGGGCGGCACGGTCGTGACGCTGACCACCGACAACGCCAAATCCAGTGACAACGTCTTCGTCGGCACGCTCTGGGACGACGACGCGAGCCCCGAAGGCCAGGTGCCTTATGTGACCACCCCGGGCCTTGCCACCGACCATCCCTACCTCAACCTGACAGCGGCGACCCCGCTCGCCCCCGAGGAGGCGCTCGGCGCCTTCATCGGCGAGAACCCGAACGGCGCCTGGACGCTGACGATCTCCGATGACATAGCCGGCGATGGCGGCACACTCGAAAACTGGTCGCTCGAGGTGGAGACCGCCGCTTGCCCGCCGCCGCCCGTCCCTGCTGTCGCCGCGGTGGACAACTGCGGCAAACTGCGCGCCGCAATCGGCAAAGCCAAAGCACGGCTAGTCAAAGCCCGTAAAAGGCTGAAAAAAGCAAAGAAAGCATTCGCCGAGCTGGGCACCGTTGGTGCCGAGAAAGCCGTCAAACGCGCCAAAGGCAAGGTCAAAGGGGCGAGGAAAGCGCTGAAACGCGCCAAGGCCAAAGCCAAAGCGGCGGGCTGCTAACTCCATCCTTCAGGCGCGCTTATGCTGCTGCGCCGATGCAGGGACTCGATCGAAAGCTGCTGGTAACGATGCGCACCCGTGGGCACTCACCTGCGCTTGAGCGCATTGCGCGTGCGCTGGGCAGGACCGGTAACAACGGCGCGGTCTGGTTCGCGCTCGGCCTCGCGCTCGCGCTCGTCGACTCGGCCAATCGCGAGGCCTGGCTGATCTGCGCGGCGCTGGGGCCGGTCGCGATCGGGCTCAACTACGCGGTCAAGCTGGTCGTCAGGCGGCCGCGCCCGGCGCTCGAGGGGCTGCCGCCGCTCGGTGGCGCGCCGAGCTCGCTCAGCTTCCCCTCGGCGCACGCCACCTCCTCCTTCGCCGTCGCCACCGCGATGGCCCGGGTCGAGCCGCTCGGCGCCCTCGCCTTCGTGCTGGCGATCGCCCTCGCCCTCGGTCGTCCCTACCTAGGGATGCACTACCCCTCCGACGTCCTCGCCGGCGCCCTGCTCGGGATCGCGCTCGGCCTGATCGTGCCGCTCTCGCTATGAAGGTGGGCATCATCGGCATGCCCAACGCGGGCAAGTCGACCCTCTTCAACGCGCTCACCGAGGGCGGGGCGCAGACCGGCGACTACCCGTTCACGACGATTGAGCCCAACGTGGCGATCGCCGAGGTGCCGGACGAGCGGCTGGAACGGGTGGCCCAGACCGTCGGCAGCTCGAAGCTGGAACCGGCGACGATCGCCTTCCACGACATCGCCGGCCTGGTCAAGGGCGCCTCGGAGGGGGAGGGGCTCGGCAACCAGTTCCTCGCCTCGATCCGCGAGACCGACGCGATCTGCCACGTCGTGCGCTGCCACACCGAGTCCGACGTCCCGCATCCCGACGGCCGTGTCGACCCGCTCGCCGACATCGAGACGATCGAGACCGAGCTCGTCCTTTCCGACTACGAGCAGGTCGAGCGCCGCCTCGGCCGGGTCCGCAAGGGCGCGAAGTCGGGCGACGCCGAGGCGATCGCCGAGCAGGGCTGGCTGGAGGCGGTGTACGAGGCGCTCGCCGAGGGCAAGCCGGCCCGCTCGGTCCCCGTCCCCGACGCCGCCACCCTGGCGCCGCGCAACCTGCAGGCGCTGACCTCGAAGCCGATCCTCTACGTCGCCAACGTCGACGAGGGCGACGCCGAGGTCCCGGAGGCCGTCGCCTCCCACGCCGCCGCGGTCGGCGCCGGGGCCGTCGCGGTCAGCGCCCGGATCGAGGGTGAGCTGGCCGAGCTCGACCCCGAGGAAGCGGAGGAGATGCGCGAGTCCTACGGGGTCGAAGGCTCCGGCTTGGCGCGCCTGGTCCGCGCCGCCTACGACCTGCTCGAGCTGCTCACCTTCTTCACCGCCGGCGAGGGCAAGGAGGCGGTCGCCCGTCCTCTGGGCCGCGGCTCGACCGCATGGGAGGCGGCGGGGACGATCCACACCGAGATCCAGGACGCCTTCGTCAAGGCCGAGGCGATTGGCTGGCAGGAGCTGGTCGAGTGCGGCGGCTACGCACCGGCCCGCGACAAGGGACTGCTGCGAATCGAGGGCCGCGAGTACGTCGTCCAGGACGGTGACGTGATCACGATCAAGGTGTAGCGTCAGCGCTCATGGACCAGGGAGCGAGGTTTCCGCAGGTCGCCGCCAAGCGCGGCCACTACGAGAGCTTCTACATAAAGGCCTGTCAGCCCGGCGGCGGGCGCGGGATCTGGATCCGGCACACGGTCCACAAGCGACCCGGCGAGGAAGCGAAAGGGTCGATCTGGTTCACGCTCTTCGACCGCGAGGCGGACGGCCCGCGGGCGACCAAGCTGACCGTGCCCGAGGCGCAGCTCTCGGCGCCCCCCGGCGGCTGGATCCGCGTCGCCGAGGCCGAGGTCGGGCCCGGCTACGCCCGCGCTTCCGCTGTTCCTTATCCATCCCAGGGAGGGGAAAGGAACACCGGAACGCTCTCCTGGGACCTCAGCTTCTCGGGCACGGCCGAGCCCTGCAAGTACCTGCCGGCCGACTGGCTCTACGAGGCGCCGGTGCCGCGCACCAAGTTCGTCGCCCCCTATCCGGACGCGCGCTTCGACGGGCGGCTCGAGGTCGGCGGCGAGACGATCGAGCTCGCCGGCTGGCCCGGGATGATCGGCCACAACTGGGGCAGCGAGCACGCCGAGCGCTGGGTCTGGCTCGAGGGAACGGGCTTCGAGGACGCCGGCGACACCTACTTCGACGCCGGCGCCGCCCGGATCAAGCTCGGCTCCTGGACCACCCCATGGGTGCCCTCGGGGATGCTCGTGCTCGACGGCGAGGCGCACCGGCTCGGCGGCTTCGGCCAGATCCGCGCCGCGTCGATCGAGGAGTCGGCCGGCGCCTGCTCCTTCGTCCTCCCCGGCAAGGACTTCGTCGTCCGCGGCCGCGTCTCGGCGCCGCAGAAGGACTTCGTTGGCTGGGTCTACGCCGACCCCAAGGGGCCCGAGCACCACACGATCAACTGCTCGGTCGCCGACCTCGAGCTGACCGTCGAACAGCCGGCCCGCCCGGCCCGCCAGCTCACCCTCGCGGCCGGCGCCGCCTACGAGCTCGGCATGCACGAGACCGACCACGGCATCCCGATTCAGCCCTTCACCGACGGCTGATCAGCCCGCGACCCTGCGAAAGGTCATCCAGCGGTCGTAGCCGCCGAGCGCCGCGGCGAGCTGGTCGCCGCGGACTTTGGTGACGCCGCCGCTGCCGTGCAGGCGCGCCCAGACGATCCGCGGCGAGACGCCGCGGCGGACGATCTCCACCCGCTGCAGGCGGCCCGCGAGGTAGGAGCCGAGCTCGGCGCTGATCTCGGCTTCGCTGAAGCGCAGGGTCCAGGAGTGCAGCGGGCAGAGGTTGTCGTAGGGGTCGGGGACCCCGACCAGGTAGGGGATCGCGGGGCCGAAGAAGATGTTCTCGACGCTCTCGGTGTGGCCGCCGGAGCAGGCGGAGAAGTAGGTCTGGGCGACCTCGCCGCCGTAGACGACGACCTCGCCCTTGGTCGCGTTCGCCGCCAGGTTGGTCGAGGCGGTCTCGCTCTCGATCCCCTCGTAGACCTGGCTGCTGACCGTGTCGTAGAGGTCGAAGCCGTTGCCGTCGACCTGGGCGCTGAGGGCGAAGGAGCGGGCGGCGAGCGCCTGCGCGCGCAGGGCGGCCTGCGGCCAGGAGGGCGGCGACTCGTTGGGGATCACGCCCTTCACGTACTGGTCGACGGGGACCGCGTTGATCACGTTGAGGGCGCCGGCGTCGCTTTCGGTCGGCACCAGCTCGAGCACGCCGCGGTAGGCGCCGTTGCCGTCGATCTCGACCCGCCCGGCGCCGGCGGCGCGCAGCTTCGGCCCGCAGTTGGCGAGCGGTTTGCCGGTGGCGCTTCGCAGCCTCACGGTCGCGCCGCTGCGCCGCGCTTCGTAGCCGAGATCCGGCGAGAGCGCCTTGCCGCAGGCGCTGGTCGCGCCGCTGAAGCCGACCCCGCCGCGGGAGACGTCGAGCAGGACGCGGACGACGCGCGCCTGGGCGAGCCGGCCGATCGCCGTTCCCCGGTAGTAGTGGGCGAGGATCGCGCGGTAGCCCTTGCCGTGGATGGCGAAGCCGTAGGCGCCGTACTGGCTCATCCCGACGCCGTGGCCGAAGCCGCGCCCTTCGACCACCCACTCGGCGCGGGCGGCGGCGCTCGCGGGGAGGAGCAGCGCGAGTACGAGGGCAAGTAGGACGCTTTTGTTCCCTATAGGGGGCAAAAGCGTCCAGGATTGTCGGTGGACTTGCGCATCTCAGTCGGAACAGATTCGCCTTGCGCGAGTCGCGGCCTGCTCTAGGCTGAAATCAGGATGGCAACCCAGGCTACGCAGGCGACCGACCACAAGCTCCTCGTCTCAGGCGAGTGGGTCGAGACCGGCGAGTGGGACGAGGTCCGCAGCCCCTACGACGGCGAGGTCGTCGGCCGGGTCGCGCAGGGCGACGCGACGCTCGTCGACCGCGCCGTCAAAGCGGCCCAGGAGGCGTTCGAGTCCGCCGACTTCCCCCAGCACGAGCGCGCTGCGCTGCTCGACCGCGCCGCCGAGCTGGTCGGCGAGCGGCTCGACGACCTGGCGCTGACGATCGCCGCCGAGGCGGGCAAGCCGCTGAAGACGGCCCAGGTCGAGGCGGCGCGCTGCGTCGACACGCTGACCTTCTCCGCGGTCGAGGCCCGCAAGCTGACCGGCGGCACCGTGCCGATGGAGGCCTCAGCTTCGGGCGCCGGCAAGCTCGGCGTGATGCTGCGCGTCCCCTACGGCGTGGTCGGCGCGATCAGCCCCTTCAACTTCCCGCTCAACCTCGTCGCCCACAAGCTCGGGCCAGCGATCGCGGCCGGCAACGCGGTCGTCCTGAAGCCGGCGGGGCAGACGCCGATCTCGGCGCTGAAGCTGGCCGAAGTGCTGGTTGAGGCCGGCCTCCCGGAGGGCTGGCTCAGCGTCGTCCCTGGTCCGGGTTCGGAGGTCGGCAACGCGATCGTCGAGCACGAGCTGACCCGGGCACTGACCTTCACCGGCTCCTCCAAGGTCGGCTGGGACATTCGCAGCCGCGTTCCCCACAAGAAGGTCAACCTCGAGCTGGGCTCGAACGCGCCGCTGATCGTCCACGCCGATGGCGACTGGGAGACGGCGGCGGACAAGGCGAAGCTGCACGCCTTCTCGCACGCGGGCCAGAGCTGCATCTCGATCCAGCGGATCCTCGTCCACGAGGACGTCGCTGACGCCTTCACCGAGCGCCTCGTCGCCAACGCCGCGGCGCTGCGGGTGGGGGACCCACTCGACCCGGAGACCGACGTCGGCCCGCTGATCTCCCCCGAGGACCGCGACCGCGTCAAGCAGTGGGTCGACGAGGCAATGGCGGCCGGGGCCGAGCTGCTCGCCGGCGGCGAGTTCGTCGACGAGGGGCGCTGCCTGGAGCCGACCCTGCTCGCCGGCCCGCCCCGCGAGGCGAAGGTCTGGTGCGAGGAGATCTTCGGGCCGGTGGCGACGATCGACCGCTACTCCGACTTCGGCGAGGCGCTGCGGATGGCGAACGACTCCAAGTTCGGCCTCCAGGCCGGCGTCTTCACCCGCGACGTCGGCCGTGGCCTCGAGGCAGCCGCGACGCTGGAGTTCGGCGGCGTCCTGATCAACGAGGTGCCCACCTTCCGTGCCGACCAGATGCCCTACGGCGGGGTGAAGGACTCCGGCAACACCCGCGAGGGCCCGGCCCACGCCGTGATCGAGCTGACCGAGGAGCGCTTCGTCACCCTGCAGGGCTAACCTGGCTGACTTTGTCTTTTGCAGTCCGTATGCACGCTTAAAGACGAACTCAGCCCGAAGTCTGTGCTAGTTGATTTTTGGTACGTTTCGCTCAACGAGTCTTGAGCTAAACGTTGGGAGGCGTCGATGCTGCAGGTCGCGAGGTCCAAGGTCATCGTCTTGGTGGCGGTGCTCGCCACCGCCGGAATCGTCGCTACTGCGGCCACAGCGGCGCCGTCCGACACGGAAGGGCAGACGACGCTCGAACAGCGGGTCGTCCCCGCCGGTCCCGCCGCCTACCGCTTCCTGCAGCTCGGCGAAGGCGAGCCCTACACCGTGCGCCAGGAACTCGGCACGGCGGGGGAAGGTCGGGCCAAAACCCGCACCTCGCTGGTCTACTTCGGCCAGCTCTCCGACTTCCAGCTCGCCGACGAGGAGTCGCCGGCGCGGGTCGAGATCATCGACCCGCTGTCCACCCCGCTCAACCTCCCCTTCGGCTCGGCCTGGCGCCCCTGGGAGGCGCTCAACCCGCAGATCGACGAGGCGATGATTCGCCAGGTCAACCAGTTCACCGCCGCCAGCCCGGTCGCCGACGGCAGCGGCGCGAGCCGCGCGATGGACCTGACGATCGTCACCGGCGACTCCGCCGACAGCCAGCAGCTCAACGAGACGCTCTGGGTGCGCACCCTGCTCGAGGGCGGCCTGCTCAACCCCAACAGCGGCGTCGACAAGAAAACGTACTCGCACCTGCTCTGTCCGAACCTCTTCGTTCCCGGCGCCACCGAGGCCGCCCGCTACACCGGGATCCAGGACTACGACGACTACTTCGAGGGCGTCTTCCCCGAGTTCTACGACCCGGACAGCCCCGCCGGGCCGCACGCCGCCTGGCCCAAATACCCGGGCCTGATGGACAAGGCGCAGCAGGCCTTCACTGCGAGCGGGGTCACCGTGCCCTCCTATGTCGCCTTCGGCAACCACGACGCGCTCGTGCAGGGCAACGCGGCGGCGAACGCGGCCTTCGAGCTGGTCGCGACGGGCTGCCTGAAGCCGATGGGCCCGGTACCGAATCCCGAAAACGCGCAGGCCCTGCTCAGCTCGCTGCTGAACCCGGCGAACCTGCTCAGCACCCTGCTGACCAGCCCGAAAAACCTGATCCTCGTCCCTGGCGACCCGAAACGGCAGTTCGTCTCCAAGAAGCAGTACAAGGACATCTTCAAGGGCGGCTCGCAGGAAGACGGCCACGGCTTCGACTTCGTCGACGCGGCCCAGGAGAGCGGCTCGAAAGGGGCGGCCGGTTACTACGCCTGGAAACCGACGCCCGGGATGCGCTTCATCTCCCTCGACACCGTCGCCGAGGCCGGCACGATCGTCACCCCGACGGGCAACTTCACCTCCGACGGCAACATCGACGACCCGCAGTACAAATGGCTGAAAGGCCAGCTGGAAGCGGCCACCGCGGCCGATGAGCTGGTCGTCCTCTTCAGCCACCACGCGCCGGAGAGCCTCACCGCCGACGCCGCCGACGAGCTGGCGCCGCTCTGCCTGCTGCCCGACGCGCATGCGCACGACATCAACCCCGGCTGCGACCTAGACCCGCGCAGCTCCTCCCCGATCCACCTGCAGGCCGACATGGTCAATCTGCTGCACCAGTTCCCCAACGCGATCGCTTGGGTCGCCGGGCACTCTCACGACAACGTCGTCAACCCGTTCCCGAACCCGGGCGGCAAAGGCGGCTTCTGGAGCATCCGGGTCGCGGCCGAGGCAGACTGGCCGCAACAGAGCCGCCTGCTCGAGGTCTTCGACAACCAGGACGGAACGCTCTCGATCTTCGGCACGATCGTCGACCACGCCGGCCAGTCGGCGGCTCCGCCCGCAGGCACGGCGGCCGCGGGGATGGACCTCAACGACCTCGCCTCGGCGGGCCGGACGATGTCCTTCAACGACCTCCAGTCCGGCGCCCCGGCGGGCGAAGGTCAGGCCGACGACCGCAACGTCGAGCTGCTGCTGCCAGACCCGCGCTAGCAGGAGACGATCGGATAGAGCCGGCTGAAGACAGAGAGGGCCGGGCATGCGCCCGGCCCTCTCTCGAATCGATCGAGTCGCGCCTACTGGTTGATCGTCACGAACGCGTAGGTGGCGTTCGGGGGGTCGATCGCGACTCCGGTCGGGTTGCAGAGGTTCAGCCGGATGAAGCCGTCGGACGTCGATTTACCGGCGGTGACGGATAGGTCGAGGGCCATGATCTCCTGTGGCGGACTGACGATCACGTGATCGTTGTTGTCCACGCCTGGCACTGACGGGGCGGTGACGGTGCACCCGTTCGCGGCGATGCTCGCTGCGTTGAATGCGAACGTTCCGGAGGCATTGCCGACGTCGACGTCGCTGAGGCCGGAGTTGACCACCTCGCCACCGTCGATCGTGTTGTCGGCGATCTCTGGCGCCTGGACCGCATTGGTGGCGATCTCGGAGCTGTTGACCGAGTTCGGTCCAAGGTCCGCCGCGGCGAGGCTCTCGTCCACCACCTTCGACGAATCCACGGAATTGGCCGCCAGCTTGGCCAGGGTGACGGAGGCGTCCGCCAGGTCGGCTGAGCTGACGGACCCGTCGACGAGCTTGGCGCCGTCGACCGAGTTGTCGGCGAGCTTCGCCAGCGTCACGGCCGCGTCGGCGAGCTCGGCGGCGGTCACGGAGCCGTCGGCGATCTTCTGACCGTTGACGGCGTTCCTCTTGATCTGCTTGGGCCCGACGCTGTTCTTCGGAAGGACCGTTTTCGCGGCGATGGCGGTGGCGCCGCCGAGCATCAGGAAGACGGCGATCGACGACATCAGGTTGGCGTAGGTGAGTCGCTGGCGAATCTGCTTCAGGGGAGTCCTGCTTCGGTTGCGGTGCATCGGTGACCTCCTCAGGTCGGTGGGGTGACTTGCAACCCCTCCAACTGGGCGGGCCGCGCCGAATTACGCCGCCGCCGAAATTTCTCTGCGATTGGCGTAATTCGGCGCTTCAGAGGCGGTTTGGACCTGTGAGATGGAGATCGTTGGCGCCCCTTCCGCAAATCGGCTGGCCTCCTGGCCGCATCGCCGATTCCGCTGGATCGAGACGGCCGAAGAGGGTACCTTGCGGCCGATGGCCACCGAGGTCGCCCAGCGGGCGCCGACCGACGAGGAGCAGCGCCTGGCCGCAGCCGCCGCGGCGGGGGACGGCGAGGCTTTCGCCACCCTCTACGAGCGCTACGAGCAGCGCGCCTACAACCTCGCCTACAGGATCACCGGCTCCGAGGAGGACGCCGCCGACGCCGTCCAGGACGCCTTCCTCGGTGTGCTGAGGAGGCTGCCCGCACACGGGGCGGGCGAGCTCGCCTTCGGCTCCTACGTCTTCACCGCCACCCGCAACGCCTGCTACGACCTGATGCAGAAGCGCCGCCGCGCGGAGCCGAGCGACTCGATCCCCGAGTCGGCCACCCCGGTGGGCGGCGGCGCCGGTGGCCTCGGGCTCGACCCCGGCGATCCCGAGGACGACCCGAGCCGCAGGCAGTTCCTCCGCGCCCAGCGCAGCGAGATCCGCGAGGCGAACAGCCGGCTCCCGGAGCGCCAGCGCGAGGCCCTCGCCCTGCGCGAGCTCGAGGGGCTCTCCTACGACGAGATCGCCGAGATCATGGGGATGAACCGCAACTCGGTTGCCCAGCTGATCTCGCGGGCGCGCCTGAACCTGCGCGCCGAGCTGCGCGGCACGGCGCTGGAGTCTGTCGCCACCTCGTCGGCGGACTGCGAGCGCGCCATGCCGCTGATCGCCTGCCGTGACGATGGCCAGCTCGAGGACGGCGCCGAGGCGTCATGGCTCGGCGCTCACCTCGCCGCCTGCGGGGCCTGCCAGGTCAGGGTCGAGGCGATGCACGAGGCGGGCGCCTCCTACCGCGCCTGGGCCCCGATCCCGGCCGTCCCCTGGCTGTTCGAGGAGACGATGGCGCGGGCGGCGGAGCTGGTCGGCGCAGACTGGAGCGAGGCGATCTCGACCCGGGCGGCCGCTCGCGGCGGCGGTAGCGGCGCGCCGAGCCGCCGCCGCTGGGCGCTGGTCGGCGGCTCTTTGCTCACATTGCTTCTGGCGGGCCTCCTCCTGGCGCGCGCGGTCGACGATCGGGGCACGAGCGAGGAGCTCCCGGTCGTCGAGGGCAGGACCGTCGACGCTGCCGCGGACTCGGTCCGGGCGGCGGACGCCAAAGAGCAGAAGGGAAAGCAACCCAGCACCCATGACGCACCGGTATCCGCTGCTTCGGTGCCAGCGCAGGAAGCCTCGGCGGCCGAGCCGTCCGGAACGACGCCTCCCGCGGGAGGCGGTTCGCGGGACACAGATCCCGAACGCTCCGTGAGTCGCTCCGAGCCGACCGAGACTCCCCAGCGGAAAGAGGGGCCGGCGGCGACCCCAGAAGAGGCACCGCTGGAGGAACCGGAAGCCGTCCCCCCGCCTGCACCGGAACCCGAACCGCCCGTTCGCGAACCGGAACAGCCGCCGAAGGAACCACCACCGCCGGGCAAGCCGCCGACGGGTCCGCCGATCGGCTGAGCCCTACTCGTGCGGGCGGGCCATGCGGCGGTGGTCGAGGGCCTCCTCGAGCACCGCGGGCTCGACGCCCTGCTCGAGCGCGACCTCGCGCAGCGAGCGGCCCGACTCGGCGGCGGCCTTGACGATGTCGGCGGCGCGGTCGTAGCCGATGTGGGGGTTGAGCGCGGTGGCCGTCGCCAGGGTCGCCTCGGCGTGGCGCTCGGTCATCTCCTCGTTGGCCTCGACGCCCGCGACGCACTTCTCGTTCAGCAGGCGCGAGGCGGAGGCGAGCAGCTTGACCGAGTCGAGCAGGTTGCGCGCCATCAGCGGCACTCGCACGTTTAGCTCGAACTGGCCCTGGCTGCCGGCGACGGTGATCGCGGCGTCGTTGCCGACCACCTGGGCGCCGACCTGGATCACGACCTCCGGGATCACCGGGTTGACCTTGCCGGGCATGATCGAGGAGCCCTTCTGCAGCTCGGGCAGGCGCAGCTCGGCGAGGCCGGCGCGCGGGCCGGAGCCCATCAGCGCCAGGTCGTTGGCGATCTTGGTCAGCGAGACGGCGTAGACCTTGAGCATCCCGGAGAGCTCGACCAGGGCGTCGCGGTTGCCCTGCGCCTCGAAGCGGTCGAGCGGCTCGGAGACCGTCAGCCCGGTGTCGGCCGAGAGCTTCTCGCGCACCTTGGCGGCGAACTCGGGGTGGGTGTTGAGGCCGGTGCCGGTCGCGGTGCCGCCGAGCGGGATCTGGCCGACTCGGCGCAGTGTCCCCTCGACCCGCTGGATCCCGAGCCGCACCTGCGCCGCGTAGCCGCCGAACTCCTGGCCGAGGGTGACCGGGACCGCGTCCATCAGGTGGGTGCGCCCGGCCTTGACCACGTCGGCGAACTGCCCGGCCTTCGCCTCGAGCGCCTCCTCGAGCCCGCCCATCGCCGGCAGCAGGTCGTGCGTCACCTCGCTCAGCGCTGCCAGGTGAACGGCGGAGGGGAAGACGTCGTTGGAGGACTGGCCCATGTTGACGTGGTCGTTGGCGTGGGCGCCCTCGCCGGCCAGCTTCGCGATCACCTCGTTGGCGTTCATGTTGGAGGAGGTGCCGGAGCCGGTCTGGAAGACGTCGACCGGGAACTGGTCGTCGTGCTCGCCGGCGGCGACCGCGTCGCCCGCGGCGGCGATCCGTTCGGCCAGCTCTGAGTCGAGCGCGCCCAGCTCGCCGTTGACCCGCGCCGCCGCGGCCTTCAGCCGGCCCAGCTCGCGCACCACCGGCGTCGGCACCCGCTCGCCGGAGACGGGGAAGTTGTCGACGGCCTTGGTGGTCTCGCCACCCCAGAGCTGCTCAGTCAAGGTTGCCTCCATCGCTAGTCGTAATACCTCTCAGCGTATTTCAGCCGCCGAGGAAAGAGCGTTGAAGGGGGGAGATAGGCGCCGAGACTTCCTTATCCGCTTGATGGAGCAACCTAACGGGTGGTACCCTATAGGGCATGAAGAAGACGAGCGTCTACCTCGAGCACTGGCTCGACCGCGACCTGCGCCTGATCGCCGAAGCGGAGGGGAAGAGCAAGGCGGAGGTGATTCGCGAGACGCTCGCCCAGAGGGCAATGGAAGCGTCCCAGCCCCGGATAAAAGCGATCGGGATCTGGAAGGACGGTCCGCCGGACCTTTCGCAGAACGTCGATCGCTACCTCGAGGGCTTCGGCGAAGATTGATCGTTCTCGACACCTCGTTCGTCGTCGCACTGCTCAACGGCAAGGATGCCGACCATCGCAAAGCGGCAGGCTTTTACGCGAATGCCAGCGGAGGCTTCGCCACTACGCCATTGGTATTGGCGGAGATCGACCACCTTCTGCATAGTCGAGCTGCGCCACCCGTCATAGAGGCGTTTCATCTAGAGGTTCGCGCCGGGAGTCTCGGCGTCGAATGGTGGTCGAAGCTCGACGTGCGAGCGGCCGAGATAGCTGAGCGCTACGCCGATCTCGGACTGGGGCTGACCGACGCCTCCCTCGTGGCCCTGGCGGGAAGGCTGGAAACTCGACGCATCGCCTCTTTCGACGAGCGCCACTTCCGCGCCGTCGAGCCGCTGACCGGCGGCGCCTCCTTCGAGCTGCTGCCGGCTGACGCGTAGCGGCTGCCTCAGCCGCGCTCGCGGCCGGCGTCGAAGCCTTCCTGGTAGGCCTCGAGGAATGCGGCGGAGAGCCGCTGAGCGCCGGGGCTGTAGCGGGCGGCGACGGCGAGGCGGCGGACCAGGTCGGCGTGGATGCCGCCGCTCTCGTCCGCTCCGCGCTCGGCGGCGCCGACCAGGTAGCCGAGCTGGAGGTTGGCGTCGCCGCCGGGGTCCTGGCGCGCCTCGGCGTTGAGCGTCGTCGCCACGTCGAGCATCGTCCCGCCGACCGCCGCCAGGTCGCCGCCCTTCTGGTTCTCGGCAAGGCAGTCGCTGATCGGCACCTCGCCGCTGAGCCGCACCTCGCCCGGCGCGTCGCCGAGCGCGCCGAGGTAGGCCCCCTGCCCGTCGAGGCAGGCGACCGGGGTCTCATCGCTGGTCCCGCCGCATCCGGCGAGGAGAGCCCCGAGTGCGCAGAGCGCGATGCAGAGCGATACCGGATTACGCGCCTGTACCCAGAGCTTTGCCGATCCCGAAGCCATTTCCCGCAGGTTATTGCCTTGGCGAACGCCTTGAGGAACACGATCTTTTTCTTGACAGCTCTGAATCACTGTTGTTTCAATTCTGCCTGGTTCATGTACGAAGTAGTTCAGTCCGCAAGGGAAAGCGGACAGGCACCAGGGACTTGAGACAACCGAGCCCTTGTCTAAAGCGCCGCACCAGGGAAGCGGCCAGGCAGACGGCTCAGGAGGAGATAACTCGATGCTCGCGACGCTTTCGCAATCGCTTCGGCAAGCGATCCTGCTCCTGCTGGTCAGTGTCGCGGCGCTTGTCGTGGCCGCTTCTGTCCCCGATCCCGCCGTCGCGAAACTGACTCGCGTAGAGCTTGGATATTTTGGAAAAGCCGCGCAGCCGACTTTCCTCAGCCCCGTCAGCGCAGCAGTGGATCAGTCGACCGGACATCTCCTGGTCCTCGATGAGGGTTCCGATTCCATTCTTCGCTACAACAGCGATGGGACGCCGGCTCCCTTCTCTGCACTCGGCGGGAATGCCATCGATGGCGCACCGGGCGTCGGAGGAAAACCCTGTGGTGAAGAAGCATCCTCTTGTGACCAGACGCCCCAAAGCAACCTGAAAATCAGCAATGTCAGCCAAATTGCCGTGGACAACTCCGAAACGGAAACCGACGGCAACATCTATGTCACCCAAAATTCATTTCTGGGTGATGTATTGCCCGCCGTCGTTGTCTTCGCGGCCAGCGGCGAGTACCTCGGACAGCTGACCGGCGCATCTGGGTTGAGTTTCGGCGAGGAGGAGGGTTCCATCTCTCCGTGCGGCGTCACGGTCGATCCGGACGGCGGCCTCTATGTATCGACGGGGATCGAAGACAAGATCTACAAGTATGAACCCAGTGCGAACCCACCTGTCAACACCGATCATGTCGCCACGTTCACGTCGGTCACCCGCCCGTGCGGCCTCGCGGCTGGTGCGGGTCCGAGCGCGGATGCCCTTTTCGCTGAAGATGGAGGTGACAATGTCCTCAGGCTAAACAGATCAACCGGTGAGTTGGATTACACTGTTCGTCCCCTGCTGCTCGACAATGATCGACCCTATGCCGTCGCCGTCGATCCGTCCAGTGGAAACCTCCTCGTCTCGGCTCAGAAGATCGAGGAGTACAACGCATCCGGGCAGTTTGGTCCAAATCTCGTCTCTGTTTTTGGCACGGGGAACCGGTACCTCGCCGTCGCAGTGGATGCGACCAGCGAGCATGTCTACGCCGATCCAGGGAGCTCTGGCACAAAGAATTTCAAAGAATTCAGCAGCCTTGTGCCGATCCCCGATGTCACGACCGGCGCGGCCTCCGATTTCGGCGATACGAGCGTCCGACTGAATGGCGACGTCATCCCTGACGGCATTGCGCTCACCGAATGCGTTTTCGAATATGGCCTCACAGCCTCCTATGGCGAGGAGGCGCCGTGCGCTCAGTCGCCGGCTGCGATCGGGACCGGCAAAGCGCCAGTTGCCGTTTACGCCGATCTGACCAACCTGCAGCCCGAAACGGGTTACCACTTCCGCTTGGTGGCGAAAAACCCCAATGGCACGGTCGATGGCAAAGACGTCGCTTTCAAAACTCCGAGCAAACCGTCGATAAGCGAAGTCCACGCCCTCACCGTCACGACCAACGAAGCGGTGCTGCGCGCCGATGTCAATCCCCAGAACTCCCCGACCTCCTATCGTTTCGAGTGGGGTGCCGATTCGTCCTACGGCAGCATGACGCCGGACAGCGGGATCGGCTCCGCTGCGGGTGAGCACACCGTCAGCCTGCGCCTCGAATCGCTGTCGCCAGGCACTACGTATCACTATCGCGTCTTCGCCGAGAACACGATCGGCGAAGCCTCGAGCGAGGACTATGCGTTCACTACGTTCCGTACGCCGGATCCTCTTGATTCGGGATGCGCCAACCATGCGTTTCGCGCTGGTGCGGGCGCCAGGCTGCCGGACTGCCGTGCTTACGAGATGGTCAGCCCGCTGGAGAAGAACAGCGGCGACATCATCGGCACCGAATCGGGACTGTTCAGCGGCAGCATCCCCGCCACCTACAACCAGGCAGCCCCCACGGGCGAACGGCTGACTTACTCCTCGATCACTCCCTTCGGGGGCGCTGATAGCGCGCCATTCGTCTCGCAGTTCCTCGCAGAGCGCCACCCACTCGGCTCTCCCGGCGAGGGCTGGAGCACCAAGCCGATATCGCCCCCGCGCACCGGTCTGGTGCCGGGAGTCAGCGGAGCCAATCTCGACAACGAGTTCCGTGCCTTTTCACCGGACCTCTGCACTGCTTGGCTGCGCACCGTCTTCGACCCCCCGCTCGCTCCAGGGGCGGTTGCTGGATTTCCCAACCTATACCGCCGCGACAACTGCGGCTCCACGAGCTACGTCGGGCTGACCCCGCTCGCACCCGCCGTGACCGAAGTCAACGACTACACCCGCGAACTGCAACCGCAGGGCTTCTCGGCCGACGGCTCCGTCGCCTTCTACATCGCGGCCGACGACTTTCCGGGAAGCGGCGCGCCAGCCAACAACAATCTGCGCAAGCAGCTCTATGAATACGCAAACGGAGAGCTGCGCTTCGTCTGCATCCTGCCCAACGGCAAACCGACCGCGAGGCACTGCAGCGCCGGCACCGCCGGTCTGCTGGGCGGGCGGGGGTCGAACCTGCAGAACGCCGTCTCCGTCGACGGCTCGCGTGTCTACTGGACCGATAGCGAACCCAGCGGGGGGACGATCGGCCAGATCTATCTGCGAGTGGATGGCAAAGAGACGATCAGGGTCTCTCAGACCGTCTCCAATCTCAACGCGCGCTTTTGGGGCGCTGACCCAGTCGGCTCGAGGGCGATCTTCGAGATCCAGGACTTCCTTTACACCTTCGATGCTGAGGCGGCGCTCGCCGGAGCTCCCGGTCCCTCGACGCTGATCGCCAAAGGGGTGCTCGGTGTGCTCGGCATCTCCGAAGACGCAGCCGATGTCTACTTCGCCTCGACCGAGGGGCTCGGCGGCGAGAACAGCGAGGGCGACCAGGCGGCGCCGGGCGAGCCCAACCTCTACCACTGGCAGCAGGGGGGAGAGGTCGATTTCATCGGCACGCTCTCGGAGCTCGATGTCAACAAGCGGCTCTCGGCGGTCAATGAAACGCCTGTCTTCCGCACTTCGCGCGTAACCCCCGACGGCCGCCATGCCGCCTTCATGTCGCGGGCGCCGCTGACCGGTTACGACAACGTCGACGCGTTCAGCGGCGATCCGGCCACCGAGGTCTTTCGCTACTCGTCCGACACCGGGACGCTCGCCTGCGTCTCCTGCAACCCGAGCGAGGCGCGGCCGATCGGACGGAAGTTCACCACCACCGACGGTGGCGCCGCCCCAATCCAGATCGCCGCCCAGATCCCTGCTTTCGAGTCCGCACACTACGCCTCCCGTGTGCTCTCCGACGACGGCAGCCGCCTCTTCTTCGAGAGTTACGAGTCACTCGTCGTCCGCGACACCAACGGGGTCCAGGACGTCTACCAGTGGGAGGAGGCTGGAAAGGGAAGCTGCGACGAAGGGGACGCCAACTTCGACGAAGGCTCCGGCGGCTGTGTCGAGTTGATCTCGGCCGGCAAGAGCCCGCACGAGTCGACCTTCGTCGATGCCAGCCCCAACGGCGACGACGTCTTCTTCACAACGCTCAGCAGTCTCTATGGCCCCGACTATGGCCTGGTCGATGTCTACGACGCCCGGGTCGACGGTGGATTCCCCGCTCCCTCGTTGACCCCTGGTTGCGAAGGCGAAGCCTGTCAGGGCCCACTCACCGCTCCGAACGACCCGACTCCCGGCTCCTCCTCCTTCGAGGGCTCGGGCAACGTCACCGAGCCGCCCCGGCCGGTGAAATGCGCGAAAGGCCGCAAGGCGGTCCGCAAAGCGGGCAGGACCCGCTGTGTGAAAAAGCCACGCAAGACGAAAAGAGCAAAGCGAGCCAACAAGAACGGGAGGGCGGCACGATGAGGCGCCTAACGCTGGCTCTCGCGACCGCCCTGGCGACTCTGGCGTTGGCGCCGCAAGCCCACGCCGTCTTCGGTTTGCACGATCTCGGCGTCACCTTCACCCCCCAGCCCGGTCAGCTGCCGCTCCAAGCGGGGTCCCATCCACTGGATATGACCACCACGCTCAGGATCGACACCGACGGGCCCCCGGGCGAAGAACGGCTCCGGGGGGCGATCAGGAACCTCGAGGTCTTCCAGCCGGAGGGGTTCGTCGGCACGCCGACCGCAACGCCCCGCTGCTCGACCCTCGATTTCCTCGCCAAAAACGAGAAAGGCGAAAACGTCACCCAGTGCGCCAGCAGCGCCGCGGTCGGCCATACCAGCATCACCACGATCAGCGAGGGCGACGCGACCGACAGCGCTCTGATCCCCATCTACAACCTCGAACCGCCGCCCGGGGTGGCCGCCAGGCTCGGCTTCTGGGTGGTCAGCACTCCAATAACGATCAACCTCGGCGTCAACCCCAACCCCCCCTACAACGTGGTCGCCTCGGTGCTCGACGCCTCCCAGGTGCTCGAGTTCTCCGGTGCGGAGCTGACGATCTGGGGGAACCCGGCCGATCCCGCCCACGACGAGCTGCGCGGCCACTGCCTCGGTGGCGATGGGCCAACCGGGGAGAGCTGTCCGGCGAACGTCCCCGTCGTGCCCTTCATCACGTTGCCGCGCAGTTGCACGGGGCCGCTGGAGACCCTCTTCAAAGCGACCCCGTGGTGGGAGGGTGACCGGTTCAACCCGATCGTTCCCGGCACGCCCTTCGCTGGAGTGGCCAGCACATCGCCCGGCGTGGCCGGCTGCGATGGACTCGGCTTCGCCCCCCAGATCAAAGCCCAGCCGACGACGCTCGCCGGGCAGAGCCCCGCCGGCCTCGACTTCACCCTCAACGTCGACGATGAGGGCCTGACCAACCCATCCGGTATTGCGGACGCCGACATCAAAAAGGTCGAAGTCACGCTCCCCGAGGGGATGAGCGCCAACCCGGCGATCGCCGAAGGCCTCGAGGTCTGCTCGGAAGCGGACCTCGAGAGAGAGACAGCCTTCTCCGAAGCCGGATCAGGCTGCCCCAACGCCTCCAAGGTGGGAACAGTCGAAGTCGAGACCCCGCTCCTGGACAAGCAGGTCTACGGCTCCCTCCACATCGCCAAGCCCTATGAGAACCCCTTCGGCTCCCTCCTGGCCCTCTACCTCGTCCTGCAAGACAAAGAGCTCGGCATCTCGATCAAGCAGCCCCTCGAGGTGAAGCCGAACCTCCAGACCGGCCAGCTGACCACGGTCGCCGAAGACCTCCCCCAGCTCCCCTTCTCCTCCTTCAA
>Ga0209461_10000231_pt1 | contig 24879 bp, 20 predicted proteins | sample AgamicAsMarz_FD_187162 | JGI IMG/M metagenome (GOLD analysis project Ga0209461, IMG submission 187162) | Agave microbial communities from Guanajuato, Mexico - As.Ma.rz (SPAdes) (version 2) | ecosystem: Host-associated > Plants > Phyllosphere > Phylloplane/Leaf | place: Guanajuato, Mexico... | reverse complement strand
AGACCCAGCAGTCTTTGTTTGGCGCATTCCACGGGCTTTCCAGCACGCCGCCTTCGGTAGAGATATGCCAGGCGTTTTCATCACGGCTGTAGATTTTTTCCAGCGACGCGGTGGTCGGGATGTTGCGCCCTTTCAGATAGTCGAGCAGCGCCTCACGGGAACGCAGGTTCCACTCGCGCCATGGCGCAACCACTTTCAGCTGTGGGGCCAGCGCGGTGTAGGTGGTTTCGAAACGCACCTGGTCGTTGCCTTTACCGGTTGCGCCGTGGCACAGCGCATCCGCGCCGACTTTCAGCGCCAGCTCAACCTGCGCTTTGGCGATAATAGGACGCGCCATCGACGTGCCCAGCAGATAAGTACCTTCATACAGCGCGCCGGTTTGCAGCACGGGATAGACGTAATCGCTGATGAATTCTTCACGCAGATCCACTACGTGGCATTCGGAAGCGCCGGACTGCAACGCTTTCTGCTCAACGCCTTCCAGATCGCCACGCTCCTGGCCGATATCGGCCACGAAAGCGACCACTTCACAGCCGCCGTAGTTCTCTTTCAGCCACGGAATAATCGCGGAGGTATCCAGACCGCCAGAGTAAGCCAGAACGATTTTTTTGATGCTTTTATCTTGCATTGTCATTTCCTTGAACCGGTTAAGCGAGGATCCGGGTGCCAATCGACACGCCGTTAAATAGGGTTGGTAGCTGTTCGGCATGACGCCAGCTGGCGATATCGACCGGACGGCCCAGCGTGCGGGCGGCATCCAGCGCAGCGTTGACTTTAACAATCATGCCGTCGGTAATGATGCCCTGGGCGATTAGCTGTTCTGCCAGCGCCGTCGTCATCTCTTCGATGCGCTGGCCTTTGCCGTCCAGAATGCCGCTGACGTCGGAGAGCAGCACCAGATCGGCGCCCAGCGTCGAGGCCAGCGCGGTGGCGGCCTGGTCGGCGTTGACGTTCATCAGCTTGCCGTCTTCGGTGATGCCGATAGAGCTGATCACCGGCAGGTAGCCTGCTTCCAGCAGCGTAGTAATGAGTTTGGGATTGCCCGGCGTCGCCTGGCCCACGTGGCCCAGCTCTTCATCAAAAGCCGCCACGTTGACGCTGCCGCCGTCGCCCAGGCACAGGCCAACGGCATCAATACCGTGTTTTTTCGACCAGGCCAGCAGCGTTTTATTGGCGGTGCCCGCCAGCGCGCCGGTAATGATGTCGATCTGATCGGCTGGCGTGACGCGCAGGCCGTTTTTCTTTTTCACCGGCAGCGCCAGCTTCTTCATCAGCTCGTCGACCAGGCAGCCGCCGCCGTGAACGATCAGCAGCGGGCGCTGATGGGTTTCGCGGTACGCCACCAGTGCGTCAAACAGGCGCGCCAGCGCCTCTTCGCTATCCAGCAACACGCCGCCGAGTTTAATAATTAAAGGATTGGTCATGGGCTTTCTCACTGATTAAATAAGCGACTGCGTTTCCGGGAAGCCGAAACGAATATTCATACACTGCACCGCCTGCGACGACGCGCCTTTCAGCAGATTATCTTCCGCCGAGACGATAATCGCGTGCTCGCCCTGCACGGCAAAGCCGATATCGCAGAACGGCAGGCCGACCACGCCTTTGATCGACGGCACGCCTTTATCATAGACACGCACCAGCGGCTTATCGTGATAGGCGTTATGGAACGCTTCCGCCACGTCTTCACGCGTTACGCCCGCCTTCAGCCGACAGGTGGTGGTGGCCAGGATGCCGCGCGGGAAGTTGCCCAGGTGCGGCGTGAAGATCACCGGCACGCCAAGATGCGCGGCGATTTCCGGCTGGTGACGATGGGTGAAAATGCCATAAGGCTGCAGGCTGACCTCGCAGAAACTGGTGGTCACGGACGCTTTGCGTCCTGCGCCGCTGACGCCGCTGGTGGCGTTGATCACCGGCCACTGCGCTTCGTTCAGCAGATCCGCCGCAATCAGCGGCTTCAGCGCCAGCTGCGCGGCGGTCGGGTAGCAGCCCGGCACGGCAATCAGCTGCGCTTCTTTTAGCTGGCTCTGCTGCCATTCGGCCAGGCCATACACGGCCTTTGCCAGCCACGCTTTATGCTGATGCGGGAAGCCGTAATAGTCGGTGAAGAAGCTCTCTTCGTTGACGCGGAACGCGGCTGACAGATCGAACACCACGCAGCCGGCGGCCAGGAATTCAGGCGCCAGGTCATGACTGACTTCGTGCGCCGTCGCCAGAAACACCACGTCCACTTTGTCGGCGAACTCTGCCGCGCTTGTCAGCGGCTGCAGCGGCATGTCCAGGATGCCTTTCAGCTGCGGATGCAGATCGGAAAGCAATTTTCCGGCGTCAGGGCTTTGCGCTGATACCGCTAAAGCGGTTATGTTCACCTGAGGGTGACGGTTCAGGTAGGTCGCAAGCTCTACGCCAGCATAGCCACTGGCACCAACAATCAGCGTATTTAACATCGGACACCTTATAACGGTCTCGGGTTTCGGGTGACGGCTTCACGCCGTATTCCCACGCGGTTAGCGCCGGTTATGCAGGAAATCTGGTTTCCATCCCCACGCCATTAATGTATTTTTATTCACTATTAATGCATGAATATTGATACTATCCTAACGCAAGGACTGTCAACAGTGAAGACAAAATTACCGCCTTTTATTGAGCTTTACCGTGAGTTGATCGCCACGCCGTCCATCAGCGCCACCGACAGCGCGATGGATCAGAGTAATGAAGCTTTAATCAGTTTGCTGGCAGGCTGGTTCCGCGATATTGGCTTTGAGGTGGAAGTGCAGCCGGTTCCCGGCACGCGCCATAAATTTAATATGCTGGCCCGTACCGGCAGCGGCGCTGGCGGCCTGTTGTTGGCTGGTCACAGCGACACCGTGCCGTTCGACGATGGCCGCTGGACGCGCGATCCCTTTACGTTAACCGAACACGATAACAAGCTGTATGGCCTGGGCACCGCCGATATGAAAGGCTTCTTCGCCTTTATCCTTGATGCGCTGCGCGATGTTGACGTGAAAAAGCTGGCGAAACCGCTCTACGTGCTGGCGACCGCCGATGAAGAAACCACGATGGCGGGCGCGAAATATTTCTCTGAAAACGCCACCGTGCGGCCCGACTGCGCCATTATCGGCGAGCCTACCTCGCTTCAGCCGGTGCGGGCGCACAAAGGCCATATGTCGAATGTGATCCGCATTGAAGGCCAGTCGGGCCACTCCAGCGATCCTTCGCGCGGCGTCAACGCCATTGAGCTGATGCATGAATCCATCACGCAGCTGATGGCGCTGCGCGACACGCTGAAAACGCGCTATCGTCACGACGGTTTTGCCATTCCTTATCCCACCATGAACTTTGGCCATATCAGCGGCGGCGATGCGGCAAATCGCATTTGCGCCTGCTGCGATCTGCATATGGATCTGCGGCCGCTGCCGGGCCTGACGCTGAACGAGCTGGAAGGCTTGATTAACGAGGCGCTGGCGCCCGTCAGCGAACGCTGGCCGGGCCGCGTCAACGTCAGCCAGCTGCATCCGCCGATCCCCGGCTATGAATGTCCGGCCGATCATCGGCTGGTCAAAGTGGTGGAAAAGCTGTTGGGCACGGAAACCAGCATCGTGAACTACTGCACCGAAGCGCCGTTTATTCAGGAACTGTGCCCGACGCTGGTGTTAGGGCCAGGTTCGATTAACCAGGCGCACCAGCCGGATGAATATCTTGATACCGCTTTTATTAAACCTACCCGCGAATTGATTACGCAGGTCGTACAGCATTTTTGCAATCACTGAGTGAAAAGCGGGGCATTTAGCCAGTAAAACGGCCTTTTACCCCGGCTTTATCATTTGTTTCTCGATAAGAATAACTTATCTCGCTGCGTCGCTGTTAAATTTCTTAAATTACCGCAAGTTAGCGACAGGTTCGCACACGTTTAAGTCAATTGACGGATGGACGGGAACGTGGCTAGATAAAAGGCAATGTTATACCGGCGACGGTAGAGAGTGATAAAAATAACGGTCAGGGGTCATATGAACGAACAATATTCCGCAATGCGAAGTAATGTCAGTATGCTCGGCAAACTGCTCGGGGATACGATTAAGGATGCGCTTGGCGAGAACATCCTGGATCGGGTGGAAACCATCCGTAAGCTCTCCAAGTCTTCCCGCGCGGGAAACGACGCCCACCGTAAAGAGCTGCTTACCACGCTGCAAAATTTATCCAATGACGAACTGCTGCCGGTGGCGCGCGCCTTCAGCCAGTTTCTGAACCTGACCAACGTCGCCGAGCAGTACCACACCATATCGCCCAAGGGCGAAGGCGCCAATCACCAGGAGCTGCTGGCGAAAATCTTCGAGCGCCTGAAGCAGCAGCCCAACCTGACGGAAGCCAAAATTCGCGAGGCTATCGAATCGCTTTCTCTGGAGCTGGTGCTGACCGCACACCCGACGGAGATCACCCGCCGCACGCTGATCCACAAGCTGGTCGAGGTCAACAGCTGTCTGAAACAGCTGGATCACAACGATCTTTCCGACTACGACCGATCGCAGATTATGCGTCGTTTGCGCCAGCTGGTTGCGCAGGCCTGGCATACCGATGAAATCCGTAAATATCGCCCGACGCCGGTCGATGAAGCCAAGTGGGGCTTCGCGGTGGTGGAAAACAGCCTGTGGGAAGGCGTCCCGGCCTTTCTGCGCGAGCTGTATGAGCAGGTAGAGGCGTCGTTTGGCGTTAAGCTGCCGGTAGATTTTGTGCCGGTGACCTTTACCTCCTGGATGGGCGGCGACCGCGACGGCAACCCGAACGTGACGGCTAAAATCACCCGCCACGTGCTGCAGCTAAGCCGCTGGAAAGCCACCGATTTGTTCCTGCGCGATATCGCCGTGCTGGTTTCCGAGCTGTCGATGTCGGAGTGTACGCCGGAAGTCCGCGAGCTGTGCGGCAACCCGGAGGCGCTGGAGCCTTACCGCGAAATCATGAAAAACCTGCGCGCCCAGCTGCTGGCAACCCAGGCGTATCTGGAGCGCCGCCTGAAGGGCGAGCGGCCTGCGCGTCCTGATAACCTGCTGATTGCCAACGAACAGCTTTGGGATCCGCTCTACGCCTGCTACCAGTCGTTGCAGGCCTGCGGTATGGGCATTATCGCCAACGGCCAGCTGCTGGACACGCTGCGCCGCATCAAGTGCTTCGGCGTGCCGCTGGTGCGCATCGATCTGCGTCAGGAGAGCACGCGCCACACCGACGCTATTGCAGAAGTCACCCGCTATTTAGGCCTGGGCGACTACGCCAGCTGGTCGGAAGCCGATAAACAGGCGTTTCTGATCAGCGAGCTGAGTTCCAAACGCCCGCTGCTGCCGCGTCAGTGGGAGCCGAGCGCCGAGACGCAGGAGGTGCTGGATACCTGCCGCGTGGCGGCGGAAGTGCCGAAAGGTTCCATTGCCGCTTACGTGATCTCAATGGCGAAAACGCCTTCCGACGTGCTGGCGGTGCATCTGCTGCTTAAAGAGGCGGGCATTCCTTTCGCCATGCCGGTGGCGCCGCTGTTTGAAACCCTGGACGACCTGAACAACGCCAACGACGTGATGCGTCAGCTGCTGGATATCGGCTGGTATCGCGGCTTTATCCAGGGCAAGCAGATGGTGATGATTGGCTACTCCGATTCGGCAAAAGACGCGGGCGTGATGGCCGCCAGCTGGGCGCAGTATCAGGCCCAGGATGCGCTGATTAAAACCTGCGAAAAAGCCGGTATCGCGCTGACGCTGTTCCACGGACGCGGCGGCACCATCGGCCGTGGCGGCGCGCCGGCCCACGCGGCGCTGCTTTCCCAGCCGCCGGGCAGCCTGAAAGGCGGCCTGCGCGTGACCGAGCAGGGCGAAATGATCCGCTTTAAATACGGCCTGCCGGAAGTCACCATCAGCAGCCTGACGCTTTACACCGGCGCCATCCTTGAAGCCAACCTGCTGCCGCCGCCGGAACCGGAAGCGGCCTGGTGCGGCATTATGGATCAGCTTTCCGCCGACTCCTGCGAGATGTATCGCGGCTACGTGCGTGAAAACGCCGACTTCGTGCCCTATTTCCGGTCGGCCACGCCGGAACAGGAGCTGGGCAAACTGCCGCTGGGCTCCCGTCCGGCCAAGCGGCGCCCCAGCGGCGGCGTCGAGTCGCTGCGCGCGATACCGTGGATCTTCGCCTGGACGCAGAACCGCCTGATGCTGCCTGCCTGGCTGGGCGCGGGCGCGGCGCTGCAAAAAGCGATGCAGGCGGGTCATCAGGATCAGCTGGAGGCGATGTGCCGCAACTGGCCGTTCTTCTCCACCCGTCTGGGGATGCTGGAAATGGTATTTTCCAAAGCCGATCTCTGGCTGGCGGAATATTACGATCAGCGGCTGGTGGACCAGACGCTGTGGCCGCTGGGCAGGCAGCTGCGCGACCAGCTGGATTCCGATATCAAAGCGGTGCTGACCATCGCCAACGATGCGCATTTGATGGCCGACCAGCCGTGGATTGCCGAATCCATCGCGCTGCGTAACGTTTATACCGATCCGCTGAACGTACTGCAGGCCGAGCTGCTGCACCGCTCCCGCCTACAGGAAACCAATGGTGAAGAGCCGGATCCGCGCGTTGAGCAGGCGCTGATGGTGACAATAGCCGGCGTCGCGGCGGGCATGCGTAATACGGGCTAACGGTACAGGGCGTTCATATCTGCCGGATATGAACGCCTTTATGGTTTAATGGGCGACCACGCGCACCAGAAGTTGACGACCCTGACGCCATACTTATTGACCTCTTCCACCACTTCCATTCTGTCCATGCCTCTTTCGCAATGTTCAGCCAGCCAGGCCCTGCTGCTGCAAAACTGTATCCAGCGGTTAAGGTGACGATCCTTAAGCCACAGCCCCATTTCGCAACGGCCCGATTTTCCCCGGCTCGGGCCGGGAAAAGAGACGTCATACTCCGTCAGATATTGACTGCTTTGATGGGGAAGATAGCGAACCAGAGCGGAGGGCAGCTGCAACGAGAACACGCCGATCATAAAAGCGCTACAGATAAAAAGTTTAGGGAGCTGCCGCAGCGTCAGGCGATGGTGAAAAAAGATGACGGCCACTAAGGTAATGACTAAGGCGGCGCCTACGCCGACTTCGCCAGCTATCCAGAAAACGCTATCTGGATCGGCCAGATAGACGTTGCGCGAAAGAGCAGACCAGTACGCCATCGCCACCAAAGGCACAACGGTAAAAAAGGCCATCAGTAAACAGCCTTTTATCCCCAGCCGCTTTATTTCCCTGATAATGTTTTGCATGGGTTCTTCATGATTCCTGCCCTGGAAAACAGGTATCATAAAAAAAATGCCGCCTCGCGTAAACGAAGCCGCAGCTGGCTTTTACTTATCAGGCCGGCACGGCAACCGCCGGGCGCACGCCCAGCGTGTGGCAAATGGCGTAGCTCATCTCCGCACGGTTCAGCGTATAGAAATGGAAATCTTTCACGCCTTCGCGGCTGAGGATTTTTACCATATCCATCGCCACGTTGGCGCCCACCATTTTGCGGGTTTCCGGGTCGTCATCCAGCCCGGCGAACATGCTGGTCATCCAGCCCGGCACGCGCACGTTGGTCAGCGTGGCAAAACGCTGCAGCTGTTTGAAGTTGGAAACCGGCAGAATGCCGGGCACGATTTCCACGTCGATCCCGGCGGTTACGCAGCGGTCGCGAAAGCGCAGATAGCTTTCCACATCGAAAAAGAACTGGGTGATAGCCCGGTTTGCGCCCGCATCAATTTTGCGCTTCAGGTTGATCAAATCCGCCTGCGCGCTTTTGGCTTCCGGATGCACCTCGGGATAGGCGGCAACGGAGATATCAAAATCGCCCACTTCCTTTAACAGCGCCACCAGATCCGCGCCGTACATTTCCGGCTTGCCGCCGCCCGGCGGTAAATCCCCGCGCAGCGCCACGATATGCCGAATGCCGCTGTCCCAGTAATCCTGAGCGATAGCGCGCAGCTCGCTGCGGCTGGCGTCAATGCAGGTTAAATGCGGCGCGGCTTCCAGCCCGGTGCGATCCTTAATACCTTTGATGATGCTGTGGGTACGGTCACGCTCGCCGGAGTTCGCGCCGTAAGTAACCGAAACAAATTTCGGCTTCAGGCTGCCGAGACGATCGATAGAGCGCCACAAAGTCTGTTCCATTTCGCTGCTGCGCGGCGGAAAGAACTCAAACGAGACGTTAATCTGCCCGTTCAGTTCGGCCAGACTCTGGTTCAGTGCTTCGCGCTGGTTGGCGTGGAAAAAACTCATGGCTTACCTCATCGATCGCGGAAGAAAACGGCCCACCTTGAACTTCTATACGTTTAGACGTCCAGACATTCAAAATGACGGATCGGCAGTTTTACGTCAACAGATAAATGATGCCGCAGCGTGACAAATTCTCAACAAAGTTGAATGAAATTCATGCAGGAAAAAGAAGTGAGGAAAATCAAAGGGCCGCCGCGATCGGGCTGAATGCACAGAAAAATGACGCGCTATCATTTAAGCCGGGGCCGCGTTTTACGGCCCCGAAAGAAACTACAGCAGCTGCGCCAGCCGGTTGATGTCGGACTGGATTGCGCCTGCCGTTACGTCGCGACCTGCGCCCGGCCCGCGGATCACCAGCGGATTATCGCGATACCAACGGCTTTCAATGGCAAAGACGTTATCGCAAGGCAGCAGCGCCGCCAGCGGATGATCGTCCCTGACCGCCTCGACGCCGACGCGCGCCTTACCGTTGGCGTCAAAGCGGGCCACGTAACGCAGCACCAGCCCCATCTCCTGTGCGGCCTCAAAGCGCTGCTGCATCTGCTCGTTCAGCGCCTCGCCGTTCTCAAAGAAGTGATCGACCGACTCGCTTTCGCAGCTTTTCGGCACCAGCGACTCCACGCGCACCTGATCCGGTTCGATATCGTAGCCCGCCTCGCGCGCCAGGATCACCAGCTTGCGCATCACGTCCTGACCGGAAAGATCGACGCGCGGATCCGGTTCGGTCAGCCCCTGCTGCCATGCCTGATCCACCAGCTCGGTAAACGGCACGGTGCCGTCATACTGCAAAAAGAGCCAGGAAAGCGTGCCGGAGAAGATGCCGCTGATGGCGATAATGCTGTCGCCGCTTTCACGCAGATCGCGCACGGTGTGGTTAACCGGCAGCCCGGCACCGACGGTGGCGTTGTAAAGCCAGTGGCGGCCGGTTTTAGCGAAGGCGTCACGGATCTGACGATAGCGGTCGCTGCTTGACGCCCCGGCCACTTTATTCGCGCCAATCACGTGAAAACCGTGGCTGGCGAAATCCAGATACTGATCGGCGAGCTGCTCGCTGGCGGTCACGTCCAGCACCACCAGGTCGTCGAACGGGTGCGCGCGCATCCACAGGAACAGCGACTCCTCGTCCCGCTCCACCGCCTCGTCATCAAAGAAGGCCAGCGCGCGGCTGGCGTCCAGCCCTTCGTAGTTCAGCAGGCTGCGACGACTGTCGACCACGCCGGCTAAAACATATTCAAATCCCGTCCGCGCCGATAGCGTTTCCTGCTCGCGCGCGAAAAGTTCCAGCCAGCGGGAGCCGATATTGCCCTTGCCGAACAGCATCAGGCCGACCTGTTTTTCCGCGCGGAACAGCGACTGGTGCAGACCGCGGATCAGATGTTCAGTCGGCCCGACGCGCAGCACGGCGACCAGGCTGATGCCCTCTTCCGACTGCCAGATAAATTCAACCGGCTGATCCTTCAGCTGCTGCCAGAAACGGTGGCTGTGCAGCGGATTGCGGCAGACGCCTGCGCCCACCAGCGCGACCAGCGCCATGTCTTCCCGCAGCTGTAGGCGTCCGGGAATGCCCGCGTCCTGCAGCAGCGTCAGCGCGCTGTTCACCACTTCCGAGGTATAACAAAGCTGTAAAAGGTGGCGATCGGGATGAACGCCGGTCGCCAGCGGACGCAGCTGCGCGCGCTGAAGCAGTCGTTCAATCTCTTTCTGCGCCGTGGCGAAATCGTGCTGCGGCGGCACCTGGAACTCAATCAGACAGACGTCGTCGTGGCTGGTGACAATCCGCGCGCCCGTGCCGGAAGCCAGCACGCGCTCAATGCGGGTCGAGCCCTGTTCCGGCTGGTAGCTACAGCGCAGCTGCAGGTCGATATCGCTGCCGGAAACCGGCTGTAGCGTACGGGTATGCAGCACCGGCGCGGCCAGGCGCGCCAGCTCGCTGGCCTCATCCAGCCGCAGCAGCGGCAGCAGGCAGGCGTCTTTCACCTTGCGCGGATCCGCACTGTAAACGCCCGCTACGTCGCTCCAGATGGTAACGCGCGACACGCCGGCCAGCGCGCCGATCTGCGTGGCGGAATAGTCGCTGCCGTTACGGCCCAGCAGCACGGTTTCACCCGCGTCGTTGCGGCTGATAAAGCCGGTTACCACCAGCCGCTCGCCCGGATGCTGGGCAATCAGCTGTTGCAGCAGCGGCCAGGATTTTCCTTCATCCACCTGCGGCTGGGCGGCCCGCTCGGCGCGCAGAAATTCCCGCGCGTCCAGCCAGCTCGCCGCCATATCCTGCTGCTGAAGCACGGCCGCCATCAGCCGTGCCGACCAGATTTCACCGTGTCCCACCACTTCCGCGTAGGCGGCTTCGGTTATTTTGCCATCCAGCAGAGCGGCCAGCTTTTCCAGATCGCGAATGAATTCGCCGATCAGCCCGTCCGCCGTCTGTGCCGGAAGCAGGCTGCTGATTAACTCGCTCTGGTAGCGTCGCAGCGCCTGCTGCACCTGATGCGCCGACAGACGGTCGCTCTGGCTCAGCTTCAGCCAGCTAATCAGCTGATTGGTGGTGCTGCCTGCGGCGGACACCACCATCACGTCGCCGGGACGGCTGTATTCCGCCATGATCCCCGCTACCCGCAGGTAACATTTGGCGTCGGCAAGGCTGCTGCCCCCGAATTTATGCAGCTGACGCGCGCCTGCTGCCACTGCTGAATGACTCATGCTTACCTCTTAGCCGCTATCCGGAATGCATTATCCAGATCGGCAATTAAATCTTCGTGATCTTCAATCCCTACGGAAACCCGCAGCAGCGTTTCCGAAATACCTGCCGCCGCGCGCGCCTCTGCCGACATGCCCGCATGGGTCATGGTAGCGGTATGGGAGATCAGGCTTTCCACGCCGCCCAGCGATTCGGCCAGCGTGAACAGTTCCAGCGCCTTCAGGAAACGACGCAGCGTCTGCTCGTCGCCGTTCAGCTCAAAGCTGAGCATCGCGCCGAAGCCTTTCTGCTGGCGGGCGGCAATCTGATGGCCCGCGTTTTCCGGCAGTGAAGGATGATACAACTTTTTAACCAGCGGCTGCTGTTTCAGATAATCCACGATGGCGAGCGCGTTGCGCTGTGCGGCCGCCATACGTGGCGCCAGCGTGCGCAGGCCGCGCAGCAGTAAATAGCTGTCGAAAGCCGCGCCGGTTACACCGATATTATTCGCCCACCAGGCCAGCTCTTTCACCCGCTCGGGATCTTTGGCAATTACCGCGCCCGCCACCACGTCGGAGTGGCCGTTAAGGTATTTCGTGCAGGAATGGATCACCAGATCGGCGCCCAGCTCCAGCGGGTTTTGCAACGCCGGGCTAAGGAAGGTGTTATCCACCACGCTAACCGCGCCCGCTTCTGCCGCCGCCTTACAGATAGCCTCAATATCCACCACGCGCAGCAGCGGATTGCTCGGGCTTTCTACCAGCACCAGCTTCGGTTTTTCCGCCAGCGCGGCGTGCAGCGCCGCTTCGTTGCCCTGATCGACAAACTTCACGCGATACGCGCCGCGCTTGCTCAGGCTGTCAAACAGGCGATAGCTGCCGCCATAGCAGTCGTGCGGCGCCACCAGCAGATCGCCCGGCTTCAGGAAGACGGTACAAACCAGGTGGATCGCCGACATGCCGGTATTGGTCATCACCGCACCGGCGCCGCCTTCCAGCTCGGCCAGCGCGCGCTGGACAACATCGCGGGTAGGATTACCGCGACGTGAGTAGTCATGCGCCCGAGGCTCGTTGAAATCAGTAAAGTTATAGGTGCTGGAGAGGTGGATTGGCGGGACAACGCAGCCATACTGTTCGTCATCATTCAAGCCGCTGCGTACCGCGATGGTTGCCTGTTTACGCGTCATGGTGCATAAATTCCTGCAGGAGAAAGAAAGAAGAGCCATCAGCATAACAGGGAACAGATAGACGTCAATACATCTGGACTTCTAAATGTCTTTGCGTATAGATTGAGCAATCTGTCAATAACCGGTAATATTACCTTTTTGCTCCCTGGAAAAAGTGGGCGCAATACGGTGTGGCGCCGCCCAACTTCGGGCATAATTAGCTGAATTTCGGCACAGTAAATATTAATGATGACTAAGGTAACCCATGGCTGAATGGAATGGCGAATATATCAGCCCTTACGCTGAGCACGGTAAAAAGAGCGAGCAGGTAAAAAAAATTACGGTATCCATCCCGTTAAAAGTTTTAAAAATTCTGACCGACGAGCGTACCCGTCGTCAGGTTAACAACCTGCGTCACGCTACCAACAGCGAGCTGCTGTGTGAAGCGTTTCTGCACGCTTTTACCGGCCAGCCTCTGCCGGATGATGTCGATCTGCGTAAAGAGCGCAGCGACGAAATCCCGGAAGCCGCCAAAGCGATCATGCGGGAAATGGGCGTCGATCCCGATACCTGGGAATATTGAGCGCTTTTTCGCAGATATAAAAAAACCCAGCCGAAGCTGGGTTTTTTATTGCATCCGAAACGGTATCCGCTTCGTGCAGGCGACTTATTTGCTGCCTGGGATGCTGAAACGCTTGTTGAAGCGGTCAACACGACCACCGCTGGCAACGTCACGCTGCTTGCCGGTGTAGAACGGGTGGCATTTGCCGCACACGTCCAGGTTCAGGTCATGACCCACGGTTGAGCGGGTTTTGATTTCGTTACCGCAAGAACATTTAGCAGTAACTTCAGCGTAATTTGGGTGAATACCTTTTTTCATGGGAAAACCTCAGTTAAGGCCGTGTCGCTCTCCCGTGCCAGGAAAACCCTGCACCGGCACCACACGAAGATTAATAATTCAGGTGATTTGATACCAAAATGCCGTATCAACGGCGGCGAACTATACAGAAAATAACCGCTCGCTGCAATCGAATCCGCACATTCAGGAAGACACAGTGTACACTATCCCGCTCATAATTTCATCCGGATAAATTCATGCCCGTCGTTCAGGTCGCTCTGCCCGTTCCGCTTGCCCGCAACTTTGACTATCTGCTGCCTGCGCATCTGCCTGCGGCGGTGCCGGGCGCGCGCGTCAGCGTGCCGTTTGGCAAGCGCAAAGCGGTCGGCGTGGTGGTGGGGCTTGCGGATACCAGCGACTTTCCTCTCGATCAGCTGAAGCCCGTTTATGAAGTGCTGGACGACGAGTCGCTGTATCCCGCTTCGCTGTGGCGCATTCTGCTGTGGGCGGCGGACTATTATCACTATCCGCTGGGCGAAGTGCTGTTTCACGCCATGCCCGTGCTGCTGCGCCAGGGGAAACCCGCGCGGGAAGCGCCGCTCTGGCAGTGGTTTATCACGGAAACCGGTCGGGAAACCGCCCCGGAAAGCCTGAAGCGCGCGCCGAAACAGCAGCAGGCGCTGGCGGCGCTGCGCCAGCGTAATCTCTATCGCCATGAAATCGGCCAGCACGACATTACCGATGCGACGCTTCAGGCCCTGCGCGCCAAAGGATTATGCGATCTCCAGACTCAGCAGCGCGCGCCGCAGGACTGGCGAACGCATTACGCCGTCAAAGGCGAACGGCTGCGGCTGAACACCGAACAGGCCACGGCGGTCGGCGCTATCCGGGCCGAAGACGACCATTTCGCTGCCTGGCTGCTGGCCGGCATCACCGGCTCCGGCAAAACCGAAGTCTACCTGAGCGTGCTGGAGAACGTGCTGGCCAGCGGCAAGCAGGCGCTGGTGCTGGTGCCGGAAATCGGCCTGACGCCACAAACCATCGCCCGCTTCCGCGAGCGCTTTGACGCGCCGGTAGACGTGCTGCACTCCGCGCTGAACGACAGCGAGCGGCTGGCGGTATGGCTGCGCGCCCGTCAGGGTGAAACGGCCATCGTTATCGGCACCCGCTCGGCGCTGTTCACGCCTTTTGCGCAGCTGGGCGTGATTATTATCGATGAAGAGCACGACAGCTCCTACAAGCAGCAGGAAGGCTGGCGCTATCAGGCGCGCGATCTGGCTGTTTTTCGCGCCCGTCAGGAAGATATCCCGATTGTAATGGGAACCGCCACGCCCGCGCTGGAGACGCTGCACAACGTGCAGATGGGCAAATATCGTCAGCTGAACCTCAGCAAGCGTGCGGGCAACGCGCGTCAGGCGACGCAGCAGCTGATCGACCTGAAAGGCGTGAAGCTTCAGGGCGGCCTGTCGCCGATGCTGATCAAAAAGATAGGGCAACACCTGCAGGCGGATAATCAGGTGCTGCTGTTTTTAAACCGACGCGGCTTTTCTCCGGCCATGCTCTGCCACGAGTGCGGCTGGATAGCCGAATGCCAGCGCTGCGACCGCTACTACACGCTGCATCAGCACCACCGCCAGCTGCGCTGCCACCACTGCGACAGCCAGCGCCCTATTCCGCACCAGTGCCCGCAGTGCGGCTCGACGCATCTGGTGCCGGTCGGCCTGGGCACCGAACAGCTGGAGCAAAACCTGGGCGAGCTGTTTCCCGGCGTGCCGCTGTCCCGCATCGACCGCGACACCACCAGCCGCAAGGGCGCGCTTGAACAACATCTGGCCGACGTTCATCGTGGCGGCGCCAGGATCCTGGTGGGCACGCAGATGCTGGCAAAAGGCCACCACTTTCCTGACGTGACGCTGGTTTCGCTGCTGGATGTCGACGGCGCGCTGTTTTCCGCCGACTTCCGCTCCGCCGAGCGCTTCGCCCAGCTTTATACCCAGGTGGCCGGACGTGCCGGACGTGCCGGGAAACAGGGCGAAGTGATGCTGCAAACCCATCATCCTGAACATCCCCTTCTGCAAACGCTGCTGCATCAGGGCTACGACGCTTTTGCGCAGCAGGCGCTGGTCGAAAGGAAAACCGTGTTTCTGCCGCCGTTCACCAGCCACGCGCTGTTCCGCTCGGAGGATCACGATAACCAGCAGTCCGCGCTCTTTTTACAGCAGCTGCGCAATCTGCTGGAAGCCAGCCCGCTTAAGGATGAAGCGTTCTGGGTTATGGGCCCGGTGCCGGCGCTGCAGCCTAAACGAGGCGGGCGCTACCGCTGGCAGCTGCTGCTCCAGCATCCTTCCCGCGCGCTGCTGCAGCGGCTGATTAAGGCTACGCTGCCGCTGATGGGCACGCTGCCGCAGTCGCGCAAGGTGAAATGGACGCTGGATGTGGATCCCACCGAAAGCTGAAATGCCAGACGATATCGTCTTCTTGCTGCGAGCCGGCTCGAAAAAAGTCGCACAAGTCACTATTTTTATGCAAATTAAGTAACGCAATTGATTAGCATTGGTTAATTTCACGGTGAGGGTCGGCTATAACGCTGACAAAAAGCCTTTTATTTCCGGCCGACGCCGGGCAGTCAACCTGCCGGTATGAGGAGAACAGCGTTGGAGCACAAGCCAGAAACCGTGGGCGCCACGATGAAAGACGTGGCGGAAAAAGCGGGCGTATCGACGGCGACCGTTTCCCGCGCCCTGATGAGTCCGGAAAAGGTTTCTGCCGCCACGCGCCAAAAAGTCGACGAGGCGGTGATTGCCGTTGGCTATTCGCCTCATGCCATGGTGCGCCACCCGCGACGCAGCGAGTCCCGCACTATCCTGGTGATAGTGCCCGACATTTGCGACCCCTTTTTCAGCGAAATTATTCGCGGGGTGGAATCGGTGGCGGCCGAAGAAGGCTATCTGGTGCTGATTGGCGACTGCGCGCACCAAAACCGTCAGGAGAGCGCTTTCCTGAATCTGGTGATGACCCGACAGATTGACGGCATGGTGCTGCTGGGGTCGCAGGTGCCTTTTGAAACCGGGCCGGAAGAGCAGCGCAGCCTGCCGCCGATGGTGATGGCCAATGAATTCGCGCCCGATCTGGCGCTGCCGACCGTGCACATTGATAACCTGACGGCGGCGTTCGAGGCGGTGAACCATCTGCTTAAGCTGGGCCACGAGCGTATCGCCTGCGTCGCCGGGCCGCAGGAGATGCCGCTGTGTCAGTATCGCCTGCAGGGCTATATTCAGGCGCTGCAACGCAACGGCATCAGGCTGGATCCGCGCTATATCGTGCGCGGCGATTTCACGTTTGACGCCGGCAGCCGCGCGCTGAAGCAGCTGATGCGGCTGCCGCAGCCGCCGGACGCCCTGTTCTGCCACAGCGATATCATGGCGCTGGGCGCGATGGCGCAGGCGAAAATAATGGGGCTGCGCGTGCCGAAAGATCTGTCGCTGATTGGTTTTGATGATATCGAACTGTCGCGCTACAGCGATCCTCAGCTGACTACCATTGCCCAGCCGCGATTCAACATCGGCCGCGAGGCGATGAATCTGCTGCTGGAACAGCTACAGGGCAAGCTGGTAAACAGCGGTTCCCGGCTGCTGGATTTTGAAATAAAAATTCGCGGCAGCACGGCGCCCGCGCTGCGGCAAAAAGCGTAGCGCGAACAAAATCTTTCCTTTTGGGCAACAAAACCGAGATTCAGCAGATTCTTAATCGTATCCCTGCTGGTCAAACTTCCGGCCCTTGAGTAACATGGCGAGCTGCAGGCCAGCGCGCTGGCCCGACCTTACTCTTCATTGATTATTAGCGGAACGATAGTGGCACAAAAAGATTACGTAGGCCGCGGGCGTTCGACAGGGACGCGTCGCAAAAAGAGCAACGGCCGCGGCGGCAGTAAAAAGCGCAGCAGCGGATCGGGTGTATCAAAGATCATGGTAGGTCTGGCCGTCGCGGTACTGGTGACGTTTGTCGGTGGCTTATGGTTTATCGCCCATCATAAAAAAGAGGAAGAGGCGCCGGTCATTCCGGATCACAAAGCAGCCGGCAACGGTTTGCCGCCCAAGCCAGAAGAGCGCTGGCGCTACATTAAAGAGCTGGAGAACCGTCAAATCACCGTGCCGACGCCCGTCGAGCCTTCGGCAGGCGGTGAAGTGCATTCGCCTACGCAACTGACCGACGAACAGCGCCAGCTGCTGGAGCAGATGCAGGCCGATATGCGCCAGCAGCCTACCCAGCTGAACGAAGTGCCGTGGAACGAGCAGACGCCAGCCCAACGCCAGCAAACGCTACAGCGCCAGCAGCAGCAGACGCAGCTGCAACAGCAGTCGCGCCAGCCGCAGAACGCCTATTCATCAGAACCTCAGCCTTCTCGTCAGGTACAGACGCAGCCACAGATCCAGCCGCGTCAGGTTCAAACGCAGCCGCAGGTACAGCCATCGCGTCAGCAGCCGGCACAGCAGCAGCACATGCTGCCGCAGCACAGCCAGCAGCCGACGGTAGCTCAGGAGCCTGTCCGCCAGCCGCAGCCGAAAACCGAGAAGCCAAAAGAAGTCGAAAAAGAGAAGACGCAGCGCTGGATGGTGCAGTGCGGCTCGTTCAAAGGCAGCGACCAGGCGGAATCCGTACGCGCCTCGCTGGCGTTTGAAGGCTTTGAAAGCAAAATCACCAGCGGCGGCGGCTGGAATCGCGTGATCGTCGGCCCTTACAACAGCCGCCCCGCCGCCGACAGCACGCTGAAACGCCTGCGCGGCAACGGCCATTCAAATTGTATTCCTGTCTCTTTGGGGGGTTGAAACCTTCCAGATTCCCCCCATATCTGATCGCATCATTGCCCCGCAGTAGGCCTGCGGGGAGATCTTTCGACTGTAACAAGGGGTCTGCCCGTGACAACAATTGTAAGTGTACGACGCAACGGCCAGGTAGTAATTGGCGGTGATGGCCAGGCTACGCTCGGCAACACCGTAATGAAAGGCAACGTCAAAAAAGTGCGTCGTCTTTATAATGACAAGGTCATTGCTGGTTTTGCCGGTGGCACAGCAGATGCCTTTACGCTGTTTGAGCTGTTCGAACGCAAGCTGGAGATGCATCAGGGCCATCTGGTGAAGGCGGCGGTCGAGCTGGCCAAAGACTGGCGTACCGATCGGATGCTGCGCAAGCTGGAAGCCCTGCTGGCCGTAGCTGACGAAAACGCCTCGCTGATCATCACCGGCAACGGCGACGTGATCCAGCCGGAAAACGATCTGATCGCCATCGGTTCTGGCGGCCCGTACGCACAGGCTGCCGCTCGTGCGCTGCTGGAAAACACCGACATTGGCGCGCGCGACATCGTGGAAAAAGCGCTGGGTATTGCAGGCGATATCTGCATCTATACCAACCACAATCTTACTATCGAAGAATTATCGTCTAAAGCGTAAGGACCCTGATTATGTCTGAAATGACCCCGCGCGAAATCGTCAGCGAACTGGACAGATTTATTATCGGCCAGGACGGCGCCAAGCGTGCTGTTGCCATCGCCCTGCGCAACCGCTGGCGCCGTATGCAGCTCGACGAAGAGCTGCGCCACGAAGTGACGCCTAAAAATATTCTGATGATTGGCCCGACCGGCGTAGGTAAAACCGAAATCGCCCGTCGCCTGGCCAAGCTGGCGAATGCGCCTTTTATTAAGGTGGAAGCGACTAAGTTCACCGAAGTGGGCTATGTAGGTAAAGAAGTGGATTCTATCATCCGCGATCTGACCGATTCCGCGATCAAAATGGTGCGCTCGCAGGCGATTGAGAAAAACCGCTATCGCGCCGAAGAGATGGCCGAAGAACGCATTCTCGACGTGCTGATCCCACCGGCGAAAAACAACTGGGGCCAGCCGGAAGCCGCTGCCGAGCCGTCCGCTGCCCGCCAGTCTTTCCGCAAAAAGCTGCGCGAAGGCCAGCTGGACGATAAAGAGATCGAAATCGATCTGGCCGCCGCGCCAATGGGTGTCGAGATCATGGCGCCTCCGGGTATGGAAGAGATGACCAGCCAGCTGCAGTCGATGTTCCAGAACATCGGCGGCCAGAAGCAGAAGCCGCGTAAGCTGCCGATCAAAGAAGCGATGAAGCTGCTGATCGAGGAAGAAGCCGCCAAACTGGTCAATCCGGAAGAGTTAAAGCAGGAAGCGATCGACGCGGTCGAGCAGCACGGCATCGTGTTTATCGACGAAATCGACAAGGTCTGTAAGCGTGGCGAAAGCTCCGGCCCGGACGTTTCCCGCGAAGGCGTACAGCGCGACCTGCTGCCGCTGGTGGAAGGCTGCACCGTTTCCACCAAGCACGGTATGGTGAAAACCGACCACATTCTGTTTATCGCTTCCGGCGCGTTCCAGGTCGCCAGCCCTTCCGATCTGATCCCGGAACTGCAGGGTCGTCTGCCGATCCGCGTTGAGCTACAGGCGCTGACCACGCACGACTTTGAGCGCATCCTGACCGAGCCAAGCGCGTCCGTCACCGTGCAGTACAAGGCGCTGATGAAGACCGAAGGCGTGGATATCCACTTTACGGAAGACGGCATCAGCCGCATCGCTGCCGCAGCCTGGCAGGTGAACGAAACCGCTGAGAACATCGGCGCGCGTCGTCTGCATACCGTGCTGGAGCGCCTGATGGAAGAGATTTCCTACGACGCCAGCGACCGCAACGGCGAGTCGATCACCATCGATGCCGATTACGTTGGTAAACATCTGGACGAGCTGGTAGCGGACGAAGATCTCAGCCGCTTTATTCTGTAATCTTCCACGCTCGCGCCTTTTTAAACCCCGTCGCTTACGCGCGGGGTTTTTCTTTGTCCGCCGCCTCTGCTTTCCCGCCCAATTCCTGACGTGGATTAATTCTCCGCGTGCAGACAGCCAGTAAACTGGTCGCTTTCCGGCATTCATCCTCTTTCAGCAAAGGCCCAGCCTGATGAGCGACAATATCTCTGCAGTTCCGGCTTTTACCTCTTTCCGCGCATGGCTGGAAAGCCTGCGCTTACGTACGCTGCCTTTAGCCTGCGCGTCAGTGATTACCGGCTCGGCGCTGGCCTGGCGTGAGGGACATTTCGATCCGGCCGTCGCGCTGCTGACGCTGCTGACCACGGCGCTGCTGCAAATTTTGTCCAATCTGGCCAACGACTATGGCGATGCGGTAAAAGGCAGCGACACGCCCGATCGCCTCGGCCCGCTACGCGGCATGCAGAAAGGGCTGATCGGCCTGAAGCAGATGCGCTTTGCGCTGACGCTGACGGTCGCGCTGACGCTGATCGCGGGCGTAACGCTGGTGGTGCGCGCCTGTCAGAGCCTCGGCGATATGCTGGGCTTTCTGGCGCTGGGCGCGCTGGCCATCGTCGCCGCCATCGCCTATACGGTAGGGAAAAAACCTTACGGCTATCTTGGGCTGGGCGATCTTTCCGTGCTGGTTTTCTTTGGCTGGCTGGGCGTGGTGGGCAGCTTTTATCTGCAAACGCACGGCCTGCATCTGTTGGCTTTTCTGCCCGCGACCGGCTGCGGCCTGCTGGCGGTCGCCGTGCTCAACGTCAATAACATGCGCGATATCGACAGCGATCGGCGGAACGGTAAATTCACCCTGGCCGTACGGCTCGGCGCCTGTAACGCGCGCTATTACCATGCCATGCTGCTTTCCGGCGCGCTGTTTTGCTTTGGCCTGTATGCCAAACTGGCGATGCTGGACGCGTCGGGCTGGCTGTTTTTGCTCAGCGCGCCGCTGTTGTTCGGCCAGGCACGCTTTGTTATCAAACATACCGCCGCCGCCGCTATGCGGCCCGTGCTGGAGAAAACGGTAAAAGCGACGCTGCTGGTTAATCTGCTTTTCGCCATTGGTCTGGCGATGAACTAATCGCGATGTCCCTGACCTGCCGCAATTTTTAACAACTGATGATTTTGCCAACAACCGCCAGAAAGCGATATACTTAGTCTCCCTGTGGCGAACAGATGAACCCCTTATGAAATACGATACTTCCGAACTCTGCGACATCTATCATGAAGATGTGAACGTGGTTGAACCGCTCTTTTCAAACTTTGGTGGCCGCACCTCGTTTGGCGGGCAAATCACCACGGTGAAATGTTTTGAAGATAACGGGCTTCTGTATGATCTGCTGGAAGAAAACGGACGCGGGCGCGTGCTGCTGGTAGACGGCGGCGGCTCTGTACGGCGCGCGCTGGTCGATGCGGCGCTGGCTCGCCTGGCGTTGCAAAACGAATGGGAAGGGTTGGTGGTCTACGGCTCCGTGCGCCAGGTAGATGACCTGGAAGAGCTGGATATCGGCATTCAGGCGATTGCGGCTATCCCGGCTGGCGCCGCTGGCGAAGGCATTGGCGAAAGCGACGTGCGCGTCAATTTTGGCGGCGTGACCTTCTTTTCAGGCGACCATCTTTATGCCGATAATACCGGTATTATCCTTTCCGAAGATCCGCTGGATATCGAATAGCACACCTTATCCTTCCAGAAGATCCACCGGCTGGCATATAGCAAAAACGGGTGCTGACTGGCACCCGTTCTTTTACCGCCTGCCGTCAAACCTGACTCAGACTTCTTCCATTTTTCCCAACAGCGCACGCAGACGCTCCTGCCAGACATGCTGCTCCTCTTTCAGGTGCTGGTTTTCACGCACCAGGGATTCGCTGTTGCCCGCGGCCTGCTGAACCTGCTGATTCAGGTTGTTGTTCTGCTCTTTCAGTTCTTCAATTTCCATCTGCAGCAGCGTGATAGTATCAATCGCCTGCTGTACTTTTGCTTCCAGTTTCTCGAACACTTCAAATGACATCGTAAATGACCTCTCCTAATCGCAAGGCGTTGATGTTGCAGACGCGGCGCAATCGACACTGGCCGACCCGCTGCGGCTCACAACGATGTTCCGATTGTATGTAGAGCGGCCCGCCAAGTCCAGCAACGAACCTGCTACGGCGCAGAGAGCCGCGTTTTTCAGCGCAGACCTGGTGTTTGTAACATTTACCCGCGATCCCTGCGCGGGTATTGTTAACAAATTGCAACATGAAATGGAAAACGAAAGCCAAAAGCCGCAGGAAAATTCCGTTAAAAGACGCGAAAACGCTCATTTTTTTGAAGCAGCACACAACTTTTGATTTCGCTATTTCTCGTTTATGCTCGTTAACGATAAATTCACAACAACCCCACACAAGATTGGGGCGACTCAGGGAAAGAGAAAAAAAAGCCGTACACCATTTAACCTCGCCTTCAGGAACCAACATCATGAGCCAGACAACCACCACCCTTAAAGGGCAGTGCATCGCCGAGTTTCTCGGCGTCGGCACGATTATTTTCTTTGGTGCCGGCTGCGTCGCGGCGGCAAAGGTAGCAGGCGCGGTACTCGGCCTGTGGGAAATCAGCATCATCTGGGGGATCGCCGTTGCCATGGCGGTTTACCTGAGCGCGGCCATTTCCGGGGCGCATTTGAACCCGGCCGTGACCCTGGCGCTTTGCCTGTTTGGCAACTTCGAAGGCCGTAAAGTTATTCCTTATATTGTGGCGCAGGTGGCAGGCGCCTTCTGCTCCGCCGCGCTGGTTTATGCGCTCTACCATAACCTGTTTCTGGACTACGAGCAGACGCACCATATGGTGCGCGGCAGCGTCGAGAGCCTGGATTTGGCCGGTATTTTCTCTACCTACCCTAATCCGCATATCAGCGTTGGCCAGGCTTTCCTGGTTGAAGCCGTGATCACTGCCGTGATGATGGGGCTGATTATGGCGCTGACCGACGACGGCAACGGCCTGCCGCGCGGCCCGATGGCTCCGCTGCTGATCGGCCTGCTTATCGCGGTTATCGGCGGTGCAATGGGTCCGTTGACCGGCTTCGCCCTGAACCCGGCCCGTGATTTCGGACCCAAGATCTTTGCCTGGCTGGCCGGTTGGGGTAACGTTGCTTTCACCGGCGCCCGCGATATTCCTTATTTCCTCGTGCCAATTTTTGGCCCGATTGTTGGCGCCTGCGTGGGTGCATTCGGCTACCGCTCTCTGATCGCCCGTAACCTGCCTGGCGCAGCTGCGGTAAAGAAGCCAGAGACGATAGCGCGTGCTGAACAGCGTAAAGCGTAAGTGCTAACCCTTTACACATCAGGAAGGATTTATGACTACAGATAAAAAATATATCGTCGCGCTGGATCAGGGCACAACCAGCTCCCGCGCCGTGGTGCTGGATCACGACTCCAACATTGTTGCGGTTTCCCAGCGCGAATTTCAGCAAATTTATCCTAAGACCGGCTGGGTCGAACACGATCCGATGGACATCTGGGCGTCGCAAAGCTCCACGCTGGTGGAAGTGCTGGCCCACGCCGATATCCGTTCGGACGAGATAGCCGCCATTGGCATCACCAACCAGCGTGAAACCGCTATCGTCTGGGACAAAGAGACCGGCAAGCCGATCTATAACGCTATCGTCTGGCAGGATCCGCGCACCGCCGACTACTGCGCCCGACTGAAAAAAGAGGGGCTGGAAGAGTATATTCAGCACACTACCGGGCTGGTGATTAACCCTTACTTCTCCGGCACCAAGGTTAAATGGATCCTGGATCACGTTGAAGGCTCGCGCGAGCGGGCAAAGCGCGGCGAGCTGCTGTTCGGCACCGTCGATTCCTGGCTGGTATGGAAAATGACGCAGGGACGGGTGCACATCACCGATTACACCAACGCCTCGCGTACCATGATGTTCAACATCCACAAGCTGGAGTGGGATCAGCGCATGCTGGATATCCTGGATATCCCGCGTGAAATGCTGCCGGAAGTGAAGTCTTCTTCCGAAGTCTACGGCCAGACCAATATCGGCGGTAAAGGCGGCACGCGTATCCCTATCGCCGGTATCGCGGGCGACCAGCAGGCGGCGCTGTATGGCCAGCTTTGCGTTCAGCCGGGCATGGCGAAAAACACCTACGGTACCGGCTGCTTTATGCTGATGAACACGGGCACGGAAGCTGTCACCTCCACTAACGGCCTGCTGACCACTATCGCCTGCGGCCCGCGCGGCGAAGTCAACTATGCGCTGGAAGGCGCGGTATTTATCGGCGGCGCGTCTATCCAGTGGCTGCGTGACGAGATGAAGCTAATCGGTGACGCCACCGATTCCGAATACTTCGCCACCAAGGTGAAAGACAGCAACGGCGTGTATATGGTGCCGGCCTTTACCGGCCTGGGCGCGCCTTACTGGGACCCGTATGCGCGCGGCGCTATCTTCGGCCTGACGCGCGGCGCGAACGCGAACCATATTATTCGCGCCACGCTGGAATCTATCGCCTTCCAGACCCGCGACGTGCTGGAAGCCATGCAGAATGACTCCAACACCCGCCTGCAGTCTCTGCGTGTCGATGGCGGCGCGGTAGCCAACAACTTCCTGATGCAGTTCCAGTCCGATATCCTGGGCACCCGCGTCGAACGCCCGGAAGTATTGGAAGTAACCGCGCTGGGTTCCGCCTATCTGGCGGGGCTGGCGGTCGGCTTCTGGAAAGATTTGGATGAAGTCCGTGCCAAGGCCGTCATTGAACGCGAATTCCGTCCGAGCATCGAAACCACCGAGCGTAACTATCGTTATGCAGGCTGGAAGAAAGCCGTTTCCCGCGCTCAGGCATGGGAAGACCACGAAGAGTAACGTCTTCTCGCCCGCAGTCGCCACGGCTGCGGGCATCTGTTCCGCCCCTCCTCCCTGATGTTCAGAACCCGGCGATAAGAATGCTGGCGTTTTTCCTCCCCGCCATGCCAGACTTCCTGCTTCATTACTTTGCGTAAGGCCCATTATGAAACGAGAACTCGCTATTGAATTTTCACGCGTAACGGAAGCGGCAGCGCTGGCTGGCTATAAATGGCTGGGGCGCGGCGACAAGAACGCGGCCGACGGCGCTGCGGTGCACGCCATGCGTATCATGCTGAATAAAGTC
>Ga0209461_10000224_pt1 | contig 25850 bp, 19 predicted proteins | sample AgamicAsMarz_FD_187162 | JGI IMG/M metagenome (GOLD analysis project Ga0209461, IMG submission 187162) | Agave microbial communities from Guanajuato, Mexico - As.Ma.rz (SPAdes) (version 2) | ecosystem: Host-associated > Plants > Phyllosphere > Phylloplane/Leaf | place: Guanajuato, Mexico... | reverse complement strand
TTAGCGTCCGAAGACGTTTAAGAATCCATGTCCTTGAGTGCCCACACAGATTGTCTGATAAATTGTTAAAGAGCAGTTGCGACGCGCTTTAGCGCTGTGTCGCGAGGTCCCGTATATTACGTTTTCCCCGTTCAGAGTCAAGCGATTATTTTGCTTTTCTCTGCCGGTCATTCCCGGGGGAAGACCTTCTGACCCGCCGGCCTGTAAGCCGTTGTTCCGTGTCAGTGGAGGCGCATTATAGGGAGTTATTCCGGGCTGACAACCCCTAAATTCAAAAAATTTATCAATCGTCTCTTTTTTGCTCGAAAACGTCCTGCACCGCCAGTTTTTCGAGCATTCCGAAGCCATAACGTTGCAAAACGGGTGCTAATTGTACAGCTTCAGGCGTGGCTTCCATACAGAACGCAATATTTTCATCTGCTGATTTGGCATCAGGCGCGTCGTGTTCTAATAACCAGGCTGTACGGCGCGCAATAGCCGCACCGGAATCCACCAGCCGGGTGCCATCCGGTAGTACCTGCAGCAGCTCGTCGCGCAGTAGCGGGAAATGCGTACACCCTAACACCACGGTATCCGGTGGCTCTGGCATCCGCAGCCACGGGCGCAAAATACGCTTCAGGTTTTCAAGCGGAACCGGGTGACCGTGCAGTTTCGCCTCAGCCAGTTCCACCAGCTCCGACGACCCCAGCATCTCTATATGGCATTCATTCGCGAAACGCTGGATGAGTTCATGCGTATAAGGACGCTTTACCGTACCGCGTGTTGCCAGCAAGCCGACGATGCCGTTGGCCGTTAGTCGCGCCGCAGGTTTGATGGCGGGAACCACCCCTACAACCGGGAACTGAAATTTTTCACGCAGCGCGGGAAGAGAAACGGTGCTGGCGGTATTGCAGGCAATAACGGCCATAGCCAGGGGATAGCGAGCCTGAACGGCAGTAACAATGTTCAGCACCCGCTCAACAATAAAGGCTTCGCTTTTTTCCCCGTAAGGGAAAGCCACGTTATCGAAGGCATAAATGTAATGCAGATCCGGCAGCAGTTGCCGGATCTCATCATAGACCGATAACCCACCGACGCCGGAGTCAAACACCAGCACGGTAGGTTTGAGGTCAGAAGGTGTAGCTGCCAGACAAGTTGTATTCTCGCCCTGCAGTTTGGTAGCCATAAGCTGTCTCGTAATCTTTATCGAACAGGTTAGCTATTTTACCACGAACTGTAAGATGAGAGGTGACAGGATATGACGCGGTGACATCAACCGTGCTGTAACTCGGCAGCCTTTGCTGCACGTTATTGTACGCCGAGGTATTGTTGTCATAACGCTTGCCAAAATATTGCCAGGAAACGTCCATACCTACGTCAAACATTGTCCAGTCGAGCTGATACTTCGCCTGCTGCCTGGAACGACGCGCCAGCACTTCGTCGTTTTCATCATTACGCGGATCCACATATTGCAGCGTCACGCGGTGACTGAAAATCCCGGTATCAATGCTCCCCGTCCATTCAACGCCTTTAATGGTGGCAGAGTTAATGTTGTCGTAGGCGCCGGCAAAGGTCACCGGATCGGAGTAGTAAGTAATGAGATTGCTGATTTCATAACGATACGCCGACAAACGCCAGTCCAGCGGCCCAGTCAGGCCTTCCAGCCCCGCTTCCCACTGTTTTGACTCTTCCGGCTTCAGGTTCGGGTTGGAATCAATACCGAAACGGGTCGAGCCAAACTGCTGCCCCAGCGACGGCGCAAGGAACCCTGTACCGTAAGAAAGGGTTAACCGGTAGTCTTCAATGAACTCCCAGCCAGCAGCAGTCTGCCAGGTGCCGTGCCATCCAAACTGCTCATCATGATCTTCACGGCCTGAAGCTTCCAGCGTCACGTCGCCGAACTGTTGCTGCCCGGTCAGATACAGACCGGTATCGTCGCGCTTGTAGCTGTCTGACATTGCGGTATCAGAAGATCTCAGGCGCTGTTGCTGCCAGTCCACCCCGCCGCTGACGGAGCCATGCCCGACAATCAGGTTATTGCCCCACTGCACATTACGCTGCTCCAGGCGGTCCAGCGTGGTGCCATCCTGGTAACGACCATAAATGCTGCTGTAGTTGTAATCCTTGATCTTCTGATAGCTGGCAATGAGCTGCGAAGAGTAAATGCCGGAGTGATATTCCAGTCCGGTATCCCAGGTCTGGTTATAAAGCTGATTTTCATCCGCGCTGTAAGCAGGCGAGAATGGCGCACTGCCAAGATCGTAATCGACGTTATTGGCATAGCTATGCCCACGGAAGAAGCCGCTAACGTTGTCATTGAATTTATGCTCGACGCTGCCCCAGAAGGTTTTGTTGTGATAACCGTCGCGGTCATTGTCGTGATCCCAACTGGAACCCGGCTGCACATTAAAGCCACGGGTGCTCTCGTAAGAGCCTGCCAGCGTCGCCTGGGTATCGCCAAAACGCTGACGCAGCGCGCCATCGTACTGCTGGTAGCCTTTCGAGCCTACGCTGGCGGTAATTTTCGACTGATCTTCGTCGCTACGGGTAATAACGTTAATGACGCCGCCCATTGCACCGGAACCATAAATCGCCGAACGCGGTCCGCGGATGTATTCGATACGTTGTACCAGGGAAACCGGAATTTGATTGAGATCGGGGTTATTGGTGATGCCCGGTCGACCCATCGGGATACCGTCCACCAGCACCAGAACCTGTCGGCCTTCGGTTCCGCGTACATACAGCGTGGAGTTTTGTTTCATCCCGCCATTCTGCGCAATATCCACGCCCGGTAAGCGACGCATCACATCATTGAGGGTTTTCGCCTGCCAGCGGTCAATCTCTTCACGGGTCACAACATCCGTGGGGGCCAGTACCGTACCTACGGGCTGCTGAAAACGATTGGCGGTAACGACAACGTTGTCCGGGTTGCTGTCCTGCGCCCAGCCGGAAAATGCCGTGACGGAGAGCGCCGTCAGCAGCGAGGTTTTTTTTATCATTGTTAAAGCATCCACAATATAAGAAGGATGCCGCAGGCCCCATCGATAGCACGCGATGATGTGAACCAAATGCGACGTTAACCGGCAGGTCTTCGGGCTCGAAAGTACAACAGATGATGACTTCCCACCTTACGGCAGTGTCTGCTTTCGCTATCACCCTTAACTTCTTACCGCTGCGCGTCAGCTCCAGATTTGCACTGGATTCCCTTTTAACTCAGGAGACCGGAAACCGGATGCTACATTTAGTTACATATAGATGTCCAGACTGCTAATTAATAAATCCAAAAACGCCAGGGCTGGACAATACGCGCACAATCCCTACAATCCCCGCGTAATTCCTTCTTACTCAGGACGCACCATGACCCCAGAACACCTCCCGACAGAACAGTACGACGCGCAACTGGCCGAAAAAGTCGTCCGACTGCAAAGTATGATGACGCCCTTTGCCGCGCCGCTTCCGGAGGTGTTCCGTTCCCCGGTCAGCCATTACCGCATGCGGGCCGAATTCCGCATCTGGCATGACGGTGACGACCTGTATCACATCATCTTCGACCAGCAGACGAAAAACCGTATCCGTGTCGACAGCTTCCCGGCGGCCAGCGAGCTGATAAACCATCTGATGCGCGCCATGATGGACGGCGTACGTCACTCCCCGGTGCTGCGCCATAAGCTGTTCCAGATCGATTATCTCACCACCCTCAGCAACCAGGCCGTGGTGTCGCTGCTTTACCATAAGAAGCTGGATGATGCCTGGCGCGAACAGGCCGAAGCCCTGCGCGATGCACTGCGGGCGCAGAACCTGAACGTGCACATTATTGGTCGCGCCACTAAAACCAAAATCGCGCTGGATCAGGATTACATCGACGAGCGGCTGCCGGTCGCCGGCAAAGAAATGATCTATCGTCAGGTGGAGAACAGTTTTACGCAGCCGAACGCGGCAATGAATATTCAGATGCTGGAATGGGCGCTGAACGCCACGAAAAATGCGACGGGTGATTTACTGGAGCTGTACTGCGGAAACGGCAACTTCTCGCTGGCGCTGGCGCGTAACTTCGACCGCGTACTGGCGACGGAAATTGCCAAGCCATCGGTGGCGGCCGCACAATACAATATTGCTGCTAACCACATTGATAACGTGCAGATAATCCGCATGGCAGCGGAAGAGTTTACCCAGGCGATGAACGGCGTGCGGGAATTTAACCGCCTGCAGGGGATCGATCTGAAAAGCTATCAGTGCGAGACGATTTTCGTCGATCCGCCGCGTAGCGGGCTGGACAGCGAAACCGAGAAGATGGTGCAGGCGTACCCGCGCATTCTGTACATTTCCTGCAATCCGGAAACCTTGTGTAAGAACCTGGAAACACTGAGCCAGACGCACAACGTTGAGCGTCTGGCCCTGTTCGATCAGTTCCCGTACACCCATCATATGGAATGCGGCGTACTGTTGACCCGTAAGTAAGCGGCTTATTCCGGCAATTCATGCCTGCGGTTACGCAGGCGATAGCCGATCCAGAATACCAGCGCCACGGAGAGCACCGCAGGCACAAAGTTAGAGCCGATAGCCGGATACTCTGCGCGCACCACGGCGCTGTAAAGCAGCACGCCAAGGATGAAACACGCCGCCGCCAGGCCCGGTAAACCCACCGGCATCGTGCGGTTCTGATAACGCTGATGCAGACAGTACACCGTCAGCACCAGCGCGATAATCGGGAAAATGGAAAACGGCACAACAGAACTGAAAATTGCGGTAAAGGTGCCATTGATGGACAAGCCAGCGAGCAGCGCCAGCAGCAACGTACCTTTATCTTGACCTGACTGTTTCATGACTCATCCTTCACTCAACGGGTTGTTGCGAAATCTTCTCTTGTTCACGGCGATACCAGTAATACGCGCCTTTGGAAATCATCCGCAGTTGTAAAACCAGTCGCTCTTCTAATTGCCGACGTTGTTCCACGCCAATGTCCAGCGCCTCAGCGCCCGCGTTAAAGACGATAGTCACCATCGCTTCGGCCTGCGCTTCGGTGAACGCCCGCGGCATATGATTTTCGAGTTCGAGATAGTCGGCAAGTTCCGCAATAAAGTGCTGAATTTCCCGCGCCACCGCGGCACGAAATGCTGCCGACGTGCCCGAACGTTCCCGCAGTAACAGACGGAAAGCGTTTGGGTTATTGCCGATAAATTCCATAAAGGTGGATACCGAGGTGCGGATCACACTGCCGCCTTTGGCGATACGCTGACGCGCCTGGCGCATCAGCTGGCGCAGCATCAGCCCGCTCTCATCCACCATGGTCAGGCCAAGCTCATCCACATCGCGGAAATGACGATAAAATGACGTCGGCGCAATACCCGCCTCGCGCGCCACTTCGCGCAGGCTGAGGCTGGCAAAACTACGCTCAGCGCTTAATTGACTAAATGCCGCTTCTACCAGCGAACGCCGGGTGCGTTCTTTTTGTTGCGCTCTAACGCCCATCACGATGTCTGAATCCTTCCAAAGGCCCGATGGCACTATACCAGACAATAAAACTAATCGGTTTACATTGCTTTGTGAATGATTGTTTACGGGCAGTTTGTGCTTTGCCTTCGCAAAAAAGCACAACGATAATTGGGTTAAAGCGAGGCGAATGTTATCATTGTGTTTATTTTGTGTATAAAAACAGGTGAGTAATACCATGTCACATTCCTGGGATTACGATGCAATAGTGATAGGTTCCGGCCCCGGCGGCGAAGGCGCGGCAATGGGTCTGGTTAAGCAAGGAGCACGGGTCGCGGTTATTGAACGCTACCACAACGTCGGCGGCGGCTGTACGCACTGGGGGACCATCCCTTCCAAAGCGCTTCGCCATGCTGTCAGCCGTATTATCGAATTCAATCAGAACCCGCTCTACAGTGACCACTCCCGCCTTCTTCGCTCCTCTTTTGCCGACATTCTCAATCATGCTGACAGCGTGATTAACCAGCAGACCCGCATGCGTCAGGGTTTTTATGAACGCAACCATTGCGAGATTTTGCAGGGCAACGCGCACTTTGTGGACGAACATACGCTGACGCTGGAGTGCCCGGATGGCTCAGTGGAAACGCTGACCGCCGAAAAATTCGTGATTGCCTGCGGTTCGCGCCCGTACCATCCGGCGGACGTCGATTTTGCGCATCCGCGCGTCTACGACAGCGATTCTATCCTCAGCCTCCAGCACGAGCCGCGTCATGTGATTATCTATGGCGCCGGGGTGATTGGCTGTGAATATGCGTCGATCTTCCGGGGAATGGACGTCAAAGTCGATCTGATCAATACCCGTGACCGTCTGCTGGCCTTCCTTGATCAGGAGATGTCCGACTCCCTTTCTTACCACTTCTGGAATAACGGCGTGGTGATTCGCCACAACGAAGAGTATGAACGCATCGAAGGCATGGACGACGGGGTGATCATGCACCTGAAATCCGGCAAAAAGCTCAAGGCGGATTGCCTGCTGTATGCGAACGGCCGTACCGGTAACGTGGACTCGCTGGCGCTGGAAAACATCGGCTTACAGGCGGATGGGCGTGGTTTGCTGAAGGTGAACAGTATGTACCAGACGGCGTTGCCGCACGTTTATGCGGTGGGCGATGTGATCGGCTACCCGAGCCTGGCCTCTGCCGCTTACGATCAGGGCCGTATCGCCGCGCAGGCGCTGGTCAAAGGCGAAGCCAGCGCGCATTTAGTGGAAGACATTCCTACCGGCATCTATACCATCCCGGAAATCAGCTCGGTGGGGAAAACGGAACAGCAGCTCACCGCCATGAAGGTGCCTTACGAAGTGGGCCGCGCCCAGTTTAAACACCTGGCGCGCGCGCAGATCGTCGGCATGAGCGTTGGCACGCTGAAAATTCTGTTCCACCGTGAGACAAAAGAAATTCTGGGGATCCACTGCTTCGGGGAGCGCGCTGCCGAAATTATTCATATCGGCCAGGCGATTATGGAGCAGAAAGGTGGCGGTAACACGATTGAGTACTTTGTTAACACCACCTTCAACTACCCGACCATGGCGGAAGCCTATCGGGTCGCGGCGCTGAACGGCTTAAACCGCCTGTTTTAACACGCGGTCAAAGTGGCCATCCATGGTGGTGCGGATGGCCTCTGCCAGCTGCTCATAGCGGCTGCGCAGCGGCGAGCCTGGGCGATACACCAGCCCAACGGTACGACGCGGCTCTGGTTTGATGCACGGCAGATAAACCACACCATCACGCTTGCGCTCGGGCGGGACAGAAAGCGCTGGCAGCAGGGTAATACCGCTCCCCGCCGCAACCATATTACGCAGCGTTTCCAGACTGGTGGCGCGGAAATGCGTATCTTCATCGGCCCCGGCTTCAAAGCAGAAACCCATCGCCTGATCGCGCAGACAGTGCCCGTCTTCCAGCATCAACAGTTTTTCACCTGCCAGATCGCCCATCGGCACACGATCGCGGTTCGCCCACGGGTGATCTTCGTAGATCGCCAGCATCATGGGTTCATCAAAAAGCGGCACCTCAATAAAGGCTTCACTCTCTTTAACCAGCGCGAGGATCGCGCAATCGAGCTTGCCGCTGTCCAGTTGCGTCAGTAGCTGATGCGTCTGGGCTTCGTGCAGGTACATTTCCAGTTTCGGGAAAGTCTGGTGCAACAGCGGAATAATTTGCGGCAGCAGATACGGCCCCACCGTCGGGATCAGGCCGATATGTAACGGCCCGGACATGGTTTCGCCCTGCTGGCTGGCCATCTCCTTCAGTACTTTAACCTCACGCAGCACCGTGCGCGCCTGATCCACCAGCAGCAGACCGGATTGGGTAAAGAGTACTTTACGGCTGGTGCGCTCCAGAAGCATGACGCCAAGCTCATCTTCCAGTTTACGGATCTGGCCGCTCAGCGTAGGCTGACTGACATGGCAGGCATCTGCCGCGCGGCGAAAGTGGCGGTGTTCAGCTAACGCAACCAGGTATTCAAGATCGCGAATATTCATTCTTCATCCTCCGACGCCATGATAGTTCATGGCGATAGATAGAATAGCAATGAACGATTATCCCTATCAAGCTCTCTGTACAATAATTGACGCCAGAAACGAGGCGGCATCTCAAAAATCCCTTGAAGCCACTCGCCTTGTTTTGAAATAACTAAAGCCAACGTGAACTATTTAGCGGACCCCTGTGTCCGCTCTTTTTTTGCTCTCATTAATTACCCTTTATTAATAGTTTTAGGCGTTAATTCGTTAATCTTGCCCTGAATTATAAATAAGATAAATATTATCCCCATAATATATATATTTAGTTTTAGTTAAAACGTTATTTTCTTGATATATATTCATATCTGCATAAAAATGCCGCCGGAATCTTCTCAATAACTGACGGAATAGTGAATATGAAATTAAATACCATGACGCGATATTTTATTGCGGCAGGTCTTTTGACCTGCGCCGGAAATGCATTTGCGCTGGAAGCATGGAGCGGTCAGGAAAGCAGCGATACGATTGAAGTGATTTTCGACAGCAAAGTTTATACCAACCGCTGGTATGTCAGCGCTGACAATTGCCCCCAGACGGCATCAGCAGATAACTGGGAAAACCCATGGGCGTATGTCCGTAATGCCACGCCAGCGGAAATCAGTGAATATGGTAATCCAACCACCTGTGATTCCGGCAGTGTTACGCCGGTCAATTATGACGTATTCAGCGCAGAGAAGAATTACGCCAGCGGCGATATTGTCAGCTATGGCGATGTAAACTATCAGGCTAAAAGCGCGGTTACGGCCTATTCCTTTACGCCAGGTGCCGATAATCCGTGGCAATTATATACGGCGGTTCCGGTCTGGAATGCTACTCAGGTTTATAACAAAGGCGATGTCGCGCAACTGGATGGCCAGTCCTATGAAGCGCTGTTTTACACCGTCGGTGATAACCCCTCTTTGACCGCTAACCAGAATCCGACCGGCACCAATGGCCGCCCGTGGAAACCATTAGGCCCGACCGTAGAATATAGCGATGCAGAACTGAACGCCGCACCGCAGTTTAGCGCCACCGCGCTTTACGAGGCGGGCACGCTGGTACAGTTCCAGGGCCAGCCGTACGTGTCACAGGCTAAAGTAAAATCAGTGTCGCCGGTTGATAAAAATCCGTGGGCCATTTACACCGACTGGACCGGCACCAAAGAGCGCGTTGGCACCCCGAAAAACCCGTGGCCTGCCCACGTTTACGCACCTTATGTCGATTTCACCCTGAATTCCATTCCGGATCTGGCGACGCTGGCGAAAGAGCAAAACATCACGCACTTCACCATGGCATTTGTGGTGGCGAAAAGCGGCGAACAGTGTATTCCGACCTGGGGCACCGCCTACAATCTTCAGGATTACGCGCAGTACAGCAAAATCAAAGCGCTGCGTGAAGCGGGCGGCGATGTGATGGTTTCCATCGGCGGCGCGAATAACTCCCCGCTGGCGGCGGCCTGTAAGAACGATGCCGATCTGCAAAAACACTATTACGACATCGTGGATAACCTGAACCTCAACGTGCTGGACTTCGACATTGAAGGTACCTGGGTTGCCGATCACGAATCTATCCAGCGCCGTAACCGCGTGGTGAAAGCGACGCAGGATCAGTGGAACAAAGAAGGCCGTAAAGTGGGTATCTGGTACACCCTGCCGATCCTGCCGACCGGGCTGACGCCGGATGGCGTCTATGTGCTGGAAAACGCACGTGATGCGGGCGTTGAACTGGCGGGCGTTAACGTGATGACCATGGACTACGGCAACTCAATTTGTCAGTCCGACGGCACCGAAGGCCAGAACATTCACGGCACCTGCGCCACGTCCGCTATCGACAACCTGTTCAAACAGCTGAAGAAAATCTGGCCAGCGAAATCTGATAAAGAGATCAACGCCATGATGGGCACCACGCCGATGATTGGTTACAACGACGTGCAGGGTGAAGTGTTCTACCAGTCTGATGCGAAGCTGGTGATGGAAGACGCGCAAAAACGCGAGATGGGCATGATCGGCATCTGGTCAATGGCGCGCGATCAGCCAGGCGTTCCGGGCCAGGTTTCTCCGGAACACAGCGGCATGACGCCAACGCAGGCGCCGCAATATGCTTACAGCCAGATATTCGCACCTTTCACCCGCGCCTCTGACGAACTGGCTGACGGTGTACACGCTTTTGAAGCGGTCACCACTGCCACTGAGCGTAGCGTTGAAATCCGACTGACCACCGCCGCGCAGCAGAGCCGTAAATTTGTTGCTTTCCACAATGCGGGGGAAGGTGAAAAATATATGGGTCATTCCGAGAACGGTTCGGTGTACTACGGCAGTAAAAAAGTGAGCGGCAACGACACCATCGTGACGCTGCATTATTACTACACGCCGAAAGTGGGTGATGTCATTTCTCTGGTGGAAGATGTCAAAGGCGAAGTCACGCTGCTGAAGAAATTTACCCTTACCGAAGAGATGATTACGCTCAAATAACGTGCTGCAAAAACCAGAACCCCGCCAGTGGCGGGGTTCTTTTTTATTCAGGCTAACCGTTGTTGGGCATCGGCAATCGCCCTTGCCACCTGCGTCGGTGACACGCCGCCTTTCGCCGCACGTTTATCAAGGCAGGATTGCAGTGAAAGGATCGGGTAGACATCGTCGCCGATGACACTGCTGAATTTTTGCAAATCGCCCAGCGGCAGATCTTCCAGTGGTTTACCCTGAGCAATGGCTTCCACGACCGCCTCACCGACAATGTGGTGCGCTTCACGGAAGGGCACGCCTTTGGCGACCAGATAATCCGCCAGCTCGGTGGCATTCGCATAGCCCTGCTGCGCCGCTTCCTGACAGCGTGGGCGTTTCACCTGAATGCCGTCCAGTACCAGCGTGGCCATGTGCAGGCAGTCCAGCCAGGTGTCCAGCGCGTCAAACAGCCCTTCTTTGTCTTCCTGCATATCTTTGTTATACGCCAGCGGCAGACCTTTCAGGGTCATCATCATGCCGGTCAGCGCGCCCTGTACACGGCCACATTTGCCGCGGATCAGCTCCAGCGCATCCGGGTTTTTCTTTTGTGGCATTAAGGACGAGCCGGACGTTACGCGATCGGACAGCTCCACAAAGCCCGCTTCACCGGTGTTGAAGAAGATCAGATCTTCAGCGAAACGCGACAGATGCACCATGCCGATGGAGGCGTCGGACAGCAGCTCCAGCACGTGATCGCGATCCGATACGCTGTCGAGACTGTTACGGGTCGCCGACGCAAAGCCCAGCCAGCCGGCCAGCTGTTCACGGTCGATTTCATACGCCGTGCCTGCCAGCGCGCCGCAGCCTAACGGGCTGACGTCCATCCGCTTGAGCGCATCCTGTAAACGACTTTCATCACGGGCCAGCATCTCAACATAGGCCAGACACCAGTGGGCAAAGGTCACCGGCTGCGCACGTTGCAGGTGCGTGTAGCCCGGCATCACCGCATCCTGGTTCGCCTGCGCGGTTTCCACCAGCGCAGACTGTAACTGGCGGTTCGCGCCGAGCAGCTCGCTCACCTGCTCTTTACACCACAATTTCAGATCGGTCGCCACCTGGTCATTACGGCTACGCCCGGTATGCAATTTTTTACCCAGCGCGCCCACTTTGTCGATGAGCTTGCCTTCCACCCAGCTGTGAATATCTTCGGCATCGCTGGTAAGGATTTGCTGCGGATCGAGGCGAACCTCTTCCAGCAGGATCGTCAGCGCCTCTTCCAGCTGTTGCTGTTCCTGCGCCGTCAGCACGCCGACCGTTACCAGCGCCTTAGACCAGGCCACAGAGCCAACAATATCCTGCTCCGCCAGGCGGTAGTCAAAGCGCAAAGAGTCGTTGAACTGTTTGAACCGTTGATCCGCTGCCTGAGTAAAACGCCCGCCCCAAAGTGCCATAACATTCTTCCTTTCTTCGTGATTTGCGCCGGGTGGCGCGTTGCTTACCCGGCCTACAGGTTAAAACGGTTTGTAGGCCGGATAAGCGCAGCGCCATCCGGCAATGTATTAAATCTTACGCCAGAATACGGGTGCCAATCGGCGTGCCATTGAACAGCGCCGGAAGTTGTTCCGCATGACGCCATGAGGCGATGTCCACCGGACGGCCCAGCGTGCGGGCGGCATCCAGCGCGGCGTTTACTTTCACGATCATGCCGTCGGTAATAATCCCCTGGTCGATCAGCTGCTCGGCTTTTGCCGCGGTCATTTCCGCAATGCGCTGACCTTTACCGTCAAGAATGCCGCTCACGTCAGACAGCAGGATCAAATCCGCGCCCAGCGTTGCCGCCAGCGCGGTAGCCGCCTGGTCTGCGTTGACGTTCATTAACTGCCCGTCGTCGGTCACGCCAATGGAGCTGACCACCGGCAGGAAACCGCCCTCCAGCAGAGTGTTGATAAGTTTTGGCGAGCCAGGTCTGGCGTGGCCCACGTGGCCCAGTTCTTCATCGAGCTGCGTCACGCTCACGCTGTCGCCATCACCGAGATACAGGCCAACCGAGGCGATATGATGTTTCTTCGCCCATGCCAGCAACGTCTTGTTCGCGGTACCCGCCAGCGCGCCGGTGATGATGTCGATCTGATCGGCCGGGGTCACGCGCAGGCCGTTTTTCTTGGTGACCGGCAGGTTAAGCTGCTTCATCAGCTCATCCACCACGCAGCCGCCGCCATGCACAATAACCAGCGGGCGCTGATGGGACTCACGATAATTCACCAGCGCCGTAAACAGGCGCTCCAGCGCTTCTTCGCTATCCAGCAGTACGCCACCCAGCTTGATAATTAATGTATTCATCATTGCACCCTTAAATAAGAGACTGCGTTTCAGCATAGCCGAAACGAATGTTTGCACACTGCACTGCCTGCGCCGCCGCACCTTTCAACAGGTTATCTTCGGTCGCCACCACGATGAGATGCTGATCCGATACCGCGAAACCAATGTCGCAGAACGGCAGACCCACCACGTTTTTCAGCGCCGGGACGCCTTTGTCATACAGACGCACCAGCGGTTTATCCGCATACGCCTGCTGAAAAGCCTGAGCGATCTGCACGCTGTCGACGCCAGGTTTCAGGCGGCAGGTGATGGTTTCCAGAATGCCACGCGGAAAGTTGCCCAGATGCGGCGTAAAGATCACCTCAGCGCCCAGATGAGTGGTGATTTCCGGGTGATGGCGGTGATTAAACACGCCATAGGGTTGCAGACTCACTTCACAAAAACTGTTCGAGATGGCCGCCTTACGCCCCGCACCGCTGACGCCGCTGGTGGCGTTGATCACCGGCCACTGGGAAAGATCCAGCAGCCCGGCGTCGATCAATGGCTTCAGCGACAACTGCGCCGCCGTTGGATAACAGCCCGGCACGGCGATCAAATTGGCGTCTTTCAGCTTATCGGCATTCCACTCCGCCAGGCCATAGACCGCTTTTTCCAGCAGATCCGGATGCTGATGGGTGAAACCATAATATTTTTCGTAGAACCCGGCATCGTTAACGCGGAACGCGCCGGAGAGATCGAACACCACGCAGCCCGCCGCCAGAAACTGCGGCGCAAGGTCATGGCTGACTTCATGGGCGGTGGCCAGAAACACCACGTCCACGCCGTCGGTAAACTCGCTGATGTCGGACATCGGCTGTAAAGGCAGATCAACAATGCCTTTCAGCTGCGGATGCAAATCGGAGATGCGCTTTCCCGCATCATTGCTTTGCGCTGACACGGTCAAAGCGGTTATGTTCATATGAGGATGGCGATTCACGTAGCTTACAAGCTCAGCGCCCGCATAACCGCTAGCGCCCACAATCAGCGTATTCAACATCGGGTTCCTTTACGATCAACGTTAGTGTATTTTTATTCACATTTACTGCATGAATATTGATACTATCACGACCTAAGGTGTGTCAACAATGAAAATGAGTCTACCGCCGTTTATCGAGATTTACCGCGCCCTGATAGCCACACCGTCTATCAGTGCAACGGAAGAAGCGCTGGATCAGAGTAATGCGACTTTAATCAATCTGCTGGGCGGCTGGTTTGGCGATCTCGGGTTTAAAGTGGACATCCAGCCGGTTCCCGGCACACGCAATAAATTCAATATGCTCGCCAGCGCGGGCCAGGGATCGGGCGGTTTACTGTTAACCGGTCACACCGATACCGTGCCGTTTGACGATGGTCGCTGGACGCGGGATCCCTTTACCCTCACCGAGCATGACAACAAACTTTACGGCCTCGGCACTGCCGACATGAAAGGCTTTTTTGCCTTCATTCTTGATGCGCTGCGTGACGTGGATGTGACGACGCTTAAAAAGCCGCTCTACGTACTGGCAACCGCCGATGAAGAAACCAGCATGGCAGGCGCGCGTTACTTCGCAGAACACGCGGAGATCCGCCCGGACTGCGCCATTATCGGTGAGCCTACATCATTGCAACCGGTACGCGCCCACAAAGGGCACATCTCGAATGCTATCCGCATTCTCGGTCAGTCCGGTCACTCCAGCGATCCGGCACGCGGCGTCAACGCCATCGAACTGATGCACGAGTCCATCGGCCATATCCTGCAACTGCGCGACACGCTGAAAGAACGCTATCACTTTGACGCCTTTACCGTGCCTTATCCGACGCTCAACCTCGGCCATATTCACGGCGGTGACGCGGCGAACCGCATTTGCGCCTGCTGTGAACTGCATATGGATATTCGTCCGTTGCCGGGCATGACGCTTAACGATCTGGAAGGGCTGCTCAATGAAGCGCTGGCACCGGTAAGCGAGCGCTGGCCGGGTCGCGTCAATATCGCCGAACTGCATCCGCCAATCCCCGGCTACGAATGCCCGCCGGATCACCAGTTGGTCGCGGTCGTGGAAAAACTGCTCGGCACGCAAACCGAGGTCGTGAACTACTGCACCGAAGCACCGTTTATTCAGACGCTGTGCCCGACGCTGGTGTTAGGCCCCGGCTCAATTAATCAGGCTCACCAGCCGGATGAGTATCTGGAAACGCGCTTTATTAAGCCAACCCGGGAGCTAATCACCCAGGTTGTGCATCACTTCTGCTGGCATTAATTTCTCCCCCTCACCTGCCGGTGAGGGGTGATTTTTGTCACATTCCCATAAGCTTTACTTATCAGCATCCACGCCCGTTAACTTTCATAAATTCTCGTCATTTATTCGTTTGCTGAACCGTTTTCGCAGCAATTGACGCAAGGGGTTTTACGTGGCTTTATAAAAGACGACTACAAAACAATGTCCGAAAGATTTCGAATCACAGCAAGGCGGCAAACGCACACATCCCAGGGAGCTTACATAAGTAAGTGACCTGGGTGGGTAAGTGCAGCCAACGCCGCTGTGGTTTGAAAGATACAGGACATTTACAAAATGAGATGGGGTGTCTGGGTTAACATGAACGAACAATATTCCGCTTTGCGTAGTAATGTCAGTATGCTCGGCAAGCTACTGGGAGATACCATCAAGGACGCACTGGGAGAGAACATTCTCGACCGCGTTGAAACGATCCGTAAGCTCTCAAAATCCTCCCGTGCAGGTAACGAAGCCGACCGCCAGGAACTGCTCACCACCTTGCAGAACCTGTCCAACGATGAGCTGTTACCGGTGGCCCGCGCCTTCAGCCAGTTCCTGAACCTGGCGAATACCGCCGAGCAATACCACAGCATATCGCCAAAAGGCGAAGGGGCCAGCAATCCGGAAATCATCGCCCGCACCCTCAGAAAGCTGAAAGACCAGCCCGAACTCAATGAAGACACCATCAAGAAAGCCGTGGAGTCCCTGTCGCTGGAGCTGGTGCTGACCGCTCATCCGACAGAAATCACCCGCCGCACGCTGATCCACAAAATGGTGGAAGTGAATAACTGCTTAAAGCAGCTTGATAACAAAGACATTGCCGATTACGAGCGTAACCAGCTGATGCGCCGCCTGCGCCAGTTGATCGCCCAGTCGTGGCATACGGACGAAATCCGTAAACATCGCCCAAGCCCGGTGGACGAAGCCAAATGGGGCTTTGCCGTGGTGGAAAACAGCCTGTGGGAAGGCGTCCCGAATTACCTGCGCGAGCTGAACGAACAGCTGGAAGAAAACCTCGGCTATAAGCTGCCGGTGGATTTTGTCCCGGTACGCTTCACCTCGTGGATGGGCGGCGATCGTGACGGCAATCCGAACGTCACCGCCGACATCACCCGCCACGTCCTGCTGCTGAGCCGCTGGAAAGCCACCGATCTGTTCCTGAAAGATATTCAGGTGCTGATCTCTGAACTGTCGATGGTGGAATGCACCGACGAACTGCGTGAAAGGGTCGGCAGCGAAGGCGCGCAGGAGCCGTACCGCTACCTGCTGAAAGGGCTGCGTAGCCAGCTGATGGCGACCCAGGCCTGGCTTGAAGCCCGTCTGAAAGGCCAGCGCCTGCCGAAACCCACAGGATTGCTGACCAATAACGAACAGCTGTGGGATCCGCTGTACGCCTGCTACAAATCGTTGCAGGCCTGCGGCATGTCCATTATCGCTAACGGCGAACTGCTCGACACCCTGCGCCGTGTCAAATGCTTTGGCGTACCGCTGGTGCGTATTGATGTGCGTCAGGAAAGCACCCGCCATACCGAAGCGCTGGGCGAACTGACCCGCTACCTCGGCATCGGTGATTACGAAAGCTGGTCAGAGGCCGATAAACAGGCGTTCCTGATCCGCGAACTGAATTCCAAACGTCCGCTGCTGCCGCGCAACTGGGAGCCAAGCGACGACACCCGTGAAGTGTTTAACACCTGCAAAGCGATCGTCGATGCGCCGCAAGGATCCGTTGCCGCCTATGTGATCTCAATGGCGAAAACACCGTCTGACGTGCTGGCCGTGCATTTGCTGCTCAAAGAAGCGGGTATCGGCTTCGCGCTGCCGGTCGCGCCGCTGTTTGAAACCCTCGACGACCTCAACAACGCCAATGACGTCATGACTCAGTTGCTGAATATCGACTGGTATCGCGGCTTCATTCAGGGCAAACAGATGGTGATGATTGGCTATTCCGACTCCGCGAAAGATGCGGGCGTGATGGCGGCCTCCTGGGCACAATACCAGGCACAGGACGCGCTGATCAAAACCTGCGAAAAAGCCGGCATCGCGCTGACGCTGTTCCACGGGCGTGGCGGCTCTATCGGTCGTGGCGGCGCACCGGCACACGCGGCGCTGCTCTCGCAACCGCCAGGCAGCCTGAAAGGCGGTCTGCGTGTAACTGAACAGGGCGAGATGATCCGCTTTAAGTACGGTCTGCCGGATATCACCATCAGCAGTCTGTCCCTCTATACCGGCGCGATCCTCGAAGCGAACCTGCTGCCACCGCCGGAGCCGAAAGACGCCTGGCGCCATATTATGGACGAGCTGTCTGACATCTCCTGCGACATGTACCGTGGCTATGTACGCGAGAACGAAAGCTTTGTGCCCTATTTCCGTTCGGCGACGCCGGAGCAGGAACTTGGCAAACTGCCGCTGGGTTCACGCCCGGCCAAACGTCGCCCGACCGGTGGCGTCGAATCGCTGCGCGCCATCCCGTGGATCTTCGCCTGGACGCAAAACCGCTTAATGCTGCCCGCCTGGCTGGGCGCAGGCGCGGCACTGCAAAAAGTGGTGGAAGACGGCAAGCAGAGCGAGCTGGAAGCCATGTGTCGTGACTGGCCGTTCTTCTCCACCCGTCTGGGGATGCTGGAAATGGTGTTTTCCAAAGCCGACCTGTGGCTGGCGGAATACTACGATCAGCGTCTGGTGAAACCAGAACTGTGGGGGCTGGGCAGCGAACTGCGCGATCAACTGGAAGCGGACATCAAAGTGGTGCTGGATATCGCCAACGACTCCCATCTGATGGCCGACCTGCCGTGGATCGCCGAGTCTATCCAGCTGCGTAACATCTATACCGATCCGCTTAACGTTCTGCAGGCCGAACTGCTCCACCGTTCGCGTCAGGCGGAAGAAGAAGGTAAAGAGGCGGATCCGTGCGTGGAACAGGCGCTGATGGTCACCATCGCCGGCGTCGCTGCCGGTATGCGTAATACCGGCTAATCCGCACGACATCCCCGCCCGGTGGAGTCATATTCACCGGGCGAGTTCAGGGAAAAACATGCCATTCGATCTCAGTCATCACCTCACCCGGTTAGCAGACGATCCCACCCTGTTGCAGCGCGTCTGCTTTGACCGTGGCGCAGGACCCGTTCCGGACGGGGCCACGCAGACTGATTTTCCCCGGCTGGTAATTGTGCTCGACGGCGAAATAACTGACGGCAGCGATCCGGTTTTGCTGGCGGAAAATGACGTGCTCTATCTTCCCGCCGGTCACTGGAATGCCCCGCAGTGGTACCAGCCCGCCACCACCCTGACTATCCACTTTGAAAAACAATACCTGCATTTCAGCGTTCAGCGCTGGGACGGAACCGCGCTGCAAAATCTGAGTAACGCACAGGTAGCGCGCCGTGGCCCTCGTATCGGTTCTTTTTTGTTGCAGACGCTCAGCGAATTACAGATGCAGCCTCACGAGCAGCGCACCGCCCGTCTTACCGTGATGAGCCTGCTCAGCCATTGCGCCGATCTGCTGGGCAGCCAGATCCAGACCGCCTCCCGCAGTCAGGCGCTGTTTGAAGCCATACGCCACTACATCGACGAAAATTATGCCGCGCCGCTCACCCGTGAATCGGTGGCGCAGGCGTTCTATATTTCCCCTAACTATCTGTCGCACCTGTTTGCGAACAGCGGGACGACTGGCTTTAACGCGTATCTGAATCACATCCGGCTGGAACATGCCCGCATGTTGCTGAAAAATTACGATCTGAAGATAAACGAAGTGGCCCACGCCTGCGGCTTCGTTGACAGCAACTATTTCTGCCGCCTGTTCCGCAAAACCACCGAGCGCACCCCGTCCGAATACCGCCGCCAGTATCACAGCCAGCTGTCCAAAGCACACCTGTGAGCCAGTTCGCATTTCTGCCGTCAGCTTACATTTATCCAGTATTTGGCAGATTTGACAGATAGCGGCATGAGGGCCGCGGCTTTTATGCTGATCGCCATCGGGAATTCAGAAACCTAACGGGGTAAAGCATGGAACTCTATCTGGACACGGCCAACGTCGCCGAAGTCGAACGCCTGGCGCGGATTTATCCGCTGGCGGGCGTGACCACCAATCCGAGCATTATCGCCGCCGGTAAGCAGCCGTTACAGGAGGTGTTGCCGCGCCTGCAACGGGCCATTGGGCCGGACGGTACGCTGTTCGCGCAGGTGATGAGCCGCACGGCAGAGGGCATGGTGGCAGACGCCCGCCGCCTGAATGACATCGTGCCGGGCATCATCGTCAAAGTTCCGGTCACCGCCGAAGGGCTGGCTGCCATCAAAATGTTAAAAAAAGCGGGCATTGTGACGCTGGGCACCGCGGTGTACAGCGCAGCGCAGGGTTTGCTGGCGGCGCTGGCGGGGGCGAAATACGTTGCGCCCTACGTCAACCGCGTGGATGCACAGGGCGGCGACGGTATTCGCATGGTGCAGGAACTGCAAAACCTGCTGGAGAGGCATGCGCCAGAGAGCAGGGTGCTGGCGGCCAGTTTTAAAACCCCACGCCAGGCGCTCGACTGTCTGCTGACCGGATGTCAGGCAATTACGCTACCCTTAGAGGTAGCGCAACAGATGCTCGGTACGCCAGCCGTCGAGGCGGCAATAGAGAAATTCGAGCAGGACTGGCAAAACGCCTTTGGCACGTTAACGCTGTAAAAGGAGTCAACTATGGACCACATTATTCAATCGCCGGGTAAATACATTCAGGGTGCTGATGTGCTCACCCGGCTGGGAGACTATCTGAAACCGCTGGCGGAGAGCTGGCTGGTGGTCGGTGACAAATTCGTTTTAGGTTTTGCGCAGGAGACGCTGCAAAAAAGTTTTGATGATGCCGATCTGAGCGCCGATATCGTGCCCTTTGGCGGCGAATGTTCGCAAACGGAGATCGACCGTCTGCGCGCGCTGGCTGAAGAGGCAGACTGTACGGCGGTGCTGGGCATTGGCGGCGGTAAAACCCTGGATACCGCCAAAGCGCTGGCGCATTACATGCACGTCCCGGTGGCGATTGCACCGACCATCGCCTCAACCGATGCGCCATGCAGCGCGCTGTCGGTGATCTACACCGAGGCCGGTGAATTCGAACGTTATCTGATGTTGCCGAAAAACCCGGATCTGGTGATTGTCGATACCAAAGTGGTGGCGGGCGCGCCTGCGCGTCTGCTGGCCGCGGGGATCGGCGATGCGCTGGCGACCTGGTTTGAAGCGCGCGCCTGCGCCCGCAGCGGGGCGACGACCATGGCGGGTGGACAGTGCACCCAGGCGGCGCTGGCGCTGGCCGAGCTGTGTTACAACACTTTGCTGGAGCAGGGTGAAAAAGCGATGCTGGCAGCCGAACAGCATGTAGTGACCGCCGCACTGGAGCGCGTAGTGGAAGCCAATACCTATCTCAGCGGCGTCGGCTTTGAAAGCGGCGGACTGGCGGCAGCTCACGCGGTTCATAATGGTCTGACGGCGATCCCGGACGCGCACCATTTTTACCACGGCGAAAAAGTGGCGTTCGGTACGCTGACGCAACTGGTGTTAGAAAACGCATCGGTGGAAGAGATCGAAACCGTGGCGTCGCTGTGTCACAGCGTCGGCCTGCCGATCACCCTCGCCCAGTTAGATATTAAAACCGATGTGCCGACGAAAATGCGGCGGGTGGCGGAAACGGCCTGCGCGGAAGGGGAAACCATTCACAATATGCCGGGCGGTGCCACGCCTGACGAGTTGTACGCGGCGCTGATTGTCGCCGATCAGTACGGTCAGCGTTTCCTGGAAGAGTGGGAATAAACCGTTGCCGGGCAGCCATGCCCGGCATTTTTGGTTACAGCGCCGGGCGTACGCCCAGCGTATGGCAAATGGCGTAGCTCATTTCGGCGCGGTTCAGCGTATAGAAGTGGAAATCCTTCACCCCTTCGCGGCTTAAAATCTTCACCATGTCCATGGCGATATTCGCGCCCACCAGCTTGCGGGTTTCGGCGTCATCGTCCAGCCCGTTGAACATCTGTGACATCCATGCCGGAATACGCACGTTGGTCATGTCAGCGAATTTTTTCGCCTGCTTAAAGTTAGAGACCGGCAGAATGCCCGGAATGATTTCCACGTCGATGCCAGTCGACGCGCAGCGGTCACGGAAACGCAGGTAGCTTTCCACATCGAAGAAAAACTGCGTGATGGCACGGTTAGCCCCGGCATCGATTTTGCGTTTCAGGTTCAGCAGATCCGCCTGCGCGCTTTTCGCTTCCGGGTGAACTTCCGGATAGGCGGCAACGGAAATATCAAAATCGGCGACCTCTTTTAACAGCGCAACCAGATCGGTGGCGTACATATCCGGCTTACCGCCGCCCGGCGGCAGATCGCCACGCAGCGCCACGATATGACGGATGCCATTGTTCCAGTAATCCTGGGCGATAGTGCGCAGCTCGTCGCGGCTGGCGTCAATACAGGTCAGATGCGGGGCCGCTTCCAGACCGGTTTTATCTTTGATGCCTTTAATAATGCTGTGCGTGCGGTCGCGCTCGCCGGAATTGGCGCCATAGGTCACGGAGACAAATTTTGGCTTCAGGCTGCTCAGGCGATCGATGGAATGCCATAAAGTCTGTTCCATTTCACTGGTACGCGGCGGGAAAAACTCAAAAGATACATTAATCTGCCCCTGCACTTCTGCCAGGCTCTGATTCAGGGCTTCCCGCTGGTTGGCGTGAAAAAAGCTCATACCTTACCTCATCAATCGCGTGTCGTTGTTTATTGTAATGTGAACTTCTATACGTTTAGACGTCCAGATGTAAAAATGACGGAAAAGCGATTTGGCGTCAACAGAATTATCATTAATCTGTGTGAGGAATGTTCAGGGAAGATGAAAAAGATTCAGGATGGAAAGCCCCCTCACTGTGGCAGTGAGGGGGATAAACACTACAGCAACTGTGCCAGACGATTAATGTCTGACTGGATGGCCCCGGCGGTGACATCGCGCCCCGCACCAGGCCCGCGGATCACCAGCGGGTTATCACGATACCAGCGGCTTTCGATGGCAAACACGTTGTCGCACGGCAGCAGGGCCGCCAGCGGATGCTCAGGGCGTACCGCTTCCACACCCACACGCGCTTTACCGTTGGCGTTAAAACGCGCCACGTAACGCAGCACAAGACCCATTTCCCGCGCCGCTTCCAGTCGCTGTACCATCTGGTCGTTCAGCTCATCGCCGTTCTCAAAGAAGTGATCCACCGACCCCTCTTCACAACCCTGTGGCACCAGCGACTCCACTCGCACCTGATCCGGCTCGATGTCATAACCCGCTTCACGGGCGAGGATCACCAGCTTGCGCATCACGTCTTTTCCGGAGAGATCGACGCGCGGATCCGGCTCGGTCAGCCCCTGCTGCCAGGCCTGATCCACCAGGTCCGTAAAGGGCACGGTGCCGTCAAACTGCAGGAACAGCCAGGAGAGCGTACCGGAGAAAATCCCGCTGATGGCAAGAATGGAGTCACCGCTGTCGATCAGATCGCGCACGGTATGGTTTACCGGCAAGCCCGCGCCCACGGTGGCGTTGTACAGCCAGTGGCGGCCAGTTTTTTCGAAGGCGTCGTGGATCTGGCGGTATTTGTGACTGTCGCTCGCTCCGGCCAGTTTATTGGCGCTGATGACGTGAAAACCGTGGCTGGCGAAATCCAGATACTGATCGGCCAGTTGTTCGCTGGCAGTCACGTCCAGCACCACTAAATCATCATAGGGATGGGCGCGCATCCACAGGAACAGCGACTCCTCATCCTGCTCGACGGCTTCATCATTGAAGAACGCCAGCGCGCGACTGGCATCCAGCCCGTCATAGCTCAGCAGGCTGCGGCGGCTGTCCACCACCCCTGCCAGCACAAATTCAAAACCGGTACGCGCCGACAGCGCGCCCTGCTCGCGGGCAAACAGCTCCAGCCAGCGCGAGCCGATATTGCCTTTGCCGAACAGCACGAGGCCGATGCGTTTTTCCGCGCGGAACAGCGACTGGTGCAGGCCCTGGATCAGGCTTTCCGTCGGCCCGGCACGCAGCACGGCCACCAGGCTGATGCTGTCGTCGGACTGCCAGATAAACTCCACCGGCTGGCCTTTCAGTTGCTGCCAGAAGCGATGGCTGTGCAGCGGATTACGGCAGACGCCCGCCCCCACCAGCGCCACCAGTGCCAGCCCCTGACGCAGCCGCAGTTCGCCCGTCAGCCCGGCGTCCTGTAGCAGCTTCAGCGCGCTGTCGACCACTTCCGAGGTGTAGCAAAGTTGCAGCAGGTTGCGATCGTTATGAATGCCCACTGCCAGCGGACGCAGTTGCGCGCGCTTAAGGATCAGATCCACCTCTTTATGGGCCAGCGCAAAATCCTGGCTGGATGGCACCTGAAACTCGATCAGGCAGACGTCATCATGGCTGGTGACGATGCGCGCCCCGGTGCCGGACGCCAGCACGCGCTCAATGCGCGTGGAGCCCTGCTCCGGGTTGTAGCTGCAACGCAATTGCAGATCGATATCGCTGGCGGAAACCGGCTGTAACGTTCGGGCGTGGAGGACCGGCGCGGCCAGACGGGCCAGTTCGCTCGCTTCATCAAGGCGCAGCAGCGGCAGCAGGCAGGCATCTTTCACTTTACGCGGGTCGGCGCTGTACACCCCGGCCACGTCGCTCCAGATGGTCACGCGGGACACGCCGCCCAGCGCGCCGATTTGCGTCGCCGAATAGTCAGAGCCGTTACGGCCCAGCAGCACGGTTTCACCGGCGTCGTTGCGGCAGATAAAGCCCGTCACCACGGTACGTTTATTCGGATGCTGTACCAGCAGTTGCTGCAACAGCGGATAGGATAAGCCTTCATTCACCTGCGGCTGCGGGCCGCGCTCAGCGCGCAGGAAATCGCGCGCATCCAGCCACGCGGATTCCATACCCTGTAAATTGAGCACGGCAGACATCAGGCGCGCAGACCAGATTTCACCGTGCCCCACCACTTCCGCATAGACCGCGTCGGTGATGCCGCGATCGAGCAGCGCCGCCAGGCGCTCCAGATCGTGAATAAAGGCCTGGGTGAGCGTGTCGGCCATATCCGCAGGCAGCAGGCCGCTTATCAAATCGCTTTGGTAGCGACGCAGCGCCTGTTGAACCTGATGCGCAGAGAGTCTGTCGGTCTGGCTTAACTTCAGCCAGCTGATCAACTGGTTGGTGGTGCTGCCCGCCGCCGAGACGACCATCATGTCGCCAGGCTGCGAATATTCCGCCATGATACCCGCCACGCGCAGGTAACATTTCACGTCAGCCAGACTACTCCCACCAAACTTATGCAGTTGACGACCCTTCGTCCCTGCCTGCGCAATCACACTCATGTTTACCCCTTGTTTGCTGCCCGGAAGCCATTTTCCAGGTCGGCAATTAAATCTTCGCCATCTTCGATGCCGGTGGAAATACGCAGCAGCGTTTCGGAAATCCCCGCCGCTGCCCGCGCTTCTGGCGCCATGCCTGCGTGTGTCATGGTGGCGGCGTGGGAGATCAAACTTTCAACTCCCCCTAACGACTCCGCCAGCGTAAACAGTGACAGCCCGCTTAAGAAACGACGTAATGTTTGTTCATCGCCATCCAGTTCAAAACTGAGCATGGCGCCAAATCCTTTTTGCTGACGAGCAGCAATCTCGTGGCCCTGATTATCCGGCAACGACGGGTGATACAGTTTTTTCACCAGCGGCTGGGTTTTAAGGAAATCCACAATCCCCTGGGCATTACGTTGCGCCACTTCCATACGCGGCGACAAGGTACGCAGTCCGCGCAGCAGCAGATAGCTGTCAAAGGCGCTGCCGGTGACGCCGATATTATTCGCCCACCATGCCAGTTCGGTGACAGTCGCCTCGTCTTTGGCAATCACCACGCCCGCGACTACGTCGGAATGGCCGTTCAGATATTTAGTGCATGAATGTAAAACCAGATCGGCACCCAGCGCCAGCGGGTTCTGCAACGCCGGACTTAAGAAGGTGTTATCCACCACGCTCACGGCACCTGCTTCACGCGCCAGCTGACAGATTTTCGCAATATCCACGACGCGCAACAATGGGTTGCTTGGACTTTCCACCAGTACCAGTTTCGGTTTTTCGGCCAGCGCCGATTTTAATGCCTGCTCGTCGCCCTGATCGACAAATAAAACGCGATAACAGCCGCGTTTTGCCAGGCTATCGAACAGGCGGTAGCTGCCGCCGTAGCAATCGTGCGGTGCCACCAGCAGATCGCCGGGCTTCAGGAAGACGGTGGTCACCAGGTGGATCGCTGACATACCGGTATTGGTCATCACCGCGCCTGCACCGCCTTCCAGCTCGGCCAGCGCGCGCTGCACGACATCACGCGTCGGGTTACCGCGACGGGAGTAATCATGGGCACGTGGTTCGTTGAATCCGGTGAAGTTATAGGTACTGGAGAGATGAATCGGCGGGACGACGCAACCGTACTGCTCGTCATCATTCAATCCGCTACGCACTGCGATGGTGGCCTGTTTACGCGTCATGGGAAGGCTTCCTGGCTTAAGGGATGAAAAGTCAGCCACCAGAATAGCACCGTGAATATGGACGTCAATACATCTGGACATCTAAACTTCTTTGCGTATAGATTGAGCAAATGCATAATAGCCGTTAAAATTATATGCGTTAGCGCATGGCCGCCGATTCGATACTCCGTGTCACGGTGTCGTCTCTACGGTAAACTACGCGAGATTACGGTGCGGTACCTGCGTTTGATCAGGTTTCGACCTTTTATTAATGACTGAGAGGATTAAAGGTATCTCATGGCTGAATGGAGCGGCGAATATATCAGCCCATACGCTGAGCACGGTAAGAAGAGTG
>Ga0209461_10000223_pt1 | contig 25996 bp, 26 predicted proteins | sample AgamicAsMarz_FD_187162 | JGI IMG/M metagenome (GOLD analysis project Ga0209461, IMG submission 187162) | Agave microbial communities from Guanajuato, Mexico - As.Ma.rz (SPAdes) (version 2) | ecosystem: Host-associated > Plants > Phyllosphere > Phylloplane/Leaf | place: Guanajuato, Mexico... | reverse complement strand
GGCGTTATCCAACCCCAGCCTTTCCGCCAGCCCGGAAAGCAGCGGCGTTTCGCCCTCCAGCGGCAGCACAGAAAATTTCAACGAAGAAGAGCCGCAGTTGATAACCAAAACTGTTGTTGTAGACATAATGACCTCTGAAATCCGTTTTAGGGTCGGGAAGGCGTGAGTAAAAAGTGCGCCTGACTGAAGCGGGCAAGCGACTCGCGGGCGATGGCGATATCCTGCGCGACGCTGCCGCCGCTGATGCCTATTCCGCCCAGCAGCCGCGTCTGCGACCAGCAGGGTAAACCGCCGCCAAGACAGCAGATCCCCTGCTGTGGTAAGCCCTCCAGGCTCGCGCCCGGCCGTACCTGCTGCGCCAGCTCGTGCGTCGCCATCCTCAGCGCCACGGCGGTCCAGGCCTTTTCCGTCGCCAGGCAGTGGCTGACCAGCAGCGCATCATCCATGCTGAAAAACCAGCGCTGCTGTCCGGCCGTATCTACCAGGCTGAATACGATTGGCACTTCATATTCCTGCGCGACCTCACAGGCAATCGCCGCCAGCGCCGCTGCCGCAGAGAGGCTCAGCGAGTGATGCCGCGACGGATGCGAATTAATGGCCTGCTGGATCAGGCTGTCCAGACTCTCCCTTACCGACATAAGTGCGCTTCCTTTTGCTATCCATTGAGATCCAGCGCATCGACAATGCCAACCACTGCCGCATCGATCACCGAATGCTCGCCGTTGCTCATGCGTGCCGAGCTTCCCGAGCTGACGATAACCGTTTCCCCGTTGCCGGCGCCCACGCAGTCAACCGCGACCTGGGCGCTGCCCGTGGGCTGATGATGCTCGTTCAGGCGAGCCACGATCAGCAGCTTGGCGCCGTTCAGCGAAGGATGCTTGCTGGTCGATACCAGCGCGCCCGTGACTTTAGCCAGATACATAATCAGTCCTTGTATAAAATGATGTGCCGCCGCCGTATCTCGTCCTGAGCGGCTGGCGTGATCAGCGCGTTTCGGCCTGGCCGCAGCGCCGTGCCTGCAGGCTGCTGACGGATATCCGCCAGTGAAATAAGTTGCTTACCCTTGCTCTGTGTTGTTACACCGGGAAAAACGATCCCCCAGCTTTTCAGCGTGGCGATATAGCGATGCAGCTGTTCCCGCATCGCCTCCGGCAGCGCCGCGCGGGTAAACTCGTCGCCCAGCGTGACAATGATTTTCCGGCCGTGGCACAGCGCATGAAAAGCCCAGGCGCTGGCAACGTTGTCGCTAAGGCATAACGCGATTTTTGCCAGGCTGTTGCCTGAGATCGCCGGGAGAAACAGCTCGCCGTACTCTTCTTCCGCCTGCGGCATTTGCGTGTCGTAAAGCAGTTCAGGCGCGAACCCTTCCCGCCAGCATTGAAATGCCCCGTAAACGGCAGACAGGCTGGCGCTGTGGGAAAGCGTGACCCGCAGGCCGTATCCGGCCTGGCTCAGTGCCTCCAGCGCAGCCAGCGTTTCCGGCAGGACGCGTGGATCCGTTCCCGTGATCACCACTCTGACCATGCCCTGCCTTTGCCGCACCAGCAGAAGATCGATTATGCGATCGAGCCGGTTGGAAAGATCCGGCTGCACGATCACGCCACCTTAGGCCCGTTGCTTTTGATCTGCACCCGATCGCCATTACCCAGCCCAAGCGCGTTGGCCTCTTCCTGATCCAGGTGGATCTCCGCCAGCGCTTCTGCACTGACGCGCACCTTCACATGGCGCAATACGCCCGCACGCGGCCCCTGGGTTTCCACCGCTATTTCCGCGCCGTCCGTCAGCCCATGCCGCGCCGCTTCCTCAGGTGAAATATGAAGATGCCGCCATGCGACGATAACGCCCTCCGCTATCGCCACTTCGCCATGCGGCCCCACCAGCGTTACGCCAGGGGATCCCTGTAGCTCGCCGGACATCCTTACCGGCGCGCCGATGCCAAGGACAAAGCCGTCCGCCACTGAAATCTCAACCTGCGTGACGTTACGCAGCGGCCCCAGCACCCGCACGCGCTGTAGCTCGCCTTTCGGCCCACGCAGCGTGACGGTTTCCTGTGCGGCGAACTGACCGGGCTGCTTTAACGCTTTCATCCGGGTCAGCGACGAACCGTAGCCGAACAGCATGTCCATCTCTTTACGGCTCAGGTGCACGTGCCGGTTGGAGACGCCGACGGCAATAGTCAGCGGCTGGTTTTTTCTTCCTGCCGCCAGCTCCTGTAAAATCTGCTGCGTGATGCTTCTGGCCTGCCGTTGCGTATCCGTCTTCATCCTCTCTTCCTTGCTGTTTACTCGCCCGCCAGGCGCGACAGCAGGCGATCGATATCCTGCTCGCTGGCACGGCGTGGATTGGTTGCTGTACAGCCATCGGCCAGCGCCGCCTGGATCAGTTCGCCGCGCAAGGTGGCAAACCGGGCCAGATCTGCGCCCATCTCTTTTAGCGTTGCCGGAATGGCGAACTGCTGGTTAAGCGTGCGAACGGCCTGCGCCAGGCTGTCGGCAGCCATCAACCGCGCGCACTGCTGGTAGCGAGCCTGCGCACCTTGCATTTCGCTATTAAATTCAATCACTAATGGCAGCAGCATGGCGTTGATCCTGCCATGCGCAAGATGCAGCCTGCCGCCGACGGCATGGGCCATGCCGTGAACCAGCCCCAGCCCCGCCGAGTTGAACGCCATGCCCGCCATGCAGGAAGCGTGATGCATATGCGCCCGCGCGCTGAGGTCGTGCGGTTCACGGTAAGCCTGGGGTAAATAGCGGGCGGTCAGCGCAATGGCTTTTTCCGCCAGCGCATCGCTGAAGTCGTTTGCTTCTGTGGAGACCAGCGCTTCAACCGCGTGGGTCAGCACGTCCATACCGGTATCCGCCGTGACGCTCGCGGGGACGCTGACCACCAGCCGGGCGTCAAGAAGGGTGATATCCGGCAGCAGCGCAGCAGACACCAGCGGATATTTGCTGCCGCTGTGTGGGTCGGAAAAAACGGCGTAGGTTGTCGCCTCTGACCCGGAGCCGCTGGTCGTGGGAACGGCAATCAGCCTGATGTGATAAAGAGGATCGTACTCTTCAAGGGTGGCCTTAATGCCTTTGGCCGCATCCAACGCGGAACCGCCGCCAAGCGCGATAATCGTATCCGGCCTGAAGGCTTTACATTTTTCCGCGCCTGCCTGTAGCAGCGCGGTAGTGGGATCGGCTTTGACCTCGCTATAGATGATGATCGAAGCCTGGGGCATCAAGGCGATCAGCTGATTTACTTTGCCGGATGAGAGCATAAATTCGTCGGTGACGATGGCGACTTTTTTCAGCCCAAGCTGACTCAGCGCTGCCAGCGCATTTTCACCATGGTAAATATTCGGGACAGAGAAAATCTTCGCCACGCCCTTATCCTTAACAAAACGTCCGCCATTTAAGGGCGACAGATTAGCAACGACGGCGGCTGAGCGGCTCTGGATTAGTTTGTCCGGATACGGGAAATTTTTGCGGAGAAGCGGAAGGAATTAAAAATAAACTTTACCTTTCCGCCTGCAAAGAAAACCCGGCTTCAGGCCGGGTATGCACGATATTGACAGTTTTTTAGTGAGTTCGCTTTCAGGGCTTCACGTCCGTTACCAGCGTGGGCAGATCCCAGGTGCCGCCCGCATGAATATAACGACACATGCCGGTCATGGCGTCGCGGCTTTTGCGGAAAGCCTGGCCATCCCACACCCAGCTTTTCAGGCTCATGCAGTCTGCGATACCCCGGCCTTTCTGCACATAGGTAATCACGCCTTTTTCATAATCCGAGCCGGAAATGGTCACCAGCACCGGCTTACCTTTTAGTTGATTATCGATAACCCAGTAGCCATACCCTTCGTTATAAGCCGCGCGCCAGCAGAGCGCCGAAAGCAAAGCGTGGCCGTCATCCAGTGGCGTAAGGGTCAGCCCGTCGTTTTCCGGAATAGCATTTTCTGCCGGTGAAACCAGGCTGTCGCACATGTCATCGTCATTTTGATTGACCGTTGCAAGCAGTCGGGTTTTCAGCGCGGCGACTTCTGACGCGGTCAGCGAACGAGGTTCGCCGCTGCGGGTTTTTGCTGCGTGAATAACCGGCACGGGTACCGCCTGAGCTACGCTGCTTTCCGGCTTATCGCCCTTTTTGGTGAGCGCGCCAGGCGTGCCGATGCGGCCCTGCACGTCGTCAGCTTTCAGCAGCACGGCATAAGCGCCCTCGCCGGAAAGCAGAAAAGGCGTCGCGCCGCCTTTAAATTCCACTTTACCGCTGCCTTTGACGGCGTTGAGTAACGCTGCCGTCTGGCCAGCCGACAGCCGCCAGTTGTCGTCAGCCGCCACGAGATCGCCCGCGGGTTTCCCGTCGATCCACAGCGTCAGCTTTTGTACCGGCGCGCTGTCTTCTGCGCTGTCGGCCAGCGTCACTTCGCCCGTCGGCACCGTTCCGGGGCCGGCGGTACGGGTAAGCAAGACGGAACCGGACGGATCGTCTTCTTTGGCATAGCCCGCAACGCGACAGGTCAGCGTGTTGTCGCAGGCTACTTCCCAGTCTTTGTGTTCAAAGGTTACGCCGCTATGACTGGCCAGTGCCGACAGGGAGAGCGTCGCCAGCGCAAAAAACATCAGTTTACAATTCACTTTATTCCCTCACGTTTTATTTCTGATAGCAGCCCAGGTATCTCTCTGTTGCCCAGGGTGCGGGGAAACCAGCAGCCATCGTTGATGGTTGCCAGGCTTTGACGAAACGCTGCGCCATCCCAGATCCATTCTTCCTTAGACGCGCAGCTGCCGGCGCTGCTTCCCATAAAGACATTGGTAATCACGCCATCGTGCCAGGTTTGCGCGTCAGTGGTCACGGCAACAGGCTTCGCTTTTAGCTGGCTGTCGGTGACCCAGTAACCGTATCCCTGGTTATAGGCCGCGCCCCAGCACTGCGTGGAAAGCAGCGTGTGCGTATCATCCAGCGGCGTGGCGGTAATATCGCCGCTGATAATATTGCCGTTGACGTCCTTTTCCCCAACCGAGGTCAGATAATCGCACTGCTGCTCGCTGGTTAAGACGGCAAGCAGCTGCGGCCTGAGCGCTTCAGCCTCTTTTTTGGTTAATACAGAGGATTGAGCGGGGCTGACTTTTACCGCCTGGATCACCGGCATAGCCACGGCCTTAGCGACACCGCTTTCGGGCCTGTCGCCTTTTTTAACCCAGGCGCCTGGCGTACCGATACGGCCCTGCACGTCATCCACTTTCAGCAGCGCCGCATAGGCGCCGTCGCCGGAAAGCTGAAAGCTTTCGCGATCGCTTTTGAACCCGACCGTGCCGCTGCCTTTAACGGCATCGATCAGCGCCAGCGTTTGCGCTTCTGACAACCACCAGCGGTTAGCCTTCTGCGTCGCTTCGCCCGCAGGCTGGCCGTTCAGCCACAGCGTCAGTTTTTTTACCGGCGCCTCGTTTTCCCTGTCTTCCGGCAGGATAATTTCGCCAGCGGTAGCCGTATGCTCGCCAGGTGCCCGCGTCAGCAGCACGCCGCCCACATTCTCCTGTACGCTATGGCCGCCGATACGGCAGGTTAAAGTGTTATCGCAGGCCACTGACCACGCCTTATGATAAAAGGATACGCCGCTTTCCTGGGCGATAACCGGGGCGGCAAACATAGTCAGTGCGGTAAAAGCCAATTTATAAAGATGATTCAAGCTGTCGCTCCATAATCCAATTTAGCGTATTGCAACAGTCGATACGCATACAGCGGCTTAATCCAGGCCAGACAAAATTATAGCCCGGCATATCCCGGGCTTTTAATAGCAATCACTGTCCGCGACTAATTCCCCTCACCGACAACATTAAAATAAAGCATAGATACGCTGTTAAACCGCCGCTGGATCCCCAATCCTGGGATCGAACAGACGCTGTGTCTGAACGTTCTGTTGGATAATGCTGTCACCCTGAGCTACTTATGCACAATGCCAGACCAGTAATGAGCTATACACTCAGCACGGTTTTCATCAGCAACGCGTCCAGATCGCGGCAGTCGCGCCGCTCGCTATCCGGCAGCTCTTCGCTGACGCGGTTCTCGTCCAGCTGCTGGCGGATAAACGCATGGATGCGCTCCAGACGCTCGCCATATTCCGCTTCGCCTGCACGCTGCTTGCGCGCCAGCAGCTGTTCAATTTCGGCCAGCAGCAAGGGATCCGTCACCGTCCCTGCCAGCAGCGCTTCAAAACGCATCGGCGGCACGCCTTTTCCGGCCTCTATCCATTGCACCGCCAGCAGCGGGCGCAATACGTAGAAGTACTTTTTCAGCCGCACGCTGTCGCCCTGCAGATAACCACGAAAGTTCTTTCTTGCCATGGAGAGATAGTGCCAGCGCGCCCGTAACGGCGAAAACCAGTCCGGTATCCTTTGCCGTAAATCGGCGACGATGACCGCTTCCTGCTGATAGATCACCGGCGAATCCAGCCATTCAATCAGCGTTGGATTGGCTCGCTTCAACAGGCCCAACGCTTTTCGCCACTCCCAGCCGCAGACGTCCAGCGTATCGTCGATCGGCAGCTCGATAACGTCGCGCGGCGGATCGACACGCAGATACCACTCAGGTTGATGCACATAGAGAAAACGCACGTCGTAATCGCTGTCCGGCGAGGCAAAACCCCAGCCGCGGCTGCCCGACTCGCAGGCATACAGCACTTTTACCGAGTGCTCTTCTTCTATCTGGCGCAGCACGCCCCGTACGCGCTCGCGCATTGCGCTATCCACACCATGCAATCCTGTTCTCATTTTTTTATCCTTTTACGCAAACAACCTGCGACAGCGTATGCACCACTTCCACCAGCGAAGACTGGGCGGCCATGACGGCATCAATATCTTTATAAGCCATCGGGATTTCGTCGATGACCTCTTTATCTTTTCGGCACTCCACGTGCGCCGTAGCGCGTCGCTGATCTTCCACGGTAAAGCGGGCTTTCGCCGCCGTGCGGCTCATGGTGCGCCCCGCGCCGTGGCTACAGGAGCAGAAGCTCTCTTCGTTACCCAGGCCGCGCACGATAAAGCTCTTCGCGCCCATCGAACCGGGAATAATGCCCATCTGCCCTTTTTGCGCCGAGACCGCGCCTTTGCGCGTCACCAGCACCGACTCGCCAAAGTGCGTTTCCCGCTCCACGTAGTTGTGGTGGCAGTTCACCGCTTCCAGATGCGTGGTAAAAGGCTTGCTGATAACGCGCGACATCGCCGCCAGCACCCGCTCCATCATGGCTTCGCGATTGTGACGAGCGTAATCCTGCGCCCAGCTCACCGCTTCCACGTAGTCGTTAAAATGCCTGCTGCCCTCTTCAAAATAAGCGAGGTTGCGATCCGGCAAATTGGCGATATGCCGCTGCATATCCTTTTGCGCCAGCGCGATAAACAGGTTACCGATAGCGTTCCCTACGCCACGCGACCCGCTGTGCAGCATGACCCAGACCTGTTGGCTTTCGTCCAGGCAGACTTCAATAAAGTGGTTGCCCGTTCCCAACGTTCCCAGATGCTGATAGTTGTTGGTTTTGAACAGCGCCGGATGTTTTTGCGTCAGCGTCTTGAAGCGCGGCGCCAGTTTGGCCCAGTGGCGATCCACCTCCTGCGGCGGCGTCTGCCAGGCGCCCTTATCGCGACCGGAACGGGTATTGGTGCGGCCGTGCGGCACCGCCTGTTCGATGGCGCTGCGCACGCCCGACAGATTGTCCGGCAGATCGCGGGCCATCAGCGAGGTGCGCACCGCAATCATGCCGCAGCCGATATCTACGCCGACCGCCGCCGGAATAATTGCGCCTTTGGTCGGGATCACGCTGCCGATGGTAGAGCCTTTGCCCAGATGCACGTCCGGCATCACCGCCAGATGGCGAAAGATAAACGGCATTTTCGCCGTGTTCAGCAGCTGCTCGCGCGCTTCTGGCTCAACCGGCACCCCGTTGGTCCACATTTTTATCGGCACGCCTTTCGCCTGCTGCAGAGTCTGATAGCTGTTTTTCATAATCGTTTTCCTCATTGCTGTGACCTGACTATTGCGAATGCCGTGCCAGAAGACCGCCACGCTGCATAATAAAATTTATCTATTTGATTATTATTGATATTTATTGTCATATCACACCTGCGCATTGCCATTACCAACAGAGCAATTTATCTTAGCGGATAAGTTATTTATCCTGTGAGATAAGCATGAAAGCTAACGTAGTCATCGGCGTGCTGGGCACGGTGCTGGATAAACGCGGCAAGCGGGCAAACCGCTGGAGCAAATGGCGGCCAACCGTCGCGCTCTGCCAGCAGGAAGGCTTACAGATCGACAGGCTGGAGCTGCTGCATCAGCCGCGTGATATCAGTATGGCGCAGCAGGTGGCGGAAGATATCATTCAGGCCTCGCCCGCCACCCAGGTGGTGCTGCACAGCGTGAAGCTGGAAGATCCCTGGGACTTTGAAGAGGTCTACGGCAGCTTGCTGGATTTTGTCAGCCGCTATCCTTTTAATACCGACGCCGAAGAGTATCTGGTACATATCACTACCGGCACGCACGTGGCGCAAATCTGCTGGTTTTTGCTGACCGAAGCCCGCTATCTGCCCGCGCGCATTTTGCAGACCTCCCCGGCCAGCAAGGGCTCGGAGACGCCAACCGCGCTCGGCCACTATTCCATTATCGATCTCGATCTGAACCGATACGCCACGCTGACCAGCCGTTTTCAGCGCGAGCAGCAGCACTCTACCTCGTTTTTAAAATCCGGCATCGAGACGCGCAATCCCACCTTTAACAGCCTGATCGAGCAGATTGAGCGCGTGGCGCTGCGCTCGGACGCCCCGATGCTGCTGACCGGCCCCACCGGCGCGGGTAAATCTTTTCTTGCGGAGCGCATCTATCAGCTGCGCCATGCTCGCCATCGGCTGGCCGGTAAATTCGTGGCGGTTAACTGCGCCACGCTGCGCGGCGACAACGCGATGTCCACGCTATTCGGCCACGTTAAGGGCGCTTTTACCGGCGCACAGCAGGCGCGCGGCGGGCTGCTGCGGGAAGCCGACGGCGGCATGCTGTTTCTGGACGAGATAGCCGAGCTGGGGCTGGATGAGCAAGCGATGCTGCTGCGCGCCATCGAGGAGAAACGCTTCTTCCCGTACGGCTCTGATAAAGAGGTCAGCAGCGATTTTCAGCTGATTGCCGGCACGCACCGGGATATGCCGCAGTGGGTTGCCGAAGGCCGCTTTCGCGAAGATCTGTTTGCCCGCATCAATATGTGGACGTTTCAGCTGCCGGGCCTGGCCGAACGCCGCGAGGATATCGAACCCAACCTGGATTTTGAGCTGGAACGTTACGCCCGGGAACAGCAGACCCAGGTGCGCTTTGATAAAGAAGCGAGAAGCCATTTTCTGCGCTTCGCCTGCTCGACAGAAGCCAGCTGGCGAGGCAATTTCCGCGAGCTGGGCGCTGCCGTCACGCGGATGGCAACGCTGGCGGAACAGGGAAGAATTTCGCTGGAGCTGGCGGAAGAAGAGATCGCCCGGCTGCGCGCCAGCTGGCGTACTACGGCATCAACAGCTGCCCTGCCTGAGCGCTCCGGGGCGCAGTACGATCTCTTTGACGAGTGCCAGCTACAGACGGTGCTGAGCGTCTGCCGCGCGGCGGATTCGCTTTCCGAAGCGGGACGACGCCTGTTTGCCGTCTCCCGCCAGGGGAAGAAACAGCCCAACGACGCCGATCGCCTGCGTAAGTATCTGGCACGGTTTGGGCTGAACTGGGAGGAGGTTAAAGGGTAACGCAGCCGACGACAGCCGTAACGCTTTTGCAGCCGGGCCTGATGCTGCACGGCTGCAAAAGCGGGTAATGCGCTATTGTCCTTCGAAACCGTAGTATTGCACCGGAAGCCGCTGGCCGTTCACTTCCAGGTCGCGCCACGGCTTAACTACAGTTTCAGGTATTTTATCCCGAAGAGCCTGCTCCAGCCTTGCCGACAGCGTCACGCTGCCAATCTGATTCCAGCCTGTGGCCTGGTGGGCATAGAGAGTAATGCTCTGCTGATTGCGGTTATAGAGCAGCACTTCCGGCGTGCCGTCGTTATTCACATCCTGCATCCACACCAGGCAGGAACCGGTATCCACCAGGCAGATGTCCGCCTCCTGCTCAATATATTGCGTCTGCATCTGCCACCAGCTTTCCGGCGGCGCTTCGCTGCCTGCCCGCAGCGGGATGCTGCGCTGAAGGTCGCTAACGGTTGGGTTAGCATTATTGGTGTCGCGTTCTGCCAGCAGCCGCACCAGCATGGCTTTTTGCCGGACAGGCTCGTCGAGCCACTGCGGATAACGGCTTATCTTCTGTAACGCCTGTTTCCCCCGGCGTCCCGCATCACTGAATAAATAGAGATCCATGTCATCCACTTTTGCTTTGCCCTGCGCAAAACGCGCCAGCTGATTTTTCACGACAATGCGCCACGGATCGGCTACTGGCGTATGCAGTAAAAACCAGCTGCAGGCCGTCAGAGTCAGCATCAGCGCGATAAAAATGTTCATGCTGCCCGCGCCCTGTGACCAGGCGCGGCGCTGGAACCCTGACAGCAGCAGCGAGCCAGCCACCGCCAGCAGTGCAATCATAGCGGCGTAGATCCGCTCCACCGTCCAGCCATACTCCGCGACGCGCAGCCACAGTGCCCAGACAGCCAGCCCGGCCAATAGCGGAGTCAGAGCCTGCGCAACCAGCACCACGCGCGCCATAACACGCTGCCAGCGCGACAGGTCAGGCGCGCTTTCGCCAGCGATGGCGCTGAACGCCAGCATCAGCAGCGTCATGGTCAATAACAGCGTGGTGGCTGAAAAAGCTTTGGGAATGATAGCCAGCCCGGTAAACGGCAAACAGGCCAGGAACAGCAGCAAGGCGACCGCGTGCAAAGGCAGCAGCACGCTTACAGCCCGCGTAACCAGATGCCTGTACAGACCGGCAGCGCCCGGCAGGCGTCGACAAAACACAATGCCCGCAGCGATGACCGCGCCGGTCGCTATCGGCGGGAAAAAACGGTTATCAAAGAAAAGCTGCTCAAACAGCGTGATGCCGATGATGCTGAAGAGATTGCTCCACAGCATCAATACCAGCCAGAACAGCCCGGTCATTAAGCCAGTGACCGCCAGGGTAAAAGTGTTGCGCCACAGCGTTTCGGCGACTGCTCTGCTCCACTGTGACCCATCCTGTTCCTGCTGCGATTTAGTGCAGAAGGCGACCAGCATGGGCATAACCAGGCTGAGCATAACTATTACGGCGCAGATATTTTTAAAGTGAAATTCGCCCAGCGGCAGCGTGGGAAAATTCCAGCGATACCACCCCGTCATTAAGGCAATAACCGGCAATATCAGCAAGGCGCAGAGCCAGGGCCTGACGGCGCGGAGACGATAAAGCGTGAAGGCCAGTATGCTGGCCATCGCTAACGAGAGCGGCGGCAGATACAGAGAATAACGTTCGTGCAGGTTAAAACTATCCGGCAAAGCCCAGAGCAACCCGGCTATCATCCCGATAACGATAATGGCCCATTTAGTACGGTGAGGGAAAACTTCCTTTTGCAACATAGCTATTCCTTGCTGTTGGATTAGGTGAAAGTAAATGGGAAAAACGGGTCATGATAAGACCTTTTTTTGTGAAAATCCCTGTGCCTGGCGGCGGTTATCCTGCACGCTGTCGTTTTTTTTCCGCTTTGATGCTGGCTTTTTCCTCACGGGCACGTGCCTTGAGGATTTTTCGCATACGAATAGCCAGCTTGATCAGACGCAGTTCGGTACTGACGGGTAAATTACGCTGACAAGCATTCGCCCATAGCATAATTAACAGCACTATGGTGATAATAATGATATTGATTAAGGCCTGGGCTTTATCATCCCTCAATAACAGAATCAGAAACAGCACAACATATACGACAGCGATATTCCTGAGTTTGGTGCTGTCTTCCGCCATCTGCGTAATGGCTTCCGGCAAATTTATGCCTGCTGTTAAATCCGGATGATAAATCTTTTTTATGAGCTGCACATTGCTCTTAAAGACAAAGTAATCCTTACGGGTAAAATTATTACTCAGTATTTTTTCTCGTATAGCCGTTTTATTCTCCATACGCCAATAATCCTCTAAACCGTTCTGAATTTCCATAGTTCACGGATCTGTGTGATAGCTGGTTAATGATAATGGCTGCGAAGAATTGACACCAGCGTGAATTTTATAACGTTTGGCATTACTTCTTACTATAAGCAACTCGCATAAATGAAATCGCTAACGGCCAAACAGATAAGCGAGTAACGCTTTATCCTGCGCTGTCCCTACCTTTCTCTTACGCTGGTTATCTCTTCAGCGTCGCCCAACACCTGGCGGCCATTATCCGGCGTAAATATTTTGTTATCGTGACCTCTGCTGACGATAAGCATTTCGCCTTAAGAAGGATCGGCCCACCCATCGGACTTTACGGTTTACATTCATCGGCTTTTGTTATGTGATCCTGTTACGTGAATTTTTCGAGCTGTCTCGCAAAACAGGATCCTGTATGCGCTTTTACCAGGCCGATCCCCGCCTTGAAAACTACTGGCGCGGCGTTATTCTTTTTGGCAAAAACGTCGCCTCCTATAAATTCGCGCTCGCCCATGCGTTGTACGACCTGAAGCAGCAGGACAACGATCTGATTACGCTGGAAGCACTCGCCGTGCCCTTTGTGCGGCATTTATGCGCCCACCTGCGCCATGCGCCAAAGCAGATCACCAGCAAAAGTAGCGAATTTTTGGAGGCGTGCAGGCAGTTTAACGCAGGCGAGATCAACGAAGAACTGTTGATTGCCATTACCGTCAAGCGCGGCTTCGCTAACGTAATTGATGCTTTTCATAATGTGAATTACGCCGAGATCGACAAACGCTTTTTCCTGGATGAACGCCGAAGCCATAAAGGCATTCGGCTTACGGATAATTTTTATCAGCTGACGGAAAACGAACACTTTGCCAGCCTGGTAGAGGAAACGGATGCAAGATGGCGGCTGGTTGAAGAAGCCTGGGCGATGAACGTTTCACGCAACCTGATTGCAGTGGATTACGACGATAATGACAAGATGCTTTTCAGCCGCCAGAGCGGTCGCCGCGTCACCATTACCAGCTGCCGCAGCAGCCTGAACGGCTACCAGAAAGGCCTGTGTTTTTATTGCTTCCGGCCGATTGGCGTGGCCGGTGGCGAGGAGAACCTGGCTGATGTCGATCACTTTCTGCCGTTAATGCTCAGCGAACAAATCGGCAACCTCAACGGCGTCTGGAATCTGGTGCTGGCCTGCCAGACCTGTAATCGTGGCGCTCAGGGTAAGTTTGCGCGTATCCCTTCGATAACGCTGTTGCAGCGCCTGCACGATCGTAACGAGTACTTTATTAACAGCCATCTGCCTTTACGAGAGACTTTAATTCGCCAGACCGGCAATACGCCGCAGCTGCGGCACAGCTTTCTGCAAAAAAACTGGGGTACGGCAAAATTCGCCCTGCTCCACGAGTGGCAACCAGCGGCACAGGGAGGCAGTCTCTTTTGATAAACGAACACTATTACCGGCAGAACGCCCAACGGTTTTTTACCGATACGGTAAGTGTGGATATGTCTGCGCTTTACCAACCTTTTATTACCTGCCTGCGGTCAGGTGCGCGCATCCTTGATGCCGGCTGCGGTTCAGGCCGTGATGCCAAAGCCTTTAGCGAAATGGGTTTTACCGTCGAAGCCTTTGATGCATCGGCGGAGCTGGTTGCGCTGGCTCGTCAGCTCTCCGGCAAACCTGTGGAGTGGATGCGCTTTCAGGATGTTGCTGCGGTTGAAAAATATGATGGTATCTGGTGCTGCGCGTCGCTGCTGCATGTTTCCGAAGCGGAACTACCTGAAGTCATGACGAAGCTGGCGATAGCGCTGAAGCCTGGCGGCGTATGGTATCTCTCTTTTAAATATGGCCGCGGCGAACGGGAAAAGGATGGGCGCAGATTTACCGATCAGGATGCGGCTGGGTTACAGAAATTGGTAGATGAGGTTAATGAAGCTATTAGTGTAAGTTTGGCTAATAATAAGGCGGATATAAAAAGACAGGCAGGTTCTAAGAACAAAAAGGGAAGTGATTTCGTTCTTGAAACGAAAAAAATATGGCAGGCCGGTGATTTACGTATCGGACGTGGCGATGAGGTATGGCTCAATGCAATTATCAGAAAAAATTGAATTAGTAAGCTGATTCTGCTTATTCTGCTTACTCTGCTTATTCTGCTTATTCTGCTTATTCTGCTTATTCTGCTTATTCTGCTTTTCAGTCCAGCACCTGGCTGAATATTTTACCAGCGATATGCTTGCCGATGCCGAAAAGCATGCGAAATATAACCTCTCTGTAAACAGCTTAAAAAATATAACAATCCATAAGCGGTAATGAAAACGCTCTACAAATTACATTAATTATTAGAAGCTCGTTCCACTTTTAACTTTTCACCGCTAATAACTCAGGAAAGTAATCAGCGAAGAGATATAATAACAGGGTTATTTAGCGCAGGCTGAATGTGCGGGAACACATTCAGCCTGCTGACCACAACAACTAACAGGACTAGTTATTATGGCTGAACAGGATTGTAATGCAGTTGCGGCTGCAAAAGAAGTGACGGAAACCACGCTGCGCCACTATACGGTGAGTTATGCGAGCACCTTTCCGGATTACGAGCGTATCCCGTTACTCGCCTTTAAGGGCAAATGGCTGGATGCGGCAGGGTTTGCCACTGGCACACCGGTTGATGTAAGGGTAATGCCGGGCTGCCTGGTAGTGACGGCCCGCGAGCCAGAACCGCAGGAACCGGAACTGATGCAGTCACTGCGCAAGGTGTGTAAGTTTTCTGCGAGGAAACAACGTCAGGTGCAGGAATTTATTAGAGTTGTTGGGGGAAAGCGGGGTTGAGTATTGAGAGTAACCAATAACGAAAATATTAACCGCTTCCGATGGTAATTGGGGGTGGTTATGGATTGGCTTCAAGTGGGCTGCTCACATTAAGAATGGTGCATGTAGGAAGAAAAAAGCTCTCGCCCCCGCCAGTAAAAAGACAGCTTATTCACGATTAAGCTTAACTATCTGCCCATCTTTTCCCATCCGATATAGGCCATCATCTAAGGTGAACAGAATATTGTCCTGCCGATCTTTTTCAACTGAGAATATCCGATCTTTATCAATGCAGTTAACAGTGGTTTTCATATCAGTGAAACATCGCCGATCGTATTTGCCTTCCTCTTTATAACCTTCGCCAAAACCCCAAAAAACCACAGAGAAAAAACCATCCTGATTTGGCTTAGGAATATGATATTTTTCTTTCAGCATGGCGTTATTATTTACCCACCATTTTATCTTTCCATTATTGGTGAGGGGGAAATTTTTAACCAGCACTGAGCTAAACTCATTATCTTCATGTACAGCTTTAATTTCCACCTGACGTGTTGATAACCAGATACTGATGGAAATTAAAAAACCAGACAACACCAATAGCATAATTACTATTTTATTTTTTAACTTCATCTTTCCTTCCTTTAATTTCAATGGAAGCTTCCATGTTAGTCATAAATGGCTTAAAGCCGAAACTCTTGTAACGCTGCAGCAAAAACCAGATGCGGAAAAAATTAAACTGACTGAATTTTAAACTTAAAATATCATCGTCATGAAGGCCAAAATGGTCCTGCACCTTGTAATTAACAACAGCACGGTAACTATCGCTATCAACATGCAGTGACTTAATCGTAATATGTGTCGCCCAGGTATCGTGGACCGTTATGCCCATCCCATTAACGCTATCTTGTAATCGGTTAAACTTGGGTAACTTACTATCCAGAACAGCCTTACTTAACAGATATTTCTTCTTATTGGGGTAGCATTTATTTTCCCAATCTATATTGGTATTAAATAACTTTTCTATTAGCAAGCGAGAGCTGCTGTTCTCCGATTTATCATGAAGTATTTGTTCCTTCAAAGCCCTGTTTAATGATGAATCGCAGAACGGTGTGCCATTGCCGTTCTGCATATGGTCGATCATCTTTCCGATAACGTGCCTGTAGGGCCCATAAACAGCAAACAGATGAGAAATATGGCGAAATTCATCAAAGAGGATTTTGACACATTGTTGCTTTGTTATCTTTTCCCCCTGACCGTGCATACCATAAAACATGGACTGTGGTCGATTGAAAGAGGTGATTTTTGTCAGCGTATAAGGATTTACTCTGGTGGATACTTCGACCAGATGAAATATCGCTTTTAGTTGCGATTCGGATAAGTCGCCATAGCGCATATCGCTGGCGCTGTAATCATCCATTCGCCTCTTGCTTTTGAAGACACTAAAGGGAAATTGTAAATCTGGCACGGCATCGCTTCCTTGTGCATGGATATCCATTAGGTTGTACAGATAGCATACAATCATACGCCGGTAAAACGTGCTGTAAATACTCACGGCCTGGTAAGATGAAATTAAGAGATTTGCCCGATATACAGCATTATGATGTAAGTATTTCGATAATACGAACCGATCACTGTTCAAAACTATCTGAATGGCTAACTTCTTGTATAAAGAGGAAAAGCCATCATCAAAAAATCATAATCCCGTGTTCCAATTACCGAAATAATGCTTTAATTTTTTAATGGTGTGTCGCCATTTCGGAGTCGTAGGTTTACAGACCGTATTTTGGTTGCCGAAGAATCCGACCTCGTTCACCGCCTCTTGTTCACTACGGGTTTCCAGCCATTTCACAGAGACAAAGTACTCGGACTTAGCGGGATCAACTGCATTCTGGTAATAGAGAGCACTGTGCTTAAGCATATCCATTGCCAGCTTTTCACCGTCTTCGCTGTTGATTGTAAAGCTAACTGCAGGCTCAACGGAGCTCTGCACAATACCAACGTCAACGTAGCCGAAAGAAGTTGAGGCAGGCGGTAAGGTGTTGCCGCTTTTCTCTCCGTAGAGATAGCCTCTTGGTTATTTTACTACATGACGTTCAGGTTTTTTATTTAAACTCAAACTCATCTGTGAATCTAACTATATCGTCGTTTTTTTGTAGCTGATACTTCCCATCATATGTTGTAAAGACCGCACCTAAATTTTTGCTATTACTGACAGAGAAAACAGCATCTTTATCAATACAGTTTAGCGGTGGCGGCATATCATCAAAGCACAGTCTGTCATAACCATCATCTTCTTTATACTCCTCACCAAATAGCCAGAAAGTAACAGTAAAAGAACCATCTTTATCAGGCTTGGGAATATCATATTTTTCTTTCAACGTATCCTTATTTTTTAGCCACCAATCGATTTTACCCTTATCGGTAAAAGGGAAGTTTCTTACTAAAACAGAACTGAACCCATACTCTCTATGATGAGCTGCGATAATATTAACCGGACGTAGTGAAAACCAAAGGCAATAACCAAAAAAACCCAGCGCGATTAATAATAGCGCGTAACGCGTTTTTTTACTTTTCGCTGTCATTAAGGTTCCCTGTAATTTCTACGGTGGCTTCCATATTGGTCATAAAGGGTTTAAAAGCAAACGTGTTGCATCGTTGCAACACAAACCAGATACGGAAAAAACGAAAGACGTTAAATTTTAGTTTGGCAATATCCTCAACATCTAAGCCGAAGTGATCTTGTACTTTGTAATGCACCACTGCCCGATAGCTATCGTTACTAATATGCAGTGATTTTAGGATGATATGGGTTGCCCATGTATCGTGAACTGTAATACCCATTCCATTAATGTTATCCTGGAATCGGTCAAATTTAGGCAATTTACCGTCAAGTATCGCCCCTCTTAGTTTCCCTTTGTTATCTGTGGGATAGGCATTGCTTGTCCAATCAATGTTCTCGATTAAAGCGTTTTTTATTTTTGACAACGTACTATTCTCAGTCTTGTCATTGAGAATTTTCGCCTTCAAAGCGCTGTCCAGGTGCATACTGGTGAACGGTTTGCCATTACCGTACTGCATATGGGTGATCATCTTTTCGATCAGGTGTTGGTATGGGCCATAAATCGAGAACAGGCGCGATAAATCGCGGAATTCATCAAACAAGATATTGGTACATTGCTGCCGGGTTATCTTTTCCCCTTCTCCGCGGGAGCCGTAAAACATGGACTGCGGCTGATTAAATGGCGTGATTCTGGTCAGGGTATAAGGATTGGCTCTGGTGGAGACATCCAGCAAATGAAAATGCGTTTTTAACTGTGATTCTGATAAATCGCCACAGCACATATCTTTGGCGCTGTAATCGTCCATTCGGTTTTGCGTTTGAAAAATAGTACAGGGAAACTGTAGTGCGGTCATTTTGATACATTCCTTGTGTAATCGTCCGTGGAGACCTTCACAGGGAATAATATGCGGAGACTGGCGGGAATGTAAATCATGCAGTAATCCTGCCCGTAATTTTTAGTTCTTAACTTTTCCGTCTGCACATCAACGCCGGTTACCGTATCTTTAAGCTGCTCCGCTTTTTCTCGCTTTCGGCCAGCCCCTTATCCAGTGCGGAAGCATCTGACGTGAACTTATAATAAAACGCTTCTAGTAGGCTCATAGCGCTTTCCTCTGTTTGTAAAGGCCAGCGTGATGACAGGATAGTGCGCTGGCACATATGCCAGAGCCCGGCACATCTCATGGCTGCACCTGCCCTATGCCGTGTATTCTGGCAAAATTAAACGGCGATATGCGCTGAACGCAGCTCTGCTCTCTTTGCCTGCATAGCGATATTTAAGATACCAGCGTTTAGAACCGGTTGGTTTGACAAGAAGATACAATCCGTGGCCATCCGTGAGTTTGTACTCTTTCTCACGAGGCTTTGCGGTACGGGCCGCAACATCAGTTAAAGGCATAATTTGGGGGGCAAAAGTTTATCGAAGCGACCCCCATTCTGACCCCCAAACTTGCTGGATGTCAATGGATGACCTCGGACGTATATGGACAGAAGAAAAACTCTTATCGTTGATTTTAAAGCTTTTTTGGACTTCCTCGGACGAGGATGGACAGGATACTGGTGCGAAGGCCGGACTCAAACTTTCATACAACTTAATGTTTTTATTTATTTTTTTAATTATGACAAACTAAGAGTGCCCCCATTTGTGCCCCCACAATAATTTGTGGCTATCATCTTAAAAACAGAGAGTTATGAAATCGCGCAAAAATCATTCATCAATTTTTGATGAAATTTTTCTCTCGGTTTGGTTCCGTGCTGTAGACCCTTACCGGTGCTGCTGACCCTAAAATTTTAGCATTAACCCAGAAAAAAAAGATTTTAAGTAAAAGTGTTCACCCTGTTCACCTTTCCTTTTTATTGCTTATTATCAAATGGTTAAGTGGTGATCACTTAAATTTGTACTATTCATTACTCTTCACCCATGGGTGAACACTGTTCACTTTCAGGCGTACAAATCCGGTCTGGCCAGTTTGGCTATTCCAGATGTTATCTATTGCCATGAAGCCATTGATTAGCTTCATGGCTTGGCCAATCAAAATCAGCCTGAAAGATTATCGTAGAACGTCACTGATTCACTCATCGTCTTAGGTGAAAGGCTGCTATGAGCGAAGAACGGACGATCACATCGGGATGTAGGACTCACTAATGGCGAAAACTTCTAACTAAAGCAATAAATTAAATTTTTCCGAACGATCAAGTTATGCTGAAAAGGCCGCTGCGGTAAGAATTCTCAGCGGCCTTTTCAACATCTAGACACTTCTAACGAGTCAGTGAATAGAAAAATCCAATGAGCTTTAACAATTATGATAAAGGCCAAATTAAGATGTCCTTCTTTGACCAAATCAGACATGTCTGCGTAACAGTCTCATCACAGTGATCACTACATTCAAAGGATGAGACTCATTCAGAAACAATAACAAGCAAGCCCTTGGCAGAGATGGCCGGTCTCGCTTCAGTCATGCCATAATAAACAGGAATAATAATGGCTAAATTAGTAGTTATCAGTTCTCCAGCTATCATCCCATTCAGAAGAGGTGTTGAAATAGTCATCATCTGAATGTTCGTAATTGTTAATTAGCTCATTCAAATGGTGACGTTCTTTCTCTGGCCTGAATTTAGCCATTTCACGCAATGTAATTAACGCAGGATTTATATTAGTGTATTTCAATGTAAACTCTTCCAATAAAATAGAGAACTCACAGCATTGTGCATAAAGGCATAGGGCACCACGCCACCAATCATTTTTTAAATAATGAATAATTTCTATTGACCGATTTTGAATTAACTCTAATGACGCTAAATGTTCCTGATACCTAAGATGACCAAAAGAAAATGTTTCAGATATTGGATCAAAAATAAGTATGTTACAAGGGTCGATTAGCTCAGCGACTGCTAAAGAACATGTAGACTCCCCGTAATTAAAACTAAAGTCATGAACTAAAAAAGAAACAAGCTCCTGCCTGGTTGTTGATCTTAAATTCCTTGAGTGCATAGCGAAAGCAATCTTATGGGATGCCTTAATTAAAATACTTTGCGATAATTTTGTGCGTTTAATATCTTTAAATGTATCATAAGAGCCACATAATAACTCTAATCTCTTTGTGAAAATCTCACTTTCACTGGAAGGAATATCTATCCCTTTTTCAGCCAAATCACAAAGTAGTGTTGCTAATAATGGCGTTCTGATTATGTCAGATATTTTTTTTGCCTTGATGCTTTCAATTATAACCTCACTTAATGCTTGCTTTTTATCTTTAAACCATGCTTGAATGAATCTATATAACTGGGTTTCACTGAAAGGCATGAGTGTAATGCCTAAGAAATCAATTTCAGATAAATAACTTACACAATCTCTGCTGGATATTATCAATTGAATATTATCAAATTTGCTTTTGAAATAATTAATTGCTTCTATTATTCCAGGGAATTTTACATAAGCCTCATCTAAACCATCAAGAATAATTTTGTTTCTTTTTTTACTTCGTAAATGAATCTCCACTTTTTCTATATTTTCTCGGGAAGGTTCAAGTGATTTTGAGATCAAAATCATACTCATTAAAATGTCATAGTTTTTTGTTTTTGACTCAATATTCATATCAACTTTATTTAAGAAACGATTTAAAGGTAAGTATATACATCCTCTATTCCCTTCCAGTTCTAATTTTCTCGCATACATTTGCAGTGTTGTTGTTTTTCCAGCCCCAGCGCTACCATATACAGCTATATCATGTTGGCAATCGAAAAGTCTGAATGGTGATGTCGAGAGACCATCTATAAGCCCCATACTATCCATAAGTATCTCTTTAGAAAATACTCTCTCACTATCCTCCAGTTTATTTACAAGTATATCAAGAACATTTAATGTGGTTTGTGTATCATTAAGAAAACGAAATATATCAATACTATTATCACCAGAATTTATAGCTTGTATATCAAGTTTATATTTTTTACATCTTTCACTCAACCATGAGTTAATCAGTACACTATTAAATCCATACTCAATTTTGGGTTCTTCTTTATACTCATTTTTCAACTTACGTATTTCTATAGTTTGCAACTGCGAGGCTTTAGCCTTCTTAAAACACTCGGCTATTTTTGGCAATAAACTTCTGGCATTCAATTTTGCAAGTTCCTGAAGTTTACTTGTACTTACAAAGCTAGTAAAATCATTGATAACTTTTTCTTGAAAGCTTGTTTCTAAACATTTTTTCAAGTACGCTACGCTGTCAATCATTATACTAAGGTTAGCGTTCTCTAAATTATGTGTATTTATATTATTAATGCTTGTATCTATCTCTGAAATTACTTCCTTTATAAATGATATGTTACCAGCCAATAACTGACTAGCTTGATCTATACCACTCCTAATTCCCCTATTCTGTTTTGATGTAAAAAAACTCAGCTCATTATTGTATTTTCTTAGGACAGAAGTGGCATCTTGCATCAGAGGTTCTATATTAGTCAAAGATTTTAAGGGTTCATATACTGTCCGTTCAAACCATTCCCATTTACTTTGGGTAACATGAAATTTTTCTGATTTGATAGTAAATTTACTATTTAGTAATACGTTACTATCTATTGTCCCCATGAAAAATGCCAGATCGCTATAGCAATCAAGCTCGTGTATTGAATCTTGTTGATTTAAAGCAGACATCAGTTCTAAATTGCACAACTGGCTAGTGTCTTGCATACTGAATATATCATCTACAGACAGTAGTTTCTCAAGCAACGTTGGCTTATGTTTTTTCAATAAGTTAATAACTAACGGGCCATCCAATATTTCAATTTTTTTTCCATCTATTTTTAGCATCCCATGAATTTCATCAATTAAGCGAATGCTTATTTGATACGGGCTTGCTAAATATACTTGATCAGGGATTATTTCCTCTCCATTATGCAACTTGATAGAATTTGTGAAACATTGTCTTAATTGAAAAACAAGATCCCCAAGAATTACTTTCTCTGATGTATTAGACTCTTCACCAATTTTCTTTGATTGGATAGCGTAACTCAAAGTTTTGTTCACTGGAACTTCAACAAATGCTATTAAGTCTTTACCTGATTCATAAGGCCCACCGTAGAAGTCAACACGGTAAAAACCCATAGATTCAAAAAGTGGTTTTATAAGGTATTTCGAAAAATCGTCTTCCTTCATTTTTTGCATAGCTTTCAGGTAAAGTTGCTGACTAGTATCTTCCATATTCATTTACTCTGTAGTTTTCGATGTAGACAACATTCCTCATAGTAATCATAGAGTACGCTAATGGTCTATCTCTTTATGTAAGATGTATTGATAGTCTCTGAAAAAATTATATCTTATTAAGATGGACGTTTGGAAAAGTAAAGTTTCTGCGGTACGTTATGATAGTATCATTTAACCGTTTTCACGCAGCGCGCCGGACGGTTTCTGGTCAGGACGGAGTCCCAGATGACACTGATGCCTGATGATGATCCGGATTTGATAATGTTGCCAGCGGTCATTCTGCTTGTGAGTATCCCTGTAAAACGAACCATCAATTTTTAGAGAGTCTCTGGCACCCCAAAGTCCGCTCTTAGCACAAACCGGCCGGGGCCGGTTTGGTTTTTTCGTATAGCTTATGCATCGCAGCGCGGCAGCCAGTCGGCCTCACAGTCTTCACTCAGCTCCAGGCTGGTCTGGATGCCGTTCTTCGTCTTGCGCTTCAGCAGCTCAACCTCGTACTCCTTCAGCGTCTGCGGCACCGCCTGGCCGAAGGCAGTCAGACTCATGGGGTGCTGATGGCCTCTCGCCTCCATAAAGGACAAGTAGGCGTGATACAGGTAGCGACGCGGGTTCACCGGCCGGATATTCGCGTTGCCGATAAACAGCCCGGTTGGTGTGCTCAGCGGCGTCAGGTAGCCGCAGAAGTCAACCAGCGGGTCGGCGCTGCGCTTGATTTCCAGCGCCTCTTCCGATGACTGCTGCGCCTGTAACAGTTCACGGGCATCGTCAGGACGGGTAAAACGCTGCATCAGGTGGCGCACGATAACCGCCAGCTCACCGGTAATCTTGTCCAGCAGCTGCGGGTCACGCTCGCTGGCCGGTATCACGTCCGGGAAAGGCAGGATAACCCGGCGACGCGACACGCCGCCGCTGCGGTCGCTGAAGCGCATCGGGTTGTTGTTCACCGCCAGTATCACCGCCGGGATGTGTGTTGAGTAGGCGTCCCGGTACTTCGGATCAATCGCCACGGCGTCGCCGCCGGTAATGGCCTTAATGCCCGCGCCGTCGCCGCTCCACTTCTCCTGGTCCGGCAGGATAATCAGCGAGTAGCCGACCACGCTTGCACGTTCCCGTGACGACTCCAGCGTATCGATGGTGGCCGCCGTGGTGTTGTCCTCGCCTGCCAGCAGGCGGGCAATTGAGGCCATCACGCTTTTCCCGCTGCCGCCGGGGCCGGTCACTTCAAGGAAAAGCTGCCAGTCATAGCGGTTTGCCAGCACCATAAATAGCGCCGCGAGGATACGCTCCTGCTTCGCCTCATTGCATCCGGCCGCCCGCGTCAGCCACTGCCAGAAATGAGGCGCATCATCCGCCAGATTTTCGCCCGCTTTAGGCGTGGTGTAGTCCACGCTGTTAACGGTGCGCAACCAGTGCTCCTTACAGTGCGGGCCAAAGGTGCCGGTTGCGGTGTCAAACACGCCGTTACGAAAGCCAATCAGCCGCCGGGCCGGTGCGCCCATCTGCGGCACCATCAGCTTGAGCGTGTCCACAATGCCGCCGATACCGGTTGCCGAGAATGGCGCGCGCACCTTCTGAAACAGTGCGGCGATTTCCCGGCTGAGCACGCGGTACGGCAGTACCTGCCACGCGCCGCCCTCATAGCGGCACAGGTCTTCGCCCACGACCGGCACGGCCAGGGTATTGAGGTAGTGCGCGGCCAGCAGTTCGGCCTTCTGGCTGGCGCTCATGGCCTTCAGGTCGGCCTCGCTTACCGACTCAAACGGGCTGAGCGCTTTCGGCTGCGTGAACGCGGTCAGCATTGCCTGAGTGGCCATTTCCCCTTCAGTCTGAAACACGTCGTTCCAGTCGCCGGTGACGGGCGGCAATGCGGGCCTTCCGTTGCAGCGCTTTGCGGCGGCTTCGGCGCGCAGCTGGCCGGTGCCGTTCTCGTCATTATCAGCAGCAATCAGTATCATCGCCTCCGGGTATTCGGCATGCAGGCATTCTGCCAGCACGGGCAGGTTGTTGGCGCTCAGGGCAACATACACCGCCTGGCCGGTGAGCCGGTGCACCGTCAGGCCGGTGGCGTATCCTTCGGTCAGCCAGAGGATATCGCCCGGTTCGCCCATGCGGTGGAAGGCCTCCTTCACCTGCCCGCCCGCCAGCGTGCGTTTGGTGCCTTCAGCGTTAATCAGCTGGGCGTTAACCGTGTCGCCGGTAAAGTCCGTCAGCGGCACGAGCAGGTCGCCGGATTGGTAGGTGGTATCGCTGATACGTTTTGCGGTGGTCAGCGTCAGGGCGCTGACATCAGCCAGCCCCTTGCCCGTCAGGTAGGCGTTCCCGGCCTGTGTTTTCGCACCGGCAATAAGCCGTGCAGCCTCCTGTGCGGCATTAAGGCGCGCACGCGCTTTCTCTTCACCGGTTTTCTCTGTGGATGTCTGAACGAGCTTAACGGGCAGGGTGCCAATCAGCCCGGCCACCCGGCAGGCGGCCTCCCTGGTGTTCACGTCCAGCGCCTTTTCAACCAGCGCCAGACCGTCGCCCGCGCCGCACTGGTTGCAGACCCACGTCCCGCGCCCGGCCTGATTGTCAAAGCGGAAGCGGTCTTTGCCGCCGCAGACCGGGCACGGTGAGTGCTGACCGGCGGCGTTGATGCTGATACCCAGCGCGGGCAGCAGCTGAGGCCAGTGACCGGCGGCGGCGCGCACGGTATCGGTGACGATATGTTTCATGCGGCCTCCTTAATGCAGCGTGGCTTTTGAGGTGGCCAGGCGGCCGCACAGCAGTTCATCCATCATGGTTTCCCCCATGCGCGTCAGTCGCGGCGCAGCGACCAGCACGTCGGGCTGTACCATTTCGCTGAGCATGGTGCAGGCCATGTCCATGCCGTTTTCCGGGCCGTACTTACGTACGTAATAGCCTTCCAGCTCCAGCGCGATGGTCATCTGCACCTCGCCCAGCGAGGCGGAGACGTCGAGGCCGTAGCGCTCGCAGGCGGTCAGGTAGCCCTGAGCCACGGCGCGGCGGTAAACGGCGGTGCGTACCTCAACGGGCAGGCAGGACTGATTATTAAAATTATTAGTTGTCACGGGAGACCTCCATATCGTTGAGCATGACGGATTCACAGGTGCTGACCACTTTTCCCAGCTGGTCGGTAAGCAGCGCCACCACGGACGCCAGCGCGTCGCCGTCCGGGCCGCTGTGTCGGTTACCGGAGCATTCAATCACGTTCAGCATGTCGAGCACGGTCACGCCAACGCTGTGGGCATGTTGAAGGCGGAGAAAATCGGCGTGGGGAATGGGGTAGCTATCGTGGTTATTGAGTCGGGCAGACAGGGTATTCATGCGGCCACCTCGCAGAACGGCAGGCGACCGGCAAAGGAAA
>Ga0209461_10000218_pt1 | contig 26138 bp, 31 predicted proteins | sample AgamicAsMarz_FD_187162 | JGI IMG/M metagenome (GOLD analysis project Ga0209461, IMG submission 187162) | Agave microbial communities from Guanajuato, Mexico - As.Ma.rz (SPAdes) (version 2) | ecosystem: Host-associated > Plants > Phyllosphere > Phylloplane/Leaf | place: Guanajuato, Mexico... | reverse complement strand
TCGCGAGTCAGGAAGCCGCGACGCTTGAGCTCCGCGCGCAGGGCGGGATCGATCTCGGTCAGGGCGCGCGAGATGCCGTGGCGAACCGCGCCGGCCTGGCCGCTGACGCCGCCGCCGTGGACGAGGACGCGGACGTCGACGCTGCCCTCGTAACCGGTGACGGCGAGTGGCTGGCGGGCCATCGTCTGGTGCAGGGGACGGGGGAAGAAGTCCTCGAGCGAGCGCTCGTTGACCTCGATCTTGCCGCTGCCGGGCCGCAGGGTTACGCGAGCGACCGAGCGCTTGCGCTTGCCGGTGGCGAGGTAGCGGGCCTCGCTGTCCATCTTGGCTGGGGCGCGGCTCGCGGTGTCCGGCTCCTCCTCGGCGGTCTCGCCGACCAGCTCCGCCTCGCGGGCGGCCCGCTCTTCCTCCTCGGCCTCGAGCCGGGCCTTCTCCTCGGCGCTCAGCTCGCGAGTCTTCTCCTCGACCGCGATCGGCTCAAGGTCAGCCCCGGGGATGACGTCCTTCTTCTCGTCCTTGGCCGGCTTCTCGGGCTTAGCAGGCTTCTCCTCAGCGGCCGGGGCCTCGGCGTCTGCCTCAGACGCGTCTTCCGCGGGTGGCGGCGTAGGGGGGACCTCCCCTGAGGAAGCTTCAGCTACCGGAGGGGGAGGTGGGTCCCCTGCGCCGACAGGACCCGCGGACGAAGCGCTCTCGTCCACCGACTCTGAAGTCTCGTCCGTCGTCTCGTCCTCTTTGCGCTGCTCGTCCTCGATCACCGGACCTCCTCCATCGGCTTTGGTTGCTGCGCCGCATGCGGATGCTCCGGCCCCGCGTACACCTTCAGCTTTGTCAGTTGTTTCCGCGCCAACCGGTTGCGGGGCAGCATCCCCTTGACCGCCTTGCGGATTACCTCCTCGGGGCGGCGCTCGAGCATCTCGCCCAGCGTGCGCGACTTGATCCCGCCGGGATAGCCGCTGTGGCGCCAGTAGATCTTCTGCTCCATCTTGTTGCCGGTGACGTGGATCTTCTCCGCGTTGACTACGACGACGAAGTCGCCGGTGTCGACGTGGGGCGTGTACTCCGGCTTGCGCTTGCCGCGCAGCGCGTCGGCGATCCTGGTCGCGAGGCGCCCCAGGGTCTGGCCCTCGGCGTCGACGACATACCAGTCGCGCTGGCGGTCGGCGGGTGTCGCTACATAAGTCTTCATCAGAGAAAAACCGCAGGGACCCCCCAGCGGCCCCGGGATGATAGCCACAGTGGAGAAGCCGAGGAACCGCAGGGCTCCTTGCAGCCCAAGGTCCAGGGGTCGGCGTGGCCGAAGTAGGTCGCGTTGGCGAAGCCGATCACACTTGCCACAGCCCTGGCGGCGGTGCTCACCGCAAGCGTGGCGCTGTCGACGACCAGCCCCCCACCGACATCCGCGGCCACCGGCGGCGCGGCGCCCGTCAGGAGCTTTCCGTCCCGCTTCGCATTCCCCGTTCCCGGTCCCCATGACTTCGGCACGAGCGCATCGCGCTTCGGCGCCGGCCGCCCCGGCCATACGCACCAAGGGCACGATGTGATGGCCGAATGCGGCGAGCCTGTTGTCGCCGCCCGCGGCGGAGAGGTCCAGTACGCCGGCTACCAGGGCGCCGCCGGCAACTTCATCGTCATCGACGGCAACGGAACGAGCTTCGACATGACCTATATGCACCTCGCCGAACCGTCGCCGCTGCAGGCCGGCGAACCGGTCCGCACCGGCCAGCCGATCGGCCTCGTCGGCGACACCGGTTCGGCCACCGCCTGCCATCTTCATTTCGAGATCTGGACCAGCCCCGGTTGGTATGAGGGCGGCAGCCCGATCGACCCGTTGCCCTATCTGCTGCGCTGGGACCGGCAGCGGGTCGCTCGCCCACATTGATGAGAATGAGTCTCATTCTCTGATACGGTCCCGGCCGTGACCTGGGCCGAGCAAGCGATGAGCCGCCTCGACGAGGCCGGATACCGCAGCGGCGCCGCCCGCCGGCAGGTGGTCGAGCTGCTTGACGGCGAGCGCTGCGCGGTGACCGCGCTCGAGGTCGACCGCCGGCTCTCGGCGGTCGGCCGCGCGAGCGTCTACCGGACGCTCGAACAGCTCGAACGCCTGCACCTGGTGCAGCGGGTCGACATCGGCGGCGACGCCGCCGGCTACGAGCGGCTCGACTCCGACGAGCACCACCATCACTTCGTCTGCGAGGAGTGCGGCACGCTCTCCCCCTTCTCCAGCGAGGAGCTGGAGCGGGCGATCGAGTCGATCGGCCGCGATGCCGAGTTCACCGTCGCGGCCCATGACGTGGTGCTGCGCGGCAGCTGCGCGGCCTGCTCGGAGCGCCGTGCCTGAGGTCGCGATACCCCTCGCCGTCGCCGTCGCCCTGGCGATCCTGATCGGCGGCCGGATCGCGATGCGGCTCGCCCACACGCTGCCGACCGTGATCGCGCTCAGCGGCGGCATCGTCGTCGCGGTAGCCCTGCTCGAGGTGCTGCCGGAGGCGATCGAGAACATCGGCGAGGCGCACGACGCGGTGCCGCTGGTGGCGGCCGGCTTCCTCGGCTTCTTCCTGCTCGAGCGGGTGCTCGTCCTGCACCACCGCGACGAGCCCGAGGAGGCACGGTCGCACCATCGGGTCGGCGTGCTCGGCGCCCTCGGCCTCTCCCTGCACACCTTCACCGACGGAATTGGCATCGGCCTCGCCTTCAGCGTCAACGTCGAGACCGGCCTGCTCGTCTTCCTCGCCGTGATCAGCCACGGCTTCGCCGACGGCCTCAACACGGTCAGCTTCGTGCTCAGCCAGTCGGGCGACAAGCGGCAGGCGCTGCGCTGGCTGCGGATCGACGCGATCGCGCCGGTCGCCGGCGCGATCGTCGGCTCGCTGATCTCGGTCTCCGACCAGACCCTCGGCTACTTCCTCGCCGTCTACGCCGGCTTCTTCCTCTACATGGGCGCCACCGACCTGCTGCCCGAGGCCCATGCCCACGAGCACGACGGCAAAGGGTCATGGAGCCGGGTCGCCCTCACGATCAGCGGCTTTGCCGTGATCTACGCGATCACCCTTATCGCCCACCCGCACTGAGCGGGCGGACGCTACTCCCACTCGATCGTCGCCGGGGGCTTCGAGGAGATGTCGAGGGCGACGCGGTTGACGCCGCTGATCTCGTTGATGACTCGGTTGGAGACCCGCTCCAGCAGGTCGTAGGGCAGACGGGCCCAGTCGGCGGTCATCGCGTCGTCTGAGGTGACGGCGCGGATCACGATCGGGTAGGCGTAGGTGCGGCCGTCCCCCTGCACGCCGACCGAGCGGACGACCGGGAGCACGCAGAAGGACTGCCAGAGCTGGCGGTAGAGCTCGGCCGCGCGGATCTCCTCCTGCAGGATCGCGTCGGCCGCGCGCAGGATGTCGAGCCGCTCCCTGGTCACCTCGCCGCCGACGATCCGGATCGCCAGCCCGGGGCCCGGGAACGGCTGGCGCCAGACCATGCGATCGGGCAGGCCGAGCTCGGCGCCGACCGCGCGCACCTCGTCCTTGAACAGCATCCGCAGCGGCTCGACCAGCTCGAACTCGAGGTCCTCCGGCAGGCCGCCGACGTTGTGGTGCGACTTGATCGTCGCCGCGTGGTCGCTGCCGCCGGACTCGATCACGTCGGAGTAGAGCGTGCCCTGGACCAGGTAGGCGGCGTCCTCGAGCTTCGCCGCCTCCTCCTCGAAGACGCGGATGAACTCCTCGCCGATGATCTTGCGCTTGCGCTCGGGCTCGTCGACCCCGGCCAGCCTGGCCAGAAAGCGCTCCTCGGCGTCGACGTGGACGAGCGGGATGCCGAACTGCTGGAAGGCGGCAACCACCTGCTCGGCCTCGTTCAGCCGCATCAAGCCGTGGTCGACGAAGACGCAGGTCAGCTTCTCCCCCACCGCCTTGTGGACGAGCAGCGCCGCAACCGAGGAGTCGACGCCGCCGGAGAGGCCACAGATCACACGGCCCTCGCCGACCTGGGCCTGGACCTTGGCGACCTGCTCGGCGATCACCGATTGCGGCGACCACTCCTGCTCGCAGCCGGCGACGTCGCGCACGAAGCGGGTCAGGATCTCGGTCCCGTAAGGGGTATGGACGACCTCGGGATGGAACTGGATGCCGTAGAGCCCGCGCTCCGGGTTCTCGCAAGCGGCCACCGGCGAGCCCGGGCTGGAGGCGAGCGCGGCGAAGCCCGCGGGCGGCTCGAAGACAGCGTCGCGGTGGCTCATCCAGCAATGCTGCTCCTCGGGCAACCCGGCCAGCAGCTTCCCGCCACCGTCGCGCAAGACCAGATCGGTTCGGCCGAACTCCCCCGACTCTGCCGCCTCGACCCTGCCGCCCAGCGCCTGGACCATGACCTGCATCCCGTAGCAGATGCCCAGGATCGGGACGTCGAGCTCGAGCAGCGCCTGCGGGAAGGCCGGCGCCCCCTCCTCGTAGACGGAGGCGGGGCCGCCGGAGAGCACCAGCCCCTTTGGCTGGCGCTCGCGGATCGCCTCGACCGAAGCCGTCGCCGGCAGCATCTCGGCGAAGACGCCGCACTCGCGGATGCGTCGAGCGATCAGCTGGGAGTACTGGCCCCCGAAATCGAGGACGAGCACCTCCTCGGCCAATCCAGGGGCCGGCGCCGCGGTGGCGCCGGCCTCAGTCGTCGGCGACTCCAACACCGGCCGAGACCGCGGCGCGGCCGTTCGAGCCCATGCCGACGGCCTGCTCGTTCTGCAGCTTCTTACCCTCGCTCATCAGCGCCGGCGCGACCATCACCTCGGCCCGTTGGAAGGAGCGGATGTCCTCGTAGCCGCAGGTGGCCATCGAGGTCTTCAGCGCCCCCATCAGGTTGAAGGTGCCGTCGTTCTCCTGCGCCGGGCCGAGCAGGATCTCCTCCAGCGTTCCGTCCTGCCTCGTGGTGACACGGGTGCCGCGCGGCAGCGAGGGATGGAAGGTCGCCATGCCCCAGTGGAAGCCGCGCCCGGGAGCCTCCTTGGCGCGGGCCAGGGGCGAGCCGACCATGACCGAGTCGGCGCCGGTGGCGATCGCCTTCGAGACATCCCCCCCGGTCCGCATGCCACCGTCGGCGATCACGTTGACGTACTCGCCGGTCTCCAGCATGTGCTGGGCGCGGGCCGCGGCGACGTCGGCGATCGCGGTCGCCTGCGGGACGCCGATCCCGAGCACGCCGCGGGTGGTGCAGGCGGCGCCGGGGCCGACCCCGACGAGGACGCCGACCGCGCCGGTCCGCATCAGGTGCAGCCCGGTCGAGTAGGAGGCGCAGCCGCCGACCACGGTCGGGACCGGGACTTCGGCGATGAACTCCTTCAGGTTGAGCGGCTCGACCGTGGTCGAGACGTGTTCGGCCGAGATCACCGTGCCCTGGATGACGAGGATGTCGATACCCGCCTCGACCGCGATCTCGTAGTGCTCGCGCACCTTCTGCGGGGTGAGCGAGCCGCAGGCCACCGCGCCGCGCTGCTTGATCTCTGCTATCCGCTGGCCGACCAGCTCCGGCTTGACCGGCTCGGTGTAGATCTCCTGCATGATCCGCGTCGCCTGGTGCTTGGGCGCGGCGGCGATCTCCTCCAGCCGCTCTTCGGCGTTCTCGAACCGCGTCCAGATCCCCTCCAGGTTGAGCACGCCGAGCCCGCCCAGCTCGTTGACGAGCACCGCGGTGTCGGGGCTGACCACGCCGTCCATCGCCGAAGCGACGAGCGGCAGCTCGAAGCGGTAGGGGCCGAGGGTCCAGCTGATGTCTATGTCGTCGGGATCGCGGGTGCGGCGCGACGGGACGATCGCGATGTCGTCGAATCCGTAAGCGCGCCGCCCCTTCTTGCCGCGACCGATTTCGATCTCCAATTGGTCCTCCAAGGGGGTGGCTGCGTTGAGTAGCCAGCCTACACTTCGGCGGGGACCTCCAGGTCGTGGACCTCGACCTCGGCGAGCAGTCGCTCGACCCGGTTGCGGTCGACCTTGCCGGCGCCGAAGTGCTGGGTCGACTCGGCCCCGCAGGCGACGCCGTAGGCGAGGCAGTCGGCGGCGGGACGGCCGTCGTAGCGGGCGGCCACGTAGCCGGCGAGGAAGGCGTCGCCGGAACCGACGCTGGAGACGGCCTCCAGCGACTTCGTCTGCACCTCGACGAAGCGGCGCTCTCCCTCTCCCTCGACCACGGCGACGCAGCCGTCGGGCCGCGTGATCGCCGCCTCGCCGGCCCCCAGCCGGACCAGCTCGGAGAGGCCGTGGACGAGGTCGCTGCGGTCGCCGAACTCCTGGCCGACCAGCTCCTCGGCCTCGCGCTCGTTGGGAGTGACCACCGAGGCGCCGGCGCGCAGACCCGCCAGCATCGCCTCGCCCTCGGCGTCGAGGACGACGGTGACGTCACGGGCGCGCAGGTCGTTGACCATGCGGGCGTAGAGGTCGGGGCCGGCCCCCGGCGGCAGCGTGCCGGCGAGGACGCAGAGGTCGGCGCCCCTGGCCAGGTAGTCGAGCCGCTTGGCGAACGCCTCCACCTCCTCGGGGCTTACCGCCGGGCCGCGCTCGTTGATCTCGGTCTGCTCGCCCGTCGTCGGGTCGACGACCGAGAGGTTGATCCGCGTTTCGCCGGCGATCCGGGTGAAGTCGGTCAGCACCGCCTCCTCGCGCAGCTGCTCGACCACGCGCGTCCCGGTCGGCCCGCCGGCGAAGCCGGTCGCGATCACCGGCCGGCCCAGCAAGCTCAGCGCCCGCGCCACGTTGACCCCCTTGCCGCCGGCGACCGTGCGGCTCTCGACCGCGCGGTGGCGCTGCCCGAGCCGGAAGTTCGGCACCGCGATCGTCCGATCGATCGCTGCGTTGAGGGTGACCGTGAGGATCATCTGGTGAAGCGCCTCAGGAAGACCACGCCCATCAGTATCACGAATCCCGCAACCCCGATCGCGATTCCGTTGTCGCTGACGAAGCTGCGGGCTCGCTCGAGCGCGCTTGCCTCCGGGACGGCCTCGGCAGCTCGCAGCGGCGCCGCAGCGACGCGCCGTCCATCGACGAAGACGGACACCCGCCCGAGCGCGGCGCGGCGGCGGATCGGCCCCTCGACCTCAGCCGGAGCGCGCACCATGACGCCGAGCCGCTGGTCGCGGCGCGCTCCAACCTCGAGCGTGCGCGCCGCCCGCAGCGCCAGCTCGCCGCCTGAGTAACGAATCGAGGCCGTCGCCATCCGCTGCCCGGCACGAACCGGCGTGCGCTTCCGGTAAAGCGAAAAGCCATAGTCGAGGAGGCGGGTCGTCTCGAGATCGCGCGCCGACTCGGTCCAGGTGCCGAGCACGGCGGAGATCAACTCCACGCCCCTGCGCTCGCCGGAGCCGACCAGGACGTAGTCGGCGCCGAAGGTGTGCCCGGTCTTCACCCCGGTCGCCCAGGGCTCGGCGAGGAGGAAGTCGTTGAGCGTCTCGATCCGCTGCGGCGGCCGCAGGCTGCGCAGCTTGGCGCTGCGGGCGTCGGCGATCTCGGCGAAGGCCGGGTCGCGCATCAGCCTGCGCGACAGCGTCGTCAGGTCGAGCGCGGAGGAGTAGTTGCCAGCCTCGTCGAGCCCGATCGGGTTGGCGTAGTGGGTATCGACCAGGCCGAGCGCCGCCGCCCGCGAATTCATCTGCCGAACGAAGCGCGCTTCCGAGCCGGCAGCTGCGAGCGCGAGGTCGTGGGCAGAGTCGTTGCCGCTGCGCAGAATCAGCCCGTAGAGCAGGTCGCGGATGCTGACCCTCTGCCCCGGTCGCAGTTCGAGCAGCGACTCGCCGAAGATCGAGTCGTAGGGAGCGGCTCGCACGACCTTGTCCAAAGGCAGCTCTTTCATCGCCACATAGGCGGTCATCAGCTTCGTCGTGCTGGCGATCGGCAACCTGCGACCACCGGCATGCGACGCCAGCACATCTCCCGTGCGGGCGTCGATCAACGCCCACGCCCGTGCTTCGAGCTGCGGCGGCTCGGCCGCCGCGCTCGCCGGCAGGAGCAGCATCGCCAGCAGGACCGCGAGGAGGCGGCGAGCAAGCCTCATCCAGCTAGCGCAGCTTCAGCTTTTCGCCAGAGGGCAGGATCTGTGGATCGAGGCCGGGGTTGAGTTCTTCGATCTGGCGCAGGGGGACCCCGGTCTTGTGAGCTATCGAGGTGAGAGTGTCGCCGTTCTGAACGACGTAGGCGCTGACGACCTTGCCGTTGCTCGCCTGCCTGGTCACCTGACCGGCGGGTCGTTTGCCGTTCGAGTCGTCGTCCTCGCCCAGCGAGCCCAGCACCGCCACCAGGACGACGAAGGCGACGACCAGAGCGAGGGCTGCGAGGACTCGGGCGGGGGTCTTGGAGCGCTGATCCACGGGCCGAGCCTATGCGGTCGAGACGCCCCAGACCATCTCGCGCAACCGCTCCGCCGCCGCCGCCGGGTCGGGCTCGGCGGCGATGCCGCGGGAGACCGGGACCAGGGCCGCGGCAGGGCCCGGCGCGAAGGCCGGCCCCAGCAGCTCGGGCCGCCCGCCCTGGGCGCCGACTCCCGGGATCAAGAAGATCGAGCGCGGCATCAGCTCCCGCAGGCGGGCGATGTGCTGGGGCGCCGTGGCGCCGACAACGGCGCCCATCCCGCTCAACCCACCCTCGCCGAGAAGGCGCTCGGAGAATCCGTCGACCAGGGCGGCGAGGCGCTCGTACAGCGGCTGCTCCGGCGCCGGCAGGTCCTGGATCCCGGCCGCGCCCGGATTGCTGGTGCGGACCAGGGCGAAGACGCCGGCGCCGGCGTCCGCGGCGGCGGCGACAAGCGGCTCGAGCGCGTCCTCGCCGAGCAGGGGATTGGCGGTGAAGGCGTCGGCGCCGAGGCCGGGAACGGGGCCCAGCGGCGTCGGCGTCTCCCCGACCAGGGACTGGGCGTAGGCCGCAGCGGTGACCGGGACGTCGCCGCGCTTGCCGTCGGCGACCGTCAGCAGACCGGCCTCGCGGGCGCTCGCGCAGACCTCGGCGAGCGCCGCCCACCCCGGCGCCCCGAGGCGCTCGAAGCAGGCGAGCTGCGGCTTGATCGCAACACAGGAGGGCCCGGCGCGCTCGATCAGCGAGCGGCAGCGTGCCGTAACCGCTTCGGCGACCCGCTCGGCGAGGGGGCCACCGCCGGCCTCGAGATCGGCGAGCTGCGCCGGATCGGGGTCGAGGCCGAGGCAGATCTGGCTGCGGCGCTCTTCGACGAGCGCCGCAAGCCGATCTGCGAAGGAGCTCGAGCTCAGCCTTTGACCTTGGTCTTCAGCGCCGAGCCGGCGGAGAAGCGGGGCACTTTGCCGCCCGGGATCGTGATCCGCTCGCCGGTGCGCGGGTTGACGCCCTGGCGCGGGCCACGCTCGGCGACGTGGAACTTGCCGAAGCCGGTGAAGCTGACCTCGCCGCCCTTGCTCAGGGTGTCGGTGATCGCGTCGAGCACGGCGTCGACCGCGTCGCCAGCGGCTTTCTTGCTGCCCACTCGCGCATCGCCTGCCAGTTGGTCCAGAAACTCAGCCTTAGTCACGTCGAAGCTCCTCCGTCATCCATCGGTGGTCAGGTCGGGCGGCAATCTAACAGCGCAAACGGCGTATTCGCGACCGGGAGCGGCCTGGAGCGCCCTAGGAGCCGCTGATCGCCATCTCGCCGATCAGCAGCGGCGGCGTCTGGACCGAGCCGCCGAACGGGACCCAGCGCGGCTCGGCGCCGACGGCGCGGATTCCCTTCAGCGTCGAGACGAGGTCGCCGGCGATCGTGAACTCCCGGACCGGCTCGGCGAGGGCGCCGCCGCGGATCATCCGCCCCGTTGCGCCAACCGAGAAGACACCCGTCACCGGGTTGACGCCGGAGTGCAGGCCGGCGACGTCGGTGACGTAGACGCCCTCGCCGGCCTCGGCCAACAGCGCGTCGAAGCCGAGCGCGCCCGGGGCGACGATCAGGTTGGAGGGCGAGACAGACGGCTGGGAGCGGTAGCCGCCGCGCCCGGCGTTGCCGGTCGAGGCGACGCCGCCGCGCCGCGCGGTGTAGGTGTCGAAGAGGAAGGTGAGCAAGCGGCCCGCCTCGATCACCGCGGTGCGGCGGCGCCGCGTGCCCTCTCCGTCGAAGGGGGAGGACCCGAAGCCAGCGGGGTCGAGCCCGTCGTCGTGCACCGAGAGCGCCATAGCGCCGATCTCCTCGCCGAGGCGCTCGGCGAAGGGCGAGCGGCCGCGCTGCACGGCGGTGGCGACCAGTGAGGAGCCCAGCAGCGAGACGAAGCTGGCGGCGACGGTCGCGTCGAGGACGACCGGACAGGAGTGGGACTGCGGCTTGCCGGCGCCGATCATCGAGGCGGCCCGCTCCCCCCCTTCGCGTCCGATCGCGGCCGGGTCCAGCCCAACCGGGCCGCGCGCCAGGCCGAACCCGAGACCCGTCTCCTTGCCCCCTTCGCCCTCCGCCAGCGCCTGCAGGTAGGCGTGGCAGCTCGAGGACTCATACTCGCCGGAGACGCCCCGGGAAGAGGCGATCGCGACCCGCTCGGCGCTGTCGGCGTAGACCGCCTGCTCGACCGCGACCACGCGCGAGTCGGTCTCCAAACCGCTGCGCTCGACCGCGAGCGCAAGCTCGACCAAACGGTCCGCCGACCACTCGGCGACCGAGGGGTCGCTGAGCGCCGGCGCGGCCGCTGGCTCCCGGTCGGCGTCGGGCGGTCCGGCGAACTCATCCTCGTCGGCGACGCGCGCGTTGGCGACGGCGCGCTCGGCCAGCGCCGAGAGGGCGGCCTCGGAGAGGTCGGTGCCGAAGGCGTAGCCGGCCTGCTTGCCGATCCAGGCGCGCACGCCGACGCCGCGCTGGGTGGCGGCGGTGAGGCTCTCGACGCGCCCGTCGTGGACGCGCACCTCGCGGCCCGTGTCGGAGGAGGCGTACGCCTCGGCGTCGCCGGCGCCGGCGCCCAGCGCCGCCTCGACCGCCCGGGCGGCGACCTCGATCAAGCTTCTGTCCCCCCCACCGTCATCGCCGCGATCCGCACGTGGCCCTGGCCGGTCCCGACCGGCACCCGCTGCCCGCCCTTGCCGCAGATCCCGGTCTTCATCTCGAAGTCGCTGCCGAGCGCGTCGATCGCCGCCAGCGCGTCGAGGCAGTTGCCGACCAGGGTCGCGCCCCGGCACGGCCTGGTCACTTTCCCGTCCTCGATCAGGTAGCCCTCGGAGACGCCGAAGACGAAGTCACCGGTAGCCGGCTCGACCTGCCCACCGGCGAACGAGGCCGCATAGAAGCCGCGCTTGACCTCGGCGATCAACTCCTCGGGCGTGGCGTCGCCGGGCGCGATGTAGGTGTTTGTCATGCGCGGGATCGGCAGGTGGCGAAAGCTCTCGCGGCGGCCGTTGCCGGTCGAGGCGACGTCGTCGCGACCGGCGCAGAGCCTGTCGTAGAGGAAGGAGGTCAGCCTGCCCTCCTCGATCACCTGGGTCTTCTGAGTCGGCGCGCCCTCGTCGTCGATCGAGTCGCTGCCCCACTCGTTCGGCATGCGGCCGTCGTCGTAGGCGTTGAGCAGCGGCTGCGCGACCCGCTCGTCAAGCTTGCCGACGTAGACGCTCGCGTCCTTCTGGATGTGATCCGCCTCGAGCCCATGCCCGGTCATCTCATGGAAGAGGACGCCGCCGAACCCGCCGGCGACGACGACCGGCATCGAGCCGGAGGGAGCCGGTGAGGCGTCGAGCAGGGTCAGCGCCTTGCCGGCCGCCTGCTCGGCGATCGCGCCGGGGTCGCCGTCGAAGAGCTCGAAGCCGCGGTGGCCGCCCAGCGTCTCGGCGCCAGTCTCGACGGCATCGCCGCGCCGGGCCACCGCCTGGACGCCGATCCGGCTCCGGGTCCGGTCGTCGGCCGCGAGAAGCCCCTCCGAGTTGGCGATCGCGATCTGCCGGCGCGCCTCGGCGTAGGAGGCGGTCAGCTGCGCGATCTCGCCGCCGGCGCCGCGGCCGCGCTCGTCGAGCTCCCGCAGGAGGGCGGCCTTGCGCTCAGCGGGGACGTCCTCGGGACGTTGCGCTATCGGCTGCGGAGTCGAGGCGGTCGCTTGCAGGGGACGATGCTCGCGGCGCTCCCCGCGCAGAGCAGAGGCGGCTTCGGCCGCTGCGCGCTCGAGATCGGCAGGGTCGAGGCCGTCGACGTGGGCGAAGTAGGCGGTGCCGTCGCCGATCACCCGCACGCCGGCCCCCTCCTCGTTGCCGGCCTGAACCGACTCGACCCGCGACTCGTCGATCGACATCGTCAGGCCGCCGCGGCGTTCGGCGAAGATCTCGGCGAACTCGCCGCCGGCGGCGAGGGCGCGGGCGAGCACGCGCTCGGCGACCTCCGTGTCGAGCAGTCCGCCCGGCGAACTCACTGCCGCCCCCGCTTCCCGGCGACCTCGATCAGGCGGCCGGCGGCGACGAAGAGCTCGCCGCCGGCGACCGAGTCGGCGGCGTGGTCGCTGCCCCGACCTCCGGAGTAATAGAGGCGGGCGAAGGGACGGCGGGCGACGCGGCGGCGGCGCATGTAGGCGGCCGCCTCGTCGGCGTAGCCGGAGACGCGGTCGAGCAGGACGCGGTGGGGCTTGGCCGGGGTCATGAGACAACCTCGCGCTTCACTCGCGGCGCGAAGAACCAGATATGCACGCTTCCTCGTTCCGCGCTCATCGGACCTCCCCGGCGCGCCCGTCGCCGCCCTGGGCCAGGTCGCGCAGCACCGAGCGCATGTCGAAGAAGAGCAACGAGGCGAGGGCGAAGCGATCGGTGACTGCGATCGCCGCGAGGCCGGCGTGGCGCAGCGCGAAGACCTCGCCCTGCTCGGTGGCGATATGGACCTGCTCGACCGGCTCCTCGCCGGCCCGGTCGGCCACCTCGAGCAGCGCCGCGGCGTCCTCCCGCCAGCGCCCCGGGTGGTCGCTGGCGGCCAGCACCGCGCCGCCCGAGTCGAGGATCGCGCCGCCCCGTAGGTCGGGTGACATCTCGGTCAGGTACGCCAGCGCGCCCTCGGCGGCACCGGGCGAAACCGCCTCGCTCGTCTCGGCGTCGGGCATCTCGGCCAAAATACCGCCCCGTGTCGCTGGCCCGAGCCTCCTGGACCGTCGTCGTCGCCATCTGCGCGATCGCCGTCGTCCTATTCGCGATCAGCGGCTACACCGGCTACTCGATCACCGTCGGCGCCGTGGGCCTCGCGGCCGCCGTAAACCTCCTGCCGTCGCCGTAGCCCGAAGCCGCAGGGGCGAATTGGCGAGGCCTGTCGCCTTAGTCGGAATATGTCCGACTTTCGCGCCAGGCCAGACGTTCTAGTGGCGCAGATCGCGGCGCGGCAACACGGCGTGGTGTCCGTCGCACAGCTGCGAGGCGCCGGGCTCGACAAGGACCATGTCCTTCACCGAGTCCGAACAGGCCGCCTGCACCGGGTTCACCACGGTGTCTACGCGGTGGGCCACGCCAGCTTCCCGATCGAGGGGCGGTGGATGGCGGCGGTGCTGACCGGCGGCGATGAGGCCGTTCTCAGCCATCGCAGCGCTGCCTGCTTGTGGGGTCTGCTTCACCCGCAAAGTGGACTGATCGACATCTCCACCCCGAAGGCCTCTGGACGCCGCCGACGAGCCGGGATTCGAATCCACCGCTGCCCATCGCTCTCACCGACCCTCACCACGCGAAGGCGAGGCATCCCGGTGACGAGACCGGCGCGGACGATCGCTGACTTGAGACCGGTCGCTTCGGACGCCGAATACCGACACGCCATTCGCCAGGCCGCGGTGCTCGGCCTCGATGCAGGCGCCGATGTCGAGCAGGACGGCACACGCAGCGAGCTGGAGCGCCAGTTCCTCCTCCTCTGCCGGCGGCATCGCCTGCCGGCGCCCGAGGTGAACGTCCGCATCGCCGGGCTGCTCGTCGATTTCGCCTGGCGCGACCACGGGCTGATCGTCGAGACCGACGGCTACAAGTTCCATCGCGGCCGCGCCGCATTCGAGAACGACAAGGCCCGCGACCTGCGCCTGCGTGAGCGCGGCTTCGACGTGATGCACCTCAGCTATCGCCAGGTGTTGGAAGAACCGAAGCAGGTGGCGAGCATCCTGCGAAGAGAACTCTCGCGGAGCCCCCTGCCGGCCAGCGGCTCTCAGCCTGCGCGGTAGGGGCCGCGGTTGGAGCGGTCTGGGTCGCGGAAGGAGGTCTCGGGCTCGACGTGAATCAGGACCTCGGCCTGCCGCAGTTCGGCCTCGATCGCGTCGCGCAGCTGGTGGGCGAGCTCGTGGGCGCGCTCGAGGCTCGTCCCGGAGCGGAACTGGACGTGAAGGTCGATGTGACGGTGGCTGCCGGCCCGGCGGGCGCGCAGCTTGTGGTAGCCGGCAACCTCGTCGGTGCGGGCGGCCGCGATTGCGGCCTCGATCCGGTCCATCTCCTCTTCCGGAAGCGCCTCGTCGACGAGGACGCCGGAGGAGCGCCTGATGATCCTGATCCCGGCGACGACGATCGCCATCGCGACGATCAGGGCGGTGATCGAGTCGAAGGCGACGACCCCCGTTATCTCGACCAGGCCCAACCCCACCAGCACGCCGGCCGAGGTGAGCGCGTCGGTGCGCAGGTGGGCGGCATCCCCTTCCAGGGCCGGCGAGCCGTGCGCCTTCGCCTGGCGCGAGAGCACGCCCGAGACGACCAGGTTGGCGACCACCGAGAAGCCCATCACGGCGATGCCGATCCCGAGCGCGTCTATCTCGGCGCCGTCGACAAGGCGGTGGGTCGCCTCGTAGACGATGATCCCGGCGCCGACCAGGATCAGCATTCCCTCGATCGTCGCCGCCAGGCTTTCGACCTTCTCGTGGCCGTAGGGGTGATCGGCGTCGGCGGGCTCGTCGGCCTTGCGCACCGAGACGAAGGCGACGACCGATGCGACCAGGTCGATCAGCGAGTGGACGGCCTCGGTGAGGATCGCGATCGAGCCGGTGATCGCGCCGGCGGCGAGCTTGATCGCGATCAGGACCGAGTTGGAGGCGATCGAGAGAGCGGCGGCGCCGCTCTTGGTGCGGATCACCGCTCTGCCCGGGCCCGCTCCACGCCGAGGTGATCGGCCAGCAGCCGCGCCGCCAGGCCGCGGTGGCTGATCTCGTTCTTCTCGGCCTGGCTCAGCTCGGAATAGGTGCGCTCGTCGTCGGCTCCGGTGGCGTCGGGGACGAAGGCCGGGTCGTAGCCGAAGCCGCCCTCCCCCCGTGGGGCCTCGATCAGGTGGCCCTCGCAGCGGGCCTCGAAGACATGCTCGGCGCCGTCGGCCTCGATCAGGGCGAGGGCGCAGGTGTAGTAGGCGCCGCGCTCGTCGCCCGCGGCGGCGACCTCCCGCAGCAACTTCTCCAAGTTCTCCTCGTCGCTGGCCCCCGCGCCGCCGTACCGGGCGGAGTGGATGCCGGGCCGGCCGCCCAGTGCGACCGCGCCGATCCCAGAATCGTCGCCGACGGCGGCCTCACCGGTGGCCTCGAAAGCCGCACGGGCCTTCTCGAGGGCGATCGCGGCGAAGCTCTCGCCGTCCTCGGGCGGCAGCTCAACCCCTTCGGGCAACGCCTCCAGCTCGACCCCGGGCAGCAGTTCGCGCATCTCGCGCAGCTTGTGCCTGTTGCCGGTGGCGAAGATCAAGCGCCGGCTGCCCGCTCCTGGACCTGCCGCAGGCGCGAGATCCCCATCTCGGCGAGGCCGAGCAACTCGTCGAGCGAGGCGCGGGAGAGCGGCGTCCGCTCCGCCGTGGCCTGCACCTCGACCAGCCCCCCCTCGCCCGTCATCACCACGTTCGCGTCGACCTCAGCGTTGGAGTCCTCGCCGTAGTCGAGGTCGCAGAGCGCCCTGCCGTTGACCACGCCGGCGCTGACCGCCGCCACCGAGCCGTTCAGCGGCATCTCCTCGATCTTGCCGGCGTCGAGCAGCTTCTGGCAGGCGAGGCGGAGGGCGACGTAGCCGCCGGTGATCGCCGCGCAGCGGGTGCCCCCGTCGGCCTGGAGCACGTCGCAGTCGACGTAGACGCTGCGTTCGCCCAGCGCTTTGAAGTCGACGACGACACGCAGCGAACGGCCGATCAGGCGCTGGATCTCCACCCCGCGGCCGTCCTGCTTTCCCTTCGTCACGTCGCGCGTCTTGCGCTCTCCGGTCGAGGCCGGCAGCATCGCGTACTCCGCCGTCACCCAACCTTTGCCCCGCCCCTGCATCCAGCGTGGCACCGATTCGTTGACCGAGGCGGTGCAGATCACCCTTGTCCGGCCCAGCGAGATCAGCGCCGAGCCGTCGGCGGTGGCGACGTAACCGGGGTCGATCGTCGCCGGCCGGATGTCGGCTGGCGCCCTGTCGTAGCTGCGGGAGGCGGGCATGGTGCGGCCAAGCCTAGCCCGCCGTGCAACTCAACGAGCCAGTAGCCAGAGCGGAAGGGCCGCGAGATAGCTCGCGACCCTCCTGCCCATGGAACATTCGCGCCGGAACCAGTCAACCGGCGCTCGGTGAAGCGTAGATCAACTCAGCTTGACGAGTCAAGGAATCTCCACTTATACAAAAAGGCACAACATGAGCTCATTTGAACGTCACCTTGTCCACCGCCTCGCGGATCTTCTCGACGATCACCTCGGCCAGCTCCGTGCCCTGCTTGCCGTTGAACCCCTTCATCGCAGCGACCATCCCCACCATCAGCAGGGAGACGAGCAGGATCAGGCCGACGTACTCGACCGTCCCCTGCCCGCGCTCGCCGGCCGCCAGCGCCCGGATCGCCTGGACCCTGGCGGTCATCGTCGCGTGCACGTACCCCATCAGCGCGTAGATCATCGAAGCCTCCTGTCGCGGGTTTGAGCGCATGCTCGAAGCCCTCGCGTCACCGATCCAGACGCGAATGGGCCAACTCGCGCCTGGAAGGGTCAAATCGGTGCGACGCCGCGGAACCGACGGGTACGCTGCGCCGGGTGCGCGTCCTCGTCGTGACCAACTTCGAGCCCGATGCCTCGACGCCACAGCGCGGGCGCTGGGTCCGCGACCAGGTCGACGAGCTGCGCGGGCTCGGCATCGAGGCCGAGCTTTTCTCCTTCCCACCCGGCAAGAACCGGTACCTGCCGGCGACGCGCCGCCTGCGTCGCCTGCTGCGGCAGGAGCGCTTCGACCTCGTCCATGCCCACTATGGCCTGGCCGGTTGGGTCGCCCGCCTCGCCGGCGCCCGACCGCTGATCGTCAGCTTCCACGGCACCGACGTCCGTCACGGCCTCGTCGGGCCGATGTCGCGCCGCCTCGCCTGGCGGGTCGACCTCGTGGCCGCGGTCTCGCGGGCCCTCTTCGCCGCCGAGGACGGCCGACCGGGCCTGCCCGCCGTCCCCGGCTCCGCGGTGCTCCCCTGCGGCCCCGACCTCGGACGCTTTCGCCCGATCCCACGCGGCGAGGCGCGCCGCCGGCTCGGCCTCGACCCCACCGGGGCCTACCTCCTCTTCCCCGCCGATCCCGCCCGGCCCGAGAAGCGGCACGACCGCGCCGCCGAGCTGGCGGACGCCTGCGGGGCCGAGCTGCTGCGCGGCGGCTCGATCGAGCCAGACGAGATGCCGTTCTGGGTCAACGCCGCCAACGCGGTGCTGGTCACCTCCGACTACGAGGGCTTCGGCCTCGCCTGCCTCGAGGGGCTGGCCTGCGACGTGCCGGTGCTCTCGACCCCGGTCGGGATCGCCCCCTTCGCCCTCGCCGGCCTCCCCGGCGCCCTCTGCGCCCCGTTCGGCCTCAGCGCCTGGAGCGCCGCGGCGCGCCCCTTGCTCGACGCTCCCGACCCTCGCGTCGAGGGGGCCGCGCGCGCCGCGCCGCTCTCGGCCGCGCGGATGGCGGAACGCACACTCGAGGCCTACCGCGAAGTCCTCGCCGAGGCGTAATAGATTGACACGATGAGCGAGGGCGAGGGCAAGGCGCCAGAGGGCGAGAGCCTCAGCGCACAGGTCGAGATGGCCAAGCGGCGGCTGGAGGAAGCGGTGGCCGCCGCGAGCGCCGCCGAGAAGCGCACCGCGGCCGAGATCAGGGCGCTGGAGGCGGATCTCGAGAACGAGCGCCTCTCGAAGGAGGAGGCGATCGCCGCGGCCCAGAGCCGCCTCGCCGAGATCGAGACTCACGCCGAAGCGGCCGAGCGGCGAATCGAAGAGGCGGAGCAACGCGCGGCCGAGACCAACAAGGTGGTCGCCGAGGCCGAGGCTCGCGCGCGCGAAGCAGCTGCCGCCTGGCTGCGCGATCAGGTGGAGGCGATCCGGCGAGAGGCGGGACAGCGATAGCGGACTTCGACGTCGCCGTGATCGGCGGCGGCGCGGCCGGCCTCTGGACAGCTCTGCGCGTCGCCGAGCACGGCGGCTCGGCATGCCTCGTCTCGCGCACGCCGCTCACCGAGAGCGCCAGCTTCTGGGCGCAGGGCGGCCTCGCCGCTGCGGTCGAGGCGGGCGACTCCCCGGCTCGCCACGCCGCCGACACGATCGCTGCCGGGCGCGGCCTCTGCCGGCCCGCGGCGGTCGAGGCGCTGGTCGCCGCGGCGCCCGCCGCGTTGCAGGCCCTGCGCGAGCGCGGCGTCGTCTTCGACCTCGATGAGGACGGAGAGCTGGCGCTGGGCCTGGAGGGCGGCCACACGCGGCGGCGCATCGTCCACTCCGGCGGCAGCCAGACGGGCCACGAGATCACCTCGAAGCTAGCGGCGATGGTCGCCGTCGAGCCGCGGATCGAGGTGTTGGAGCGGACCTCGGCGACGGCGCTGTGGAGCGACGGCGAACGCTGCTACGGGCTGCTCGCCGAGGGCGACCCGGTCGCCGCGACCGCGACCGTGCTGGCGACGGGCGGCGCGGCGGCGCTGTGGCGACGCACCACCAACCCGTGGGGGGCGATCGGCGCCGGGCCGACGCTGGCGGCTGCAGCCGGCGCCGACCTTGCCGACCTCGAGCTCTGCCAGTTCCACCCGACCGCGCTGGCGCTGCCGGGGACGCCCGCCGACGGGCTGCTGATCACCGAGGCGGTGCGCGGCGAGGGCGCCCTGCTGCTCGACGCCTCTGGGCGGCGCTTCACCGACGAGCTGGCGCCGCGCGACGCGGTCACCGCCGCGATCCTCGACCGGATGGCCGCCGACGGCGCCGAGTCCGTGCAGCTCGACTTGCGCGAGATCGATCCAGCCCGCTTCCCCAACGTCTTCGCCTCGCTGGAGGAGGCTGGGCTGGCGCCGCGCGAGCAGCCCGTCCCGGTCGCGCCCGCCGCCCATTACACGATGGGCGGGGTCGCGGTAGACCTCGACGGTCGCTCCTCGCTGCCCGGTCTCTACGCGGTCGGCGAGTCCGCCTGCACCGGCCTGCACGGAGCCAACCGGCTCGCCTCCAACTCGCTCAGCGAGTGCTTCGTCTTCGGCGAGCGCGCCGCGGCGAGCGCGCTCGCCGAAGAGCGGCTCTCCACCTCCCCGCCCCCCGACCCGGAATGGCGCTTCCAGCCACCGACGGAAGAGACCCGCGACGCGGTCTGGCGCCTCGCCGGGCCACAGCGCCGGGCCGAGGACCTGGAGCGGCTGCTCGGCGACCCCTACCCGCTCGCCGCCGCGATCGCCCGCAGCGCGCTTGAGCGTCGCGAGTCCCGCGGCGGCCACCTCCGCACCGACTTCCCCGCCCTCGATTCCGAGCTGGACGGGATCCACATCGTGCTCGGCGCCGACGGCGCGATCCGCCGCGAACGCTGGACCTAAAGGCTGAGTTCGTCTTTTGCAGTCCAATAGCCCTACAAAAGACGAACTCAGCCCGGGGCGATAGCGTCGGCACGTGCTGCTCGGGGTCGACGTAGGCGGGACTTTCACCGATGCGGTCCTCGTCGACGGGGAGCGCGTCCACACCGCGAAGCTGCCGACAACGCCCGCGGACCAGTCACAGGGCGTGATCGCCGCGGTGCGGGAGGTGCTGCTGGTCGCCGGTGCGGAGGCGAGGGAGGTGACGGCGTTCGCCCACGGGATGACCGTTGGCACCAACGCCCTGCTCGAGGAGCGCGGCGCCCGCACAGCGCTGGTCGCGACGCGCGGCTTCTCCGACCTACTCGAGATCGGTCGCCAGGACCGACCCGAGCTCTACCGGCTATGCGCGCCGAAGCCGGCGCCGCTGGTCGAGCCCGAGCTGCGCTTCGAGGCAGCCGAGCGGGTCGGCCCCGAGGGCACGATCGAGCCGCTCGACGAGGAGGAGCCGCAGCGCCTGGCCGAGGCGCTGCGCGCAGCCGGCGCCGAGTCGGTCGCGGTCTGCCTGCTCTTCTCCTACCTGGACCCCGAGCACGAGCGGCGGATCGCGGCCCACCTGCGGCGCGAGCTGCCCGAAGTCCACGTCTCCGTCTCGCACGAGGTCCTGCCCCGCTTCCGCGAGTACGAGCGCTGCTCGACCACCACGATCGACGCCTACCTCTCCCCCCTGCTCGGCCGCTACCTGAGCCGGCTCGGCGCGGCGGCCGGCGAGGCCGGCCTGCCGGCGCCGGTGGTGATGCAGTCCTCCGGCGGCGTCGCCAGCGCCGAGCAGGCGGCGCGGGCCGGCGCCTGGAGCGTCCTCTCCGGGCCGGCGGGCGGCGCCGTCGGAGCGGGGCTCCTCGCCCGTGCCTGCGGCGACGGCAACGCGCTCGGCTTCGACATGGGCGGCACCTCCTGCGACGTCTGCCTGGTCGAGGACGGGGTGGTGCGACGAACCGGCCAGCGCGAGATCGCCGGCCGCACGATCCAGCTGCCGATGGTCGACGTGCACACGGTCGGCGCCGGCGGCGGCTCGATCGGGTGGCGCGATCCCGGCGGCGCGCTGCGGGTGGGGCCGCGCTCAGCTGGCGCCGAGCCTGGACCCGCCTGCTACGGGCGCGGCGGCGCCGAGCCGACCGTCACCGACGCCAACCTGGCGCTCGGCTACCTGGCCCCCGAGTCGCGCCTCGCCGGCGGCGTCGCCCTCGACGCCGGGGCCGCCGCTGCGGCGATCGCCTCCCTGGCCGGCTCGCTCGGACTCGCCGAGCTGGAGACCGCGGAGGGGATCGTCCGCGTCGCCAACCAGGAGATGGTGCGAGCCCTGCGCGTGGTCACGGTCGAGCGCGGGATAGACCCGCGCCGCTTCGCCCTGCTGCCATTCGGCGGCGCCGGACCGATGCACGCAGCCGCGATCGCCGCCGAGCTCGGGATCGAGCGCATCCTCTGCCCCCGTGCCAGCGGCGTCCTCTCGGCGCTCGGGCTCTGCGCCTCCGAGCGGCGACGCGACACGGCGCGCACGGTGATGCTGAGCGGCGGGGAGCTCAGCGCCGCGCGGGTCGCCGCCGAGGTCGAGGACCTGATCGCGGGCCTCGATGGCGAGCTTGGCGAGGCCGAGCCCGAGGTCGTCTACGAGATGCGTTACGCCGGCCAGGCCTTCGAGCTGCCGGTCAGCGGCTCCACCCGGCCCGACCCGACCGATCTCTGCGAGCGCTTCGAACGGGCGCACGAGGAGCGCTACGGCCACCGTGACCCCGAGGGCGAGATCGTCCTCGTCCACATCGGCCTTGCCCTGGTCGCGCCGGGGCCGATGCCGCGCCCCACCGCGGCGCCCGAGGGCAGGCTGACCGAAGGCTCGCACGAGGCGCGCTTCGGCGGCGAGTGGCTGGAAACGAGGGTGCTGCGCGGCGACCCGCCGGCCGGCACGCGGGCCGCGGGCCCGGCGATCTTCGAGCTGCCGGAGGCGACCTTCGTCCTGCCGCCCGGCTGGCGCGCAGAGGTCGACGAGACCGGCACGATCCTCGCGGAGGCATTGGCGCGTTAGTCGCTCATATTCCGACTAACGCGCCAATCGACACCATGGCCCCAATCGACCCAATCGCGTTGCAGGTGATGATCGGCGGGCTGCGCGCCGCCTGCGAGGAGATGGGCGCCACCCTGATCCGCTCCGCCTACTCGGCCAACATCAAGGAGCGCCACGACTGCTCGACCGCCCTCTTCGACGCTCGCGGGGAGCTGGTGATGCAGGCCGAGCACATCCCCGTCCACCTCGGCTCGATGCCCGACGCGGTCGCCGCGGTCCTGGGCCAGGAGCAACTGCCCGGGGGCGCCTGGATCCTCAACGACCCCTACCGCGGCGGCACCCACCTGCCCGACATAACGCTGATCGCGCCCGTCTTCGTCGCCGGCGAGCTGCTCGGCTTCGCCGCCTGCCGCGCCCACCATGCCGACGTCGGCGGCCCGACGCCCGGCGGGATGCCCGCTCGCTCGCGGGTCCTCGAGGAGGAGGGCGTGGTGATCCCGCCGACCCGAGTCGAGGATGGAGTGCTGGAGGGACTCGCCGCCCAGATGCGCTCACCGCGCCAGCGGCTTGCCGACCTGCGCGCCCAGGCCGCCGCTAACCGAGTCGGCGAGCTGCGCCTCGCCGAGCTCGCCGAGCGCCACGGAATCGAGCAGCTATGCGCCGGGATGACGGAGATCCTCGACTACGCAGAGCGGCGCACCCGTGCCGCGCTCGCCGCGCTGCCAGACGGCTCCTATGCCGCCGAGGACGTGCTCGAGGACGATGCCGACGGGACACGGCGCAACGTCGCGCTGCGGGTCGAGGCGCGCATCGCCGGCGACCGCCTCACGCTCGACTTCGCCGGCACCGACCCGCAGGTGGCGGGCAACCTCAACTGCCCGCTCTCGGTGACGAGGTCGGCGGCCTTCTTCGCCGTCCGCGTCCTCACCGACCCCGACGCGCCGCCCTCGGCCGGCGCCTACCGCCCGATCGAGGTGAGAGCGCCGGAGGGCAGCCTGCTCAACGCCCGCCCCCCGGCCGCCGTCGCCGCCGGCAACGTCGAGACCTCGAGCCGGGTCGCCGACCTGGTGATCGCCGCCCTCGGCGGCGCCCGCCCCGTCCCTGCCCAGGGCCAGGGGACGATGAACAACCTCACCCTCGCCAACGAGGACTTCACCTATTACGAGACGCTCGGCGGCGGCCAGGGCGCCTGCCCCGACGCCCCCGGCCCGAGCGCGATCCACGTCGCGATGTCGAACACGCTCAACACCCCGGTCGAGGCGCTCGAGACTGAGTTCCCGCTGCGCGTGCGCGAGCTCTCGCTGCGCCGCGGCAGCGGCGGCGAGGGGCGCCACCCGGGTGGCGACGGCCTGGTGCGGGAGATCGAAGCGCTGGCCCCGATGCGCTTCGGGCTGATCGCCGAGCGCCGCCGGCACCCGCCGCGCGGCCGCGAGGGCGGCGCCGACGGCGCCCCCGGCCGTGACCGCCTCAACGGCGAGCCCCTGCCAGGCAAGGCCGAGGGCGAGCTGCGACCCGGAGATGTGCTGCGAATCGAGACCCCGGGCGGCGCTGGGTACGACAAGCGTTGAGCCCCGATTATGTGACTGGCTTCACATTTGGAAATCGGCAGTCTCTGGTCTAGAATGCCGTTCTCGGGCGGGCAATTTCCGCCTGGACGGGATTCGAGTTTCGCTCGCAGTCCTCCCAGTCTCAGATTCACCGAGCCTACTCAGGTACAGCTTTCAAATGCCAATCGCTTTCAAGGAATGGGCCGTCACGGTCCGCGCGCTCGCCGAGGGCGAGCAGCTGCTGACCCTGCGCAAGGGCGGGATCCGCGAGGAGAACAAGCACTTCGAGCTCGAGCACGAGCGCTTCTTCCTCTACCCCACCTTCGACCACCAGCACAACAACCTGGTGCGCGAGTCCCACCACCCCGAGCTGGGCCGCGCCCTCGAGGAGGGGGTCTGGCCGGACGAGGACCCGCCCCCCGGCGCGCTGCTCCAGGACGGCGGCATCCCCCAGCCTGACCGCGTGCGGCTGCGCGCCTGGGCCGAGGTGACCGACCACATCACGGTCACCGACCCGCGCATCGTCGACGGCCTCTCCCCCTTCTACGTCTGGACTCCCGACTACGCCAAAAAGCGGCTGCGCTGGAAGCGGCGCCACCCGCTGCACGTGCTGCTGCTGCGGGTCCACCGCATCCCCCGCCCGGTGACCGTGCGGGTCCGCGAGGAGTACCACGGCTGCCGCTCCTGGGTCGAGATCGACCGCGAGCTGCCCTTCGAGGGCACCCCGGTGATGGCCGACGAGGAGTTCGACCGCGCCCGGCAGGAGATCCAAGAAGTTTGCGCCGGCGCCGCTGAGCCAGTACTTGTCTAAGGCCGACCGGCCAAGCAGATCAAGGATGCAGGGAGCGTGGCGTGCTCTGCACGCGAGCGACCGAAGACGCGGATATGCGCCGGCCGGGTGGCCTTAGATGCCTTGGGTCGAGACCAAATCGCTGAGCTTCACCGCGCGCCACGACAGCGGCGACGCCTCCTTCGCCGAGCGCACGCTCGACCGCATGGAGGACCTGCGCCTGCGACTCGAGGACCGCTTCGAGCGGGTTCCCGGCGACGTCACCGTCGTCGTCCACACCAACCCGGCCTGGCTCGCCCTGGCGCACCCGTTCCTGCCCGCCGCCCGCTGGTCGGCGGCGCCGGCCGGCCGCCGCTACCTCGCCGGCTGGGCGATGGAGACCGAGCTGCACGTCCTCAACGATCTGCACATGGAGCGCCGCGCCGCCGGCGAGGACTCGCGCGAGGCGCTGCGCGGGACCGCCGAGCGCCTCTACGCGCAGCTCGTGCTCGCCGCCAACAACCCGGAGCTGCCACCGGCCTGGACGCCGCGCCGCTTCGCCCGCTACCTGCGCTGGGCCTGGCTGGTCGAGGGCGGCGCCCAGTACTACGCCCGCCAGGTCGGCCTCTACCGGGCGGCGGTGATACGGCGCCTGCGCGAGAGCGCTCGCCCCTCCTTCCCGCCCTCGCGACGCGACGCCGTGATCCTCGGCGGCACGATCTTCGACCTGCTGGAGACAGAGCGCGGTCCGGACGCCTGCGAGCGGCTGGCGCTGGAACTCCACCCCGGCGGCGCCGGGCCCACCCTGGAAGCCGCCTTCGACGCCCGCGCCAGCGAGATCGAGGCCGCCTGGCGCGACTATCTGCGCGAGGTCAACCGACCCAGCGCCGACTAGGACGCGCCGGTCCCCTCCAGCACCTCACGGGCGTCTTTGGCGACCTCTTCGGCGACGAGGACTTCCCGCGGCCCGGCGGCGAGGAAGTCGGGAACGTCGAAGCCAGCGGCCCGCCTCAGCATGCTCGGGATGCCGTGGGCGGTGAGCAGGCCCTGGATCATTTCCGCTTCCGCCTGCTGGTGGGCGAAGGCGACCTTGACCAGTTTGCCGCCACCGCCCCCGCCTCCCCCGCCTTCGTCGGGCGGGTGGGAACCGCCGCCGCGGCCGGTGTCCGCCTCGGAGCCCTGCTGGGCCTTATGCGACGTCGAGCTCGGCATCTGCGATCTTGCCGTCCTTGAGCCAGTAGGCCTTGACGTCGGGCGAATCCGGGTCGGCGAGGGAGACGATCAGGTAGACCTGATCCGGCCAGCTGACCGCCTCGTTGAGGTCCGTCTGCGAGGGGTAGGCCGGGCTCTTGGTGTGCGAGTGGTAGATCGCCAGCAGCTCTTCCCCGTGGCCGCGCATCTCCTTTTCGATGATCCGGTACTGGTCGGCGGTGTCGATCCGGTAGCTGAACGGGCTGGCGAACTCGTTGCGGGCCCGGTAGGACGTCTGCGCCGCCCCGTCGGCGCCGCCGATCAAGCCGCAGCACTCATTGGGTAGATCCTCGCGCGCGTGCGCGACCATCTCGTCGATCAGGGCCTGGGCGATCCTCATCGCGACCGCGCCCGGCGCCTACCACCAGACGGTGGAGTCGAGGTTCTCGATCTCCTCGACCGGCTTCGTGTAGACGCCAGAGGAGAGGTACTTCCAGCCGTCGTCGGGAATCAGGAAGACGACGTTGCCGCCGTCGAGCTCCTCGGCGATGCGGACCGCGATGCGGGCGATCGCGCCGGAGGAGACGCCGGCGAAGACGCCCTCCTCGTCGAGCAGCTTGCGGGTCCAGAGGATCGCGTCGCGGTTGGAGACCATGATCTTGCGATCGAGCAGGGTGATGTCGATGATCGGCGGGATGAAGCCGTCGTCGAGCGAGCGCAGGCCGTCGACCAGCTCGCCCTGCATCGGCTCGGCGGCGACGATCAGCGTCTCCGGGTCGTGCTCCTTGAGGCGACGGCCGTTGCCCATCAGGGTGCCGCCGGTGCCGAGGCCGCCGACGAAGGCGGCGACGCCGTCCAGCTCTTCGAGGATCTCGACCGCGGTGCCGTCGTAGTGGGCGCGCGGATTGGCCTCATTGCCGTACTGGTAGGGCATGTAGTAGCTC
>Ga0209461_10000216_pt1 | contig 26308 bp, 26 predicted proteins | sample AgamicAsMarz_FD_187162 | JGI IMG/M metagenome (GOLD analysis project Ga0209461, IMG submission 187162) | Agave microbial communities from Guanajuato, Mexico - As.Ma.rz (SPAdes) (version 2) | ecosystem: Host-associated > Plants > Phyllosphere > Phylloplane/Leaf | place: Guanajuato, Mexico... | reverse complement strand
GCGAAAGTTAACGGCTCAGTAGGACCCGCCAAGCTTGCGGTGGTCCCAGGTGGAAACCCGCAGCGGCCTGAAATGGATCGCAACCCGCTTTGGCGCCTGCGCTTCCAGCGCCGCCTTGGCGTCGCCCTCGACCGAGGAGATCCCCTCGGCGTAGCGCAGCGTCAGCTCTTCGGCAAAGCCGAGCACGGCCTCCGGGTCGCGGTGGATCTCGGCCTCGGCCTCGACCATCGCGCCGCGCAGCTCGCCGTACTCGTGACCGGTCTCGACCAGCACGGTCGCCCGCGGGTCGCGCTCCAGGTTGCGCACCTTCTGCGATTTGGCGTAGGTCCAGATCCAGACCTCGCCGTCGCGGGGCACGAACCACATCGGCATCGAGTGCGGCCACCCCCGCGGCCCGAGGCTGGAGACGACCGCGATCCGCTCCCCCTCGAGCAGCTCCAGCGTCTCGGCGTCGCTGAGCTTGATCTGGTCGCGCCGGCTCATGGCACTGATTCTTTCCAGAATCGGCTCACCGTGCGCGCATCCCGTCTGTCGGCGCCGGCTAGCGTCCGGGCTGATGCGGTTCTCAGTGCCCCGAGACGTGGCCTCGCAAGAGATGACAGCGCTGCTGCCTGCTAGCGTACGTACTGATAGTGCAGAAATCGTACGTACGCTCATGGAGGGCATGATGGCCGTCAGCGCTTCGAAACTCCGCGCCAACGTCTACCGGTTGCTGGACGAGGTCCTCGAGACCGGGCGGCCGCTGGAGATCGAGCGCAACGGAAAGACCCTCGTGATCGCGCCAAAGGAAGAGCAGTCGATCTGGGACCGGCTGCCGCGGCGCGAGGGCGCGATCGTCGGCGATCCCGACGAGCTGATCCACATCGACTGGTCCTCGGAGTGGAACCCTGATCCTTATTGACACCCATATCGCGCTGTGGCTTTACGCGGGACTGGCGGAGCGGCTCCCCAGACCCGCCCGTGCGCTGATCGAGAAAGAGGCGCCGCGGATCTCGCCTCTCGTGGCCCTTGAGCTGACCTACCTGCACGAAGTCGGCAAGGCTCGAGATCCCAGCCCCATGATGCTGGCGGCGCTGAGACAGGGGATCGGCCTGGAGGTCGAGGACATCTCGTTTGCGGATCTGATCGAGAGGGCAATCGAGCTCTCCTGGACGCGGGATCCCTTCGATCGGCTGATCGCAGCCCACGCGATCGTCGCCGACGCCCCACTCGTCACCGCCGACGAGACGATCCGGAAGCACCTCCCCCAGGCGATCTGGGACTAGGAGGGTCTGGCGAAACCAGCGTGGGCGGCTGGCGAGTGCCGGACCAAGCGGGACAAGGACGCAGGGAGGCCGAATAGCAACGCTATTTGGCCGACTGAGGACGCTGTACCGCGCAGTGTCCGCCGCCGCCAGACGTGCGCGGGGGTTTCGCCAGACCCTCCTAACGGGCGATGCGGACGAAGGCGTGCCAGGCCGGCTTCGGCTTGAAGCGCTGGCCGCCGCGGAAGAGACCGACCGAGTCGCAGAAGTTGCAGGCGCCGCGGATGTCCTTCCAGCTGAACCAGTGGACCTGCTCGAGCTTGAGCCGGGCGCGGCTGCCGATCAGGTAGCCGTAGGCGCGGCGCAGTTCGCGCGCCTGCTCTCCCATGCCGACCTCGAAGGCGACCCGGCGCGGGTTGCGCTGCGAGCCCCAGCCGATCTCGGTGAGGTAGAGCCCGGCGCGGCGGTCGCGGTTGCGGACGGCCACCTGCCGCACCGCTTCCGTCAGCCTGCGCAGCTCCCCCGCGTCCGCGGCGTACGGGTGCAGCGCGATGCCGTCGAAGCTGGCCTTGATCCCCCTCACGGCGTAGAGGCGCTCGAGGAAGTCGGTCGCGTCCATCGCCCGCGGCGGGCGCTCCCTGGGATTGCCGAAGAGACCGCCGAGGATCACCTCGGCGCGCGGGTCCGCCTGCTCGATCGCCTGATGGGAGAGCTTGACCAGGCGGGCATAGCGGCCGGGCGAGGCGGGGGTGGCGAAGTAGAAGAAGTTTGGCTCGTTCCAGATCTGCCAGCGCCGGATCGGGCGCGGCGGGACGAAATCCCCGGAGGAGCGGCCGTGCTCCTCCCAGTACCGGCCGCCGGGGCCGTAGCGTTCGACCGCGGCACGCAGGAAGGCGGCCCATTCCCGCCGCTGGCGCGGGCTGTCGACCGGCATCCGCGTCTGACGCCCGAGCCATCCCGGGGTCCCGTAGAGGAAGGGCAGCAGGTCGAGGCCGGAACGCGCGGTCACCGCGACCGTCTCGTCGACCCCACTCCAGTCGTAACCGGAACGGGGCGAGGGCCGCACCGCCTCCCAGAACACCGGCGTTCGGACGACGTCGAGACCGCCGCTGCGCATGCGGTCGGTGTCGGCGGGGCTCAGCGCCGTCTGCGGAACGATCCCGAAGAAGTCGCGCGGCAGGCGCGCCTGGGCACTCGCCGCGCCGATCAGGGTCAGCGCGGCAAGGGCCAGCATCGTAAGCGTCGTGATCCTCGTTCGCATCGGAGCTCAATCAACACGCGAGGGGGGCCTGAAGGAGCGGCGGTAGGCGGTGGGGGTGGTGTCGGTGGCGCGGCGGAAGTGGTCGCGCAGCGAGGCGGCGGTGCCGAAGCCGGCCCGCCAGGCGACCGCCTCGACCGGGAGCTCGGACCCCTCGAGCAGGCGGCGCGCCTCGAGCACGCGCTGGGAGAGCAGCCACTGCAGCGGCGTGCTGCCGGTCTCCTCGCGGAAGCGGCGGGCGAAGGTGCGGGGGCTGACGCCGGCGTGGCGGGCCATTGCGGCGACGTCGAGCGGCTCGGCGAGACGCTCGGCGGCCCAGCGCCGGGTCGGCTCCAGCGACTCGGGAGCGGCGGCCGGAGGCAGTGGCGGGCGCTCGATGAACTGGGCCTGGCCGCCCTCGCGATGGGGCGCGGCGACCATCTGGCGGGCGACCCGCTCCCCCACCGCGACCCCGCAGTCCTTGCGGATCGCGTAGAGGCAGAGGTCGATGCCGGCGCTGAGGCCCGCCGACGTCATCACCTCTCCTTCGTCGACGTAGAGCGCGGCGGCGTCGACCTCGACCCGGGGGAAGCGACTCGCCAGCTCGACGGCAAACGCCCAGTGCGTGGTGGCCCGGCGCTCGTCGAGCAGGCCGGCGTGGGCAAGGGCGAAGGCGCCGGCGCAGACGGAGAGTAGCCGCGCTCCGCGCTCGGCTGCGGCTCGCAGCGCCTCGACCACCTCACCGGGCGGTGGATCGAGGACGTTGAGGTAGGCGGGCACCACCACCGTGTCGGCGGCCTGCAGCGCCGTCAGATCGCCCTCGGGCCCGACGGCGAACCCGCTCAGGGTGCGGACCTGCGCCCCGCCGGGCGAACAGGTCGAGAACTCGTACAGGGGCGTCCCGTCGTCCTCGTGCGCCAACCCGAATGCCTGGGCGGGCGCCGTCAGGTCGAAGGCGACCAGGCCCTCGAGACAGATCGCGACCACCCGGTGCATGGCAGAAATCTATCGAACATTGGCAATCCTGCCACTGGCGGCGGCCGGCGCTCGCCGCGAAGATGCCCCCATGCAGATAGCAATCCTGATCTTCGAGAAGCTGACCGCGCTCGACGCGATCGGGCCCTACGAGGTCCTCCGCTCGGTGCCGGGCTGGGAGGTCAAGTTCGTCGGACCCGAGAAGGGGCCCGTGCGCACCGATAGCGGGGCCCTCGGCCTCAGCGCAGACTTCGGCCTCGATGAAGTGAGCGAGGCCGACGTCGTGCTCGTCCCGGGCGGCGAGGGAAACCGGCCGCTGCTGGAGGACGAGGCCGTCCTCTCCTGGCTGCGCAAGGTCGACGAGAAGACGAAGTGGACGACCTCGGTCTGCACCGGCTCGCTCGTGCTCGGCGCCGCCGGGTTGCTGCAGGGCAAGCGCGCGACCGGGCACTGGCTCTACCTAGAGCCGCTGCGCGAGTACGGCGCCGATCCGGTCGGCGGCCGCTTCGTCGAGGACGGCAAGGTGATGACCGCGGCCGGCGTCTCCGCCGGGATCGACATGGCGCTGCACCTGGTCGGCCGCGAGGCCGGTCCCGAGGTCGCCCAGGCCGTCCAGCTGGGGATCGAGTACGACCCCCAGCCGCCCTTCGACGCGGGCTCGCCGCAGAAGGCGCCGCAGCCGATCGTCGAGATGGTCACCACTGTCGCCGGCACGGCCGACGAGTGGCTCGGCGCCGCTAGCGAGCGAGCCTGAGCCGGACCGCGCGGGTGGCGCGGGAGCCGGGGATCGCGACCAGCAGCTGCGCCCGGAGCTGACCGCGGCGTTCCAGCAGCGGCCGGCCGCGTTCGTTGAGCGCGACACGGAAGGTGTGGGAGCGCCCGCCGCCGAGCCTGAAGGCGCGGCCGGCAACACCGACCCGCACGACGCGGGTCGGAACCCCGCGCCGGGCGACGAGCGGCATCCTGGCGTGGGTGCGGAGGATGATCCGCCCCGGGCAGCTTTCGCCAGGAGCCCAGCCGCAGCGGATCCAGAGGCTCAGGGCCCTGCCCTCGGCGCGGACGTTCCGCACCGTCAGCGGCGGCAGCTCGGGCGGCCCCGAGACGGCGCCGACGGTCGTCCCTTCGACGTAGTTGTTGTCGATGTTGATCGTCGTCCCGCCCCAGACCTCGTTGTGGCCGCCGCGGTACTGGTGGATGCGCTGGTGGGTGCGCCAGGCGTCCGAGGGGACGTAGGGGTCGAGCGCGTTCACGCCGCCGTTCCAGTTGGCGAACCAGATGTCGTCGGGCAGCAGGTACTCGTCGTTGTCGGCTTCGCGAGCGAGGTCGGCGATGCCGGAGGCGCTGGAGCTGTAGACGCCGGAGCTGTAGCCGAGCTCGTGCAGCTCGGCGGTCCAGGCCTCGAGGAAGGTCAGCGTCGCCCGGGTCGCGCTCGCGGTCCGCGTGTAGGCCTCCATGTCGAAGTAGATCGGGCTGCCGGGGCCCATGCCGATGCTCTGCGCGTCGGCGACGGCGTCTTCGGCCTGGGCGGCGCCCTGGGCGGCGGCGGTCGTCAGGTTCGTGCTCAGCTCGGCGCAGGTGCCGCAGACGCCGGTCGGCGACTGCAGGCCGACGTAGGTCGGGATCAGGTGCCAGCCCTCGGCTACCTGTTCGGCCACCCAGGCGGCGGTCAGGTTCGGCTGCGAGCAGGCGCGGTTGAGGCCGCCGATGTAGACGCCGACCGCGCCGTAGGGCGAGGATTTGCCCCAGACGTCCATCGTCCGCGAAGAGGGCGCGGTGCAGGCGTCGAAGCCGAGGCCGGTGTACTCGTCGGAGCCGGTGACGGTGCTCGTCACCGCGCTGGCGCGCGCCTGAGGGCGCGCTGCGGCGGCGGCGGGGGCGACCAGGATCGCCCGGCGGCGGCCGATCGCGTTCGAGGGGCAGCGCTGGTTGGCGCCCGGCGTCCCCAGGTAGACCGCGCGCCGGTCGAGCCGCACGCACATCCGCGACCGCTCGGCGAGCCTGTAGACCGGCCAGCCCGCGGGCACCGCTACATCGCGGCCTTCGAAGTGGACGGTCCTAGCGCTCGCCGCCGGTACGGCGAGAGCAAGCATCGCGGCAGCCGCCGCGAGAAGTCGAAGCAGGCGCATACCCGCTCAACCATTGCAATCGCCGATCGATTCGGCCTCGCGAGGCCGAAGGCTGCATCCCGTGCTGCAGCTACAGGGCCGGGGTGAGGCTCAGCTCCCGCCAGGGGCCCTCGCCGGCCATCGGCTGCGTGCGGCCCTCGAGCCAGTCGGCCTGGAGGTCGTCGTAGTGGGGGCTGGCGGGGTGGCCGGACTGGCCGGTGAACATCTGCCAGCGCGAGCGCTCGGGCGCGGTCGGGTCGGCGACCATGCGCCAGCTCGGCGCCCAGACGGCTTTGTAGGGGTCGTTGGGGTCGTAGGCGATCTGGCTCACCGTCTCCTGGGCGCCACCGGCCCGCAGGCGGCGGTTGAGCAGCTTGCGCAGCAACGGGTTGGCCTCGCCCAGCGGGTGCGGGAACTCCATCGCGTGGACGTCTCCCCATCGCCAGCTCTCGGGGTCGGGACCGAAGCGGTCGCCGAGATCGTCGAGGGCGCCGCTCAGCGCCTCGAGCACGAGCTCGTCCCAGGACCGCCGGATCAGCTCCTCGTCGCCCTCCTCCCAGAGCTTCATCAGGTGCGAGTGCCAGCGCCAGGGCGAGCTGACGTGCGCGGAGAAGCCGTTGTCGGCGCGGTCGAGCCAGCGCTCGCAGAGGTCGCGGTCGCCGATCGCGGCGCGCGCCACTTCACGCGCCAGGCGCAGCAGGAAGGCCTGGTAGATCGACCCCGCGATCGAGTCGAGGCCGAGCTGGCCGTCCCAACTGCGCAGCCGCTCGATCGCGCTGAGCTCGCGCTGCCCGGGGGGAGACAGCCGGCCCAGGCGCCGCGCCGCCTCGAGGCCGAGCAGCGAGAGGTTGTCGCTCTGCATCCGTTCGAAGCTCTCGATGTCGTGCTCGTCGACCGCCTTCAGCAGGTCCTCGATCCGCTGGGCACGGACGCCGTCGTACCACTCGCTGGTGATGTGGTGCGGGTACTCGTCGCCGACGATCCTGTTGTTGGCCGTGATCAGGAAGCCGCTCTCGGGATCGACCGTCTCGGGCAGCTCCTCGTAGGGGATCGTGCCGGTCCACTCGTACTCCCCTGTCCAGCCAGGCTTCGGCAGGTCCGGGCAGTCGCCCTTGCGCAGCGGCAGCCGGCCGATCAGCTTGTAGCCGATCGATCCGCCCCGGTCGGCCCAGATCAGGTTGGAGGCGGGCGCGGTATGGCCCTCCAGCCGCGCCACCAGCTCCCGCCCCGACTCGATCTCGTGCAGCTCGAACACCCCTTTGAAGGAGGTCGGCGCGTCCAGCGTCAGCCAGCGCAGGGCAAGCGGCTCGGCTTCGTCGGCGCCGAGCGCCTCGTTGACGATCGGCCCGTGGTGGGTGATCCGCACATCGAGGACGTCGGCGGCGTCGCGCCCCTTGACCGGGATCTCCTCGCGCACGACCTCGAGCGGCAACCACTCGTCTTCGAAGAGGTAGCGGTCGCCATCGATCTTCTCGATGAAGAGATCCTGCACATCCGGCATCACGTTGGTGAAGGTCCAGCAGACGTCGTTGTTCTGGCCCATGTAGACGCCGGGCAGGCCCGGCATCGAGGCGCCGCGGACGACGCGGTCGCCGAGCGTGAGGCCGACCTGGTACCAGATGCCCGGCATGCTGGGCGGCAGGTGCGGGTCGCCGGCGATCAGCGGCGAGCCGGTGGCGCTGCGCTTGCCGCTGACCGCCCAGTTGTTGGAGCCGCCGGCCTCCACGGCCAGGCCCATCAGGCGGCGCACGGCGTCGATCTGCTCGGCGATCGCGATGCCGTCCCCGCTCCAGTGCTCCTGGGTGACGATCGGGCTATCCGCCGGGTAGGTGGGGTCGAGCTTCGCGGTCAGCTCCGGGCCGAGGGCGCGCACCATGTCGGCGCGCAGCAGCTCCCGCTCCCAGTTGGTGGCGAGGCCGAAGGAGAGCAGCTTGCCGAGGCTGAGGATGTCGACCGGGCGCCACGGCTTCCAGCTCAGGCGCAGCAGTTGCATCTCGAAGGGCAGCGCGTCGGCGCTCGCGGCCGCCGCGTTGACGCCCTCGCAGAAGCGCTCAAGCTGGGCCAGCAGCTCGGGGTCCAGCGTCGCCGCCTCGCGCTCGGCGGCGCGGCGGATCCCCAGCGTCAGCATCAGCCGGTCGACCGGCAGCGTCTCGGCGCCGGCCATTTCGGAGAGCCGGCCGGTGACGACGCGGCGGTAGAAGTCCATCTGCCAGAGCCGGTCCTGGCCATGGCAGAAGCCCTCCGCGAACCAGATGTCGGCGGCGCTGCCGGCCTCGACATGGGGGACGCCCCAGCGGTCGCGGCGGATCCGGACCTCGCCCTCGAGGTCCTCCAGGGAGATCTCGCCCTCGACCCGCGGCAGCGGTCGCCGCGCCAGCCAGTGCCAGGCGGCGGCGACGCCCGCCGCAGCAAGGCCCGTGCCGGCGACTCCGGCCAGCAGTCCTGTGCGCACCGCCCTCCCGCGACTCATCGGCGAAGCGTACTGGCCGGCCAGCCAGGCCGCTGGCCGTCATCCCTGGCTGGGCGAGGGCGGGACCGATACTTCTCGCACACCGCCGGGTTTGGTGGGCCGATCTCGTCCAAAACGCAGGGAGGTTCGGAGATGGCCATGGGACTTGGCGGTAGGGGCAGGTGGCTACTGGCGGCGCTGCTCGCGAGCTGCGCGCTCGCGGTGCTGGCAGCGGCGCCGGGTGAGGCCAAGGTGGCGAAAGGCGCGCGCGGGCCCGGCGCCCTCGATCGCGGCTTCAGCGGCGACGGCAAGCTGACGATCGACTTCCCGCGGGACGATCATGGGACCGCCTCGCCCCAGTACGCGTTGACGTACGAATTCGCGCCCGGTCGCATCGCGATGGCCTCGGCCGGGGGCGGCAAGCTCGTCGTCGCCAGCAGCAAGGCGATCGTCTCCTACCTGGGCAACGGCCGACCCAATCCGCGCTTCGGCGGCAACGGCGCGGTTGCGATCGGGCCGGTCAGCGGCTCGCGCTTTCAGCTCTCCGATATCGCCGTCGACTCCCAGGGCCGCGTCCTCATCGCCGGCACGACGAAGCCGAACACGGGTGTGGGGATGACCGGGATGTCGGTGGCCGGCCCGATCCCGAGCATGGCGACGATCCGGCGCTACCTGCCCGACGGGCAGCTCGACCAGGGCTTCGGCAAAGAAGGCGTGCTCAACACCACCCTTGGCGTCGCGCCGGCCACCTTCGAGGGCAAAGCGTTCGAGGAGGCGGCCGTAGGCGTCGTCGGCCTCGCCGTCGACGGACAGGACCGGCCGGTGCTGACCGGCACCGCGGTGGCCGAAGTGGGCCTTTGCGCTTCATCCGGGAGCCGCTACGAACGCTCGCGGGCGATCGTCGCGCGCCTGGGCGCGGACGGGGCGCCCGACCCCTCCTTTGGGACCGGCGGCCTGCAGACGATCGGCGGCCTGTCCTGGCTGGCCTCGCCGATCCCGACCGCGACCGGGGTCATCTCGATGGGTGCCAACTTCGACCGCTGCCCTCCGGAAAATCCGGCCTTCCCGTCGGTGATCGCGAGCCTCGGCGACGGCGGTCCGAACCAGGCCTTCACCGGAACCGGGTTCTGGTCGCGCCCCTACGTCCGCGTCAGCGATCTCGCCGTGGCGCCCTCCGGCAAGCTCGTCCTGCTCGCGCGGACGATCGAACTGTCCCGGGGCCGCTGGATCGAGTCGAAGGGGAAGGTGTTGCGGCTGCGTACCGACGGCTCCGTCGATACCGGCTTCGGTCGCGGCGGCAGCGCCGAGGTGCCGGTGAAACGCGGGTACCTGGCGGCGATCGCGGTCGACCCCAAGGGCCGCGTGCTGCTGCTTGGATCGGCGCAGACCAAAGAGCGGAGGAACGAACCGCGAGAAAGGCTGGTGCTGATTCGGACCACCGCGACGGGAAAAGTCGACCGCCGCTTCGGGCGGGGTGGCCGTGCGACCACCGGCTTCGGGGCCGACACGGCGCTTCAGGTAACGGACGTACTGGCCTGGCCCAAAGGGCGGATCGTCGCCGGCGCCAAGCTCTGGGGGCCCAACACCCCCACCGACAACGCGTTCGCCGTCGCCCGCTACCGAGGCGGCCGGTAGCCGCTCGCCGGGCGGCGTCGGCTACTCGCCGATGTCGCCCGGCAGCCGCCCCTCGGCGGCCAGCTTCTGCAGGTGCGCCTCCATCACGAGGGCGGCGGCGGGGCGCAGCTCGGCAGGGACGTCGTCCCAGGCCTCGGCGAGCAGCGCCAGGCGGGATCGCTCGCCGCGCTCGAGCGCGGCGAGCAGGCGGCGCTCGCGCATCTCGCGGTGCTCGACGTACTCGGCCAGCTTCGCGGCGGGATCCGTGATCCATGGGCCGTGGCCGGGACAGATCAGCTCGATCTCCTCTGCCTGCATGCGGCGCAGTGAGTCCATGTAGGCGGCAAGCGAACCGCCGTCGGGCGGGACGAAGGTCGAGCCCTCGCCGAGCACGAGGTCCCCGCTAAAGCAGACGCCGTCCCCGGTCATCAGGCAAACGTGGTCCGGGGCGTGGCCGGGCGTGGCGACGGCGCGCAACCCGCCGTACTCCTCGCCGCCGGCAGGCAGAACGATCGGCGGCGCCTCCGGCCGGTCTCTCGCCGCGGCCGCCGCCAACCGCTCTGCGCCTTCCGCGTGGTCGCCGTGGCCGTGGGTGAGCAGGATGAGGCCGATTCCACCCCGCTCGTCCCCCGCAGCGCGAACGGCGTCGAGATGATGCCCGTCCTCGGGCCCAGGATCGATCACCGCACAAGGCCCTGACCCGTAGAGGTAGGTGTTAGTCCCCTCCAGCGTCATCGGCCCCGGATTGGGCGCCACAACCCTCAGAATCTCCGCGTGTCCCGGCGCTCCGTCCATTTCGCTTTCGCTCCGCTGTTCCTTTGCCCGATATAGGACGGCAAAGGAACAGCGGAAGCTAGAGATCTACCTCTTTAGCGATCGCCTCGCGGGCGTCCTCAGGCTCGAGCACGACGAGGTCGCCGGCTCCGCGCAGGATCTCCCGCACCAGCCAGGAGGTCCCGGCGTAGGGCAGCTCGATCACCACGGCGCCGTCGGCCAGCTCCTCGACCACGGTGCGCTCCTCGCGCAGCCAGCGCGCCCGCTCGGGCGAGACCCAGACCCGGGCCACGTGCGCGGTCGGCACCTCGCCGTGGGTCATCCAGCCCTCGACCCCGGCCAGCTCCTCGACCTCGGGGCGCGCCTCGAAGGTCTGCTGCGAGGGCTTCGCCTCTTTGATCCGGTCGAGCTTGAAGTGGCGGATCCCCTCTTTGGTCAGGTCGTAGCACTCGACGTACCAGCCCTCGCGCCCGTTCTCCAACCGGTAGGGCTCGACCGCGCGTTTGGTGAAGGTGTCCTCGTTCTCCTTGTAGTAGTTGAGATCGAGCACGCGGCGATCGGCGATCGCCTCGTTGACGACGCGCACGATCTCGGCGTCGCCGCCGCTGCCCGAGGCAATCTCCAGCCCCTCCTCGGAGGGGTCGTGGCCGAGCGCCTCGACGATTTTCCCGCGGGCGCTCTGCAGGCTGCCCTGCGGGAGGTGGTCGCCGAAGAGGTCGATCGCGGCGACCAGCGCCTTCGCCTCCAGCGGCAGCAGGCGGGCGGGACGGGCGAAGTTGTCGCCGTAGGGCTCGGAGTCGACCTCGATCTCGTCGCCGAGGATTTCGGCGTAGAGGACGTAGGTGCCGCCGCCGAAGTTGACGACGTTGAGCAGCTCGATGTCCTCGCGCAGCTCTTCGTCGGTCAGTTCGAGCCGCTGGCGCAGCTCCGAGAACCGCAGCCGCTCGCCCCGCTTGGCGGAGTCGATCAGGAGACCGGCGAGGGTGACGAGGCGGGCGAAGCGCTCGGGGCGGATCGCGGCCTCGCCGCGGCCGTTCGAGCGTCCCCGCGCGGGCTCCTCGCGGGGCGGCCGCTCGATCGTCCTCGCCGGCTCGAAGCCGTTGTGGTGGCGCTGGTGCAGCAGCCCGAGGCGCCCGTCCGCTTCCTCGCGCAGCTCGTCGGGACCGAGCACCTGCGCGTTCTGGCGCCAGCGCAGCACCCAGGCGATCAGCTCGCGCGGCGAGGCGTAGTCGGTCTCGAAAACCGACCCCTTGCCGGGCGCGCCGTCGGACTTCTTCGCCGCCCGCAGCTCGCCGTACTCGCCGAAGTCGCGCTCGACCAGCCAGGCGATGCGGTCGCGGACGAAGATCTTCGCGGTGCCGCGGATCTCCCCCAGCTGCCAGTCGGCGCGCTGGCCGTAGTCGCGGCGATCGAAGTCCTCGGGCGGGGTGAAGTCGTGCTCGGCCTTGGAGGCGTAGCCGACCTTGCCCTGGATCCGCGAGAGGCGGAAGACGCGGACCGCCTCGCGCTCGTGCGAGTAGCCGATCAAGTAGAACTGGCCGCCGCGGAAGACCAGGTGGTAGGGGTCGACCTTGCGCTTCGCGGTCTCGTCGCGCTCCATCGTGTAGTAGGTGAACTCGATCGTCTTGCGGCGCGAGATCGCGGTCTCGATCTTGGAGAGGCGCTGCGAGAGGTCACGGCCGCCGGCGGATGCGGTCATCGCGATCTCGACCGGCGCGCGCTCGCCCTCGCTGATCGGGTTCGGGTGCCCCCAGGCGACCTGCTGCAGCGCCAGGCGCAGCGGCTCGGCGTAGGCGAAGCCGCCGTCGGTGAGCAGCGAGAGCGCCGTCGAGAGCGCCGCCAGCTCCTCGTCGGAGAAGGTGATCGGATCGAGGTAGAAGTTCTCCGGCGGCAGCGAGTAGAGCTCGGCCTCGAAGAAGCCCTCGCCCGGTTTCTCGACCCCGAGCTGGATCCCGAGGCTCTCCAGCTCCGCCCGGTCGGCGTAGAAGCGACGCGCGAAGGCGTCGTCGTTCATGTCGCTGTAGCCCTCGACCTCGCGCTTGATCTCGAGAGCCGAAACCGGCCGCCCCTGCGCCATCAGGAACGAGATCAGCGAGAGTTGGCGGATCAGCTTCTCGGTGTCCTTTGCCATGAGATCGCAGGATAGTCGGGGCGGCCTGAGCGGCATTTGGCCCCCCGCTGCGGATTCCCGCATTTTGGATACTGTGGTCGCGCCGTGGACCTGCTGCGCAACCTGTTCGGCAACCTGACCTCGGGGATCATCAGGCTCGCCGTCACCGGCGGGATCCTGGTCCTCTGCTACCTCTTCATCGTCAAGCCGGTCCTCGACACGACCAGCGACGCGATCAATTCAAGCGGGCTGAGCGAGATCGGCAGAAGCCTCGAGGGAGTCGGCAAAGAGATCAAACGCCAGGTCCGCCACTCGCTGAAAGTGACCGAGCAGCGCGGCGTCAACCCGAAGAAGCTGATCCGCTGCGTCGAAGAGGCGCAGGGGAACACAAAAAAGATCCAGCGCTGCACGCGCCGGTTCTGAGCTAGGCCGCAGCGCGGCTTCCAAAGTACGCCGAGCCGGAGAGCGCGCGGTCGAAGCTCGACCAGGACTCGCCGGTGGGCAGCTCGCGCTCGAGGCGGTCGAAGCTGCCGAGGCGGCCGCCGAGGTTGTCGATCATGTGGACGAGGACCGCCTCGCGGGTGGCGGGGACGACCGGCGAGCCGTGCTCGAGCGAGCCGTGGTGGCTGAGGATGATGTGCAGCACCGCCTGGGCGAGGCCCGGATCGAAGCCGGGGATCTCCTCGATCTCGCGGCGCACCTTGTAGTAGCCGAGCGGGATCTCGCCCTGCAGGCGGCCGGCGTCGGTGAGGTCGATCGCCAGCGGGTCGTCGTTGTAGGCCTCGGTCTTGCCGATGTCGTGCAGCAGCGCCCCGCTAACCGCGACGTCGCGGTCGATCCCCGGGAAGAAGGCCGCGGCGGCGCTGACCGCCTGGGCGACGGAGAGCGTGTGCTCGAGCAGGCCATGGCGGTATGCCTGGTGGTAGACCTTGGCCGCCGGGGCGTCGCGGAAACGGGCCCAGATCGCCGAGTCCTCGCCGAAGAAGCGGCCGAGCAGGTCGCGCAGCTGCGGGTCCTGGATCGTCGCCAGCAGCTCGCGCAGGTCGCTGGCCAGGCGCTCGAAGGAGATGTGGGACTCGGGCGCGAGGTCCTCGGCCCGGTACTCGTCGGCGCTCGCGGCGCGCAGCTCGGTGATCTTGATCTTGGCGCCCCAGCGCTCGCTCACCTCGTAGGTCCCGCGGACGAAGACGGCGGCGCCCGAGGTCGCCAGCGCGTAGAGCTCCTCGGCGTCCTCCCAGCAGGCCGCCTCGACCGCGCCGCTCGCGTCGCCCAGCATCAGCCGCAGCCAGGGCTCGCCGTTGCGCTTGCGGCGCAGCTCCCGCGAGCGCACCGCATAGACCCCGGCCACCCGCTGGCCGTCCTCGAGCTCGAGCAATGGGACTCGCGGCGCCGGCCGGGGGGCCTCCACCACCGACGGCTCGGCGGTCTCCGTGCGGGCCGCGGGCTCCTCCCGGATCGTCTCTTCAGTCAGCCCGGTAAGCGATTCCTGCGTCATCCCGATCCAAGTTAGAGGCGCTCGCGGACGATCTTGCTGAGTTCGCCTTTAGGCGTCCATAGGGACGGAAAAAGGCGAACTCAGCCGGTCGATCGAGAAGTGCTGAAGGAGCCGGGTGCGCCGCTAGCCGGGTTCGACGACTTCGACCGTGCCCCGCATGTCGGGGTGGATCTCGCAGAAGTAGGGGTAGCTGCCTGGCTCCTTGAAGCTCTCCGACTTGAGCTTGCCTTCCTCCAGGGTCTCGGTGTCGAAGGAGCCGTCGTCGGCGGTCGCGGTGTGCGGGGCCGAGTCGCGGTTGATCCAGATCACCTTGCCGCCGGCCTCGATCGTGACCGGGTCGGGCTCGTAGGCGAATTCGACGATCTCGACTTTTTCGGCGCGCACCGCGTCGCCGCTCGGCGCCGGGGCGTTGGCGCCCTGCTGGGGCGCTTCGCCTTCCGCTTCGGCGGCGCCGCCTTCTTCCGGTGCGGTCGCGGTGGTCTCTCCGCCGCCGCTCTCCCCACCTGAGTCATCGTCGTCACCGCACCCCGCCAGGGCGAGACCGAGGACGACGAGCACGAGCGCGGGCAGGACCAGGGGGAGGCGCATAGGAGCGTCGCTACCCCCTCCCCCGGGTTTTGAACCGCTCGACTAGGCTTCCGCTCCGATGAGGCAGATGCGATTCATCGCCCTCGCTGAGGCGACCAGCTTCCTCGCCCTGCTGATCGCGTCGTTCATCAAGCGGACCGGGGGCGACGAGATCGGCGTGCAGATCCTCGGCCCGATCCACGGCGCCCTCTTCATCCTCTACGTGATCGTCGCCCTCAACCTGCGCGCGCAGCTGGGCTGGTCGGGCAAGGTCACCTTCTGGGTCCTGGTCGGGGCCGTGGTCCCCTTCGGCGGCTACGTCGTCGACTGGTGGCTGGTGCGGGAAGCGCGGCGCACCGCGGCATGACCGCGACGGGGCTGGTGGCGCTCGGCGTCGCGGCCCTGCTTGGCAGCAGCGGACCGCCGGCGCCGAGTGCGCAGGTGCGCGAGCGGCCGCCCAGCTTCAGAGGCGTCGCCGGGGAGATCGACGGGCCCACGCGCAAACGGATGACCGGCGTCTCCTGGCGCCCCGGCTGCCCTGTAGGGCTCGGCGAGCTGCGTCTGCTCAGGGTCAGCCACTGGGGATTCGACGGTCGGACCCATCGCGGCCGGCTGGTGGTCCACCGCGACGAGGCCGAGGGGATGCTGCGCACGATGCGGACGCTCTTCCGGCTGCGTTTCCCGATCCGTCAGATGCGCCTGGTCGACGCCTACGGCGCCGACGACCGCCGCAGCATGGCCGCCGACAACACCTCGGCCTTCAACTGCCGCTACGTCGCCGGCCAGCCGGGCGTCTGGTCCGAACACGCTTACGGCAGGGCGATCGACCTCAACCCGATCGAGAACCCGTACGTGACCAGCAGTGGCTACGTCTCGCCCCCGGCCGGGGCGCCCTTCGCCCGTCGCTCACGGCACCGGCCGGGGATGGTCCACCGCGGCGGCCCGGCGCTCGCCGCCTTCGCCGCCGCCGGCTGGGAGTGGGGCGGCAACTGGGCCGGGACCAAGGACTACCAGCACTTCTCGGCGACCGGGGGCTAAGCGCGGCGATGCACTTCGGTCGCGGCGGCCTGGTCGCGCGGGCGGACGACGATCTCGTCGATGTTGACGTGCGAAGGTTGGGCGACCGCCCAGCGGATGCACTCGGCGACGTCCTCGGCGCTCAGCGGCGTCATCCCCTCGTAGACCCGGGCAGCGGCGTCCTCGTCGCCGCCGAAGCGGACCAGGGAGAACTCCGTCTCCACCATTCCGGGCGCGACCTCGGTGACCCGCACCGGCTCGCCCAGCAGCTCCAGGCGCAGCGCTCGCAACAGCGCCCGCTGGGCGTGCTTGGCGGCGTTGTAGCCGGCGCCGCCGCGGTAGGCCTCGAAGGCGGCGATGCTGGTCACGGCGACCAGATGCCCGTCGCTGGACCCGATCAGCTTCGGCAGCAGGGCGCGCGTCATCCGCATCGTCCCCATCACGTTCGCCTCGTACATCTGCAGCCACTTCTCTTCGTCGGCCTCGTGCAGCGGCTCGAGCCCGAGCGCGCCGCCGGCGTTGTTGACCAGTACGTCGCAACCGGGGACCGCGGCGGCGAAGGCGGCGACCGACACGGGGTCGGCGACGTCGAGCTCGATCGCCTCGCCGTCGATCTCCTGCGCCAGCTCCCGCAGCCGCTCGAGGCGGCGAGCGCCGAGCACCACCCGGTAGCCGTCGGCGGCAAGCGCCCGCGTGGTGGCGGCCCCGATCCCGCTCGATGCGCCGGTGACGACCGCGGTCTTCATTTAGCTCCCTTCCCGACGGCCTCGCCGATCGACGACCATTGCGATGCTCGCAGGCGGCGAGCAAGGCCGCGGTTGACGCGGCGCGGCCAGAGCGGGCCGTTGTAGACGAACGCGGTGTATGCCTGAACCAGGGAGGCGCCGGCGAGGATGCGCTGCCAGGCGTCGTCGGCGCTCTCGATCCCGCCGACCGAGACGAGGGTGAGACGGTCGCCGACCTCGGCGCGGAGCAGATGCAGAACCTCGAGCGCTCGGGCCTGGAGCGGCCGGCCGGAGAGGCCGCCGCCGTGGCGCTGGGCGGCGAGCTCGGCGGCGCTCTCGCGGGCGAGCGGCGTGTCGACGGTGGTGTTGACGGCGATGATCCCGTCCAGCTCGAGGCGCAGGGCGAGGGCCGCGATGACCGCGATCTCCTCGTCGTCGAGGTCGGGGGCGAGCTTGACCAGCAGGGGCAGGTCGCGGCCGCCGGCCCGCAGCTCCTCGCGCACGCCGGCGACGAGGGCGGTGAGGCGCTCGGCCGACTGCATCTGCCGCAGGCCCGGCGTGTTGGGCGAGCTGACGTTGAGCGCGATGTAATCGGCGTGCGGCGCCAGGGCGCGGACCGTCTCGCGGTAGTCGGGAACCGCGTCCCGGACCTCGACCGCTTTCGTCTTGCCGACGTTGGCGCCGATCGTCACGGGCGTGCGGCGGCGCGCGAGCCGCGCCGCCACCGCCTCGCTGCCGTCGTTGGGGAAGCCGAGGGCGTTGAGCAGCGCCCGGTCGCGGGGCAGCCGCGAGACCCGCGGCCTCTCGGGGTTGCCGTCCTGGACGCGGGCGGTGACGGTGCCGACCTCGACCGCACCGAAGCCGAGCGCCCCGAGAGTCCCGAACGCGGTCGCGTTCTTGTCGAGGCCGGCGGCGACGCCAAGCGGGGTGGCGAAGCCGAGGCCCATGGCCTCGACGTGGAGATCCGGGTCGCGGGGACGCAGGAGCCACCCGATCAACGCAAGCGCCCCGGGGATGCGCGCCAGCACCCGCATCGCCGCGACCGCGAGCCCGTGCGCCCGCTCGGCGTCGATCCGGCGCAGGATCAGCGCGAAGAAGGCTCTATAGAAGATGGCTCCTCACCGGCGGCCACGATAACCGCGTCCGGCTCGCGCGCGGTGAGCTGGACGATCGGGATCGTCCGGTTCGCCGCCGCCGCTTCGCGACGGTAGGTCGCGTAGAGCGGGAAGACCTGGTCGGCCAGGATCCAGATCCGCTCGCGCTCGGTCTCGTCGGCGACTACCGAGGCGCGCATCGGGGCGCCGCCGAAGGCAACGTCTGGATTGGCGACGAGGTTGTGGAACCAGGCCGGGTGCTTCGCCATGCCGAGTTTCGAGGCGACGATCGTGACCCGCTCGCTGTCGTGGAAGTAGATGACCGTGTTGTGTCGTAGCGCGCCGCTCTTTGCGCCCCGGGTCTCGAGCAGGCCGGTGGGAATGAGGCCGAGGCCGGAGCCGAGCCGGCCCCCGGTTGCACGCATCACGAGTGGGTCGAGCTTCCAGAGGACGTGGACGGAGAAGAACCGCCCGAGGCGGGTGTTGGCGAGCGCCGCGTAGGCGCGTTTGAGCGGGCCGCGCGGGCGATTGGGATCGACGTGCTTGAGCGCCGGGCTCACACTGAGCCCATCGCGGCATCGATCGCGGCGGCGATCCGCTCCGGGCATTCGATCTGCGGGTAGTGCGCGGCCTCGGGAATCTCGGTGACCTCGACACCCGGGCGCAGCTCCCGCAGCCCGTCGAGGACGGCGACGGTGGCGACCGGGTCGCGCATGCCCCAGGCGAGCCTCAGCGCCCCCGGCCAGTCGCGGATCGCCCCGTGCCAGCGCTCGGTGAACCGTTCACGCTCGGCCATGTAGTTGATCGTCAGGTGAGCGACCCGGGCGCCCCCGTCGTGCGAGAGCAGCGCCCACTGGTCGGCGGCCTCATCGGCGCTGAGCGGGTGCTCGTCGGAGAAGACACGGGCGAATTGAGTACGGAAGCTCCGCTCCGAGGTCAGCCGCGCGAACAAGGGCCCGAGCCGGCTGCGCAGCAGCTTCTGTCCCACCGTCGGGCTGGAGAGGTGGATCAGCATGCTGCCGTTGAAGAGCAGCGCCCCCGGCATCTCGAACCCCAGCTTCCCGCGCAGGTCCCGAGCCATCAGCTCAGTCGCAACCGAAGTCCCCATGTCGTGAGCGACGACAACCACCCGCGAAGCCCCCGCCCGCCGCACCAACTCTTCCGCCGCATCCGCCTGCCAGCCCAGCGTGTAAACGTGATCCCGCGGCTTCTCCGAGAGCCCAAAGCCGAGGAAGTCAAACGCCAGCGCATTCGCCTCGGACCGCAGCGCGAGCACCCGCTTCCAGTCATAGGAGCACGACGGGAACCCATGCAGGAAGAGAAGGAGCGGTCCCGAGCCCTCGCGACGCCAGGCGAACAGCTGCCGCCCGAGGACGTCCTCCGTCGAGCCCTCGTTTCGCCACCGCTCGATCCGCTCGGCCAGCACCGGGCAAAGGGTTTCAGATCCTGGCCTCCCACTCTATGCTAGTTTTAGTTTTTGCAGGAATTGCAAATACACTAATTAATACAAACCCATCATGCCTTCCATCCAGATCTCCAAGAGGACCTACACGCGACTGCAGAACCAGGCGCAGCCGTTCGACGACACGCCGGACTCGGTGATCGGCCGACTTCTAGACCGATTTGAAAATGATCACGGGAGCGAAGCCCCGAGTGCGGAGCGCGATCGGGAGCGAGCAAGGGCTCAAGTGGGCACGATCCTCCCTGAGAAGGAGTACTGGATCCCCATTCTCCAGGTCCTCGATGACCGTGGTGGGCGAGCGCCCTCTGTCGAAGCGATCGACCGAGTCGGGGAGCTGATGAAGGATCGACTTCTGGATGCGGACCGGGAGGAAATTTCAACGGGAGAAACGCGCTGGCGCAACCGAACTCAGTTCGCAAGACTCCGCATGAAGGAACGAGGGCTACTGGCATCTGACTCCCCGCGAGGCATCTGGGAAATCACGGACAAGGGCCGGACCTACCTGGATGAAAATGGCTGACCCGTCGCAGGCCCGATCAATGGCGAGGGCCGGAATCGAACCGGCGACACCACGATTTCAGTTGCGATCCTCGGATCAGTCCGAGTCGCCTTCGGAGCTCTCGGGCGGCTCCTCGAAGCTCGTCAACTCGGGGTCGATGCCCTCGCTGGACAGCAGCTCCGCATCCATGAGCAGGATGTCCTGCATGCTTTTCCCCTCGGGCAGGAGGTATCCGGGCGGCAAGCTCATTGGTTCCATCCCACTACCCTCCTAACTAGCTCATAGATTTCCGTTGAAAGCCAGGGCGGCCTACCGGTGGCGCCTCGTCGCCGACGATTGATCAGCAGCGCATAAACCTCGGCGACGATCTCGTGGGTGTACTCACGCTGACGGTAGTCAGCGGAGCGGACGTTTTCGGCCATTGAGGGCGGCGCCAACGCGAGAAGCTCCTGGCCTCGAGACACGTCCTCGCTCGTGGCGCGGTGAAAGGCAAGCGCATGGCCCCACTCGTGCCAGGCAACCCTGGCTAGCGCCCATCCCAGGCTGTGCTGGTCGAGATCCTGAAAGCTGAGATGAGCGACGTTGAGCAGCACCAGCCTCAGTTCAGGAATCCAGAGGCCGGCAGCGGCATCCTGGCGCTGCCGCTCTGCGGCCGGGAAGCTTGCGTAACCCGCAGATCGGCGCAGTTCGTCGGTATAGATCCCGAGCGAGCGATCGGTGGCGTCGCGTTCCTCGGCCCTAATCGCCTCCAGCAAGCTGCGATCCGCGGGAGGCAAATCGGCCCAGGCGCGATCTACAACGCGCTTGGCAAATGCGAGCCGCTCGGCGTCGTTCATCGAACCTCCCGTTCTCCCCGGTCGAGACCCCATCGAGCGAGACGGTATCGGCAGGTAGCTCCGTCGAACCTTGGTGAACAGGAGAACTGACCCGGCGGTCGCTTCTGACTGGATCGAACGCAATTCCGGGAGCGATGGGAAGCGGCTCAAGCCCGCTTCCCATCTAGCTTTCCGCAAATGGCGAGGGCCGGAATCGAACCGGCGACACCACGATTTTCAGTCGTGTGCTCTACCAACTGAGCTACCTCGCCGTAGCTGAGGCGCGGGTTGGGGCCGCGCTGGAGGAAGGCTAGCGGCCAAGCGCTCGCGAGGCTGATTGCATTGCGGCGTGGCCTGGACTCGTGCAGCGCTGGTGCTCCTAGCGGCGGCCTGCCTGGGGCTGGTGGCGGTATCCGGCGGGGCGTCGGACGATCCACGGACGCCGGAGGGCCTGCCGGGGCTGCCTGCGCCGTTCTTCGGCGTGGCAGTGGTCGGCAGTGGCGGCAGGACGATGGCGGTCGACGCCTACGGGAACGTCGTCGACCTGCGGGCGCCGGGGCCGGCGGGAGAGCCGCTGGTCGAGGTCTCCGCGGAGCGGCAGGCGGCAGGGACTGTGCCAGCCGATGCCGGGATCGCCGGGCTGGCGCGGCTCGGCGGCGGGAAGCGCGTGCCGCTGTGGGAAGCCGACTCGGTCGAGCAGCGCTACCTGCCCGGGACAAACGTGCTCTGGACCATGGCTCGCTTCGGCAGACAGCGGGAGGTCGTGACACGTGGGCTCGCCCTCCGAGCCGTGCGAGCCGACCGGCGCTGGATCGCGCGGGCGCGGGCGCTCGGGCCGGATGCGCCGGGATGGGCGCGGCGGATGTACGAACGCTCCCTCCTGGTGCTGCGGGCGCTGACCGACCGTCGCACGGGCGCAGTGGCGGCCAGCGCTCGCGACGGCTGGGCCTATGTCTGGCCGCGCGATGCCGGCGCCGTGGCGCTCGCCTTCGCTGCCTCCGGCTACCGAGCCGAGGCGCAGCGGGTGGTCCGCTTCCTGCGCGGGCTCGACCTCGAGGCCGCGGCGCGCTTTCATGGCGACGGCTCGCCGGTCGACGGTCGCGAAGCGCAAGGGGATGCGGTGGGCTGGCTCGTCGCGGCAGAACGCGCGGCTGGATTGGCCGACGTACGAACTGGGATCAACCCTGCTGGGAGATCAAGTCGAGCCCGCCAGGCAGAGCCCTGGCGCAACCGCGCCGACTACCAGGAGGGCGCGCCGGGCGACTACATCGCCAACGCGATCGCTTCGGGTGTTACTTACCCGTCCTTGAGGGGGACTTTCGAACACCGGAAGGAGCTTGTCCGGGTTGCCGACGATCCCGACTCCGGAGTCGACTCGACGGTCGCCTGGGCGGTCCGCCCCTTCCCCCGCCCCGCCCTCTTCCCGCTCGTGCGCCGCTCGCTGCGCCACCTGCTCGCCGAGCGCCGGACCCGCTTCGGCATCGTTCCCTCCGAGAACTGGCACGGCGGCGAAGATCCCTGGACGGCGCCTACGGCCTGGACGGCGTGGGCATTCGCGGCGCTGAACGACAGACGCACCGCCCTCGGCCTGATGGGCGACCTGCGCCGCGCCGCCACGCCGCTCGGCCTGCTGCCCGAGCGAGTCGACGCCAAAACCGGCCTACCCGCCTCGACCACGCCGCTCGCCTGGTCGCACGCCTTCGCGATCCTCGCCCTGCGCGAGCTCTGGCCGTCCTAGCCGATCGCCTCGAGCGCCGCCGCGACCGCATCCTCGGCGCTCGCCGCCGGCACGATCCCCGGCGCGGACTCCATCGGCCCCTCGCCTTTCAGCGTCCAGCTGCGCAGGGCGACGACGGGGCGCCCGAGCGCTCGGGCGAAGCCGATCTCAGAGAGCGTCCCCCACTCGCCGCCGACGGCGATCACGGCGTCGCCCGAGGAAACCACCGCCAGGTTGCGCGCGTGCCCGATCCCGGTGGCGACGACGTGGGTGCAGAACGGATTCGCCTCCTCCGCCGAGTCGCCCGACACGATCCCGATCACCTCGCCGCCGGCGTCTGCCGCGCCCCGCGCCACCGCCTCCATCACCCCGCCGAGCCCACCGCAAACCACGGTCACCCCGCCTTCCGCCAGCCGCCGCCCGACCTCCTCCGCCAACCGCCCGAGCTCCGAATCCAGCTCTATGCGCCCAGAGCCGATGACGGCCACCTGACGTCTGCGCTTGGAAGGGAGGGGCTGGGCCTCGACGGAACCTCCCTGCAGTTCGTGACGGCGAGGTCCAGCCCCTCCCTTCACTGCGCTCCTTTCATCAAAGTCATCAACTCCAGCGCCCCCTCCTTGTGCAGCGGTTCGTTGAGGTTGCCGCACTTGGGGCTCTGCACGCAGGAGGGGCAGCCGGACTCGCAGGGGCACTCGGCGATCAGCCGCTCGGCGTCGCCGAGCAGGCGCTCGAACTGCTCGTAGCCGCGCAGCGTGATCCCGACCCCGCCGGGGTGGCCGTCGTAGATGAAGATCGTCGCCCGGCCGGTCTGGAAGTGGACGTTGGTCGAGAGGCCGCCGATGTCCCAGCGGTCGCACATCGCGATCAGCGGCAGCACCGCGATCTGGCCGTGCTCGGTCGCGTGCAGGGAGCCGAGCAGCGCCTCCGGCGGCAGCGCGGCGCCGAGCCGGTCGGGCAGCACGTACCAGAGCGCCTGGGTGACGAAGTGCTGCTCGGGCAGCTCCAGCGCGACGATGTCGAAGGGCTCCTGGTCGGCGATCGAGACCCGCTGGTAGGCGATCACCTGCTCGCTCACCGAGACCTCGCCGAAATGCAGCTCGACCCCCGAGGTCGTGCGCTGCTCCCGCACCCGCTCGATGTAGATGTCGGTCTCCTTCTTCGGCCGGGTGTACCAGTCGCCGTCGAAGGCGGAGACGACCGCCCGCCGCTCCTCGACGTCGAGCCGCTCGACCTCGTAGGAGCGGCCGAGATGCAGGTAGACCGCGCCGGGGTGGATCGTGGTGAAGGCGCGCTCGGCCTCGACCAGGCCGAGCATCTCGCCCGAGTCGCGCTCGATCACCGCCACCGAGTCGGCCGAGGCCGAGCGCAGCGGCAGCTTGGCGGCGACGAACTCGCTGCTGCGCGGCAGCAGCTTGCCGCCGGCCCGGCGCAGTTTGCCGGCGCCGGCCAGCCGCTCGGCCCGCTCGCGCCAGCCCGGCCCGAGGATCTCGTCGTCGGCCTCGCTCAGCGGCAGCTCGTAGGCGGCGGCGACCAGGTGGCGTCCCGCGATCTGCTCGCTCTCGGGGTCGAGGATCGCCGCCTCGACCGGGCGTCCGAGGAACTCCTCCGGGTGGCGGCAGAAGAACTGGTCGAGCGCGTCCTGGCCGGCGACGTAGACGGCGAGCCCGCGCCGGCGCCGCCCCGCCCGGCCCCACATCTGGCGCAGGCTGGCAACGGTGCCGGGGAAGGTGACGCAGATCGCCGCGTCGAGCTCGCCGACGTCGATCCCCAGCTCGAGCGCGTCGGTGGCGACGACGGCGAGCAGCTCGCCGCTGCTCAGCCGGGCCTCGATGTCGCGTCGCTGCTGCGGGGTGTAGCCGCCGCGGTAGGGAGCGATCCGCTCGGCCAGCTCGGGCTTGCCGCGCCGCTGCAGGTCTTCGCGGGCGAAGCGCTGGATCAGCTCGATCCCGCGCCGGCTCTTGAGGAAGCAGATCGTCCGCACCCCGTGGCTGACCAGCTCGGCGAGCAGCTCGGCCGCCTCGGAGAGCGCCGAGCGCCGCACCCCCGTCGCCTTGTCGATCAGCGGCGGGTTCCACATCGCGATCTCGCGCCCGGCCCGCGGCGCGCCATCGTCGTCGACCAGCTCGAAGGGGGCGCCGACAAGCCCCTCGGCCAGCTCGACCGGGTTGGCGATCGTCGCCGAGGCGAGCAGGAAGCGCGGCTCGGACCCGTAGGCGGCCGCGACCCGCCGCAGCCGCCGCAGCACGTTGGCGACGTGGGAGCCGAAGACGCCGCGGTAGGTGTGCGCCTCGTCGACGACGACCCAGCCGAGGTTGGCGAAGAAGTCGCCCCAGCTCTTGTGGTTGGGCAGGACGCCGACGTGGAGCATGTCGGGGTTGGTGAGGACGAGGTTGCCGCGGCGGCGGATCGCCGGGCGCTCCTCGCGCGGGGTGTCGCCGTCGTAGATCGCCTCGCGCAGTCCCGGCGGCCGCAGCTCGCCGAGCTTGCGGGCCTGGTCCTGGGCGAGCGCCTTGGTCGGATAGAGGTAGAGGGCGCGGCGCTTGGGGTCGCGGGCGATGCCGTCGAGGACGGGCAGGTTGAAGGCGAGGCTCTTGCCCGAGGCGGTGCCGCTGGTGATCGCCAGGTGCGAGGAGGAGGCCGCCTCCAGCGCCCGCGCCTGGTGCGAGTAGAGCCGCTCGACCCCGACCGCGCGCAGGCGCTCGGCGAAGGCCGGATCGAGCGAGCGCGGCAGCGGCACCCGCTTCGCCTCGCGCTCCTCCTCGGCCGACTCGGCGACGATCCGCCCATCGCGCCGCGCGGGATCGATCGCGACCGCCCACTCCGAAGAAAGCAGACTCTTCACCATCAGGCGGCGCTCCGCGAGATTGCCGCAGCCACCCGCATCGCCTGCAGCGAGCTGCGGTCGTGGATGCGGAGGACGTCGGCGCCGGCGCGCACCGCCAACGCCACGGCGGCGACCGTCCCCCACTCGCGCTCGCCCGCCGGCAGCCGCTCCTTCCAGGAGCCGGCGAGCGCGGCGCCGATGAAGTCCTTGCGCGAGAGCGAGACGTAGAGCGGCAGGCCCAGCTCGCGCAGCTCGCCGAGCCGGCGCAGGATCTCGAGGTCCTGCGCGGGGCTGAGGTCGAAGTCGAGTCCGGGATCGATTACGATCTGCTCCTCACTGACCCCAAGCCGCAGCGCCGTCTCGACTCTCCCCCCGAACCAGGCCTTGAGGTGGTCGACGACGTCGCCGTACTCGCGCCACGGCCGGTCGACCCGCGGCGGCCCCTCGATGTGCATCAGCACGTACCCGCAGCCGCTGCCCGCGACCAGCTCAAACGTCTCCTCCGAGCCCCCGGAGATGTCGTTGACGGCGACCGCGCCCGCCGCCAGCGCCCGCCGCGCGACCTCGACCGAGAAGGTGTCGGCCGCGACAGGCACGCCCAGCCCCGCCATCCCCTCGACTGCTGGGACCAGCGCCGCCGCCTCGTCCTCCGCCGCCACCGGCGGCCCGCTTTTCGCCGCCACCGCGCCCACGTCGAGCATCCCGAAGCCGGCCTCGACCAGCCCGCGCCCATCCTCGATCGCCTGCTCGGGGGTGCCGCTGCGCGCCCCCTCGAACATCGAGTCGGTGGTCACGTTGACGATCCCCGCCGCCAGCGGCTGGTCGAGCGCGAGGGTGCGGTCGGCGAGGCGCCAGAGCATCCGGCTACCGTAGCGACCGCACCATGGGCCTGAACTGCGTCTACGTCGACCTCGACGGCACCCTGCTCGGCAAGGGCAGCTCGCTCTTCACCGACGCCGAGGGCGCCTTCTCCCACGCCCAGGCGCGGGGACTCGAGGCCTGCCACCGGGCTGGCGTCGAGGTCGTGATCATGTCCGGCCGGCGCGAGCCGCAGGTCCACGAGTGCGCCCGCCTGATCGGCCAGGCCTCCTACATCTACGAGGCCGGCTGCGCCTTCGCGATCGACGGCGAGACGACGCTGATGACGGGCGAGATGGAGCCGGACGAGAGCGGCACGATCTACGAGCAGATCGAGGCGCGCGGCATCCCGCAGATGCTCTTCGAGCACTTCGAGGGACAGCTCGAGTACCACGCCCCCTGGCACACCGGCCGCGTCCTCTCCCACCTCTTCCGCGGCAAGGTCGACGTCGCCGCCGCCAACGAGCTGCTCGGCGCCGAGGGCCACGGCGACCTGCGCCTGCTCGACAACGGCGCGATCGTCCGCCAGATGGCCGGCATCGACGGGCCCGCCCACGCCTACCACCTGGTGCCGAAGCTGGTCAGCAAGGCGGGCGCCGTCGCCGCCCACGCCCGCGCCCGCGGCTATGACCCCGCCGATTGCATCGCCGTCGGCGACTCGGTCGAGGACCTCGAGGTCGCAGCCGCCGTCGGCCGCTTCTTCGTCGTCGCCAACGGGCCCGAGCGC
>Ga0209461_10000209_pt1 | contig 26992 bp, 28 predicted proteins | sample AgamicAsMarz_FD_187162 | JGI IMG/M metagenome (GOLD analysis project Ga0209461, IMG submission 187162) | Agave microbial communities from Guanajuato, Mexico - As.Ma.rz (SPAdes) (version 2) | ecosystem: Host-associated > Plants > Phyllosphere > Phylloplane/Leaf | place: Guanajuato, Mexico... | reverse complement strand
CTTCGTCATGATCGTGCGGATCGTAGGCGTGCCCGGTGAAGTGGGCGCTGACGCTCTCAATGCCGGTTTCTTGCTCGCGGCGAAAATCCACCCAGTCGCCGGATGCACTACGTTGCGCGCACATGAATTAGCTGAACATCGCGGTAATGCTGGCGCTGGCGAGTTTATGAAAATGGACGTTAAAACCGACCATCGCACCGCTGGCATTTTCATCCACTTCCAGATGATCCACATCGAGGGCGTAAACGGTAAAGATGTAGCGATGGGTTTCGCCTTTCGGCGGCGCAGCGCCACCGTAACCGGCTTTGCCGAAATCGGTGCGCGTCTGAAGCGCGCCTTCCGGCAGTTCAGCGACGCCGGAACCGGCGCCCTGCGGCAGAACGCGCGTATCGGCAGGCAGGTTGGCGATAACCCAGTGCCACCAGCCGGAGCCGGTCGGTGCATCCGGGTCATAGCAGGTGACGACAAAACTTTTGGTCCCGGCAGGGACATCGTCCCATGCCAGATGCGGGGAGAGGTTGTCGCCATCGTAGCCCATGCCGTTAAACACATGGCGATGCGGCAGTTTTTCACCGTCGCGTAAATCATGACTGATAAGCTTCATTACGGGCTCCTCTGTTCGTTCAGGCTGAAGTGTAGCCTATGCGAACAGATCGCTGCGTGCAACGGCGCGATTCACTGCGCCGGTCAGTCGCGACAACTGCTCTGGCGTAATGATGTACGGCGGCATCAGATAGATGAGCTTGCCAAAGGGCCGGATCCACACGCCTTGTTCGACGAAGAAACGCTGTAGCGCCGCCATATTTACCGGCGAGCGGGTTTCCACTACGCCAATCGCGCCGAGCACGCGAACGTCTGCCACCGTGGCTGCGTGCGCCGCAGGGGCGAGTTCTTCTTTGAGCTGGGCTTCAATGGCCGCAACCTGCTCGCGCCATGCGTCGCTTTCGAGCAGCGTCAGGCTGGCGGTTGCCGCCGCGCAGGCCAGCGGGTTGCCCATAAATGTCGGGCCGTGCATAAAGCAGCCCGCTTCGCCGTTGCTGATGGTTTCGGCGACCTGGCGCGTGGTCAGGGTGGCGGAGAGCGTCATTGTGCCGCCGGTCAGCGCTTTGCCGAGGCACAGAATGTCCGGCGTGATATCTGCATGTTCGCAGGCAAACAGTTTGCCGGTGCGGCCAAAGCCGGTGGCGATTTCGTCAGCAATCAGCAGAATGCCTTCGCGATCGCACATCTTGCGTATGCGTTTCAGCCACTCCGGGTGATACATGCGCATGCCGCCCGCACCCTGAACAATGGGTTCGAGGATCACTGCCGCGATCTCATGGCGATGCGCCGCCATCAGCCGGGCAAATGCCACCATATCAAGCTCGTCCCATTCACCGTCGAAGCGGCTTTGCGGTGCAGGCGCAAACAGGTTCTCCGGCAGATAGCCCTTCCATAAGCTGTGCATGGAGTTGTCCGGGTCGCAGACCGACATTGCGCCAAAGGTATCGCCGTGGTAGCCGTTGCGAAAGGTGAGAAAACGTTGCCGCGCTTCGCCTTTTGCCTGCCAGTACTGCAACGCCATCTTCATCGCCACTTCCACGGCCACCGAGCCGGAATCTGCCAGGAACACACACTCCAGCGCTTCGGGCGTCATCGCCACCAGCTTGCGACAGAGGTCGATCGCCGGTTGATGCGTTATACCGCCGAACATCACATGCGAAACCGCATCAATCTGCGCTTTCATTGCCGCATTCAGCGCCGGATGACCATAGCCATGAATCGCCGCCCACCAGGAGGACATGCCGTCCACCAGCCGCTCGCCGCTGCTGAGGTGAAGCTCGCAGCCTTGCGCGGATTGCACCGGGAAAACCGGCAGGGGAGAGGTCATTGACGTATACGGATGCCAGATATGGCGCTGGTCAAAAGCGAGATCGTCTGCGGTCATAATCGACTTGTAAACCAAATTAAAAAGTTTTAGGTTTACAAGTCTACACCGAATCAAAAATTAACAACACCCTTTGGAGACGCCCGATGGCTCACCACGCACGCTGGACAATGTCGCAAGTTACCGATCTGTTTGAAAAACCGCTCCTTGAACTGCTGTTCGAGGCGCAGCAGGTTCACCGTCAGCACTTTGATCCGCGCCAGGTTCAGGTCAGTACGCTGCTGTCGATCAAGACCGGCGCCTGCCCGGAAGATTGCAAATATTGCCCGCAGAGCGCGCGCTACAAAACCGGGCTGGAATCCGAGCGGCTGATGGAAGTGGAGCAGGTGCTGGAATCCGCGCGCCAGGCGAAGCTCGCGGGATCAACGCGTTTCTGTATGGGCGCAGCCTGGAAAAACCCGCACGATCGCGATATGCCGTACCTTGAAAAAATGGTTGAAGGGGTCAAAGCGATGGGGATGGAAGCCTGTATGACGCTCGGCACGCTGAATGAAAACCAGGCGCAGCGCCTTGCCAGCGCCGGGCTGGATTACTACAACCACAACCTCGATACCTCGCCGGAGTTTTACGGCAATATCATCACTACCCGCACCTACCAGGAACGTCTCGACACGCTGGATAAAGTGCGCGACGCCGGGATCAAAGTTTGCTCGGGTGGCATTGTCGGGCTGGGGGAAACGGTGAAAGATCGCGCCGGTCTGCTGCTGCAACTGGCGAACCTGCCTACGCCGCCGGAGAGCGTGCCGATTAACATGCTGGTGAAGGTTAAAGGCACGCCGCTGGCCGATAACGAGGATGTTGATGCCTTCGATTTTATCCGCACCATCGCCATTGCCCGCATCATGATGCCCACTTCCCATGTGCGCCTTTCTGCCGGTCGCGAACAGATGAACGAACAGACCCAGGCGATGTGTTTTATGGCCGGGGCGAACTCGATTTTCTACGGCTGCAAACTGCTGACTACGCCAAACCCGGAAGAGGATAAAGATCTGCAACTGTTTCGCAAACTGGGGCTGAACCCGCAGCAGACGGAAGTGCTGAATGGTGATAACGAACAGCAACAGCAGATTGAGCAGCAACTGCTGCACGCCGATACGGAGCAATTCTACAACGCGGCAGCGTTATGAGCTGGCAACAGCGTATTGATGCCGCGTTGAGCGAACGCCGCGCGGCAGATGCCCTGCGCTCGCGACAGACGGTGGCACAAGGCGCAGGACGCTGGCTGACGGTCGGTGAGCGGCGTTTTTGCAACTTCTCCAGCAATGATTACCTCGGCTTAAGCCAGCATCCGGCGGTGGTGCAAGCCTGGCAGCAGGGCGCGGAACGCTACGGCGTGGGCAGCGGCGGCTCGGGCCACGTCAGCGGCCACACCGTGGCGCATCAGGCGCTGGAAAGCGAGCTGGCTGAATGGCTGGGATACCCGCGCGCACTGCTGTTTATCTCTGGCTTTTCCGCCAACCAGGCGGCTATCGCCGCGCTGACCGGCAAAGAGGATCGGATTATCGCCGACAAGCTGAGCCATGCATCGTTACTGGAAGCCGCCAGCCACAGTCCGGCGCAGTTGCGGCGTTTTGCGCACAACGATGTAGCGCAGATGCGAACGCTACTGGCAAAACCGATTGACGGCCAGCAACTGGTGGTTACCGAAGGCATTTTCAGTATGGATGGCGACAGCGCGCCGCTGGGGGAAATCGCCCAGGTAGCACGTGAGGCGCAGGCATGGCTGATGGTTGACGACGCGCACGGCACCGGCGTAGTGGGCGAGCAGGGGCGCGGCAGTTGCCATCTGCATGGCATCAAACCTGAGATATTGATTGTCACCTTTGGCAAAGGCTTCGGCGTCAGCGGCGCGGCGGTGCTGTGCAGCGAAACGGTTGCCGACTATCTGCTGCAATTTGCCCGTCATCTGATTTACAGCACCGCAATGCCACCGGCGCAGGCAATGGCGCTCAGCGCGGCATTACGGGTGATCCGCAGTGATGAGGGTGAGCAACGCCGGGCAACGCTGGCGGCGCTGATCGCGCGTTTTCGCCGCGACGCGGCGCAACTGCCGATGACTCTGGCAGATTCAGAGAGCGCCATTCAGCCGCTGATCGTTGGTGATAACGCGCGCGCCCTGCGTCTGGCGGAGCGTCTGCGTCAACAGGGTTGCTGGGTGACAGCGATTCGTCCGCCGACCGTACCGCCGGGCACTGCGCGCCTGCGCCTGACGCTGACGGCGGCTCACCAGGCGGAAGATATTGATAGTCTGCTGGAGGCGTTATATGGCGGTGAATAAACGCGCCGTTGCCGCCGCATTTGGCCGTGCGGCGCAAAGTTACGCTCACCACGACGCATTGCAGCGGCTGAGCGCCGATCTGCTGCTGACGCAACTGGGCGACATCATCCCGTCGAATGTGCTTGATGCTGGCTGCGGTCCCGGCGCCATGAGCCGCTACTGGCGCGGGCTGGGCAGTAACGTGACGGCGCTGGATCTCTCGGCCACCATGCTGGATGAAGCGCGCCGACAGCAAAGCGCCGATCGCTATCTGCTGGGGGATATTGAAGCGCTGCCGCTGGCGGATGCACAGTTCTCACTGGTGTGGAGCAACCTCGCCGTGCAGTGGTGTGATGATTTACGCCTGGCCATCAACGAACTCTGTCGCGTGACGCAACCCGGCGGCCTTGTGGCATTTACCACGCTGGTGGAAGCCTCGTTGCCGGAATTGAATCAGGCCTGGCGGGCGGTGGACGACCAGCCGCATGCCAATCGCTTTTTATCCCTTCCGGCAATCGAACAGGCTTTAGCGGGCTGGTCGGTACACAGCGGTGTCGAGAGCATCACCTTGCACTTTGATGACGCCGCCCGCGCGCTGCGGTCGCTGAAAGGCATTGGCGCGACACATTTACACGACGGCAGGCAGCAGGGGCTGACGCGGGGCAAACTGCAACGTCTGCAACTCGCCTGGCCGCAGCAGCAGGGGAAATGTCCCCTGACGTATCATCTTTTTTGGGGAGTTATCACGCGTGATTGAACGCTATTTTGTCACCGGCACGGATACCGAAGTGGGGAAAACCGTTGCCAGCTGCGCGCTGCTACAGGCGGCAAATCTGCGCGGCTTGCGTAGCGCAGGGTATAAACCGGTTGCTTCCGGTAGTGAAATGACAGCGCAGGGGCTGCGTAATAGCGACGCGCTGGCGTTGCAGCAGCACAGCAGTTTGCCGCTGGATTATAAAACCGTGAACCCTTACACCTTCGCGGAACCGACCTCGCCGCATATTGTCAGCGCCGATCTGGGCGAACCGATTGACGCCGCCGTGATGTCTGCCGGGTTACGCACGCTGGAGGCGCAAGCAGAATGGCTGCTGGTGGAAGGGGCGGGTGGCTGGTTTACGCCGCTTTCAGAAACGTTCACCTATGCGGACTGGGTTATCCAGGAGCAGTTGCCGGTGATTCTGGTGGTGGGCGTGAAATTGGGCTGTATCAACCACGCCATGCTGACAGCGCAGGCGGTACGCCAGGCAGGATTACGGCTCGCGGGCTGGATTGCTAACGATGTAGTGGCGCCGGGCGCGCGTCACCGGGAGTATATGGCGACGCTGCGGCGCGTGATGCAGGCTCCACTGATGGGTGAAATCCCCTGGTTTGCCCACGCGCCCGAAAAAGAAAAAACAGGCCATTTTCTCGATCTCAGCGTACTGACTCCCGTGTCATCCAGTGTGACAGCATCTGATCATCCAGTTGTCTGACATCTCCCTGCGCGACGTTGCGCCCCCGGTGCAGCAGACAAAAACGATCAGCTACCCGGCGGATGAATGAGAGATGCTGCTCGGCCAGTAAAATGGTCATGCCGAATTCCTGATTCAACCGTACGATCAAGTTGCCCAGTTTATGGATAAACGCCTGGCCCAGCCCGCGCGTCGGCTCATCAAGCAGCAGTAATCGCGGGCGGGTGACCAGCGCCCGCGCCATCGCCAGTTGTTGCTGGTTATCCTCTGACAGCTCTGCGCCACGTACCGGGCGCAACGTATACAGCTCCGGGAACAGGTCGTAAATATCGCGACCCAGTACGCTTCCCGGCTCGCCGACAGCACGCATGGCAATGTGCAGGTTCTCCTCGACGGTCAATTGCGAAAAGATACGCCGGTCCTGCGGCACATAGCCAATTCCCATCGCGCTGCGATGCTCCGCCTGAATACTCAGCAGATCGCGCGGCGGTGCGCCGGCTTCCTGCCAAATCATGCTGCCGCTCTCAATGGGCAAATAACCGGAAATACAATTTATTAGTGTCGTTTTCCCCATTCCTGGCATGCCAATAATCGAATTACAGACGCCCGGGGTTAAATCAAGATCAACATTCCATAAAGTATGCTGATTACCGTAGTACTGGTTTACTGCGCGTAGGCTCAACATTGTCCGCTCCTTCTTACGGCTCTGGTGACCCTTCTGTATTGCAAAAGGCTTGCCAGAAGCGAAAAAAGGCTTTTTTTTCGGATGCGGATGATAAAACTGCCGTTTAGCACGCGGGAAAGAGAGAACGCAGGTAAATATCCTGCACTTTGCCAGTGCTACCAGTGTTGGATTGTGGTGCAGCAAAGCGACAGTTTGTGATGGGTATCTCATGAGGATGACATCTTTGTTTAGCTGATAATGAGCAAAAAGAAGTGATAAAAATTTTTTAATGAACAGCGATTGGGTCTTGTTGGGAATTTGTCGGCTGGCGAGGTATACGGGCTGGCGGCAGTTATCCACTATTCCTGTGGATAACCTTGTGCATTAGAGTTAGAAAACGTTCGGCAAGCGAGAGAGGACGCGGCTTGCGTCTGAATTGGTGCGAAACCCGGCTTTTTGAATTAATTATTGCTTATCAATTGGTTATATAAAATCAATGGTTGTAAGAAAAGTGTCACCGGTTGCCACAAAACTTTCAAGGTGCGGCTTGACAATTGTTAAAAAGTGAAGATTCCTGGGGATAACCCTGCGGGTCTGGTGTTTTATCTCGTCGGGGAGAAAATTTAACGCGGAAACGCATTTCCTTATCGCGGGTAGACCAGATCAGCTAACCTGCCACTGTTTTTTCATCCAGTATTATTTATTGGCAAAAGTGAACAGGGTGAGTAAAATATGTTACCTGCCCGCTCATTCCTTCACCAGGTAGCCGTTCATGAGTAAACCGTTCAAACTGAATTCTGCTTTTCGCCCCTCCGGCGACCAGCCTGAGGCGATTCGTCGGCTTAAGGAAGGTCTGGAAGACGGCCTCGCGCACCAGACGCTGCTGGGGGTTACCGGCTCGGGTAAGACCTTTACCATCGCCAATGTTATTGCCGATCTGCAACGCCCAACAATGGTGTTGGCGCCGAACAAAACGCTGGCGGCGCAGCTGTATGGCGAAATGAAGGAGTTCTTCCCGGAAAACGCGGTGGAGTATTTCGTCTCCTACTATGACTACTACCAGCCGGAAGCCTATGTGCCCAGTTCGGACACCTTTATCGAAAAAGATGCCTCGGTGAACGAGCATATCGAGCAGATGCGTCTGTCAGCAACGAAGGCGCTGCTGGAACGCCGTGATGTGGTGGTCGTGGCGTCCGTTTCAGCCATCTATGGTCTGGGCGATCCGGATCTCTACCTGAAGATGATGCTCCATCTGACCAACGGCATGATTATCGACCAGCGTTCGATTCTGCGTCGGCTGGCAGAACTTCAGTACACCCGCAACGATCAGGCTTTCCAGCGCGGGACGTTTCGCGTGCGTGGGGAAGTGATTGATATCTTCCCGGCGGAATCGGATGACCTGGCGCTGCGCGTAGAGTTGTTCGACGAAGAAGTGGAGCGTTTGTCGCTGTTTGACCCGCTCACCGGGCATGTAGAATCGACCGTTCAGCGCTTCACCATCTACCCGAAAACGCACTACGTGACGCCGCGCGAGCGTATCGTGCAGGCGATGGAAGAGATCAAAGATGAGCTGGTGGAACGGCGCAAGACGCTGCTGGCGAACAATAAGCTGCTGGAAGAGCAGCGTCTCAGCCAGCGCACGCAGTTCGATCTGGAGATGATGAACGAGCTGGGCTACTGCTCCGGCATTGAAAACTACTCGCGCTATCTCTCCGGGCGCGGTCCTGGCGAGCCGCCGCCAACGCTGTTCGATTACCTGCCGTCCGACGGTTTGCTGGTGATCGACGAATCCCACGTCACCATCCCGCAAATCGGCGGCATGTTCCGTGGCGACCGGGCGCGTAAAGAGACGCTGGTGGAGTACGGTTTCCGTTTGCCGTCGGCGCTGGATAACCGTCCGCTGAAATTTGAAGAGTTTGAAGCGCTGGCACCGCAGTCTATCTATGTTTCGGCGACGCCGGGCAATTACGAGCTGGAGAAATCCGGCGATGAAGTGATTGACCAGGTGGTACGTCCGACAGGTTTGCTGGATCCCATCATCGAAGTGCGTCCGGTTGCTACGCAGGTTGACGATCTGCTGTCGGAAATCCGCATCCGCGCGGCCATTAACGAGCGCGTGCTGGTGACGACGTTGACCAAGCGTATGGCGGAAGATCTCACCGAATATCTTGAAGAGCACGGTGAGCGGGTGCGTTACCTGCACTCTGATATTGATACGGTTGAACGTATGGAAATTATCCGCGACCTGCGTCTCGGCGAGTTTGATGTGCTGGTGGGCATCAACCTGCTGCGCGAAGGGCTGGATATGCCGGAAGTGTCGCTGGTGGCGATTCTGGATGCGGACAAAGAGGGCTTCCTGCGTTCGGAGCGTTCACTGATTCAGACCATTGGCCGCGCGGCGCGTAACATCAACGGGAAAGCGATTCTGTACGGCGATAAGATCACGCCGTCAATGGCGAAAGCGATCGGTGAAACCGAACGCCGCCGCGAAAAACAGCATGCCTATAACGTCGAGCACGGCATAACGCCACAGGGCCTGAACAAGAAGGTGGTGGATATTCTGGCCATGGGCGAAGGGCTGGCGAAAACGCGTGCGAAAGGGCGTGGCAAAACCCGCACCCCGGCGCAGGTGGAAGCGGCAGAACTGGCGCTGACGCCGAAAGCGCTGCAACAGAAAATCCACGAGCTGGAAGGGCTGATGATGCAGCATGCGCAGAATCTGGAGTTCGAAGAGGCGGCGCAGGTGCGCGATCAACTGCACCAGCTACGTGAACTGTTTATTGTCGCATCTTAATGTTTGCTTAACCTACTCCTGACACACTGCCCCCACTATTCTGGAGGGCAGTGTCATGCAGCAGTTTAACGTTCGTGAATTTTTAGCCGTCGCCTTCGCACTGGCATTAGTGATCGGTTTCGCTCATCTGTGGGTGCTGAGCTACTGATGGCAAATGGCGGGCGGCCGGAAGAAATTTAATCCACGCCCGCACCCCGGATTGCGTCAGGCGGTTGTGCAAAAAGAACTGTGCGTCATGAAGCTGCGCGATGCGCGACACAATGCTTAATCCCAGCCCGGTTCCGCCGTAACGGCTGTCCATGCGGACAAACGCTTTGCTCAGTTCTCCGCTGCGGCTCTCATCAATGCCCGGACCTTCATCCTCCACGGCCAGCACTGGCGTAGCAGCCGGTTCGATGCGTATCGTAATGACCGAACCTTCCGGGCTGTAGCGGTACGCGTTCTCCACCAGATTTCTCACCAGCAGCCTTAACAGCGTGGCATCGCCGGAGACGGCAATATCGGCGTCAATTTCCGGCACCGCCAGCGTTTGCTTGCGCCCGGCGAGCATGGTTTCCAGCTCGCTGCGAATGGGCACCACCACGTCGGCCATCAGCCGTACCTGCTGGTAACTGCCAGCCGAAAAAGACTGCCCGACGCGGGCAAGCAGCAACAACTGCGCGATGTTTTCCGTCATCTGTTCGAGCCGCTGTACCAACGGCTCGACGTTGATGCCGTTGGTTTTTGCCATCAACTCCAGATGCAGCCGCAGCCCGGCCAGCGGCGTACGTAGCTCATGCGCCACATCTGCTGTAAATAATCGCTCGCGATCCAGCGTGAGCGTCAGCCGCGAGACGAGATCGTTAATTGATGTCGTAACAGCCTCCACTTCGCTGACGCTGTTATTTAACGTAATCGGTTGCAGGTTATTCGGCGTACGTTTGTTAAGCTCTTCCTGCAACGCCAGCAGCGGGCGAGTAATGGCTTTGACCGCCTGCATACAAAGCAGCAGCGCCAGACCGATAATCAGCAGGCTTGGCACCAGCAGGCTGGCGACCGCCTCGCGGACTTCATGTTCAACATGTTTACGGTTGTTATGGTTGTGGAGCGCCGCCTGCACCAGCAACTGGATCTGCTCTTCACTTTCATGCCACAGCCAGAACACACTGACCAACTGGCAAAACACCAGAATCCCGCCGATGGTCAGCAGCAGACGGCGGCGCATGCTCCAGTGGCTGAAATTGAAAAACGCCATTGATTACTCCCGGTGTTGCGGCTGAACCAGCATGTAGCCAAACCCGCGGACGGTACGGATGCGCGATTTGCCGATTTTGTCGCGCAGATTATGAATATGGACTTCCAGCGTATTGGTCGAGGGCTCGTTGTCCCAGTTGTAGATATCGTTATAGAGAATTTCCCGGTGCACCGGACTGTCGGCTTTCAGCATCAGGCGCGAAAGCAGGGCGTACTCTTTCGGCGTCAGATCCAGCAACTGGTTGTCCAGCCACGCCTGGCGGCGGGTGACATTCAGCGTCAGATTACCGTGGGTGATTTCGTTTTCACCCTGATTATGATGACGGCGCAGCAGCGCGCGGATACGGGCATTCAGTTCATCCAGCGCGAAGGGTTTGACCAGATAGTCGTCCGCGCCGGTATCCAGCCCGGCGACGCGATCTTCCAGCGTATCGCGGGCGGTGAGAATCAGCACCGGTTGGGTATATTTTTCTCGCCGCAAACGGGCGAGCAGATGTAATCCGTCTTCATCGGGCAGACCAAGATCGAGCACGATCAGGCTGTAGTGGCCGTTCGCCAGACACAGCACCGCTTCGTGCGCGGTGGATACGCCATCGCAGGCATATCCTTCGCTTTGCATCGCCAGAATCAACCCCTGCAACAGCAGAGCATCGTCTTCAACCACCAGAATTTTCATTTCGCCTGCTCCCGGCAAGACGTTAAAATATCGTCTTCAGCACGGTACTCTTTCGTGCTGACCCCCAGTATACCCAACATTGTCGGGAAGAGGTTGTCCTGCGAAACCGCCTTCTCCCGCGCATTTTTTTGCAGACACTGGTTATTCACGCCGTAGCGTTTCTGGTAGTCATCGGACAACCAGATCAGCATCGGAATATGTTTTTGCGTTTCCGGTGCGATGGAATAAGGCAGACCGTGCAAATAAACGCCATTTTCACCCAGCGATTCACCATGGTCGGAGAGATACACCAGGCTGGTGGTAAATCTGTCCTGTTTGGATTGCAATAATTTAATCGCTTTATCAACAATATAGTCGATATACAAAATGGTATTGTCGTAGGTATTTACCAGTTGCTGCTGTGAGCAGCCCTGAATTTCGTTGGTATCACAGGTCGGCGTAAATTTGCGGAACTGCGCCGGATAACGGTTGTAATAAGTCGGCCCGTGGCTACCAATGGTATGTAAAACGATAATGCCGTCGCCCTGTAATTTGTCGATATAGCTGGCGAGATCGTGGAATAAGATCTCATCCTGGCATTCACCCTTAATGCAATATTCCGGCAGGTTTAGCTGCGTCACATCCTGGTGCGGCACGCGATCGCAAGCGCCTTTACAACCGCCGTCATTTTCATTCCATAAAACCTGAATGCCGGCGCGTTGGATAATATCCAGCAACCCTTCCTGATGATGGGCAAGCTGATCGTCGTAATGTTCCCGCGGCATCCCCGAAAACATGCACGGAACCGAGACAGCGGTGGCTGTGCCGCAGGATGTCGCGTTCGGAAAGTAAATAACATTATCCTGTTTTAACAGCGGGTTAGTTTCACGCTCATAACCGCCAAGCGAGAAATTCGCCGCGCGGGACGTTTCACCCACGACCAGTATGGTCAGGTTCTTACGCGGACCATTTTTCATTTCCGGGCGTTGCTGAGCATCTTCGCCAATACGTACCAGCGGCAAATTATCCATGCGATTATGGGAATACCAGGACAGAGACGCCACAATGGAGTTGGACGGGCTGAGAGATTTCACCAGCTCTTTATTATTGCGAAACAGCGAGGCGTAATCTTTATAAAACAGCAGCGCCACCAGCACGATAAGCAGCGCAGAAATAACGATACTGACCGCGCGATACGCGATGCTGCGCAGCGCTGATTGCGCCGGTTTAATTTTAATAAACCAGGCAATGAGTACCGGCACAATGGCCGTCAGTAAAATCGTCAGCACCATTTTTGTCGACATCAGGGCGAAACTTTCCGCCGGCGTGGTGTCGAGAATATTGGTGATCATCGAGCGGTCAATGACGATGCCAAAGGTCGAAATAAAATATTGCGCTGCCGCGCTGACCAGCACAAACACCGTGATAAGCGGGCGTTCAAGAAAGAAGAATGACGCCAGCGACAGCAGGATATTGATCACGCTGAACGCCACCACCGGCATTGACAGAAATACCAGCCAGTTACGCAGCGAGTTTACCGGTAATAGCGTAAAAGCCTGATGGTAGAAAACGATATTCAGCGCCAGCGCAATATAGAGCGCAAACAGAATAATAAACTGAAGACGGCTTAACGCCGGTCGACGAAGGTGAAGCATAGGTATTCTCTGGTCCAGTAAAGGAAAGTAGCGCTATGCTGACAGGCGTTTTTTAAGACAACCTTAAGAAATTAAGCAATCCAGCGGCGAGTAAAAATGGCCGCTGAAAAGTTAACCCAGTTGCTGTACTGCCTTTTCCAGCGCGGCGCGCAGCAGATGACGATCGTGGCGATAGGGGATATCGCCTGCTTCCAGCACTTCCTGAATAATTAATCTTTCAGTGACGGCGCTGACATTCACTTTCGGCCCGACGACCACGGCATCGATAATCTTTCGGCCGACATATTGTTCCATAATGGCCAGTTTATCGGCGAGCGACAGGCTGGCGGCGGCGGGGCTGAGCTCTTTCCCCAGATTGCTGATAAACACAACGGGCGCGGGCGTGCGGCGCAGCGCCTGCGCTAACTCTTCCAGCAGCAACAGCGGCAGCAGACTGGTGTAAAAGCTGCCGGGACCGATGAGAATCAAATCCGCTTCGGCAATCGCCTGTATTGCTTCCCGGGTGGCGGATACCCTGGGAAACAGCATTAATTCCTGAATCGGCGCATGAAGCTGGTCGATATTCACTTCGCCATATACCTGATGTCCTTCACTGTCGGTGGCCATTAAATCGACAGGTTGTTCCGACATAGGAATTAAAAAGGCATCCACTTTTAATAAATTACGAATTAAATTGATAGCCTCTAAAGGCCGCACGCTCAGGTGATCCAGCGCTTTTAACATCAGATTTCCGAGGTTATGCCCGGAAAGTTCACCATTGCCGCTAAAACGGTATTCAAACATCGCCGAGGCGACGCTCGGCTCGGTGATTAATTGGTTCAAACAGTTGCGCATATCGCCCCAGGCAATGCCGCCTTCTGAGCGGCGAATTCGCCCGGTAGAACCACCATTATCTGTAGTGGTTACAATGCCGGTGAGACGCGATCCCAGCGACGCAAGCGAAGACATCACACGCCCCAGACCATGCCCGCCGCCGAGTGCGACAACACGATCCAGATCTGCCAGTGTGCGATTACGCATAATGATTCCTTAGTAAGATTTACCGCGCTACGTTAGCCTAAATACCACCAAAAGACGATGCCTCGCTGGGTGGAAAATGACACATATCAATGCAAAAACGCGATTTTCTCGTACTCTGTAGCGAAAGTGCGCGATCATGGCGCTATATATAAAAATATATAGCGATATTCATGATGGCGAAAAGAATTTTCCCGCGCTACTATCGCCATAAGCAATTTTAGCGTTACTGACAAAACATACACTCTAGCCTCTTCGTCTACGTTTCCGGTTAATCGTGAAATATGACGATTTGGCCGTAGCAAAACCGGCAACGGTTTTCGCTGCCAGGGTGCAGGAAGAAATGACTGCATCTCCCGTATTTGGAAAGGTGTACATGCCCTCACAACTTACTGATGCGTTCGCGCGTAAGTTTTATTACTTGCGTTTGTCGATCACGGATGTGTGCAATTTTCGTTGCACCTACTGCCTGCCGGACGGTTACAAGCCGGGCGGCGTCAACAACAATGGCTTTCTCAGCGTCGATGAAATTCGCCGTGTCACGCGCGCCTTCAGCGCCATGGGCACCGAAAAAGTGCGTCTGACGGGCGGAGAACCGTCACTGCGCCGGGATTTCCCCGACATCATCGCCGCCGTACATGAAAACGCCGCCATTCGCCAGATCGCGGTGACCACCAACGGTTATCGGCTGGCCCGCGACGTTGCGCTGTGGCGCGATGCCGGGCTTACCGCCATCAATGTCAGCGTCGACAGCCTCGATGCCCGCCAGTTTCATGCGATTACCGGGCAGGATAAATTCCGCCAGGTGATGGACGGCATCGACGCTGCATTTGCCGCCGGTTTCGCCAAAGTCAAAGTGAACACCGTGCTGATGCGCGATGTAAATCATCACCAGCTCGACACCTTTCTGGCGTGGATCAAATCGCGTCCCATCCAGCTGCGCTTTATCGAATTGATGGAGACCGGCGAGGGCAGCGAGCTGTTCCGCAATCATCACATCTCCGGCATGGTGCTGCGCGATGCGCTGCTCAAACGCGGCTGGATCCACCAGTTGCGCCAGCGCAGCGACGGCCCGGCGCAGGTGTTCTGCCACCCGGATTACGTCGGTGAAATCGGTCTTATCATGCCGTATGAAAAAGATTTCTGCGCCAGTTGCAACCGTCTGCGCGTCTCTTCCACGGGCAAACTGCATTTGTGCCTGTTCGGCGATGGCGGTGTGAATCTGCGCGACCTGATGCAGGCCGATACGCAGCAAACGATGCTGGAGCAACGCATTGCAGTCGCGCTGACGCATAAAAAGCAGACGCACTTCCTGCATGATGGCAACACGGGCATTACGCAAAACCTTTCATACATTGGCGGCTAAGCCGCAAGGAGAATGAGATGAGCCAGGTCAGCGCTGAATTTATTCCGCTCAGGCTTGCTATTTTGACGGTCTCTAACCGTCGTGGCGAAGAGGATGATACTTCCGGTCACTGGCTGCGCGACGCCGCGCACGATGCCGGTCATCAGCTGGTGGCGAAAGCGATTGTCAAAGAGAACCGCTACGCGATCCGTGCGCAGGTCTCCGCGTGGATCGCCAGCGACGACGTACAAGTGGTGCTGATCACCGGCGGCACGGGGCTGACCGACGGCGATCAGGCGCCGGAAGCGCTGCTGCCGCTGTTCGATCGCGAAGTTGAAGGGTTTGGCGAAGTGTTCCGCATGCTCTCTTTCGAAGAGATCGGCACTGCGACATTGCAGTCCCGCGCGGTGGCTGGTATCGCCAACAGGACGCTGATTTTCGCCATGCCCGGTTCGACAAAAGCCTGTCGCACCGCCTGGGAAAATATCATTGCGCCGCAGCTTGATGCGCGCACGCGTCCGTGTAATTTCCATCCCCATCTTAAGAAGTAAGTTATGTCACAACTGACCCATATTAATGCCGAGGGTGAAGCGCATATGGTGGATGTTTCCGCCAAGGCCGAAACCGTTCGTGAAGCGCGCGCGGAAGCGTTTGTCACTATGCAGGCCCGCACGCTGGCGATGATTGTCGAAGGCAGCCACCACAAAGGCGACGTATTTGCCACGGCGCGTATTGCGGGCATTCAGGCGGCGAAACGCACCTGGGAGCTGATCCCGCTGTGCCACCCGTTACTGCTGAGCAAAGTGGAAGTCCAGTTGCAGGCGCAGCCAGAGCACAACCGTGTGCGCATCGAAGCGGTCTGCCGTCTGAGCGGTAAAACCGGCGTCGAAATGGAAGCGCTGACGGCGGCTTCGGTTGCCGCGTTGACTATCTACGATATGTGTAAAGCCGTGCAGAAAGATATGGTGATTGGCCCGGTGCGCCTGCTGGAAAAAAGCGGCGGCAAGTCGGGGGATTTCAAGGTGCAACACGATGATTAATGTTCTTTTCTTTGCGCAGGTGCGCGAACTGGTCGGCTGCGACAGTCTGGTCTCTGAGACGGTTTTCCCGTCCGTTGAAGCGCTGCGCCAGCATCTGGCGGCAAAGAGCGATCGCTGGTCGTTGGCGCTGGAAGAGGGCAAGCTGCTGGCGGCGGTGAACCAGACGCTGGTCAGCTTCGATCACCCGTTAAGCAGCGGTGATGAAGTGGCGTTTTTCCCGCCGGTCACCGGAGGCTGAAATGAGCGATACGCGAATTTGTGTCGAGCGCGCGGCATTTAACGTCGGCGAAGAGTACAGCTGGCTGGCGGCGAATGATGAAGATGGTGCCGTGGTGACCTTTACCGGCAAAGTGCGCAACCACAATCTTGGCGACAGCGTCAGCGCATTAACGCTGGAGCACTATCCGGGCATGACTGAAAAATCGCTGGCTTCAATCGTTGAAGAAGCGCGCAGCCGCTGGCCGCTTGGCCGCGTAACGGTTTATCACCGCGTCGGAGAACTCTGGCCGGGTGATGAAATCGTGTTTGTCGGTGTCGCCAGCGCCCATCGCAGCAGCGCCTTTGATGCCGGGCAATTTATTATGGATTACCTGAAAACCCGCGCGCCGTTCTGGAAGCGTGAAGCCACCGCAGAAGGCGATCGCTGGGTTGAAGCCCGCGACAGCGATAAACAGGCTGCACAGCGTTGGTAATTCATTGAACCAGGATGTGTTAACCTTAGTGATGTAACCCCATCTATCAGGAGTGACTATGGACCGTTATCCTCGTTCTGATTCTATCGTCCAGCAGAGCCGCACCGGGCTTCAGACCTATATGGCGCAGGTCTATGGCTGGATGACCTGCGGCCTGCTGCTCACCGCTTTTGTCGCCTGGTATGCGGCCAACAGTGAAGCAGTAATGTCGTTTGTCTTCTCCAGCCGGATAACCTTTTTTGGGCTGATTATCGCGCAGCTGGCGCTGGTGTTTGTACTTTCCGGTTTGATTCAGCGTTTGAGTGCGGGCATGGCGACCACGCTGTTTATGCTCTATTCCGCGCTGACCGGGCTGACGCTCTCCAGTATTTTGCTGGTTTACACCGCGCAATCTATTGCCGCAACCTTTGTGGTCACCGCCGGCATGTTCGGTGCGATGAGCCTGTACGGTTACACCACCAAACGGGATCTCAGCGGCTTCGGCAACATGCTGTTTATGGGGCTGATCGGCATCGTGCTTGCTTCGCTGGTGAATTTCTGGCTGAAAAGCGAAGCGCTGATGTGGGCGGTGACCTATATCGGCGTGGTGATTTTTGTTGGCCTGACGGCGTACGACACGCAGAAGCTGAAAAACATTGGCGAGCAGATCGATACCCGCGATGCTTCGCTGTTACGTAAGTATTCCATTCTCGGCGCGCTGACGCTGTATCTCGACTTTATCAACCTGTTCCTGATGCTGTTGCGCATTTTCGGCAACCGCCGTTAATTTGTCAGTCGCCATCAGGCAAATCGCCTGATGGCGCTTCGCTTATCAGGCCTACAGATCCCGCATTGTCCATGCCCGGCCCGTAAGCCGGATAAGGCACAAATCGCCTGATGGCGCTACGCTTATCAGGCCTACAGATCCCGCATTGCCCCTGCCTGGCCCGTAAGCCGGATAAGGCACAAGCCGCCATCAGGCAAATCGCCTGATGGCGCTACGCTTATCAGGCCTACAGATCCCGCATTGCCCCTGCCTGGCCCGTAGGCCGGATAAGGCGTAAGCCGCCATCCGGCAATCAGCCACCATCGAATCAATCAGCCCACTTTCTCCATCGCGCGTTCATTTTTCTCCCGCAGTTTCTTCGCCCGGCTCTCCAGCGCCAGATAACCGATCAGCGCCAGCAGCAGCGGCAGAAAATAGTAGAGCACGCGATAAGCGAGCAGGGCCGCGATAATGGTTCCCTGCGCCACATGTTCACCCGCCAGCAGGGCGATAAATACCGCTTCCAGCACGCCGATACCCGCCGGAATATGCACAATCACCCCGGCAATACTGCTTACCAGCAGCACACCGAGCACAAAAAAGAAATCCGCTTTCATGCCCAGCAGCAGCCAGATAATTGCGCCCATTGCTATCCAGTTGGCGCTGGAGATCACTAACTGGGCGATGGCGAATTTCCATGAAGGCAACACCAGCTTGTGGCCTTTCACCGTCAGATGACGGCGCTTTGCGAAAGCGCAGCACCACAAATAGCCGATAATCACCAGCAGCAGTACCACACCAACAATGCGCAGCGTGCGTTCATCGATATACCAGTGCGCCGGGATCTGCACCACGCCAAAGGTAAAGATCACACCGCCCAGCAAGATGTAGCCCAGCCAGTTGGTGGTAATACTGAGTGAGAAAATCCGCGTGATCGTGCTGCCGGGCAGCCCAAGGCGTGAATAGAGCCGGTAGCGCATGCCGATGCCGCCAACCCAGGTACTGAGCGTCAGGTTAAAGGCATAACAGATAAACGACACCAGCATCACCTGACGTTTCGCCAGTTTATGCCCGCAGTAAGCGCGGCCGAGAAGATCATAAAACCCGTACAGCACATAGCTGACAATCACCAGCGCGACGGCGCTAAGCAACGCGGTGCGGTTGTAGTCGCCAATCACTAGCCAGACATCGTCCCAGTTGACCTTCTGCGCATAGAGCACCAGCAGTACCGCCACGGCGATAAAAAATAGCACCGTCAGGATTTTTTTCGCCAGCCGCCAGCGAGGATGTGATTTTTTCATCAGGGTTTCACCCCCGGATGTTCTGTTTCCGCACGATCCTGGGTTTCGATTTCCGGCTGGATGGGCGGTTTCACCTGCGCCAACTGCGGCGTATGTGCAGGAAGCCAGCCGGCCATGGCCGGAAAATGGCGTAAGAAGTGGAACACGACAATGCTCTTGCCGAGGTTCCACCAGGTGCGCTTCGGCGCCATCGATTCGTCCACCCGCACGCAGTCCTCGCGAATAATGGCCTGCAAATTGTCGCGCAGCGTCTGGTTAAATTCACGGTCATGGATAATCAGGTTAGCCTCCAGATTCAGCGACAGACTGAGCGGATCGAGGTTGCTGGAACCCACCGTCGCCCAGTGATCGTCCATCAGCGCTACTTTGCCGTGCAGCGGGCGGCGGCGATATTCATACACCTGAACGCCGCCTTTCAGCAGATAGTTGTACAGCAGCTCCGCGCCGACTTTGACAATCGGCATATCCGGCTCGCCCTGCACAATCAGTTTCACCGACACACCGCGCCGGGCAGCGTTGCGCATGGCGTGCAGCAGGCGATAACCGGGGAAGAAGTAGGCGTTGGCAATAATCACTTCACGGCGGGCTTTGGCCAGCATCTTCAAATAATGGCGTTCAATATCGTCGCGATGATCGTTATTATCGCGCCAGATAAACAGCGCCTGCGCTTCGCCGGGCGTGCGGTTCTCTTCCGGGCGATGGCGTCGGCGCTGCCACCAACGTTTTGCCGGGGCGTTATCCGGCAGATTCTCCAGCTCAAATTGCAGAATATCTTCCACAATCGGCCCTTCAACGCGCACGGCGTAATCCTGCTTGGCTTCCGGGCCATAGCTGGTGAGATGTTCCGCTGAATAGTTAATGCCGCCAACAAACGCCACGGTGTTATCGATCACCACAATTTTACGGTGCATGCGGCGAAAGAGATTGGTGCGCATACCGAGCAGGCGCGGGCGCGGATCGTAATAGCGGAATACCACGCCCGCGGTGGTCAACTCGTTGACAAACGGTTCGCTTAAATCCGGCGAGCCGTAACCATCCAGCAGCACTTCGATGTTGATCCCGCGCCGGGCGGCCCGCAGCAGCACCTGCTGCAACTGGCGGCCAACGTCATCCTCAAACCAGATAAAGGTTTCCAGGATGACGCGTTGCTGCGCATGGTCGATGGCGTCATACAGCGCCGGATAGTAGTTGTCGCCGTTTTCCAGCAACTGAATACGGTTACCTTCCCGCCAGGTGCATTTCATAGGTGGATCTCTGCGCTCAGAGGGGCGTGATCGGAAAGGTGTCGCCAGTTACGCAGCGGCAGCGCGGTCGGCGCGCTGGCATTAGCGTTTTTCACATAGATGCGATCGAGCCTCAACAATGGCAGCGCGACCGGGAAAGTGCGGGCAGGGCGGCCGTGAGCGCGGGTGAAAATCTCCTCCAGCCCGGCCTGCGTTTTGAGCGGATGGTTGGCTTTTTGCCGCCAGTCATTAAAGTCGCCCGCCACCACGACCGGTTCGCCTTCGGGCAGCGCATTCACCCACTCTGCCAGCATGGTGAGCTGCGCCTGGCGATGAGCTTCCCGCAGGCCAAGATGAACGCAAATGACATGTACGGAATAGCCGAGATCCGGTGGCGTAATGCGGCAGTAGAGCAGGCCGCGTTTTTCGCTGCCATCGACAGAAACATCACGATTTTCAAAGTGTTCAATCGGATAGCGGGAAAGCACCGCATTTCCGTGATGTCCTTCGGGATAAACCGCGTTGCGTCCGTAGGCGTAATCGCTCCACATGGTATCGGCAAGAAATTCATAGTGGGTGGTGTCCGGCCAGTTCTCCACATGCAGTGGATGCACTTCGTGGGCGCCCATCACTTCCTGCAGGCAGACAATATCCGCGCTGACGGTCCGTACCGCGTCGCGCAGCTCAGGCAAAATAAAGCGCCGGTTAAACGCGGTAAAGCCTTTGTGGGTATTGATGGTGAGCACTTTCAATGAAAAATGTCGCGCGTGTTGGGTCATAATTCTCCTGCCAGCGTCACTCTCCTCGTGAAAATAAATTGTAGTCCCTGTCACAAATTGTGGCGGGGTTACGGAATTTTCCGTAAATCCGCGTACTCTTCAAAAAGACAAAAATTCTTCAGGAGAGAGGCCATGAAGTGGCAACAACACATTCGTGATGTAACTGGCCTGAGTTGCTGGCAGATTATGTTGCATATGCTGATTGTAGCGCTGCTGGTGATGGGCTGGATGAGCGGTTCTCTGGTACGCGTCGGTCTGGGCCTGTGCGTACTTTACGGCGTGTCCGTACTGCTGATGCTGTTTCTTCAGCGCCACCACGATGCACGCTGGCGCGGCATCGGCGATGTGCTGGAAGAGCTGACCACCACCTGGTATTTCGGCGCGTCGCTGATCGTTATCTGGCTGCTTTACCGCGTGCTGCCTAACCACTTTATTCTGGCCGCCGTCGGGCTGGTTATTCTTGCGGGTCCGGCGGTGGTTTCGCTGCTGACCAAAGAGCGCAAGTTAGGCAATATTTCTGCGAAACAGCGCATACGCCGCTGATCCGGTGACGGCCGCAATCACCACCAGCGGCCATAGACTCTGCCAGACAATCGTTAAGCTGGCATCCTTCAAATAAATTTCCTTGGTGATATCGGTAAAGTGCCGGATAGGGTTAGCCCAGGTTAAATCCTGCAACCAGACCGGCATGTTCTCCACCGGCGACACATAGCCCGACAGCAGGATCGCGGGCATCATAAAGACAAACACGCCAATAAATGCCTGCTGCTGCGTCGCGCAAAGCGACGAAATCAGCAGGCCGAAACCCACCAGCGACAAGCCATAAATCAGCATTGAGAAATAGAACAGCAGCAGCGATCCGGCAAAGGGAATTTTATAGGCCAGAATGCCGACGGAGAGCACAATCGTCGCCTGAAATGTTGCGACAATCAGCGCCGGCACGGCTTTGCCGACAAAGATTTGCCACGTGGACAGCGGCGAAACCAGTAGCTGATCCAGCGTGCCCTGTTCGCGTTCGCGCGCCACCGACAGCGAGGTCACAATCATCACGCCGATGGTGGTGATCATGGCGATCAGCGACGGCACCACAAACCATTTGTAATCAAGATTCGGGTTGTACCAGTTGCGAATCACCAGCTCGCTGTTATTCGGTTTCTGCTGGCCGCTCAGCAGTTCCTGCTGATAATCCTGCACGATTTGTTGCAGATAATTGGCGGCGATTTGCGCACTGTTGGAGTTGCGCCCGTCGAGGATCAACTGCATTGGCGCGGTGATGCCGCTATCAAGATTGCGCGAAAAATCGGCCGGAAAACGCACCAGCAATAACGCTTTCTGCGTATCGATGGTCGGGCGTATCTCCTGCGGGCTTTTCAGCAGCAGAATATGGGTAAAGGCTTTGGCGCGGGCAAAACGCTGCGTCAGCTCAACCGCGTGCTTACCGTTATCTTCGTTATAGATGGCGATAGTGGCGTTGGTCACTTCCAGCGTGGCGGCAAAGGGGAACAGCAGCACCTGCAACAGCACCGGCAGGATCAGAATGGCGCGGGTTTGCGGTTCGCGCAGTAGCGACTGTAACTCTTTGCGGATAAGCGTCAGTAAACGGTGAAACATGGGTTTTCCTTAATCCAGTCTGCGTTTGGTTTTCAGCCACGTCAGGCCAATAAACATCAGCGCCGAGGCAATCAAAAACAGGACGTTAACCATCAACACCACCGGGATATTGCCCGCCAGAAACAGGCTTTGCAGGGTGCTGACGAAATAACGCGCCGGAATGATATAGGTCACCACGCGGATAACGGCGGGCATACTGTCAATCTGGAAGATAAAACCGGATAGCATAATCGACGGCAAAAAGGCGGCATTCAGCGCGACCTGCGCGGCATTAAACTGGTTACGTGTGATAGTGGAAATCAGCAGCCCCATTCCCAACGTGCTGAGCAAAAACAGGCTGGTGATGAGAAATAAAATCAGCAGCGAGCCGCGATAAGGCACACCGAGAATAAACACCGACACCAGCATGCACAGCAGCATTGCCAGCATGCCGAGAAAATAGTAGGGAATCAGCTTGCACAGCAGCAATTCCGCGCGCGTCACTTCGGTTGAAAGCAGGGCCTCCATCGTGCCGCGCTCCCATTCGCGCGCCACCACCAGCGAGGTGAGGATGGCGCCAATCACCGTCATGATGATGGTCACCGCGCCTGGAATAATAAAATGCTGGCTGATGGCAGCCGGGTTAAACCAGTAGCGGGTCTGCACATCGATCAACGGCTCAAAGGTCTGTCCCCGATCTTCTGCCCGCTGCTGCTGCCAGAGTTGCCAGATCCCCTGTACGTAGCCCTGCACAAAGTTGGCGGTATTCGGTTCGCTGCCATCGGTGATCACCTGAATCGGCGCAACTTCATTTGCACGCGCCATCTGCGCGGCGAAATTCGTCGGCACCACCACCAGCCCGCGAATACGCCCGGCCTGCATCATCTGGATGAGCTGCGGGCGGTTATCGCTGATCGTGGCATCAATATAGGGCGAGCCGGTCAGCGTATGGGTGAAATCCATCGCCTCTTTGCTCTGCTGCTCCAGCAGCACGCCAATCCGTAGCTTGCTGGAATCAAGGTTGATGCCGTAGCCGAAGATAAACAGCAGCAACAGCGGGATGACGACGGCAATCAGCCAGCTACTGGGGTCGCGGACAATCTGCCGCGTCTCTTTGACGCACAGCGCCCGCACGCGCCGCCAACTGAGAGTGTTAAGATGCATGGCCGTGCTCCTTATCCCAGTTATGGATAAGCGTAATAAAAGCCTGCTCCATTGTTGGATCCGGGTTATCCGCATCGGCGCTTTGCGCCTTTAAATCATCCGGCGTGCCGCTGGCGATAAGCTTTCCGCGGTACACCAGCCCGATACGATCGCAATACTCGGCTTCGTCCATAAAGTGCGTGGTGACCATCACGGTCACGCCTTTCTCCACCATGCTGTTGATGTGCAGCCAGAACTCCCGTCGCGTCAGTGGATCGACGCCGGAAGTGGGTTCATCAAGAAAGAGAATATCCGGTTCATGCATCAGCGAGCAGGCCAGCGCCAGGCGCTGCTTAAAACCCAGCGGCAATTCATCGGTCGCATGATGAGCAATGGCTTTCAGCCCGAACGCCTCGCTCATGCGGGTTATCTTTTCGTTTTGCGCCCGTCCGCGCAGGCCATAGACGCCGGAGAAAAAGCGCAGGTTCTGCTCCACCGTCAGGTTGCCGTACAGCGAGAATTTTTGCGCCATATAACCCAGATGCTGACGCGCTTTGCCGGAACTGACTTTGAGATCGAGATTCAGCACCAGCGCCTGGCCGTCGGTGGGCACTAACAAACCGCACATCATCTTGAAGGTGGTCGATTTACCCGCGCCGTTCGGCCCCAGCAGGCCGAAGATTTCACCGCGCTTGACGGCAAAATCGACATGATCGGTAGCGGCGAAATCACCAAATTTTTTGGTCAGCGAGCGGGCTTCAATCACCGTTTCGTCCGTGCTGCCTTCCACCGTATGCAGAATCGCCCCCAGCGGGGATTCGGATGCGCCCGCGCCGCCGAGCAGATCGATAAACGCATCTTCAAAGCGCGGTGCGGTTTCCGTTATCTCTAATACCGGCATGTTGTCGGCGTGGCGAATTTCGTCGGCGTGCGCCTCTTTTTTCAGGATCATGCGCACCGAGCGCCCCTGGATCATGCCATCGCTGACCTGCGGCTGACGCAGGATAAGACGCAGCAAGCGGCGGTTGTTCTCCTGCGCGCTGGTGACCAGAAAACTGCGCCCGGCCATGCGTTGCGTCAGCGCAGTCGGCTCGCCCTGATACAGCAATTCGCCTTCGTTCATCAGCAGCACATCGCGGCACTGCTCCGCTTCATCAAGATACGACGTGCTCCAGAGGATCAGCATCCCTTCGCCCGCCAGTTCATGCACCATCTGCCACAGCTCGCGGCGGGAAATCGGGTCAACGCCGACGCCCGGCTCATCCAGCAACAGCACTTTCGGTTCGCCGACCAGCGTGCAGGCCAGCCCCAGTTTCTGCTTCATCCCGCCGGAGAGCTTTCCGGCCAGCCGTCCGGTAAACGGGGCGAGAGCGGTAAACTCCAGCAGGCGTTCGAAGGTCTGACGGCGCTGCTCGCCGGTGACGCTGCGCAGATCGGCGTACAGATTGAGGTTTTCCATCACCGTTAAATCTTCATACAGCCCGAATTTTTGCGGCATATAACCGAGCATGGCGTGCAGTTCGCTATCCTGACGTAGCGGGTCCAGCCCCATCACCTGCACGCTGCCTTCATCCTGTTTCATCAGCCCGGCAAGAATCCGCATCAGCGTGGTTTTCCCTGCGCCGTCCGGGCCGACCAGCCCGGTGACATACCCGGCGCGAATCTCGCAATCGAGCTTTGCGACGGCGGGTTTTTCCATGCCTGGAAAGCGTTTTACCAGCCCGCGTAAATGGATGGATGCCTCATTCATGACGCGCCTCGCCCGCAAAACGCACGGTTACTGGCATCCCCTGGCGCAGCGAGTTGTCGGCATCGGTAACGATAATGCGCAGGCGATACACCAGATCGGTTCGCAGATCCGGGGTTTGTACGGTTTTGGGCGTAAATTCGGCGGTGGGCGAGACAAAGCCGATTTTGCCGTGATACGGCTTATTCGGTCGCCCGTCGGTGTAAAGCAACACGTCCTGCCCTGGCTGCGCCTGCTGCAAGTTGATCTCATCAACATACGCGCGCACCCATACCGGACGAGTTAATGACAAGGTGAATACGGTGCTGCCCGCGCTGAGCATGCTGCCTGGCTCAACGGCGCGGGTCAGGATTGTCCCGGCGGAAGGGGCGACCAACGTGGTGTCATGCAGATCCAGTTGCGCCTGCGCCAGTGCGGCCTGCGCCTGTTCAAGGCCCGCTTTCGCCTGTTCAATCTCCTGCGGGCGGTTACCGGTGCGGTACTGGCTTAACTTGTCCTGCGCGGATTTCAGCGTTGCCTGCGCCTGATCCCGTGTGGAACGGGCATTTTCCAGATCGTTGGCGGAGATCACCCGGCTTTTCCATAACCCCTGCTGACGCTGATAGTAGTTTTGCGCGTAGTCATAGGCGGCCTGCGCCTGATTCACCGCCGCGACAGCCTGGGCAATCTCTTCATCACGGTAACCCGCGGTAGCCAGATCGTATTTCGCTTGCGCAGTGGTGACATTGGCCTGCGCCTGCAATAAGGCATTCTGGTAGGGTGCTTTATCGATCTCACCGAGTGTCTGTCCGGCCTGAATCGCATCGCCCTCATCAACGTTTAGCGAAGCGAGCCGTCCGCCGACGCGGAAACTCAAATTCACCGTGCGAATATCAACGTTACCGTACAGGGTGAGCGCGCGCTCCTGTCTGCTCTGATACCACATCCAGCCGCCAGCCAGCGCGGCGATAACGACCACCACAATTAACACCGTAACGAGAGGTTTTTTCATCACTCCGGACTCCTGTGCGTTAATCCTTGCAAAATGAGATCGATATGGCAGGTGATAACCTGATAAATCTGCGCGGTTTTCTCTTCATCAAACTGCGACCAGCCCGCACGCAACAAGAAGGTTTCCCGCCCGAGACGAAACGCGAGAATTTCACCGAGCAGCGCGTGGGTATGAATAATGGTTTCGGTATCCGTTGCCTCTCGCCCGGTATAGGCCGCCAGCAGGGCGGTAAGATGGCTGTGCATCGGCGCAATAACCTGATCGTGTACCCGCTGATACGCCCGCGTTGGCGAGAGCTGCTCGCGGGAGATAAATTTGCTCAGGTTCAGCGTCTCATCATGGGTGAGCAGCGTGATCATGCTGCGGCAGGCGCTATGGATCAGGGTGCGTATTTCCGCCTTATCCGGCTCCGGCTGCGCGAACAACGCTTCGGCGGCCTGGACATGCGGGTGGAAATTCTTATTGATAAAGTCGGCGATCCACTGGGCGCAGGCGAGGTATAAATCCTCCTTCGAACCAAAATAGTAGGTGATCGCCGCAATATTTTGCCCGGCCTGCGCGGCGATATCGCGGGTGGTAGCGTGCAGCCCGTATTCACCGAATTGCGCCAGCGCAGCGGCAATCAACTGTTGTTTGGCCTGTTCGCCTTTACTGGTCGTTGGGGTCGTATTCATGGCGGCAAAATAATTAATCAATCGATTGATTAAATTTATGCTTCAGAACGAAACTTGTCCAGAGCCATG
>Ga0209461_10000207_pt1 | contig 27162 bp, 24 predicted proteins | sample AgamicAsMarz_FD_187162 | JGI IMG/M metagenome (GOLD analysis project Ga0209461, IMG submission 187162) | Agave microbial communities from Guanajuato, Mexico - As.Ma.rz (SPAdes) (version 2) | ecosystem: Host-associated > Plants > Phyllosphere > Phylloplane/Leaf | place: Guanajuato, Mexico... | reverse complement strand
TCGATCTGCTGCAGGTTGAGAAGCGCATTCGCAACCGTGTTAAGAAGCAGATGGAGAAGAGCCAGCGCGAGTACTATCTGAATGAGCAGATGAAGGCGATTCAGAAAGAGCTGGGCGAGATGGACGATGCGCCTGACGAGTACGAAGCGTTAAAACGCAAAATCGACGCGGCCAAAATGCCGGAAGAAGCGCGTGAAAAAGCAGAAGCTGAGCTGCAGAAGCTGAAAATGATGTCCCCGATGTCCGCAGAAGCGACCGTGGTTCGCGGCTATATCGACTGGATGGTGCAGGTTCCGTGGAACGCGCGCAGCAAAGTGAAGAAAGATCTGCGTAAAGCGCAGGAGACGCTGGATACCGACCATTACGGCCTGGAGCGCGTGAAGGATCGTATTCTTGAGTATCTTGCGGTTCAGAGTCGCGTCAGCAAAATCAAAGGGCCGATTCTGTGCCTGGTCGGACCGCCAGGGGTAGGTAAAACCTCTCTTGGACAGTCGATCGCCAAAGCGACCGGTCGTAAATATGTCCGTATGGCGCTGGGTGGCGTGCGTGATGAAGCGGAAATCCGTGGTCACCGTCGTACCTACATCGGCTCCATGCCGGGTAAACTCATCCAGAAAATGGCGAAAGTCGGGGTTAAAAACCCGCTGTTCCTGCTGGATGAGATCGACAAAATGTCTTCGGACATGCGCGGCGACCCCGCTTCAGCGCTGCTGGAAGTGCTGGATCCAGAGCAGAACATTGCGTTCAACGATCACTATCTGGAAGTCGACTACGACCTCTCTGATGTGATGTTCGTGGCCACATCGAACTCAATGAATATCCCGGCACCGCTGCTGGACCGTATGGAAGTGATTCGTCTGTCGGGTTACACCGAAGATGAGAAACTGAATATCGCTAAGCAGCATCTGCTGACCAAACAGATTGAACGCAACGCCCTGAAAGCCAGTGAAATTACGGTTGAAGATAGCGCGATTGTCGGCATTATCCGTTACTACACCCGTGAAGCTGGCGTACGTAGCCTTGAGCGTGAGCTGTCGAAATTGTGCCGTAAAGCGGTGAAATCACTGCTGATGGACAAGACGAAAAAGCACATCACCATCAATGGTGAAAACCTCAAAGATTTCCTGGGCGTACAGCGCTTCGACTATGGCCGTGCTGACAGTGAAAACCGTGTAGGTCAGGTCACTGGCCTGGCGTGGACGGAAGTGGGCGGCGATCTGCTGACCATCGAAACTGCGTGTGTACCGGGTAAAGGCAAGCTGACTTACACCGGCTCTCTGGGTGAAGTGATGCAGGAGTCGATTCAGGCTGCGCTGACCGTGGTGCGTGCCCGTGCCGAGAAGCTGGGCATTAATGGTGACTTCTACGAAAAACGTGATATTCACGTTCACGTTCCAGAAGGCGCTACACCGAAAGATGGTCCGAGTGCCGGTATCGCAATGTGTACTGCGCTGGTCTCCTGTCTGACCGGTAACCCTGTGCGTGCGGATGTCGCTATGACCGGTGAAATCACGCTGCGTGGTCAGGTTCTGCCGATTGGCGGTCTGAAAGAGAAACTGCTGGCAGCACACCGTGGCGGCATTAAAACCGTGCTGATCCCGGACGACAACAAGCGTGATCTGGAAGAGATTCCACAGAACGTGATTGCCGATCTGGAGATCCATCCGGTGAAACGCATTGAAGAGGTGCTGAATCTGGCACTGGAAAATGCGCCTTACGGCATGCAGGTCGCAACAGCAAAATAGTGATTAACGGCATAAACCGTTAAAAAGCGGAGCTGGCAAGGCAATTGGCGCTTGCCAGCTTTTTTTTGTGCCGCTAATTTAGGTGGCTGTCGGGGCGACGTTCTCAGAGAAATTCCGTTGTTTCGGCTCCACAGGCTTGATATAACTTGCTGCGCGTTCGTACCCGGCCGGAAGCCCGGTACGATGTGAAATAATAAAAGAGGGGATGAAGAGAGTGAATAAGTCACAATTGATCGACAAAATTGCTGCCGATGCTGATATTTCTAAAGCTGCAGCAGGACGTGTTTTAGATGCATTTATGGGCTCAGTTTCAGATGCGCTGAAAGAGGGTGATGAAGTGGCTCTGGTGGGTTTCGGCACATTCTCTGTGCGTGACCGCGCTGCACGTACCGGCCGTAATCCACAAACCGGTAAAGAGATCACCATCCCGGCTGGTAAAGTACCCGGTTTCCGTGCTGGTAAAGCATTGAAAGACGCTGTCAATTAATAACAACGAATAGATTCATTGACGCATTTTCTTCAGTGGATTAGAGGACGATTAACCCGTTCTCATGTAACATACGGGCACATCAATGAGATGTGCCTTTTTTGTTTTAACCGGTGAGAATCGGGCCGTAAGATGGACCTGGACCGGATTGAGACTGCCAGCGAAGCCAGCAGTTACGCGAATCGCGAGCCAGTGGCGAATTGCGACCGAGCTTTACATACACACTACAGCGGAGCGTTGCCATACCATGATGGACAATTTACGCGCGGCGTCGAACCATGTCGTGCTCAAGATTATTCTGGGACTGATTATTGTCTCTTTTGTGCTGACAGGCGTTGGCAACTATCTGATTGGCGGCAATAACGACTATGCGGCCAAAGTTAACGGTCAGGAGATTAGCCGGGGACAGCTGGAGCAGGCGTTCAACAGTGAACGCAGTCGTCAGCAGCAGATGCTGGGTGACCAGTTCTCGCAGCTGGCCAGCAACGATGGCTTCATGCAGCAGATGCGTCAGCAGGCGCTGTCTCAGTTAATCGATCAGGCGCTGCTCGACAGCTACATCAAAGAGCTTCACCTCAGCATCAGTGACGATCAGGTTAAGCAGGCTATCTTCAATCAGCAGGCTTTCCAGACCAACGGCAAATTCGATAATGCTAAATATCTGGCGCTGATCGGCAACATGGGTTTCAGCGCCGACCAGTATGCTGAAGCGCTGCGTAAGCAACTCTCCAATCAGCAATTGATCAATGCCGTGGCGAACACAGACTTCACGCTGAAAGGCGAAGCCAGCAAACTGGTGGACCTGGTTTCACAGCAACGTGATATTCGTCAGGCGACGCTGGACGTTAATGCCCTGATGGCGAAACAAACCGTCACTGACGACGAAATCAGCCAGTATTATCAGCAGCATAAAACCAGCTTTATGGCACCAGAACAGTTCCGTGTCAGCTATATCCTGATGGATGCTGCCAGCATGCAGCAGGATGCCAGCGACGCAGATATTCAGGCCTGGTACGACCAGCATAAAGCGGACTATTCGCAGCCACAGCGTACGCGCTACAGCGTGATTCAGACCAAAACTGAAGCCGATGCCAATGCGGTACTGGCTCAGCTGAAGGGTGGCGCTAACTTCGCGGATGTGGCGAAAGCCAAATCCATCGACCCAATCTCTGCACGTAAGGGCGGTGATATGGGCTGGCTGGAACCGTCAACGACCCCTGATGAGCTGAAAAATGCCGGTCTGACGGAGAAAGGCCAGATGTCAGGCGTGATCAAATCTTCAGTGGGCTTCCTGGTTGTTCGTCTCGACGATATTCAGCCAGAGCAGGTTAAGCCACTGGATGACGTTCGCAGCGCCGTTGCCGCGAAAGTGAAGCAGGAGAAGGGCGTTGATGCCTTCTACAAACTGCAGCAGAAAGTCAGTGAAGCGGCCAGCAATGACAATGAGTCACTGGCGGGTGCCGAGCAGGCTTCGGGTCTGAAAGCGAAAGAGACCGGCTGGTTCAGTCAGGACACGCTGCCAGACGCGCTTAACTTTGATGCCGTGAAGCAGGCAATCTTTAACGGTGGTCTGGTCGGTCAGAACGGCGCACCGGGCAACAACTCCGACATTATTACCGTCGATGGCGACCGTGCCTTTGTACTGCGTATCAGCGAGCAAAAACCTGAAGCGGTAAAACCGCTGGAGCAGGTTAAGGCACAGATTACGGATACGCTTAAGCATGACAGAGCGACACAGCAGGCTAAAGCACAGGCCGATAAACTGCTGACCGATCTCAAAGCGGGCAAGCTGGAAGCACTGACTGCAGCAGGCCTGACACTCAGCGCCAGCAAAACCGTTGACCGCAATGCGCAGGATCCGGTGGCACAGGCCGCCTTTAATCTGCCTCAGCCTGCTGACAATAAGCCTTCATGGGGTGTCAGCGAAGATATGCAGGGCAATGTGGTGCTGGTGGCGGTAGATAAAGTTAAAACCGGCAGCATGCCACAGGCGCAGATTGACGAAATGGTCAAAGGCGTTACGCAGAATAATGCGCAGCTGGCGTTTGAAGCCTTACTGCAAAGCCTCCGTAAAGAGGCGAAAATCAAGTACGGCGCTGCCGCACAAATGCAGTAAGCCTCGCAAAAATTACGCAACGACTGTAACAATCAAAGGCCGCATTCGCGGCCTTTTCCATTTCTGACATCCCGCTTTTGAGCCTTGTGCGGTGTAGTGCCACTCTGTCACTGCTGTTTACACACAAGGAGAAACACAGCATGGCTAAACCTAAACTCGTTGCCTTTTATCTCTCTCTCGCACTGGGCGGCGCACTCTGTCACGGCAGCGTCTCTGCGGCACCTGAAACTGCCAGTCCGGCGGTCTCGCAGAGCGTACATCCTGCACCAAAGCCGGAGACAGCCGCGCAGCTGCAGCCAAAGCAGGAGCAGGTCAGCATCAATGAAGCGACAGCGGAACAGCTCTCTGCCGCTATGAATGGTGTGGGGCTGAAAAAAGCGCAGGCGATTGTGAACTATCGCGAACAGTACGGACCCTTTAGCGCAATTCAGCAACTCAGTGAAGTACCGGGTATCGGTAACGCGCTGATAGAGCGGAATGCGTCCCGGCTGAAATTGTGAGGCAGTACACATCTGTGATGCTTAACCCACGCTAATCAGGCGACTCTGCTAAATTGAACAGGTCCAACCAGTTAACTTACCGTAGCAGGAGAGCATGATCATGCAGACCACCATAAAAGTGCGTGGCTATCATCTGGATGTCTATCAGCACGTCAACAATGCGCGCTATCTTGAGTTTCTTGAGGAGGCGCGCTGGCAATGGCTGGAAGAGGTTGAAGCGTTCCACTGGTTGCTGGAACAGAAACTGGCTTTTGTGGTGGTCAATATCAACATTAACTACCGTCGCCCGGCCGTGCTGGGCGACGTACTGGCTATCGACAGTGAGATTACGCAGTTAAATGGCAAAAGCGGCATTATTGCCCAGCGGGTATTGCTGGCAGGTCAGGAGACCGTGGTGGCGGATGCCACACTCACGTTTGTCTGTATTGATTTGCGGACCCAGAAGGCGGTTGCGCTGGAAGGGGAGTTACGTGAGCGGCTGATGCGTCTGATGGCATGAGCTGATAAAAAGCGGCAAACCGGACTGCTTTGCCGCCATGTCATACCGCCTTAGTTAAGACCGCTTTTCGCTTTCATGGCTGCCATTACGCCAGTACGATCGTTGAGATAACCATGCAGGCCATTGGCCCGTAAATGACAGGCTGCGCACTCACCACAGCCGTCACCTTTCACGCCGTTATAACAGGTCAGCGTCTGCTCGCGTACCAGCGAGAGTTGCTGCCAGTAATCTGCCAGCGCCCAGGTTTCCGCTTTATTGAGCCACATCAGTGGCGTCTCAAAACGCACCTCGCGCGCCATGCCAAGCGACACCGCATGGTTCAGCGCTTTGACAAACTCATCGCGGCAGTCGGGATAGCCGGAAAAATCGGTTTCGCAGACGCCGGTGATGACCGCTTCCGCTTCGACCTGATAGGCGTAAACTGAGGCCAGCGTCAGAAAGAGAATATTGCGTCCTGGTACAAACGTACTGGGTAAGCCACTGGCCTCAGGATTATAAGCCGGCACCGGAATGTTATCCCGCGTCAGGCTGCTGACGGCGAGTTCGTTCAGCATGGTCACGTCCAGCACTTTATGTGCACGGGCACCCAGTTTAAACGCCAGATCGCGGGCGACATCGATCTCTTCCCGATGGCGTTGTCCATAGTCGAAAGTGACACAGTGAACTTCATCATAAAGCTGCAAAGCCTGAATCAGGCAGGTAGTGGAGTCTTGTCCACCGCTGAAAACTACAACCGCGCGTTTCATGGTGTTTCCCTGATAATTAATTTTGCGCTTATGGTAATGCCTCAGTCCGCTGCTGAACAGCTGCAGGGCGGATCAATCGGCGGCGGAATCCATGCGCGACTGAAATCAAACCAGCCCAGCGTGTTCAGTTCAATCCCTTCAACGGCAGGGGGGGCATAAATCTGGTAGCGATAATTGAACAGGGGCAGCAGGATGCCATCCGTCATCAGTTGAAGATAAAGCTGCTGCAGCGCACGGGTACGACTTTCGCTATCTGCTATCTGCTGGATAGCCAGCAGTTGCGCCTGGATTTCTTCGCCCTGGGGTGTAGGCCACAGCCGACGCCAGAGCGGGTCAATCTGTAACCAGCTCGCCAGTGTGAAGATGGGCGCATCGCCAATCAGCCGATCGCCCATCACGATATCCGCCTCATCAGGCGGGTCGATATGATGCCAGCTTTTTACCGGGTGAAAAACGACGTTCAGAGTACAGCCGTGCTGTTTTAACAGGGCGACCAGTGCCTGTGACATCTGATGCAGCTCAACCGGCAGCTGATAATGCAGCGTCAGGGTTGCAGGCAAGCGTGCCGGAACATTATCAATCAGCGGTACTTCCCAGCCGGGTAACAGCTCTCTGCTGGGGGTAATTAACCCCTCATCCAGTGGTAACCGGCTGACGATCCCACTTTGCTGGATGAGCTGGAAAAGCGTGCGCGCCTGATCGGGTGTAAATCCGGCTCGTGGCCTGCAGACCAGATAACAGAAGCCGAGACTGATGCTGCTGCTGACCGGCTTCAATGTCCTGAGTTCAGCGGCATCGCCAATAGCAATCTGTACCGGATGGCGACAGCTGCTGCCGAGTGCGGCATCAAATAGCTGAGGGGTAATCCAGTACTCTACCGCCTGTAATAGAGGACGCTGCAGATGCCAACGCCCATGGCTTTCAATCCTCACCAGCTCAGCACTGAAATGCCTCAGTTTCCACGGCCCGCTGCCTGTCTTCATATCAGTAGGATGGGGCAGCAGACACAAAAGATGGGCAAGCCGGTGAGGCAACCAGAAGTCAGGTCGTCGCAGGGTAAACCGCAGCGCCAGCGGGTGAGGCGCATCCACGCTGACCACATCGGCAAGCAATATCCTGACACGCGTATCCCGCAATAGCTGGCGGAACTGCGTCACAAGTTGTGCGGCCTGCACCGGCTCGTCGTTATGCCACATCAGCTGAGGCCGTAACCAGAATAACCAGCTACATGACGCCTCATCGTGCTGCCAGTGATGCGCCAGGTCGCCGACCGGTTCATCCTGCTCAAAACGGGTCAGACCGGAATAGATCTGACGAACCAGGTGCTGTTCAGCCCGACCGGTAATCTGGCGCGGCTCGGTGCTCTCCATCGGGCGGTAGTAGGGGATGCGCAGAACCGGCGTGTCGTTCTGCCACTGTCCACCCATGAGTGGCCGCAGCATATTGATCAGCCTTTCTGGCGGCAGATCCAGCAACTGTAAGGCATCCGCAGCCTCTCCGGCATCAAGCTGTTTTTGCAGCAACTGCTGCCGTAACTGTTCTGGCGTGCGCAGAAACACTAACTGACCCTGTTTGCCACGGCCCGGCTCGCCGTGCCAGCTAAGCCAGCCAGCGTGCTGCCATTGTGACAGTAACGTGCGCAAATGACGCTCGCTGCAGAAGCAGTGGCGCGCCATCTCTGCCACGCAGGTTTGCTGAGGGGCGCCCTGGCTCTGCTGCCACAGGCGCTGAAACTGATTAAGGCGGTTAAGCTGACGCATTATAAACCCGGAACAGTTTTTTTAAAGTATTCACTATTAGTTCCGCGATTAACAGGCAATAGTAAGCTCATCTTTTCAGCAGGAGGGTAACCATAATGCGTTTAGCCGCATTCGATATGGATGGCACATTATTGCTGCCGGATCATCAGCTGGGTCAGCAGACGCTGGACAGTCTGCAGGCGCTGCATCTGCGCGGCGTTAATCTGGCGCTGGCGACGGGCCGCCATCTGCTGGAGATGCAGATTCTGCGTGAGAAATTAACGCTCCCCGCATGGCTGATTACCGGGAATGGCACCCGCGTACACGATCGGTCTGGCAATCTGATCTTTGCCCGCGATCTGCCCTCTGCGGTAGCTGAAGAGGTCATTCATCGTCATTGGGAAACACCCGCCTCGATCCACATTTTCAACGATCAGGGGTGGTTTACCGATCGCCCTCAGCCTGAGCTACTGGTGGCCCATCAGATGAGCGGATTTGGCTATCAGCTGTGCGATCTGAAAAGGCTGCCCGCGCATCAGGTAACAAAAATCTGCTTTATCGAGCAGCATCAGCGTCTGTGCCAGCTGAAAACAGAACTGGATGCGGCGCTGGGTGAGCAGGCGAATATCTGCTTCTCTGCGGTGGACTGTCTGGAAGTCTTGCCCGCCAGCTGCAACAAAGGCAGCGCGCTGGCAGTATTATGCGACCATCTGTCACTGACCCTGGCGGAGTGTATGGCGTTCGGGGATGCAATGAATGACAGAGAAATGCTGTCGCAGGTTGGACGGGGTTTCATCATGGGCAATGCGATGGCGCAGCTGAAAGCCGCGCTACCGCATCTGCCGGTATTAGGACATTGCGAGACACAGGCGGTGTCTCACTATTTAAATCACTGGCTGGCTACACCCGACCTCGCGTATTCCCCCGAATGCTGAGGATTGCCGTGAACCGGGCAGGATGTCCGGTTTTTTATTCGAGCTCGCGCTGCCACGATGTGATATCGCCAATATGTTTTGCCACCCATTCCGGCTGATAGTAGCTATCGGGATAACGTTCGCCACTGTCGCACAGCAGTGTTACCAGGGATCCCTGCTGATTCGCTGCCCGTAAGCGTTTCGCCACCTGCATCATGCCCCAGAAATTGGTGCCGGTAGAGGCGCCCGGTTTGCGTCCCAGGATCTTTTCCAGCTTCAGCATGGCGGCCAGCGTCGCACCATCCGGTACTTTGATCATTTCATCAATCACGTCAGGCATAAACGACGGCTCCACGCGCGGACGGCCAATTCCCTCGATCATACTGCCGCGCGTGCTGGTCAGCGTTGCATCACGCTGTTGCCAGTAATCGAAAAACACCGAATGTTGCGGATCCACCACCAGCAGTTTCGTTTCCAGGCCCTGATAACGGATATAGCGGCCCAGCGTTGCCGAGGTGCCGCCGGTGCCCGCGCTCATAATCACCGTATGGGGAATCGGATAGGGTTCATGCTGCATCTGACGGAATATGCTTTCAGCAATATTATTATTACCGCGCCAGTCGGTAGCCCGTTCAGCATAGGTAAACTGATCCATAAAATGGCCATTCAGCTCACGTGCCAGCCGTTCAGATTCTGCGTAAAGCTGGCAGGGATCCTCGACAAAATGGCACTGTCCGCCATAAAAGGTGATCTGCTCAATTTTACGTTTCGCCGTACTGGCGGGCATCACCGCAATAAAGGGCAGGCCAAGCAGCCTTGCGAAGTACGCCTCAGAAACGGCCGTGCTGCCTGACGAGGCTTCGATAACCGGCGTATTCTCTTTAATCCAGCCGTTGGAGAGACCATAGAGAAACAGGGATCGTGCCAGCCGATGTTTAAGACTGCCACTGGGATGGGTGCTCTCATCTTTAAGGTAGAACCAGATACCTGGAAAATCCGCCAGATCGAAACGGATCAAATGGGTTTCAGCCGATCGTTGAAAATCAGCGTTAATTTCGTTGATAGCGTGGCGAATCCAGCAGGTCTGCATCTCAGGCATCCGGTAAAGAAGTGATGCGGCTATTTTATGGCACGTGCAGGAAAAAGAGATTGCAAAAATACCGCTAAAATCGCGGTAATGGAGAAAACGATTCTCCCGGAGCCCCGTATGTTAGATAAAACTGACCTTAAACTGCTCTCACTGCTGCAGCATGACTGTACGCTGTCGCTGCAGGCGCTGGCGGATGCCGTCAACCTCACTACCACACCCTGCTGGAAGCGCCTGAAAAAGCTGGAAGATGATGGCATTATTCGCGCTCGGGTAGCGCTGCTGGATGGGGATAAAATCGGACTGTCACTGACGGCGTTTATGTTTGTGAAAACCCAGCAGCACAGCCGTGACTGGTATCAGGCCTTTGTCTCGGTGGTCAGCAGCATGCCCGAAGTGATGGCCTTTTACCGGATGGCAGGCGAGTATGATTACCTGCTGCGCATTCAGGTCGCGGATATGAAAAGCTATGATGCGTTCTACAAGCGATTAGTGAATGGAATGCCTGGCCTGATTGATGTGACATCCAGCTTCGCCATGGAAGAAATTAAATACACCACGGCTTTACCTGTCGCCCCCTGAGGGCCTGAGATTGAGAGCAGCGTTGTGCGATTATTCAGTCAATTAAGTTGGTATTTTCTGCGGGAGTGGCGGCGCTATCTGGGTGCGGTCATCCTGCTGATTGTGATTGCTGTTCTGCAGTTGCTGCCGCCGCATGTCGTCGGTGTCATTGTTGATGGTGTCACACGTGACAACATGAGTACCAGCCGCATCATGATGTGGATTGGCATCATGCTGGCAACCGCAGTGGTGGTCTATCTGCTGCGCTACGTCTGGCGCGTGCTGCTCTTTGGTGCCTCCTACCAGCTGGCGGTTGAGCTACGCGAAGATTTTTATCGACAGCTGAGTCGGCAGCAACCGGCATTTTATCTGCGTCACCGCACCGGTGACCTGATTGCACGCGCCACTAACGACGTGGATCGGGTGGTGTTTGCAGCCGGGGAAGGGGTGCTGACGCTGGTCGACTCGCTGGTGATGGGCTGCGTGGTGCTGCTGGTGATGAGTACGCAGATCAGCTGGCAGCTGACGCTGCTGGCGCTGGTGCCGATGCCCATTATGGCGATCGTCATCCATCGCTACGGTAATCAGCTGCATCATCGCTTTAAACTGGCCCAGGCGGCCTTCTCCAGCCTTAACGATCAGACGCAGGAGAGCCTGACCAGCATCCGGATGATTAAATCCTTTGGTCTTGAACAGCATCAGTCGCAGCAATTCTCCGACATCGCCCGCGATACCGGTGAAAAAAACCTGCGCGTGGCGCGGGTCGATGCCCGTTTCGATCCCACTATCTACATCGCTATTGGTTTCTCAAACCTGCTGGCGATTGGCGGCGGCAGCTGGCTGGTGTGGCATGACCAGATGACGCTGGGGCAGCTTACCAGCTTTGTGATGTATCTCGGCCTGATGATCTGGCCGATGCTGGCGCTGGCGTGGATGTTCAATATCGTCGAACGTGGCAGCGCCGCCTGGAGCCGCATCGGCGCATTGCTGGCGGAAGCGCCAGCGGTGGAAGATGGCGATAAATCCTTGCCACCTGAGCCGGGCACGTTACAAGTCGCGATTCGCGCCTTTCACTATCCGGCCAGTGCGGCTCCGGTGTTAAGCGATGTCAGCTTCCAGCTGAAGCCCGGCGAAATGCTGGGACTGTGCGGGCCAACCGGCAGCGGAAAAAGTACCTTACTGAGCCTGATCCAGCGCCATTTTGATATTCAGCAGGGCGACATCCGTTATCACCAGATCCCGCTGCCGCAGTTGCGGCTGGACAGCTGGCGCAGTCGTCTCGCCGTGGTCAGCCAGACACCATTCCTGTTTTCGGACAGCGTAGCGAACAATATTGCGCTGGGGAAACCGGGCGCAACCCAGCAGGAAATTGAACAGGCTGCCACGCTGGCCTGCGTGCATGACGATATCCTGCGGCTGCCACAGGGTTATGAAACCGAAGTGGGGGAGCGTGGTGTGATGCTGTCGGGAGGACAGAAGCAGCGTCTTTCGATTGCCCGGGCACTGCTGCTGAACGCAGAAATCCTGATTCTGGACGACGCGCTCTCTGCGGTGGATGGTCGTACCGAGCACGAAATACTGCATAACCTGCGCATCTGGGGGCAGGGAAAAACACTGATTATCAGTGCGCATCGCCTGTCAGCGCTGACGGAAGCCAGTGAAATCCTGGTGTTAAAACAGGGCAGCGTGGCACAGCGTGGCGATCATGACATGCTGACCGCCAGCGCTGGCTGGTATCGTGACATGTACCGTTACCAGCAACTGGAAGCGGCGCTGGATGATGATGAAAATGAGAAAGGAGTGCCGCATGGCTAAGTCTGCCCGCTTGTGGCCAACCCTGAAGCGCCTGCTGAGCTACGGTAAGCCCTGGCGTAAATCCCTGTCGCTGGCGGTAGGCATGCTGTGGATCGCTGCCGCGGCGGAAGTCACCGGTCCGGTGCTGGTCAGCTACTTTATCGATAACCTGGTGGCGAAACATCAGATGCCATGGGGACTGGTGGCCGGTCTGGTCATCAGCTTTGTCCTGCTTCAGCTACTGGCCGCCGGGCTGCATTACTGGCAGGCGCTGTTGTTTAACCGTGCTGCTATCGGTGTAGTCCAGCGGTTGCGCAGCGACGTGATGAATGCGGCGCTCTGTCAGCCATTGAGCGCCTTCGATACCCAGCCGGTCGGGCAGCTTATATCGCGCGTGACAAACGACACCGAAGTGATCCGCGATCTTTATGTCACGGTGGTTTCAACCGTACTGCGCAGCGCTGCGCTGGTCGGCGCCATGATGGTGGCCATGTTCAGTCTTGACTGGCGTATGGCGCTGGTGGCGATGATGATCTTCCCGCTGGTACTGATTGTGATGTTCATCTATCAGCGTTACAGCACGCCGATTGCCCGACGGGTTCGCAGCTATCTGGCTGACATCAACAACGGCTTTAACGAAGTGATCAGCGGCATGAGCGTGATTCAGCAGTTTCGTCAGCAGGCGCGATTTGGTGAGCGCATGGGCGAAGCGAGTCGCTCTCACTATCTGGCACGCATGGAAACGCTGCGTCTCGATGGCTTTCTGCTGCGTCCGCTGTTGAGCCTGTTTTCAGCGATGGTGTTGTGCGGGCTGCTGATCCTGTTCAGTTTCTCGGTGCCTGGCGTGTTTGAAGTGGGGGTGCTCTATGCCTTTATTACTTACCTGGGCCGTCTGAATGAGCCACTGATTGAGCTGACCACCCAGCAGTCGATGCTGCAGCAGGCGGTAGTTTCCGGCGAGCGTATCTTCGAGCTGATGGATGCTGCCCAGCAGCAGTATGGTGCCGATGCTCAGCCACTGGCTTCAGGTCGTATTGCCCTGAACAATCTCAGTTTTGCTTACCGTGAAAACCGCGATGTGCTGAGTGATATTAATCTTGAGGTCTCACCGCGTGAGTTTGTGGCGCTGGTGGGTCATACCGGCAGTGGCAAAAGTACTCTGGCTAACCTGTTAATGGGTTATTACCCGGTGACGCGCGGCGAAATCCGCATTGATGATCGCCCCATTGGCGACCTGAGCCATGCCGTGCTGCGACGCGGTATCGCAATGGTGCAGCAGGATCCGGTGGTGCTGGCCGATACGCTGCTGGCCAATGTGCGACTGGGCCGCGACATCAGCGAAGAGGCCGTCTGGACGGTGCTGGAACAGGTGCAGCTGGCACCGCTGGCGCATGCCCTGCCGGAGGGGATCCACACCCGGCTGGGCGAGCAGGGCAATAACCTGTCAGTCGGGCAGAAGCAGCTGCTGGCGCTGGCCCGGGTACTGGTTGATCTGCCGCAGATTCTGATCCTCGACGAGGCAACAGCGAATATTGACTCAGGCACCGAACAGGCGATTCAGCAGACGCTTGCAACACTACGGCAACACAGCACGCTGGTAGTGATCGCGCACCGCCTCTCAACGATTATCGATGCGGATAAGATTCTGGTGCTGCATCGTGGTCGTGTGGTTGAGCAGGGCACTCATCAGCAACTGCTGGCACTCCAGGGACGTTACTGGCAGATGTATCAGCTGCAGCAGGCAGGGGATGATCTGGCGTCGGGCGTACCTGTAACATCTGAAAGCTGACTTGCACCTTTTTTGCGCAGCTTTATCGGAATAATCTGTATAAATGCACTCCTTTGACGCCTTAAGCACCAAAGGAGTGCAATCTCAGGCTGCGATCCCTGTCACATATCCTTTCTGTTTTGAATATTCTTTGAAGCATCCCTTGCTCCGTCTCGCCTGATTCACTGATTAAGGCCACTTTTACACTCTGGCACAGGCTTTGCTTATATCCCTGCGTGTCCGTAAACGTTACCTATTTACTCGCTGGAGGGGATCCAATGAAGCTGGTTACCGTCGTAATTAAGCCATTCAAACTGGAGGATGTACGTGAAGCTTTATCCTCTATCGGCATTCAGGGGCTGACCGTCTCCGAAGTAAAAGGTTTTGGTCGTCAGAAAGGCCATGCAGAGCTCTATCGTGGCGCAGAGTACAGCGTGAACTTCCTGCCAAAGGTCAAAATTGATATCGCCATTGCCGACGATCAGTTAGACGAAGTAGTGGATGTCATCAGTAAAGCGGCCTACACCGGCAAAATTGGCGACGGTAAAATTTTCGTGGCTGAACTGCAGCGCGTCATCCGTATTCGTACCGGCGAAACCGACGAAGCCGCTCTGTAATTAAGACTCAGTACTGTGATGGGATGGAATAAAAATGAATAAAATTTTCACTAAGCTGGGCCTCACCAGCCTGGCACTGTTACCCTCACTCGCAATGGCTGCGCCTGCCGTTGCGGACAAGGCTGATAACGCATTTATGATGATTTGCACCGCGCTGGTGCTGTTTATGTCAATTCCAGGTATTGCGCTGTTTTACGGTGGTCTGATTCGCGGTAAAAACGTTCTGTCGATGCTGACGCAGGTTGCTGTAACCTTCTCGCTGGTCTGCGTGTTGTGGGTGGTCTACGGCTATTCACTGGCCTTCAGTGAAGGCAATGCCTTCTTTGGTGGCTTTGGCTGGGCTATGCTGAAAAACATTCAGCTCACTGCCGTTATGGGCAGTTTCTATCAGTATATCCACGTAGCATTCCAGGCCTCGTTTGCCTGTATTACCGTGGGCCTGATTGTGGGTGCCATTGCAGAACGTATCCGTTTCTCTGCCGTACTGATCTTCGTCAGTGTCTGGCTGACGCTTTCATATTTACCTATCGCACATATGGTCTGGGCGGGCGGTTTCCTGGCTCAGGATGGCGCTCTGGACTTCGCTGGCGGTACCGTGGTGCACATTAACGCTGCTGTCGCAGGTCTGGTGGGTGCTTATCTGGTGGGCAAACGTGCGGGCTTTGGTAAAGAGGCCTTCAAGCCACATAACCTGCCGATGGTCTTTACCGGCACCGCTATTCTTTATGTTGGCTGGTTTGGCTTTAATGCCGGTTCAGCTTCAGCAGCAAATGAAATCGCGGCACTGGCTTTCCTGAACACCGTGGTGGCAACAGCGGGTGCGGTACTGGCATGGACCTTTGGCGAGTGGGCGGTACGTGGTAAGCCTTCTCTGCTGGGTGCCTGCTCAGGCTTTATTGCGGGTCTGGTCGCGATTACCCCAGCCTGTGGGTATGTCGGCGTGGGCGGTGCATTAATCATCGGTCTGGTTGGCGGCCTCGCGGGACTGTGGGGCGTCACCACCCTGAAAAAATGGCTGCGCGTCGATGACCCGTGTGATGTATTCGGTGTGCATGGCGTCTGCGGTATTGTCGGCTGTATCCTGACCGGCGTGTTTGCTTCCTCTTCACTGGGCGGCGTCGGTTATGCTCAGGGCGTAACCATGGGTCATCAGGTCTGGGTGCAGCTTTTCAGTGTGGGCCTGACGATTGTCTGGTCCGGCGTTGTTGCCTTCATCGGCTTCAAGCTGGCCGATCTGATTGTCGGATTGCGCGTACCGGAAGAGCATGAACGTGAAGGTCTGGATGTAAACAGCCACGGCGAGAATGCTTACAACCAGTAATGGAAAGGCACTGAAATGAATAATCGGGGGCGAGCAATCGCCCCTTTTTTATTCACTTTATTCGCTGCGCTGCCGCATTACCCCTTCCTGAAGGGTTGAGGCTACCAGCACACCCTGCTGATTGTAGAACTCGCCGCGGACAAAACCGCGTGCCCCGGAAGCTGAGGTGCTGACCACGCTGTAGAGCAGCCATTCAGTGAAGTCGAACGGGCGGTGGAACCACATAGAGTGGTCAATAGTAGCGACCTGCATATCCGGCTCTAAAAAGCCTTTACCGTGCGGCTGCAGCGCGACCGGCAGGAAGTTGAGGTCGGACGCATAGCCGAGCAGGTACTGATGGATACGCAGGTCATCGGGCAGGGGGCCGGTGGCACGGATCCAGACCTGACGCTCCGGTTTATCCACATGCCCACGAAGCGGGTTATGAATCTGCACCGGGCGAATCTCCAGCGGACGTTCAGCAATGAATTTCTCGCGTAACTTTTCTGGCAGCAGATGCGCCATTTTCTGCGCCATCGCCTGTTCGGTTAACAGGTTCTCCGGCCCCGGTACCTGTGGCATCGGATTCTGATGTTCAAATCCGCTTTCCGGTGACTGGAAAGAGGCCGTCATATAAAAAATCGGCTGGCCATTCTGTATGGCGCTGACCCTGCGTGCACTGAAACTTTTGCCATCACGCAGCGTTTCAACATCATAAATAATTGCTTTCTGGCTATCGCCGGGCCGCAAAAAATAGCTGTGAAATGAGTGAATAATGCGATCTTCCGCGACAGTTTGCTTCGCGGCATACAGTGCCTGACCCACCACCTGACCGCCAAACACCTGGCGCAGTCCCAGATCTTCGCTCTGGCCGCGATATAAACCCTCTTCCAGTTTTTCCAGATTCAATAAATTCAGCAGATTTTGCAGTGCCTGACTCATGGCGCATTCCTCAATAGAGTGACCCGCTCAGTGTGAAAGATCGGACCAGTTGACGTCAATCAGACTTTCCGCTTTGCCTGCGCCAGGCAAAATTTCATTTTTGTGCCAGTATTAAGCACATACGGCGAGTGAAGCGCTGTAAGCAGGATTCGCTGCCGACAATCATTTTGATCAAATGGAGACGACATCAATGAAACTCAGGCATGTGTTCAGTGGGGTAGTTATTGCGGTTGCTGTTGCGGGATGTGCCGACAAGAGTAAACCAGTGCCAACACCAACGCTGGGTTCTGCAGTTGCAGGACAGACGGCCGCGATTGCGCAGCCAAACGTAAGTGGTTCAGTCTTTATCCGTCAGCGCATTGCGCTGCCGCCGGATGCGGTATTAACCGTGACGCTTTCTGATGCCTCGGTATCCGACGCGCCATCAAAAGTGCTGTCGCAGCGCGTGGTGCGTACTGAAGGCAAACAGGCACCGTTCCAGTTTGTATTACCGTTTAACCCGGCCGACATTCAGCCCAACGCGCGCATTCTGTTAAGCGCAGCCATCTCAATCGACGGCAAGCTGGCCTTTGTCACTGAAGGCGTGAAGCCGGTCATCAACCAGGGCGGCACTAAAGCTGAACTGCTGCTGGTACCGGTACCGTCAGTAGCGATGCCAACTCAGCCAGGCGCAGCGACGACTGTTCCGTCGACTTCACCCACTCAGGTGACGCCATCGGCGGCTGTTCCGGCACCAACCCGTATTTAATTTATCGGGGCGACATTGTCGCCCCTTTTTCCTGCCTGAAATCCCAGCGATAAGTTTCAAGATCGAGCTGTCCCTCATCACTGACCTCTATACCTTCCGCTTCCAGCGCATCCCGCTGCCGAAACAGCCTATCCCCCTGCAGTGAAATGGTACCGTGACGATTGACAACGCGATGCCAGGGGAGGGTAGTGCCTTCAGGTAACCGGCTCAGCACGCCGCCCACCTGACGTGCCGCGCGCGGGGAACCCGCCAGTCGGGCAACGTCGCCATAGGTCGCGACGTGGCCATAGGGAATGGCGGCAACAATTTGCCAGATGCGTTGCTGGAAAGAGTCAGGCTGATCCATGTGCTTATTTCGTCTGCTTTTTTCATCAGGAATAGGGTTTTAACTTTAGCATAGGGAGGATGAGGAGACAGTGTCAGCCCGGTGGTTGTTCAAGAAAACATCGGTTGTCCCGACTACGCTTGCAATTGCCATCTCCTTCCCAGATAATGCCCCCGCTCTCGTAAAGAGGGCTTGTCAATGGGGGCCCTGTTGGTTCTCCCGCAATGCTAGCTTGTGAACTCGGTCAGATCCGGAAGGAAGCAGCCGCAGCAGGTGACGCGTGTGCCGGGATGTAGCTGGCAGGGCCCCCACCATTTTCTCCCTCTGAATATCTCTTCTCCAGAAACTGCAGACAGGCAAAACCCGCCTGGGCCGATCCTTTGCCGGCAGGCAGGAATATCCGGTACTAAAGAGGAGATTAAACGCAGCAGCAATCCGTCAGATTAACGGACAAATTTCCATACTGAACCTGGGACTTTATCATAGAGCTTGTTCATCGTCAGTTCCGCCAGGCGATGGTCAGCTGCAGAGTAAAATACCGCTAATTCATCCTCGGGTAATTCATACTTATTTTTTTCAATGACCCTTTCCAGGGTATCCAGAGAGCGGCAACGCCGCAGTCGCATCAAATAATCGGTTTTAGTCAGGGTTTTGTTCATAAATAAACCGTTCTCATGTCTGTACTATAATGAATGGCTTGGTTGCTGCAGAAAAGCGCACTCTTCAGTGAACAGATTAAATAAGCGTTTTGCTGAACGTTGCCACCGTTGAAGATCCGGACTATTGATACCATAGTTGCTGAATAGCATAAAAGTATCATCAAGATATTCATCGATTTGCGAAATCAGCGCTTCATCTTCAACGTGCTTAATTTTGTAATTCATGGTGAAAGAGGCAATGTGTTCAATCAAATCGTTAAGCTGCAGATTGCTTTCAGAAGTGGGGTCATTCACCCAGCCGTGATGGCTGTCGGTTAATGTTGCCATGCTGTCGTCAAACAGGCTCTCACACAGATATTTAAGCTGGGCAATATCATGCCGTTTCGGTGAGTATTCGTCCATCTTTTTCCCCTCCATAGCTAGCACAGTTGCCGCAGGGCAGCGATATTGGATAACGCAGCCAGGAAGCGATTATTCGGGCAGTTATTAAACGGGATACCTTAAAGATAGTGTAGAACCATTAGTTCTGCTCACCTCCATTACTAAATATTACAATTCATCGCCAGGAGAGGGCTGCTGATTGTCGATCACATCAAACTCAAGTGCTCCGGGCTTAATGTGAAAGTTTACCTGCTCAGATTGCGTCACGGTTTCATTTAGATCCAGACAAGGACTAAATAAATTCCAGTCAAAATCGTAAAGTAATTTAAAACTATTCATATCCACGTATTCAACCGAAACAATTTTTAAACTGCCTGGAACTAACTGTGCGTTCTGTGAGTACCAGCGTAAATCTCCCACCAGCAAATCTGTTATTTTGAGAATATTCCGCTGAACAATCGCTGCTATTTTTGCGCAGTCTGATTCGCCCGGGGCAATATCGCATTCAATACGTGACAGCATATCTGATCCACTAATAACCGTTAATAAACCTATCATTGGTTTTCTGCAACTGGTTTGCAAGCCAGCAGAGCACAAAACTGTCAGCATCTGCGCTTCAGCAGGCGACTGTGCCAGCCACCCTCCTGCCGTAAGTCCCAGCGCTGTTTATCTTTTGATACACAATCACGCGTTTCCCTGACGGGAATATCCGGTATCTTAATTGTTATGTTATAACATATTGGTGAAGCGATGCGTCAGAGTGGATTACTTATGTCATTGGGTGGGCGCCTAAGTGTAGCGGTGCTATTCATCGCGCTGCTTGCCGTGGCCATAAAATGGGGGATCAGCGCATGATCCGGTTCAATACGCTTCGTGCTGGCTATCAGGGACAGAGCGTAACCCCGCCGGTTACCGGGCAGCTTGCAGCTGGCTCAATGACAGCCTTGGTCGGTGCTAATGGCAGTGGCAAATCAACCCTGCTCAAAACCATTGCGGGTTTGTTGCCACCGATAGCCGGACGTTGTGAATTGCAGGTTTCGCGTCGGGATATCGGCTGGATGCCGCAGCGTACAGAACTTGAAACCCATTTTCCCCTGACAGTATTTGAACTGGTCTCAATAGGCTGCTGGCCGCGCTGCGGCTGGTTCGGCGGTATTAACCGGGTACTACGCCGTGAAATCTGGCAGGCGCTGGAGGCCGTTCAGATGGGTGATTATGCAGATGCGCAGCCCGCGACTTTATCAGGCGGACAACTTCAGCGCGTATTGTTTGCACGGCTGATGTTGCAGCGCAGCCAGCTCTGGCTGCTGGATGAACCTTTCAACGGCATTGACAGCCAGACCGTGACATTACTGATGTCGATTCTTAAGCGGCAACAGCAGGCCGGCACAACCCTGCTGGTGGTACTGCACGATCGCCCGCTGGTGGCGCACTACTTCAGTAACGTGATGTCGATGGATGACAGTGAGGTCAGCTGCACCAGCCAGCCCGCTATCCCATTGCGGAGTTGTGCGCCATGACCCTGATGCAGCCTTTTATTGAGTTTGGTTTTATGCGGCGCGCGCTGGTGGCCTGCTTTGCACTGGCGGTCAGCGCTACGCCGCTCGGCGTATTCCTTTCGCTGCGCCGGATGAGCCTGATTGGTGATGCTTTATCACATGCAGTGCTGCCCGGTGCCGCTATTGGCTATCTGATTTCCGGCCTGTCACTGGTTGCGATGGGTATCGGCGGCCTGATCGCCGGTTTAGCCGTGGCGCTGCTTTCTGGCGCGGTCAGTCGCTATACGCCCCTGAAAGAGGATGCCAGTTTTGCCGGGTTCTATCTTGGCTCCCTGGCGCTGGGCGTCACGCTGGTCTCATTACGCGGCTCAAGCGTGGATCTGCTGCACGTTCTGTTTGGCTCGCTGCTGGCGGTGGATAACGCCGCACTGCTGCTGGTCGGCGGCATCGCTGCCTTTACGCTGATTGTGCTGGCGATCATCTATCGTCCGCTGGTCATCGACGCATTTGACAGTGACTTTCTGCGGGCGCAGGGGAAATGGAGCGCGCCGCTGGTGCATGGTCTGTTTTTAATGCTGGTGGTGCTGAATCTGGTCGCGGGCTTTCAGGTGCTGGGCACGCTGATGTCGGTGGGACTGATGATGCTGCCCGCCGCCAGCGCCCGTTTCTGGAGCCGTCATCTGGCCGGCATGCTGGTGATTGCCATTTTCATGGCAATGATTTCAGCGCTGGCGGGACTGATGCTCTCCTGGCATTTTTCATTACCGGCCGGCCCGGCTGTGGTGCTGAGCGCCGCCATGCTGTTTTTTCTCTCCATTCTTGCAGGGCCATGCGGCGGGATTTTGCGCCGTTATTAATCTTAAGGGGTATTTATGAAGAAATTACCGGTTAGCCTGGCGCTCGCGGCGCTGTTTGCCACGCCTATTGCGATGGCAAAAACGGTGGATGTGGTGGCCAGCTTTACCGTGCTGGCCGACATCGTTAAGCAGGTCGGCGGCGACCATGTCAACGTGAAAAGTCTGGTGGGGCCGAATGGCGATCCTCATACGTTTGAACCCACGCCACAGGACAGTCAGGCAATGGCGAAAGCCGATCTGGTTTTTGTCAGTGGACTGGGACTGGAAGGGTGGATGGATCGGCTGGTCAGCGCCTCCGGATATCGTGGCCAGCCCGTTGTGGCCTCGACGGGTGTCACCACCCGCAGCATGGAGGAGGAGGGCAAAACCGTTACCGATCCTCACGCCTGGAACAGCATGAAGAACGGCGTGATCTATGCGACGAACGTAATGAATGCACTGGTCAAAGCCGATCCTGAAGATGCTGCGGCCATTCGTCAGCGTGGTCAGAATTACATTCAGCAACTGGAGGCGCTGGATAGCTGGGCAAAAACGGCATTTGATGCTGTGCCTGTCGACAAGCGGAAAGTACTGACCAGTCATGATGCGTTTGGTTACTTTGGGCAGCGCTATGGCGTGACGTTTCTTGCGCCAGTCGGGTTCTCTACTGAAGCGGAAGCGAGTGCCAGTGATGTGGGTAGCTTAATCAACCAATTAAAGCAGCAGCATATCAACCGCTATTTCATCGAGAACCAGACCGACCCGCGCCTGGTTAAACAGATTGCCAGTGCCACGGGAGCCGAGCCGGGTGGTGAGCTCTATCCGGAAGCATTGTCCATGGCCTCTGGCCCGGCAGCCACTTATCAGGCGGCCTTTAAACATAACGTGAATGCGATGCTGAAGAGCATGCGCTAAGCATAAAAAGGCCGGGCAAGCCCGGCCAGTCATCACGATACAAACTAGCGTTTTTTCTTTCTTCCCTGTACGGCTTTAAAGCGTGGATTCGTTTTACAGATCACGTAAATCCGTCCCTTGCGGCGCACTACCCTGCAATCCCGATGGCGATTTTTTGCTGAGCGCAGCGAACTCAATACCTGCATGAATCTTTTCCTTATTTACGGCCCAGAAAGCGCCCGAAACGCTGATTAAAGCGCGCGGTGCTACCCTCTTTGGCGAAATCTTTCTGTTTGCCGGTATAGAAAACGTGTGAGGCTGACGACACATCCAGCGTGACGTAGGGCAGCGTTTCACCTTCAAACTCTACGGTGCGATCGGTTTTGAGAGTCGAACCAATTTTGAAATAAACATCAGCTGATGTGTCATGGAAGACCACGGGACGATAGTGAGGATGGATATTTGCTTTCATAATATCTGCCTATGTAATGTTATAATATAACATTATTATGCGCTGCACTGACCAGGATTGCAACGGGCAGTGAGTCAGTAAAAGTGAAGGGTGAACAAATGAGAAGGGCAGAATCGCAGGTATAAAAAAAGGCCGCTTGCGCGGCCTCAGATGATTTACAGCTTAGTGAGTCTGGTTGTGCTCAACCGGATGACTGTTCGTTGATTCTTCTTTTTTCTTGCCAAAGCGGCGGCGTACCACCACAAAGAACACAGGAACGAAGAAGATCGCCAGTATGGTCGCGGTGACCATGCCCCCGATAACGCCAGTACCTACGGCGTTTTGTGAACCGGAGCCAGCACCCGTACTGATCGCCAGCGGCAGTACCCCAAGAATAAACGCCAGTGACGTCATCAGGATAGGACGCAGACGCATACGACAGGCTTCCAGCGCTGCTTCAATCAGCCCTTTACCCTCTTTATCCATCAAATCCTTGGCAAATTCGACGATAAGGATGGCGTTCTTGGTCGAGAGGCCGATGGTTGTCAGTAACCCCACCACGAAGTAGACGTCGTTACTCAGGCCACGCAGCGTGGTAAAGATCAGCGCACCGATGACCCCAAGTGGAACAACCAGCATGACCGAGAATGGAATTGACCAGCTCTCGTACAGTGCGGCAAGACACAGGAAGACCACAATCAGCGAAATGGCATAGAGCGCAGGTGCCTGGTTGCCTGACAGACGTTCCTGATAGGACATACCGGTCCAGTCATAGCCGATGCCCGCAGGCAGCTTCGCCGCCAGCTCTTCCATCAGGTCCATTGCTGCACCAGAGCTTTTGCCTGGTGCGGCCTGTCCCAGAATTTCCATCGCAGGCAGACCGTTGTAACGTTCAAGACGCGGTGAACCATATTGCCACTTCGCTGACGAGAAGGCAGAGAAGGGCACCATGGTTCCACTGCTGTTACGCACGTACCATTTACCAATGTCGTCCGGCAGCATACGGGAATCCGCATTACCCATGACGTAAACTTTCTTCACACGACCGCGGTCGATAAAGTCGTTTACGTAAGAGCCGCCCCAGGAGGCTGCCAGCGTGGTATTGATATCACTCAGTGATACGCCCAGCGCCTGCGCTTTTTCCTGATCGATAGTCAGTTTGTACTGCGGTGTATCTTCCATCCCGTTAGGTCGAACACCCACCAGCGTATCAGGATGCTGCGCAATCATACCGAACAGCTGATTACGTGCTTCCGTCAGCTTATCGTGGCCGAGGTTGTTCTGATCAATCAGCTCAAAGTCAAAGCCGGTCGCGTTACCCAGTTCGATAATTGCTGGCAGGTTGAACGGAATGACCATCGCATCTTTGATCGCGCCCAGCGCCTGCATGGCACGGCCAGCAATCGCCGGAACTTTCATGTCGCTACCGGCACGCTCATCCCACGGCTTAAGACTGACAAAGGCGATACCGGTGTTCTGTCCACGACCAGCAAAGCCGAAGCCGTTAACGGTGAACACGGATTTAACCGTATCTTTTTCTTGCGTCAGGAAATAATCCGTCACCTGATCCAGCACTTTCTGGGTACGTTCCTGAGTAGCACCCGCTGGCAGCTGCGCCTGAGCGAGCAGCAGACCCTGATCCTCTTCCGGTAAGAATGAAGAGGGCAGTCGCATAAACAGAAACGCCATACCGACCACGATCAGCAGGTAGATCACCATATAGCGACCCGTACTGCGGATCATGTGACCGACACTGTCGACATAGTGGTGGGTGCTTTTGTCGAACATGCGGTTGAACCAGCCGAAGAAACCGGTGGTTTTACCGTGCTCGCCTTTTTTAACCGGCTTCAGCATGGTGGCACAGAGTGCCGGCGTCAGAATAAAGGCGACCAGCACCGACAACGCCATCGCTGAAACGATGGTGATTGAGAACTGACGATAAATAACACCGGTCGAACCACCAAAGAACGCCATCGGAATAAATACGGCGGCAAGCACCAGCGCGATACCGACCAGCGCGCCCTGAATCTGCTCCATGGAACGCTTGGTCGCTTCTTTTGGCGGCAATCCTTCTTCCGCCATGACGCGCTCGACGTTCTCGACCACCACGATGGCGTCATCCACCAGCAAGCCGATGGCCAGCACCATCCCGAACATCGTCAGGGTGTTTATCGAATAACCAAACGCGCTGATAACGGCAAACGTACCCAGTAATACCACGGGCACGGCGATAGTAGGAATCAGCGTGGCACGGAAGTTTTGCAGGAACAGGTACATGACCAGGAACACCAGCACAATCGCTTCGATCAGCGTTTTCACTACTTCGAAAATCGAGATCTTAACGAACGGGGTGGTGTCATACGGATAAACCACTTTTAACCCGGCCGGGAACGTTGGCTGCAATTTGGCCAGCTCGGCTTTTACCGCATTGGCGGTATCCAGCGCATTCGCACCAGTGGCCAGCTTGATACCGATACCGGACGCAGGCTTGCCGTTATAACGGGCAATGATCTCGTAGTTTTCTGCGCCAAGCTCAATTCTGGCCACATCACGAAGACGAACCTGAGAACCATCCTCGTTCACTTTGAGCAGAATTTTACCGAACTCATCCGTTGAAGTCAGACGGGTCTGCGCAATGATGGAGGCGTTAAGCTGCTGGCCCGGAACCGGAGGGGTACCACCTAACTGACCGGCAGCGACCTGGGTGTTCTGAGTGTTCAGCGCGCTGATCACATCGACCGGTGTCAGGTTGTAGTTGTTCAGCTTGTGCGGATCCATCCAGATACGCATCGCGTACTGCGCACCAAATACCTGGGTATCACCCACGCCTTTGGTACGGCTGATTGGATCTTTGATGGACGACGAAATGAAATCAGAAATATCATTCTGCGTCATATTGTCATCGTCGCTGATGAAGCCCGCAACCATCAGGAAGCTGCTGGAGGATTTTTTAACCTGAATCCCCTGTTGCTGCACTTCCTGCGGCAGCAGCGGCGTCGCCAGCTGCAGTTTGTTCTGCACCTGAACCTGCGCGATATCCGCATCTGTTCCTGACTCAAAGGAGATAGTCAGGGTCAGCGTACCGGATGAGTCGCTGCTCGAGGACATGTACATCAGTCCATCGATACCGTTCATGTTTTGCTCAATGACCTGCGTCACCGAGTCCTGCAGCGTTTTTGCATCCGCACCAGGGTAGGTCGCCTGAATCTCAATTGCCGGCGGCGCAACATTGGGATATTGCTCGATCGGAAGTTTGAGAATCGATAGCGCACCGACCAGCATGATGATGATGGCGAGCACCCACGCAAAGATGGGGCGATCGATAAAGAACTTAGCCATGAATCAACGGCTCCTGTTATGACGATGACTTGTCAGACTGCGGCTTTGAATCGGGTGCCGCTTTCGCATCGTCTGAGACTTCTTGTGGAGTAACCTGTGCGCCTGGCTTGGCACGCTGCAGACCGGTGCTGATCACACGTTCGCCTGATTTAACGCCGTCGGTCACTAACCACTTGTCGCCAATCGCCTGAGAGGTGGTGACCTGACGTGATTCGACTTTGTTATCTGCACCTACAACCATCACGGTTGCCTGACCCGTTGGCGTGCGGGTGACTGCCTGTTGCGGCACCAGCATTGCATTCGGGTTGATCCCCTCATCCAGACGCGCACGAACAAACATGCCCGGTAACAGCGTATGGTTCGGGTTCGGGACAATGGCGCGCAGGGTGATGGAGCCGGTGGTTTCATCAACGGTCACGTCAGAGAACTCCAGTGTACCGGTCTGTGCATAGCTGCTACCGTTCTGCATCAACAGCGTCACGTTAGCTTTGCCATCGTTCTGCTTCAGCTGACCCGACTCCAGTTCTGAACGTAAGCGCATGAAATCTTCGCTCGACTGGGTCACGTCGACATACATGGGATCGAGCTGCTGCACGGTAGCGAGCGCGGTGGTTTGTGCGCTTTGTACCAGTGCACCTTCGGTAACAGAGGATTTACCGATGCGGCCACTGATAGGCGAGGTCACTTTGGTGTATGCCAGATTGATACGGGCCGTTTCAACATTGGCTTTTGCCACCTGCACGGCAGCATCGTTTTGCGCGGCAGTGGCAACGGCGGTGTCATAATCCTGCTGACTGATATATTTGGTGCCGAGCAGCGGTTTATAGCGCTTGACGGTCAGCTGAGCGATGCGTGCATTCGCCTGAGCCTGAGTCAGATCGCCTTTTGCGCTGTCGTAAGCAGCCTGATAAGTCGCCGGATCGATCTGATAAAGAGACTGACCTGCTTTGACATCGCTGCCTTCAACGAAATTACGCTTCAGAATGATACCGGAAACCTGCGGACGAACTTCAGCTACACGATATGCCGAGGTGCGGCCAGGGAGTTCAGTCGAAATTTTCAGGGGTTCAGTTTTGAGTGTCACAACACCCACTGCTGGCGGTTGCTGGGCGGCTTGTTCGGATTTATTGTTGTCACATCCTGTTAACAAAAAGCTGCCTGATAGCATCAGGACGGCCGCCAGAGGCGATAATCCTCTGATTTTATTCATAAATA
>Ga0209461_10000205_pt1 | contig 27289 bp, 24 predicted proteins | sample AgamicAsMarz_FD_187162 | JGI IMG/M metagenome (GOLD analysis project Ga0209461, IMG submission 187162) | Agave microbial communities from Guanajuato, Mexico - As.Ma.rz (SPAdes) (version 2) | ecosystem: Host-associated > Plants > Phyllosphere > Phylloplane/Leaf | place: Guanajuato, Mexico... | reverse complement strand
ACATCATCAACCTGTTTTTGGAAACCAAAGATATTATGCAGGAACAGCTCGATGCTTATAAAACCGCGCAGGAGCCTAACGCGGAGAGCTTCAAATATATCTGTGAAGCGCTGCGCCAGCTGGCGCTCGAGGCCAAAGGTCTGCCGGTTGATGTTCCGACTACGGTAACCACCGCCAGCGCAGAACCAGCCGGCACCAGCGGTCTGCGGGTACAGCTGATCGACCTCAAAGAAAAAGAAGTCGATCTGATGCTGGAAGAGATGAGCAATCTCGGCACCCTGACCAATGTACAGAAGGGCAGCACCACGCTGGACGTCTGCATTGATGGCGTTGGTAAAGATGACATCGTGGCGGTGCTCTGCTTCGTCATTGACGAAGCGCAGATCCGCTTCCCGGAGGCTGACGAAGCCGTTGCCGCGCCGGTTGCTGCTGTTGTTGCAGCCGCACCCGTGGCAGAAGAGGTTCACACCGCCAGCGTTACCGAACTGCCTGTGGCAGCGGTGAAGCGTGAAAGTAAGCGCGTCGCGGCACCGGCGAAGTCGAGCGAATCGACCAGCATCCGTGTTGCTGTCGAGAAGGTCGATCAGCTGATCAACCTCGTGGGTGAACTGGTCATTACCCAGTCGATGCTCGCCCAGCGTTCCGGTGAACTCGACCCGGTGGCGCACGGCGACCTGCTGAACAGCATGGGTCAGCTGGAGCGTAACGCCCGCGACCTGCAGGAATCGGTGATGTCGATTCGTATGATGCCAATGGAATATGTCTTCAGCCGCTTCCCGCGTCTGGTGCGTGACCTGGCGAGCAAACTCGGCAAAGAGGTCGAACTGACCCTGCTGGGCAGCTCCACCGAACTTGATAAGAGCCTGATAGAACGCATTATCGACCCGTTAACGCACCTGGTGCGTAACAGTCTTGACCACGGTATCGAAACCCCAGAGAAACGTCTGGTGGCCGGTAAAGTGGCCACCGGTAACCTGACGCTTTCCGCGGAACACCAGGGCGGCAACATCTGTATCGAAGTGTCAGATGATGGTGCCGGTCTGAACCGTGAACGTATTCTGGCTAAAGCCCTGTCATCGGGTCTGCCGGTTCACGAGAACATGAGCGACGAAGAGGTCGGCATGCTGATCTTCGCACCGGGCTTCTCTACGGCGGAGCAGGTGACGGATGTTTCAGGACGCGGCGTCGGAATGGACGTGGTGAAACGAAATATTCAGGAGATGGGCGGTCACGTTGAAATCGCCTCGAAGCAGGGCAAAGGCACCACTATTCGTATCCTGCTGCCGCTGACGCTGGCCATCCTTGATGGCATGTCTGTTCGCGTGGCTGATGAAGTCTTTATTCTGCCGCTGAATGCGGTGATGGAATCACTGCAACCGCGTGCCGAAGAGCTGAAACCGCTGGCGGGTGGCGAGTGCGTGCTGGAAGTGCGTGGTGAATATCTGCCACTGGTCGAGTTGTGGAACGTCTTTGATGTGCAGGGTGCCAAAACCGAGGCCACGCAGGGCATCGTGGTGATCCTGCAGAGCGCGGGCAAACGTTACGCGCTGCTGGTTGATCAGCTGATTGGTCAGCATCAGGTGGTGGTGAAGAACCTGGAAAGTAACTATCGCAAAGTGCCGGGCATCTCCGCCGCGACCATTCTTGGCGATGGTAGCGTAGCGCTGATTGTTGATGTATCAGCACTGCAGTCACTTAACCGTGAAAAACGTGTGGCCGGCGCTGCCGCCTGACAGATAACGAAAGGGTAAATAACATGAATGGAATGGCAACCGTGACAAAAATCGCTGGCGAAACTGTGGGTCAGGAGTTTCTGGTCTTCACGCTGGGCGACGAAGAGTACGGCATCGATATCCTCAAAGTTCAGGAAATTCGCGGTTACGATCAGGTAACGCGTATTGCGAATACCCCTGAATTCATCCGCGGCGTCACGAACCTGCGCGGCGTCATCGTGCCGATTATCGATCTGCGCGTAAAGTTTGCGCAGCCTGACGTTGAGTACAATGACAACACCGTGGTCATCGTGCTGAATCTGGAAAATCGCGTGGTCGGTATCGTGGTCGATGGCGTTTCTGACGTGCTGTCACTGACCCAGGATCAGATCCGCCCTTCACCAGAGTTCGCGGTAACCATGTCTACCGAATACCTGACCGGTCTGGGTGCGCTGGGCGAGCGCATGCTGATTCTGGTCGACATTGAGAAGCTGCTGAGCAGCGACGAGATGGCGCTGGTGGATAACCTGCGTACCGCGTAATAGCATCATCACGGGCTGGCTCTGGCTGGCCCGTGATTGTTACACCGTGTAATAGTTTCTTTTCGATTCATATATTTAAAAGCGCAGTTCCCCCTAATTTCCTGCTGTCACCTGCCGATAATCTCACTGTCACTTTTAAATCACCTACATTGTTCAGGGTTACTCATGTTAACGAAAATCCGTGTGGTCACCAGCCTGTTACTGGTGTTGCTGGTGTTCGGGCTGTTACAGGCCTTCTCCGGTTCTGTTTTCTATTCCGCATTAAGCCACGACAAGCAGAGTTTCGCCGTGTCCCAGCTGGCGATGCAAAACACCCAGGCGCTTAATGACGCCTATATGAGTCTCAACCAGAGCCGTGTGTTGCTGACCCGCGTTCAGCTGCGCTTCGCCACCAGTAAGCTGGAAGGCAAAACGGCTGATGTTGCTTCGTTGTTTGAAGACAGTCAGCGTTTCCAGCAGGCTGCAGCGGGTTTCTACAAGACGTTCAAAGAGACGCCAGATACCCCAGGACAGGATGAGCAGCTTAACAATCAGCTTGACCAGCGTTTCAATGATTATGCGGGCGCGCTGAACAGCCTGCAGAGTGCGCTGCAGGTCAATGATATGGCCGCCGCCGCAAAAGCCCCGGTGGCACCGAGCCAGAGTGCTTTTCTGACGCTTTACCGCGAATGGCGCGCCGATCAGAGTCGTCTGACTACACTGGGCGTGGCCGAGAACAGTAACGCTTACAGCCGTATGATGTGGATTCTTGCCGCCATTATGAGTGTCGTGGTGGCGGTGATCGTGCTTTGCTGGTTTGGCCTGCGCAAAATCGTGATAACGCCGCTGAATGGCAGCATTAACCATATTCAGCATATCGCCAGGGGTGATTTAACCCAGCCGATCGCGGTGGAAGGGCGTAACGAGATGACGCAGCTCGCCGCCAGCCTGCATGAAATGCAGCAGTCGCTGGTCCGCACCGTGACCAATGTCCGTGAAGGATCGGATGCGATTTTCACCGGAGCCAGTGAGATCTCTGCCGGAAACAATGATCTTTCCGCCCGCACCGAACAGCAGGCGGCATCACTGGAGCAGACGGCGGCCAGTATGGAGCAGCTCACCGCCACCGTGAAACAGAACGCCGAGAACGCCCGCCAGGCGTCACAGCTGGCACTCAGCGCGTCCGAAACCGCAGAAAAAGGCGGTAATGTGGTGGCTGGCGTGGTGAAAACCATGAGCGAAATTGCCGGCAGTTCGAAGAAGATTGCTGACATCACCAGCGTGATTGATGGCATCGCGTTCCAGACGAATATTCTGGCGCTCAACGCCGCCGTTGAAGCGGCGCGTGCCGGTGAACAGGGTCGCGGTTTTGCAGTGGTCGCGGGCGAAGTGCGTAGTCTGGCACAGCGCAGCGCCCAGGCCGCCAAAGAGATCAAAGGGCTGATTGATGATTCAGTCAACCGCGTCAGCGTGGGTTCGCAGCTGGTCGGCACCGCCGGGGAAACCATGAGCGATATCGTCAGTGCGGTCACACGCGTGACCGACATCATGGGCGAAATCGCCTCCGCATCGGACGAGCAGAGTCGCGGTATCGACCAGGTCGGGCAGGCTGTCACCGAGATGGATCGCGTCACCCAGCAGAACGCCTCGCTGGTGGAAGAGTCCGCGGCAGCGGCTGCCTCGCTGGAAGATCAGGCCAGCCGGTTAAGCCAGTCAGTCTCGGTCTTTAAAATCAAACGTGAAGCCGGGCAGACGCTGACAAAGCATCTGCCGATTGCTTCGCCCGTTACAGTGGCGCTGGCACCACGCAAAGCCCTGACGGCCCCGGTCAGTGATACAAACTGGGAAACCTTCTAATTTATGCTGCGCATCCTGCGGGATGCGCAGCCACCCCCCTTATTCCTCTGCTTAAAGCCAAACTCAGCAGCTCCTGCTGATAAAATTAATTACAAAAGCCACTTCTCTTCTGAAAGCGCCTAAAAGCGTTAATTAATCCTATAAACACGCCGATATAGCCGCTGCACCTAAATCAACCTGCAGGGGAACGAGATGTTAAAAAAAATAAAAGTGGTGACCAGTTTAATCGCAGTCCTGGTTATCTTTGGCGCACTCCAGTTAGTCGCTGGCAGCCTTTTCTGGTCAGCGCTCAATAAAGACAAAGAGTCCTTTGCACTGTCACAGGTCTCTAACCGCAATGTCACCGAGATGACAGACGCTTATATTTCGTTAAATAACAGCCGTACCACGCTGAACCGCGGCATGCTGCGCTTACAGACCAGCATGGCATCGCAGATGAACGGCGGTCAGCTTGATGAGCTGATCACCAAAGCCAATAAGCAGCTGGAGGAAGCCGATCGCCACTTTAAAATTTATTACCATCTGCCAACTACGTCGGGCCTCGATGAAGCCATGGGCGACAAGCTGGAAGCCGATTACGCTAATTACGAAAACGGCCTGAAAGCGATGGTGAAAAGTTTACAGGCGCGTGACCTGGAAGGCATGTTCAAACAGAATATAGAGCAGAAACAGGTGGCGATGCAGGAGAGTTACAACCAATGGCGGGCGCGTCAGACCGAGCTGTCCGATAAAGGTATGGAACAGAATCAGAAAGCCTTTAAGCAGATGATGTGGCTGCTGGCTATCATTGGCGTTGCGGTGCTCGCGGTGATTATTACCTGCTGGTTTGGCCTGCGTCAGGTTCTGATTCAGCCGCTGCAACAGCTGCTGGCGCAGATTCGCGCTATCGCCTCCGGCGATTTAACCCAGCCGATTGTGGTTGAAGGACGCAATGAGATGAGTCAGCTGGCTGCCGGCATCCACGAGATGCAGCAGTCGCTGGTGATGACGGTCGGTAATGTGCGTGACGGCTCTGACGCCATCTTTACCGGTGCCAGTGAAATCGCCGCCGGTAACAACGACCTGTCAGCCCGCACCGAAGAGCAGGCGGCTTCACTGGAGCAGACTGCAGCCAGCATGGAGCAGCTTACCGCCACAGTGAAGCAGAATGCTGACAACGCCCGTCAGGCGTCGCAGCTGGCGCTGACCGCCTCTGAAACCGCGCAGCAGGGCGGCAAAGTGGTGAATGGCGTGGTGACAACCATGAAAGAGATTGCGGGCAGCTCGAAGAAGATCGCAGACATCATCAGCGTGATCGACGGTATCGCCTTCCAGACCAACATCCTGGCGCTGAACGCCGCGGTTGAAGCGGCGCGTGCCGGTGAACAGGGTCGCGGTTTTGCGGTGGTGGCCGGTGAAGTGCGCAGTCTGGCACAGCGCAGTGCTCAGGCCGCGAAAGAGATTAAAGTCCTGATTGAGGACTCAGTGTCTCGCGTCAACAGCGGTTCACTGCAGGTTGAAAGCGCCGGCAGCACCATGAATGAGATTGTGGGTGCCGTGACCCGCGTAACCGACATCATGGGCGAGATCGCCTCTGCATCAGACGAGCAGAGCCGCGGTATTGAGCAGGTCGGTCTGGCCGTCACCGAAATGGATCGCGTGACCCAGCAGAACGCCTCGCTGGTGGAGGAATCTGCCGCCGCCGCCGCCGCACTGGAGCAGCAGGCCAGCGTCCTCACCCAGGCCGTCTCGGTTTTCAAAATTTCCCGCGCCTGATTTTCTGCCTTTCAGCGTGGCGGCGGTTTAAAGCCGTTGCCACGCATAAAGTTCCCCCCGACGCCGCCGATAAATAAACACGAATCGCCAACCAATGAGGTGTTTATGTTTAGTCGAGTACGCGTTGTTTCCGGCCTGCTATGTGTGCTGGCGCTGTTTGCGCTGCTGCAGCTGTTTTCCGGCGGAATGTTTTTCAAAACTGTCAGTTCAGATAAAGAGAATTTTGCCTATAACCAGCGTCTGAATACGTTGCAACAGGCGATGGGCACCTCATGGGTTTCGCTGGTTCAGGCGCGCAATACCCTTAACCGCGCCGGTATCCGTTTTCTGCAGGATGCACAGATGTCGGGATCGGGCGCCAGCGTAAAAGAGCTGGTTGCACTGGCGGGCGAGGAGCTGAAACAGGCTGAAGTCAACTATCAGATTTTCAACGATAACCTGTCAGAGCAGGGCAAAACGGCTGAAAACGTCGTGGCGTTACAGGCGAACTACAAGGCCTATCACGATGCGCTGGCTGAACTGATGGTGTTCTTCACCACCGGTAACTTCAAAGGGTTTGTGGATCAGCCAACGCAGAGTTTCCAGGACAAGTTCCAGAAAGATTACAGCGCCTGGCTTGAGAACAACAAAGCACTGTCACAGCAGGGCGTGGAAGCCAACCAGCAGGCCTACAGCCGTTCCATCACTATTGTCATCGCCACGCTGGCCGTGACGTTGCTGATGATTATCCTGGTGTGGAACGTGATGCGTTCCGTGCTGATCCGTCCTCTGCGTCAGAGCATTGAGCATATCCAGCACATCGCACGCGGCGATCTGACCCAGCCGGTTGAGATTACCGTGCGTAACGAAATTGGTGAGTTACTGACATCACTGCAGCATATGCAGCAGGAGCTGGCTCGCACCGTCCGCACCGTCCGTGACGGCTCGGATGCCATCTATACCGGTGCCAGCGAAATCTCCATCGGCAATAACGATCTCTCTTCGCGTACCGAACAGCAGGCCGCCTCGCTGGAGCAGACCGCTGCCAGCATGGAGCAGCTTACCGCGACAGTGAAGCAGAATGCCGAAAACGCCCGTCAGGCGTCGAAGCTGGCGCTGACCGCCTCTGAAACCGCGCAGCAGGGCGGCAAAGTGGTGGATGGCGTGGTCACCACCATGAAAGAGATTGCGGGCAGCTCCAAGAAGATTGCCGATATCACCAGTGTGATCGATGGCATCGCCTTCCAGACCAACATCCTGGCACTGAATGCGGCGGTTGAAGCAGCACGTGCCGGTGAGCAGGGCCGCGGCTTTGCCGTGGTGGCGGGTGAAGTACGCAGCCTGGCGCAGCGCAGCGCTCAGGCCGCCAAAGAGATCAAGGGTCTCATCGAAGATTCCGTTAGCCGCGTTAATACCGGCTCGGTGCTGGTAGAGAGCGCCGGTGACACCATGAGCAACATCGTCAGCGCCGTAACACGCGTGACTGACATCATGGGCGAGATCGCCTCTGCGTCAGACGAACAGAGCCGTGGCATTGACCAGGTGGGCCTTGCGGTGACCGAGATGGATCGCGTTACGCAGCAGAACGCCTCACTGGTCGAAGAGTCAGCAGCCGCGGCTGCAGCGCTCGAAGATCAGGCAAGTCACTTAAAACAAGCGGTATCAGTGTTCAATATTGGTAAAGAATTTGTCGCTCAGGCCGTTAACAAGACAACGGCGATGAAAACTCTCCAGTCAGATGCACCGTTAGCCGTTGGTCGTTCGCCTGCTACCCGCAGCGACGACAACTGGGAAACCTTTTAAACGCCCGTGGCCCGGCCGCCATTGAGCCGCCGGGCATCGCAGCAGACAAATAATGTATTGAGTTCGGGCCAGGTGCAGAGATGAAAAAATCGACAATTTTAGATCAAAATGAGACGACAACGCTGCTGTCGCAAATGGTGCAGCGTTTACCGCTCTCCGATACGCATTTTCGTCGTATCAGCCAGCTGATCTATCAGCGTGCCGGTATCGTACTGGCCGATCACAAGCGTGAGATGGTTTACAACCGTCTGGTTCGTCGCCTGCGTACGCTGAATATCGATGATTTCGGTCGCTACCTGGCGCTGCTGGAGTCCGATCCGAACAGTGCCGAGTGGCAGGCGTTTATCAATGCCCTGACCACTAACCTGACCGCGTTCTTCCGCGAAGCGCATCACTTCCCGATTCTGGCGGAGCATGCACGTAAGCGACAGGGCAACTTCAGCGTCTGGAGTACCGCAGCGTCAACCGGCGAAGAGCCTTACTCCATCGCCATGACGCTGGCGGAAGCGCTGGGCACCGGACCGGGCAAGTTCCAGGTTCATGCCAGCGATATCGACACCCAGGTGCTGGAAAAAGCGGTGGCGGGTGTTTATCGCCAGGAGGAGCTGCGCACGCTGTCACCCGCACAAATGCAGCGCTACTTCCTGCGCGGCACCGGTCCTCATGCCGGTATGGTGCGGGCGCGTCCCGAGCTGACCAATATGGTCACTTACGCGCAGCTTAACCTGCTGGCCAATGACTGGGCGCTGCCGGGTCAGTTCGACGCTATTTTCTGTCGCAACGTGATGATCTATTTCGATAAAGAGACGCAGGAGAAGATTCTGCGTCGGTTTGTCCCGCTTCTGAAGCCGGGCGGCATTTTGTTCGCCGGGCACTCAGAAAACTTCAGTCAGATCAGTAAAGAGTTCTGGCTGCGCGGGCAAACCGTCTATGGACTGACGAAGGAAAGATGATGAGCAAAATCACCGTGATGTGCGTAGATGACTCTGCGCTGATGCGGCAGTTGATGACTGAAATCATCAACAGCCATCCGGATATGGAGATGGTCGCTACGGCGCCCGATCCGCTGGTCGCCCGCGATTTGATTAAGCAGTTCAATCCGCAGGTGCTGACGCTGGATGTGGAAATGCCGCGCATGGATGGCCTCGATTTCCTGGAAAAACTGATGCGGTTACGGCCAATGCCGGTGGTGATGGTTTCATCGCTGACCGGGAAAGGCTCCGAAATTACCCTGCGTGCGCTGGAACTGGGGGCGGTGGATTTCGTCACCAAACCCCAGCTTGGCATCCGCGAAGGCATGCTGGGCTACAGCCAGATGATTGGCGACAAAATCCGCGCGGCGGCCCGTGCCCGCCTGCACAACCGTGCAGCGATGCCGGTACCAGCGACGCTGAAAGCGGGGCCACTGCTGAGTAGTGAGAAGCTGATTGCGATTGGCTCCTCTACCGGCGGTACCGAGGCGATTCGTCACGTGCTGCAGCCGTTACCGGCCACCAGCCCGGCGCTGCTGATTACCCAGCATATGCCGCCAGGCTTTACCCGCTCTTTTGCCGAGCGTCTGAACAAGCTGTGTCAGATCACGGTGAAAGAGGCAGAAGACGGTGAGCGTATTCTGCCGGGGCACGCTTATATCGCGCCAGGCGCGATGCACATGGAGCTGGCCCGAAGTGGTGCCAACTATGTGGTGAAACTGAATGAAGGTCCACCGGTTAACCGGCACAAACCCTCAGTGGATGTGCTGTTTAAATCGGTGGCAACGTACGCCGGACGAAATGCGGTAGGGGTCATCCTTACCGGCATGGGCAATGATGGTGCCGCCGGGATGCTGGAAATGCATCGGGCAGGCGCCTGGACTATCGCCCAGAACGAAGCCAGCTGTGTGGTATTTGGCATGCCGCGTGAGGCCATCGCCACAGGCGGCGTGAGCGAAGTCGTGGATTTAAGCAACATCAGCCAGCACATGCTGGCGAAAATTAGCGCCGGACAGGCATTGCGTATTTAACAGGCCCGTCCCGCCGGGCGAGACAACTCAGGAGTAGATATGGCTGATAAAAACATGCGCTTTTTGGTAGTAGACGACTTCAATACGATGCGTCGTATTGTGCGTAACCTGCTGAAAGAGCTGGGCTTCAATAACGTAGAAGAAGCGGAAGATGGTGTGGATGCCCTCGGCAAACTGAAAGCGGGTGGCTTCGACTTCGTGATTTCCGACTGGAACATGCCAAACATGGATGGCCTGCAGCTGCTGCAGACCATTCGTGCCGACGCGGCGATGAGTACGCTGCCGGTGCTGATGGTGACCGCGGAAGCGAAGAAAGAGAACATTATCGCCGCCGCCCAGGCGGGAGCCAGCGGATATGTGGTGAAGCCATTCACTGCGGCAACCCTGGAAGAGAAGCTGGGCAAAATTTTCGAAAAACTGGGCATGTAAGGAGATGTGATGAGCGACTTTCCGAAACCAACTGAGGATGCCGCGGCACACGACATCATTTCACGTATTGGCTCACTGACGCGCATGCTGCGCGACAGTCTGCGCGAGCTGGGGCTGGATAAAGCCATTGCCGATGCAGCTGAAGCCATTCCTGATGCCCGCGATCGTCTTGATTATGTGGTGCAGATGACGGCGCAGGCAGCCGACCGTGCGCTGAACTGTGTTGAAGCAGCACAACCCCATCAGGATAAGATGGAAGCCGGGGCAACTCAGCTGAAAGGGCGTTGGGATGCGTGGTTTGAGAACCCGATTGAACTGGGTGATGCGCGGGAGTTGGTGACGGATACGCGCGAATTCCTCACCGCCGTGCCTGAGCACACCGCCTTTACCAACAAGCAGCTGCTTGAAATCATGATGGCGCAGGATTTCCAGGACCTGACCGGTCAGGTAATCAAGCGCATGATGGATGTAATCCAGGAAATTGAGCGCCAGCTGTTAATGGTGCTGCTGGAGAACATGCCAGAAGTCAGCGCTGAGAAGCGTCAGGAAGGCACCAGCCTGCTGAATGGACCGCAGATCCACGCCGATGCACCGGGCGTGGTGGCGAACCAGGATCAGGTTGATGACCTGCTGGACAGCTTAGGATTCTGATCCGGTTTTGTCCGCCTGCGGGCGGGCAAAACGGCTCCCGGCGTCAAAAAACAGGGTCACCTTCGGGTGGCCCCGTTCCGCATTGTCAGACCCATCCCCGAAAGAACGCCTGTTTTCCCCATCTTATCTCCGCTTTAACTTAAGCCAGATTTGGCATTCTAAGCTCAGAATTCCTGCCAACCGAGGTTTGTCGTGGCTGAAGATAGCGACGAAGACAAAACAGAATCGCCCACGGCCCACCGACTTGAGAAAGCGCGTGAAGAGGGCCAGATTCCGCGTTCGCGCGAACTGACGTCACTGCTGATGCTGCTGGCCGGCATCATGATCCTGTGGATGGGCGGCAACATGATGGCGCACCGGCTGGCGGCGATGGTGGCCACCGGGCTCCGTTTTGACCACGGCATGGTCAGGGATGACAAAATTATCGTCAGCCACATCGGCAGCCTGATTACCCAGGCACTGATGGCGCTGCTGCCACTGATGGGCGGGCTGGTGCTGGTAGCGATTGCCGCGCCCATGCTGCTGGGCGGTATCATTTTCAGCGGCAAATCGATCAAGTTCGACCTGAAAAAGCTCAATCCGATGGCCGGTTTCAAGCGAATGTTTGCGGCTCAGGCCTGGACTGAACTGTTTAAAGGCATTCTTAAAACCATTCTGGTGGGCGCAGTAGGCTGGTGGTACATCTGGAGCCACTGGCCGGAGATGCTGCGGCTGATCAGCGAAGCGCCCGTCACCGCGCTGATTCACGGCATGGAGATGATCGCGGTCTGCTGTTCGCTGGTGATGCTGGGGCTGATCCCGATGGTGGGATATGACGTCTTCTGGCAGCTCTACAGCCACTTCAAAAAGCTGAAGATGTCGATGCAGGAGATCCGCGACGAGCATAAGCAGCAGGAAGGTGACCCGCACGTTAAAGGGCGCATCCGGCAGCAGATGCGCGCAGCCGCGCGACGCAGAATGATGGCCGATGTGCCAAAAGCCGATGTCATCGTCACCAACCCGACGCACTACTCGGTGGCATTGCAGTACAACGAGAAGAAGATGAGCGCGCCGAAAGTGGTTGCGAAAGGCGCGGGCGAGATCGCCCTGAGAATTCGTGAACTGGCTGCTGAACATCGCATCCCGGTTCTGGAAGCACCGCCGCTGGCGCGTGCGTTATACCGACACACCGAAATTGGTCAGCACATCCCTGGCGCGCTCTATGCTGCCGTGGCCGAAGTACTGGCGTGGGTCTGGCAGTCGCGTCGCTGGAAGCGCGAAGGCGGCCTGATCCCAACCAAACCAAAAAACCTGCCGGTTCCGGCAGAGATGGACTTTGCAGGAGAGAGCAAAAACGATGGCTAATAACCTGGCCGCAAAACTACGTTTACCGGGCAACTTTAAAGATATGCAGTGGCAGGTGCTGGCCGGGCCGGTACTGATCCTGATGATCCTGTCGATGATGGTTCTGCCATTACCGCCGTTCATCCTCGATCTGCTGTTCACCTTTAACATTGCGCTGTCGATCATGATCCTGCTGGTGGCGATGTTCACCCAGCGGACCCTGGAGTTTGCGGCGTTCCCGACCATTCTGCTGTTCTCTACCTTGCTGCGTCTGGCGCTGAACGTGGCCTCAACCCGTATCATCCTGATGGAAGGGCATACGGGTGCCGCCGCGGCAGGACAGGTGGTTGAAGCGTTCGGTCACTTCCTGGTGGGCGGTAACTTCGCCATCGGTATCGTGGTGTTTATCATCCTCGTCATCATCAACTTTATGGTTATCACCAAAGGTGCCGGCCGTATCGCCGAAGTGGGCGCGCGCTTTGTGCTGGACGGGATGCCCGGTAAGCAGATGGCGATCGATGCCGACCTTAACGCTGGTCTGATCGGTGAAGAGGATGCCAAACGCCGCCGTGCTGAAGTGACCCAGGAAGCGGACTTCTACGGTTCGATGGACGGTGCCAGTAAGTTCGTTCGTGGTGATGCCGTCGCCGGTATCATGATCATGGTGATCAACGTCATCGGCGGCCTGCTGGTGGGCGTGGTGCAGCACGGTATGGATGTGGGGCACGCCGCAGAGACCTATACGCTGCTGACCATTGGTGATGGCCTGGTTGCGCAGATCCCGGCGCTGGTTATCTCTACCGCAGCCGGTGTTATCGTGACGCGCGTCGCCACCGATCAGGATGTCGGCGAGCAGATGGTCACCCAGCTGTTTAAGGATCCTCGCGTGCTGATGCTCAGCGCCGGGGTGATTGGCCTGCTGGGTCTGGTGCCTGGCATGCCTAACTTCGTCTTCCTGCTGTTCACCGCCGCCTTGCTGGGCCTGGCCTGGTGGCTGCGCGGACGCGAAACGCAGCCGAAGAAGAAAGTGGACGTTGCTGGCAGCATCAGCAACAAAGCGGCGGCGGACACGCCCGCCGCCACTGAAGCCTCCTGGACCGATGTACAGCTGGAAGATACGCTGGGCATGGAAGTGGGCTATCGCCTGATTCCGATGGTCGATCATCAGCAAAACGGCGAGCTGCTGGGCCGCATCCGCAGTATCCGTAAGAAAGTTGCGCAGGATGTCGGTTTCCTGCCGCCGGTGGTGCATATCCGTGACAACATGGAGTTGCCACCTGCGCGCTATCGCATCCTGATGAAAGGGGTGGAGATTGGCAGTGGGGATGCCTATCCGGGCCGCTGGATGGCGATTAACCCAGGCACGGCTGCCGGCAGTCTGCCAGGAGAAGCAACTGTCGATCCGGCCTTTGGTCTGGCAGCGGTCTGGATCGACAGCGCGCTGAAAGAGCAGGCGCAGATTCAGGGCTTTACCGTAGTAGAAGCCAGTACCGTGGTGGCAACACACCTCAACCATCTGATCGGCCAGTTCGCCAGCGAGCTGTTTGGCCGTCAGGAAGCGCAGCAGCTGCTGGATCGCGTAACGCAGGAGATGCCGAAGCTGACCGAAGATCTGGTGCCAGGGGTAATCTCACTGACCACGCTGCATAAGGTACTGCAGAACCTGCTGGTGGAGCGGGTCTCGATTCGCGATATGCGCACCATTATCGAAACGCTGGCGGAACATGCGCCGGTACAGAGCGATCCGCAGGAGCTGACCAGCGTGGTTCGTGTGGCGCTGGGTCGCGCGATTACTCAGCAGTGGTTCCCGGGCAATGATGAAGTACAGGTTATCGGGCTGGATTCCACGCTTGAGCGTCTGCTGTTACAGGCGTTGCAGGGCGGTGGCGGCCTGGAGCCGGGTCTGGCCGATAGGCTGTTAAGTCAGGCACAGGCGGCATTGCAGCGTCAGGAGATGCTGGGCGCACCGCCGGTGCTGCTGGTCAATCATCCGCTGCGTGCGCTGCTGGCGCGATTCCTGCGCCGCAATCTGCCTCAGCTGGTGGTGCTCTCGAATCTGGAGCTGAGCGACAACCGCCAGATCCGTATGACTGCTACCATCGGAGGCAAATAATGCGCGGGCTGCTAATGGTGTTTTTCATGCTGCCGATGCTGGCTCAGGCGGCCGGTGGTGCCTGGAGCGCCACGGCCAACGGCCCGCTGCTGGCGAATCGCGGCAGCTGGCAACGGTCGCAGCCGCTGACACCACCCGCCGATGTCGGCGGGGAGGTCAGCATCATTAACTGGCGTTATGAGCTGAGCAGATCTGCGCCGTCGGGCCTGGAAGTGCGGCTTTGCGGCGAGCAGCGCTGCACCACGCTTGAGGGTGCCAGCGGCACCACGCGCGGGCTGGCACATCTCAACGCCGGTGAAACCCTGCATATGGTATTTGGTTTTGCCGGCAGCGGGGCGCTGCCACCCGGATTGCGGGTGGTGAGCAGCGAAGTCATGGTCAATTACCAGTAAGCGTGTTGCTGCTGAGTTGATGAAAAGGGAGCCAGACGAACACCGTCTGGCTCCCTTTTTCATGATGGTGCTGGCTGTGAAATGATGTTGACCTGGCACGTCTGCCCGGTGATGCACCTGTTCGACGCTCTGTCATGACTTTCTGCGTGATAAACTTTCACGCCACCTGATTCGCTTTCTGCGCCAGAAAATCCTTTAAGGGCATTACGCGGCTGATCTCCTCCTGAGCCCTGGCGTCATGCATGACTTCCCAGATGTCGACACTGTTTTGCAGGTTAAGCCAGAACTCAACGCTGGTGTCAAAGGCTGCCGCCAGCCTGAAAGCCATATCCGGCGTCAGCTTACGGTTGTTGTTCACCAGGGCACTAACCGTGTTGCGGTGTACCTTGAGCATCTCCGCTAAGTCGAGAATCTTCAGGCCGGTTGGCTCCAGATATTCGTAAAGTAATACATCGCCAACAGTGGTCGGTTTGCGTGTCGCCTGGTTCATAGTCTTGCTCTCTTTATTTACTGACAGAGGTTGATGATGCTGCATGCTGTATTACCGTTTTTTATGCAGCTCATCACTTGTGCGTTTTATAGCTATGCGCATCCAGATAAAGGTCAACGGCCTTACCTTCTATCCACTTAAAGATCAGCCGATATTGCTCATTGACCCTGATCGAAGCGTATCCCTCAAGAGGCGGGTTCAGCTCCTCATAACGGTTGCCTGGCGGCGACCTCAGGTCTTTAACACTAATCGCTGCATTGATGATGTCGAGCTTTCGCGCCAGTGCGGATGAAAGGGTTGAGGGTATTCTTTTAGAATATTTGCCATATAAAAAATAATTCTCAAGCCAGTCATCCCTGAAGCTTTCGATGTTCCTTAACGTCGCCACCTGATTACCTCCGTGTATCACGCTGAAAAGAGATTAACGCACCGCAGCACAGTGCGCAAGTGCGTAATATGTCTTCAGGCGTTAACTCCCTTCATGCCCTCCTCAGAATAGCGGCCGCCTCTGATCTCAATCTGCTGATGAATCGTATTCAGCAACCGCACGTCGTCCTCTTCCAGCCTGATATCCGCGGCCTGCGCATTCTCAGTGAGATATGCGATCTGTTTAGTGCCCGGTATCGGCACAATTTTTTCATACTGTGCCAGCAACCACGTCAGCGCAATCTGCCCGATGGTGGCGTGATATTTCTCCGCCAGCGGCGTTACCGCGTTAAGAAGTTGCAGATTGTGATCGATATTATCCTGCTGGAAACGGTCATTGTTTTTGCGGAAATCGCCTTCAGAAAAATCGCTGTTATTGCGATATTTACCGGTGAGAAAACCTCTGCCCAGCGGTGAGTAGGGCACCAGGCCAATGCCAAGCTTTTTCACCATCGGCAAAATCTCCGCTTCAATATCACGCGTCCAGAGTGAATATTCTGTCTGCAGTGCAGCCAGCGGATGGATCGCGTGTGCCCGACTCAGCGTTGCAGCAGAGGCTTCACACAGCCCAATCCGGGCGATCTTTCCCTCCTGCACCAGACGGCTGAGACACTGCATGCTCTCATCAATCGGTGTCGCCGGACTGATACGATGCAGATAAAAGAGATCGATACGCTCGACGCCCAGCCGTTTAAGGGAGGCATGGCAGCTGCGGGTCAGGTAGTCGGGCTGATTATTAATGGTGCGGGCATAGGCCTCGTCCGCCGGACGCTCAATGCCACATTTGGTGGCGACGGTAAATTTCAGCCGTTCGGCCTTGCTCAATCCGGCAAGAAACTGGCCTATCAACCGCTCGTTGTGGCCGCGTCCGTAAAGGTCTGCGGTATCGATAAAGGTGATATCCAGATCGCGCAGCTGGCTGAGCAGTTGCAGGGAATGACGGTCATCGGTCTGACCATAAAATTCGCTGAGCCCCATCGCGCCATAACCGATAGCGCTGACCTCCAGATCCTGAGTTAACGATCGCTTTTTCATCTTTCTCTCCTCGTAAGTGAGAGAGGATTGTTTCACCGCACGCCAAAGCACGGAATTGCTCCTTCCGTCATGCAGAAAAGGTATCAGCGAGCCTCAGGCAATATTGGTACGGATGGCACAGCGACTTAGCCGCGCGGATAGGCGGGGGCTTCGTGTTCATCAGGCTGCGAGAGTGCGATCAGCGCATTAACAACTGCCGCATTGGTTTCATCGGCGCGAATCGCCGCATAAACGTCAATTGCCAGCTGTTTAGCTGCATCGTCAGTCAGTGGCCGGTAACAGAGACCTGCCTGATTAAAGGTACATTTTGACTGCGGCATCAGGGCGAATCCCTTGCCTCTGGCGATGTGTGCCAGCATCAGCAGGGAGTCTTCTGGCTCTCGCACCCGTTTCAGCGTGACGCTGAGCGTGGCGAAGTAGCGTTCGCATTTATCATAAAACTGCGGATTGGCACTGCGCGGAAACCAGAACAGCGGGAGGTCAGCCAGCGCCTCCAGCGCAACGTTTTCAGACAGGCTGGCGGGGTGTGCTGACGGCATCGCAACCCACAGTGGCTCACGGTATACCCAGGCGTACCGGACGGCATCTTCCGCTTCCGGCCCTTTTTCCCCGGTCAGGATCAAATCCAGGCTATTTTTCGCCAGGCTCTGAAGCAGCTGAGCTGAAGTGAGGCTGTGCATCTCCATCTCATCGCTGGCATAAAAACGGGCGAGCTGCCGGTTAAGTGGCGCCATGAGTTCGAAATTCAGCGTGCGGGTCAGGCCGATACGCAGCTGTGCTGCGACAGGCTGCGCGTCCTCTTTTAGCGCATTCAGTGCCATAAGGATCGCCTCCGCTTTCGTGACCAGCGCCCGGCCAGACTCTGTCAGGGTAACCTCATGCGTCGTGCGGCTGAACAGCGGCTGGCCCAGCAGATCTTCCAGACTCTGAATCTGACGGGTGAGCGGAGGCTGCGTCATGCTAAGGCGTTCTGCAGCCCGGCGAAAATTAAGCTCGTGCGCGACCGCCAGAAAACACTGCAGCTGTTTAATTGTGGGAAGATGGCTGCTGATAAGGTGCGCGGCGATTGACATAACACTCTCCTGCTGCGGAGACTGGGGGAAGTTTAGAGGGGATTAGCAACGGAGAGGGAAAACCCTCTCCGTTTGAGAGATTACATGCGCTCGACGGTGTCGATACCCAGCGTATCCAGACCCTGCTTCAGCGTCTTCGCGGTCAGCGCGGCCAGCTGCAGTCGGCTCAGACGGGTTTCTTCTGATTCCGCGCTGAGGATCGGGCAGTGCTCGTAGAAGCCAGAGAACAGACCGGCCAGATCGTAGAGATAAGCACACATCACGTGTGGCGTACCGTCGCGAGCCACCTGCGTGATAACCTCTTCGAACTGCAGCAGACGGGTTGCCAGCTGTGCTTCGCGCTCTTCACTAATCACGATCTCTGCATCCAGCGAATCGGCATCAATGCCTGCCTTGCGGAATACAGAGAGCACGCGGGTGTAGGCGTACTGCATGTAAGGCGCCGTGTTGCCTTCAAACGCCAGCATGTTGTCCCAGTCGAAGATGTAGTCGGTGGTGCGACTTTTTGACAGGTCAGCGTATTTTACCGCGCTGATGCCCATCACTTCCGCCAGCGCTTTGACTTCCGCTTCGCTCATCTCCGGATTCTTCTCACGCACCAGCGTGTAGGCACGCTGCCAGGCTTCATCCAGCAGATCGGAGAGCTTGATGGTGCCGCCGCTGCGGGTTTTGAACGGACGGCCATCTTTGCCCAGCATCATGCCAAACGCATGGTGCTCCAGCGGCACAGATTCCGGCACATAACCCGCTTTACGCACGATGGTCCAGGCCTGAACCAGATGCTGATGCTGACGTGAGTCGATGTAATAGAGCACACGATCGGCTTTGAGCGTTTCGTAACGGTATTTCGCACAGGCGATATCAGTTGTGGTGTAGAGGTAGCCGCCATCCTTTTTCTGAATGATGACGCCCATCGGCTCCCCTTCTTTGTTCTGGAATTCATCCAGGAACACTACGGTCGCGCCTTCGCTCTCAACCGCTAAGCCTTTCTGCTTCAGATCGGAAACGATGCCAGGCAGCATATCGTTATAGAGACTTTCACCCATGACATCGTTGCGCGTCAGCGTCACGTTCATACGGTCATAGATTTTCTGGTTCTGACTCATGGTGATGTCGACCAGCTTCTTCCACATCTGGCGGCAGTACTCATCACCGCCCTGTAATTTCACTACGTAACCGCGCGCACGCTCGGCAAACACAGGATCTTCATCATAGGTGCGCTTGGCTTCACGGTAGAAGCCTTCGAGATCGGCCAGCGCCATCTCAGCGTGGTTTTCATTCTGCTGTTTTTCAAGAAACGCAATCAGCATGCCGAACTGCGTACCCCAGTCGCCCACGTGGTTCGCACGGATCACCTTGTGTCCGAGAAACTCCAGCGTGCGTACCGCCGCATCACCAATGATGGTGGAGCGGATGTGGCCCACGTGCATCTCTTTCGCAACGTTGGGCGCAGAGTAGTCGACCACAATGGTCTGGGGTTCGGCCAGCTGCACGCCCAGGCGCGGCAGACTCAGCGCTTCGCGGGCATGCTTTGCCAGCCAGTTGTGGTCGAGGAAGATATTGATGAAGCCCGGTCCGGCAATTTCAACTTTGCTGGCGATGCCGGTCAGATCGAGGTGCTGAATTACCGCTTCCGCTAATTGTCGCGGTGCCTGTCCCAGCTTTTTCGCCACGGCCATAATGCCGTTGGCCTGATAGTCTCCAAACTGAACCCGTGCAGACTGACGAACCTGCGGTTCGCAATCGGCGGGTGCGCCGGCTAAAACCATTGCCTGACTGACTTTTGCGGAAAGAAGTGCCTGAATATTCACCGAGTTACCTTCATGTGCTGAACAACGCCTGGGCCAAAAAGCCGGGCTGTCATCATCTTGCCTGAGCGCATCGCGTCACGGAGGGACAGAAACGGATGGGGCAGACAAAACGGAAAAAAATGAGGGGAAAAGTATACGTGAAATGTGGATGGGCGTCAGCAGTTGGATGAAGCGGGGAAACAGAGCTGAAGAAGATGTTTCCCGGAGGCGTTAACGACGTCGCAGATGACGGCGTGGGTTCTTTACGCTTTTATCTTCGCGCACCTTCCAATGGCGGGAAATTGCAAACCCCATCAGTGCGATCAGGACAGCGACAACGATGAGCATAGACATAGAGCCATTCCTTTTGGTTGTGTTAGGTCAAATTTATAGGAAGGCGGGGGAGGCTGCAATTGTTTGCTGTTCAAATAAGAGTTATCTTATTGTATTAAAGAAGGTGATTTAAATCAACTGTTTATACTACTTTCATCAAGGAATTCATGGCCCTAAACAGGAGATAAATCCGAAATGAAAGATGTTATTATACGGTTTTGCGTTAAATTCCGGTCCAAATAAGATGAATCTTACCATTTTGTGACGCGGAGCACGCGGTGCACAATAAACCAGACTGATTATAAATGCTAAACAAATAGAGAGGAATCCCGGTGGCTGAGCGATCTTTTCCGGCAGAATTGGATGATTTAAAGACAGATTTGGGACGTTTTGAAGAATCGTTGCAAAGTTTTGCGCAGAGACTGGGTTTGCGCCTTAACGATCTGGAAGTTGACCATATTTCGCTGCGTTGTCATCAGGACACGACCGCGATGCGCTGGCAGCAAGGCCTGCAGCAGATGGGTACTGAATTTTCAGCAGCAATGATCAACGGACGACAGATATGCCTGTTTAAACTACATAATCCGCTGTTCGTGGCGGGCAGGCAGGTGGATGTGGTTGAGCTGCCGTGGCCGGGTGAAAAGCTTTACCGCCATGAAGGCTGGGAGCATATTGAGGTGGTGTTGCGCGGCGATCATCAGACGCTGGGCATGCGCGCGATGGCATTGCTCTCCGATGACGCGCTGACGCAGCCGGGTATTTCATTTAAAACCAGCTCACCGCAGGGCGAGAATGAGCGTCTGCCCAATCCGACCCTGGCGGTAACGGATGGGCAGACGACAATCAAGTTTCACCCATGGCGACTGGAAGAGATTGTCGCCAGCGAGCAGAACTAGATACGGGCGGCTACTGCGCGCTTCAGGCGCGCAACCGCCTCATCCAGCAGCGCACGGGTGCAGCCGAAATTGAGCCGGACAAACTGATCATTGCCAAACTCACGTCCGGCGGTTAAGCCAAGTCCGTGCTTCTCAAAATAGAGGGCAGGGCTGGCCACACCCAGCGCACTGGCGTCAATCCAGGCCAGGTAGGTCGCTTCCGGTGCGGCAACGGACAGACCGGTCATGTTATTGACCTGTGACACCAGCCAGTCACGGTTACTGCGAAGGTAGGTATTCTGCGCCTGCAGCCAGAGTTCACCTTCGCGCCATGCCGCTGCCGCAGCGGTAAGCGCCAGAATATCCACATCCGGCACAATACCGCGTCGCATCCGGTTAAAACGCGCACGCAGTTCGGCATTGGGGATAATGGCGATGGACGCACCCAGACCCGCAATATTAAAGCTCTTGGAGGGTGACATCAGCGTGACACTGCGCTGGGCAGCATCTTCACTCAGCGACGCAAACGGAATGTGTTCAGCGCCCGGTTCCAGCAGTAGATCGCTGTGGATCTCGTCGGAACAGACGATCAGATCGTGCTTCTGCGCAAATTCCAGCTGCGTCTGCAGTTCGTCGCGGCGATAAACGGTGCCGCCCGGGTTCTGCGGATTACACAGCATTAACAGCCGCTCTTTGCCGGTGAGCTGATCTTCAGCCGCATCCATATCCAGTACCCAACGCCCCTGTTGCAGCATCAGCGGCAGACTGAGCTGACTCCGTTCTGCCAGTTTTGCCGAACCACGAAACGGTGGATAGATTGGCGTAGGGGCAATCGTCAGCTCGTCCGGCGCGGTAAACGCACGCACGGCGAGATTAAGCCCGCTCACGACACCCGGCAACACCACAATCCACTCCGGATTAACGTACCACTGATAGCGTGAGGCGAGCCACGCTATTGCGCTGTCAGTAAACTCAACCGGCGTATCGCCATAACCAAAAATTCCATGTGCGGCGCGGGTCTTAATTGCCTCGATGACGCAGTCAGGCGATCGAAAATCCGTATCTGCCACCCACAACGGCAGAATGTCCTGGTCCGCATATTTGTTCCATTTAAGGCTATCGCTGTGACGACGGTCTATCCGTTGGTCGAAATTGAATGCCATAGTTAACTTTCCCGGTAAACTCATTCCAGCAGCCAGACTAACTGATGAATCTGCCTTGAACCAGAGTCATGTAAAGGAGAAGAGAATGACCACACTGGAAATTTGCTGCTATGGCGTGGATTGCGCCGTGACCGCACAACAGGCGGGCGCTGATCGGGTTGAACTTTGCGCCGCACCGCGTGAAGGCGGCCTGACCCCGTCATCGGGGATGCTGAATGCCGCGCGGCGCGAGGTGTCGATTCCGGTTCATCCTATTGTCCGGCCACGGGGTGGCGATTTTTGTTATACCGGACGTGAATTCGAGGCGATGAAATCGGATGTGGCGTTAATCCGTGAACTCGGTTTTCCCGGTCTGGTGATTGGGATGCTGGATGAGGACGCCCATATTCATCAGGGCCAGATGCGACAGATTATGGCGCTGTGTGATGGCCTGGCGGTAACCTTCCATCGCGCCTTCGATCTCTGTCACAGCCCTAAGCGCGCACTGGAAGCGTTAACGGATTTGGGGGTAGCGCGCATTCTGACATCCGGTCAGCAGCAGAGCGCTGAAAACGGAATTGCATTACTTCGGGAACTAAATGAGACCAGTACCGGTCCTATTATTATGGCGGGTGCGGGCGTGCGTCTCAGCAACCTGCAAAAGTTTCTCGACATGGGGATTGATGAAGTCCACAGCTCGGCCAGCCGCCTGATGGCGTCACCGATGCGCTACCGCAAAGCGGGTGTCTCCATGTGTTCAGAAGCCGAAACCGACGAGTTCAGCCGCTACTGTGTAGACGGCGATGTGGTGGAGGCGATGAAAAGCGTGATGCAGATGAGCACCGTTCGGGTTGCCTGAACCACAACAGATTTTGCCGCGCAGCACGCCGATCATTGACGTGGTGTTTGCAAGTACCAAACCCCAGTATGCTTGCTGGGGTTCTTTTTGTGTAAAACACGCTCCGTTTGCCGTGACAGCGTTTCGTCCGGTTCAGTTAAAATGCCTGTCTTTTATTAATCATTAATGTCATCCAGGAATTTAAGGCCCGACGGCATCCTTAACATGCGCTTTATCCGGTACGCTGGCGCTTTGTCGCATTTCCAAGGTTTAAAAGGCGATGCAGGCTTAAATCATCGCCGCTATTCATCACCACAGCGTTTACACTGAATGCAATGTCGCCTGGAAATCACCTTATGAAACGCAATCAGATACTTGTTTTAAGCCTGATGCTGACTGCCAGTGCCGGAAGCGCTGCGGCCAGCGTATGCAGCCCGAACAACGCTGCCATTGCTAACAGTAACAACCTGATTTTGCTGGGCGGCAATGCGAAAGGCGCGGTGAAGCAGGTGATTGCAGGTGAATTTGGCAAAGATGTGAATTCGCAAAAGCGGGTGCTGGGACAGTTTGACGCCTGCGGAAATCTGACGGTAGCTGACGTCAGCTACGATAAAAGCGAACGCAACGTGATCCTCAGCATGGAGCAACACATCGCCCGGGTACAGGGCGGCTGGGTGGCGGAATATGCGTATCTGGTCAAAGTGCTGAAAGAGGGCAAAGAAGTCGTTGTTGATAACCGGCAGGGAACGATTAACTGGCAGAAAGGCCAGCATGGCAATATTACCAGCGCCTCCGACAGATTTACCAGCATGGGTAAAACCGGCTTTACCGACACCACTTATCGTTACGATCGCCAGCTACGGCTTGAGAAGAGTGTGGCACGTGGCAGCGATCCGCTGACTAACGGCGAGTTCCATTACCACTGGAACCCAAAAGGTCTGGTGACGCGCACCACCTCCGCCCGGGGAACTGACGAATACACCTACGACCCCCAATGGCGTGAAGTGCGGCTCAACGGCACGGCGACCACACCGCTGAGCACCATCCGCTCGGTTGATGAGTGTCAGTCCTGGGATGAGGTCGGCAACTGTACCCTGAGCTATCTGCATGAAACCGAAATCTTTACGCGTGGCACCATCGAGCGCCATCTCAGCTCCGCCTACAAATATGAGTACTGGGACCAGCCTGCGGCAGAAGAGTAACAGGCGATCGAATGATCGCCTGTTGGCGGCTTATTTCACCGTCTGACTAAAGGCATCCAGCGCCAGCAGGGCGTTGGCGATATCCTCGGGTGACAGATGAGGATTAAGGTTTTTCAGCGTATCACCCTCGCTGTTCGCCAGTGCCCCGACTTTCACCAGATTTCCCCAGCTTTCATTTTCCAGATGCATTTCACGCAGCGTGGTCGGCATGTTGATGCTGCGATAGAAACGGATATAGCGCGCAATTTCCTCATCCGGCCGCTGCTCCAGCACCATCTGCGTCAGTGTGCCATAGGCGACTTTCTCGCCGTGGGTCAGATGATGGATATCGCCATCGACGGCGGTAAAACCATTATGAATAGCGTGGGCGGCAGCCAGCCCGCCGTTTTCAAAGCCCAGCCCCGAGAGCAGCGTATTCGCCTCAACCACGGCTTCCACTGCGGGCGTGACCCGTTTTTCGGTAACGGCGATATAGGCGCTGTACCCCCACTTAAGCAGTGTTTCTTCGCAGGCGCGGGCAATCGCCAGTCCGGCAAGGGTCGGATCGCCGCTGACCATGGATTTAGCATGGGACCGGGCCACTGCCTGCGCTTCGACCCAGGTGGCCAGGCCATCGGCAATGCCGGAGGCAAAGAGCCGTGCAGGTGCACTGGCGCAGACTGCGGTATCCACCAGCACCAGATCGGGATTTTTGCTGTAGAAGCGATAGCTCTCAAACACGCCGCTGTCAGAGTAGATCACCGACAGCGCGCTACAGGGGGCATCGGTGGAGGCAATGGTCGGCACGATGGCTACCGGCTGTTTAAGTTCGTCCGCCACCGCCTTAACCGTGTCCAGCGTTTTGCCGCCGCCCAGCCCGACCACCACGTTACAGCCCTGACTCTTCGCCAGCGCACTGAGACGGGTGATCTCATTACTGGAGGCCTCGCCGTTAAACTGCTGCCAGCTGAATTTCACACCGGCGGACTGCAGCGTCTGTTGCGTATGTTCGCCAATCAGTTTCCAGACGACCTCATCCGCCACCAGAAAAGCCTGATCGCCCAGCTCAGTCAGGTACGTGCCCAGCTCATCCAGCACACCGGCGCCCTGCACATATTTACGGGGTGATGAAAAAATAAATTTACTCATAATCACATCTCCTTAATATGAATGGTTCGACCCCATCCAGCCTGGCACAATTCGCTCAGCGTGGCAGGCGATCCCGTACATGACCGCGCCATGGGCTGTTAAGCTGCCTGAACACTCCTTGCCAGGAGAGATAACGGAGAATCATCATGAGCGCCACGCTCTTTTCATTTCTGTTTGCAATAACCATTCTGACACTCACACCTGGATTTGATACCGCGCTGGTGCTGCGAACCGCCATTGCGCAGGGCTGGCAGCGCGCCTGGGCGACAGCCCTTGGCGTGACGCTGGGTTGTCTGCTCTGGGGCATCGCAGTTGGGCTGGGACTGGGCGCGCTGCTGATGGCCTCTGAGATCGCCTATAACCTGCTGAAGTGGATCGGTGCCGGCTGGCTGCTCTATCTGGGCATAAAGTTGCTGCTTAAGCCGCGTCAGCAATCCGTAGAGACAGCTGAACAGCCTGCACAACAGCAGGGTTATCTGGCCTGCTTCAGTCGGGGGTTAATGGGAAATCTGCTGAATCCGAAAATTGGCGTGTTTTATGTCACTTTTCTGCCGCAGTTTATCCCGGCGGGGGCGTCGGTGGCGCTCTGGTGCACACTGATGGCGCTGGCACACATGCTGCTGGGGCTGATCTGGAATGCGGTACTGATTGGCGGCAGCCACTATTTCTCCGGACATCTGCGAAAACCGAAGGTGCTGAAGGGGATGGATCGCCTGACCGGCTGTGTGTTTATTGGATTTGCGGCGAAACTGGCATTGTCTCGCCGCTAGGGCATTAAGGTTTAGTGGCGACGAGCACGGCGCGCAGGGGAGCCGGATAGCCTTCAACCGTTTTGCTGGGATCGTCGGGGTCGAGGAACTCAGCGAGGGATTCGCTGGTCATCCAGTCGGTGCGGCGCTGCTCTTCAGTGGTGGTCAGCGCAAAATCGACAATCCGCACATCGACAAACCCGCTTTTCTCCAGCCAGCTTTTCAGTGCTTCCGCCGAAGGAATGAAGAACACGTTGCGCATCTGGGCATAGCGTTCACCGGGCACCAGCAGCTGATTGACATCGCCTTCAATCACCAGCGTTTCCAGCACCAGCTCGCCTCCGCTCACCAGCTGATTTTTCAGCTGTAACAGGTGATCCAGCGGGGAACGACGGTGATAGAGCACACCCATCGAAAATACGGTATCAAACGCCTGTAACGCCGGTAGCTGCTCAATGCCCAGCGGCAGCATATGCGCCCGGCGATCGTCATTCAGCAGCTTACGCACTGCTTCGAACTGCACCAGGAACAGCTGCATTGGGTCGATGCCGACGACCAGATGTGCGCCCGCGCCAATCATCCGCCACATGTGGTAACCGCTGCCACAGCCCACATCCAGCACCGTCCGGCCCGCCAGCGGGGAGATGTGCGGCAGCACGCGTTCCCACTTCCAGTCAGAGCGCCATTCAGTGTTGATGTGGGTGCCGTAGAGGAAGTAGGGCCCTTTGCGCCACGGCATCAGGTTACGCAGTAGTTTCTCAATCCCCTGACGATGGCGGTCGCTGATGTCATCGCGGTCGGCGGTGACGCTGTGCAGCAGGTCGAGCTTTTGCGGCTCCAGCAGCGGCAGATACTCCAGCGACTTGTACCAGTCACGAAAGTGCCCGTGCAGGTTTTCGCGCTGCCACTCACTGATTTGCGCCGGTAATACTTCCAGCCACTTCGCCAGCGGGCCCACTGCAATTTGCTGATAAAAACGGCCAAAGTCGATCATTTCAACGCCACCAGAGATCCAAAATTAAAGCACTGGAACCAGAGTTCGGCGTGCGAGAACCCGGCCTGTTTCAGGCGGGCTTTATGCGCTTCAACGCTGTCAGTCAACATCACATTTTCCAGCATGCTGCGTTTCTGGCTGATTTCCAGTTCGCTGTAGCCGTTGGCGCGTTTGAAGTCGTGATGCATGTTGAATAACAGCTCACCGACCTCGGCATCTTCAAAGCTGAACTTCTCCGACAGCACCAGCGCGCCGCCTGGTTTAAGTCCCTGCCAGATCTTTTCCAGCAGCGCCAGGCGTGCAGGCGGCTCCAGAAACTGCAGCGTGAAGTTGAGCACCACCAGCGAGGCGTCTTCAATCTCAATGTCGCGGATATCCGCTTCCAGCACGGTGACCGGCGTGTCAGCGCGAAACGCATCAAGATGTCGGCGACAGCGCTCCACCATCGCCGGGGAGTTATCCACCGCGATGATCTGGCAACCCGGCACATGAATATTGCGACGCACCGAGAGGGTGGCCGCGCCCAGCGAGCAGCCCAGGTCATAGACCCTGCTGTCCGGGGTAACAAAACGTTCTGCCAGCATGCCAATCATCGAAATGATGTTGGAGTAGCCCGGCACCGAGCGCTGAATCATGTCAGGAAAGACTTCAGCTACACGCTCGTCAAAAGTCCAGTC
>Ga0209461_10000201_pt1 | contig 27774 bp, 20 predicted proteins | sample AgamicAsMarz_FD_187162 | JGI IMG/M metagenome (GOLD analysis project Ga0209461, IMG submission 187162) | Agave microbial communities from Guanajuato, Mexico - As.Ma.rz (SPAdes) (version 2) | ecosystem: Host-associated > Plants > Phyllosphere > Phylloplane/Leaf | place: Guanajuato, Mexico... | reverse complement strand
TGTTGAGCGTCAGGCCACTATTATTTGCGGTCAGCGTCTCAGAACGGCGAATACGTTCCTGAATACGCGGGCTGAAACGGCTGGTATCGCCAATGACGCGTAAGCGAACATTGTGTTTGTGCAGGCTTTTTACTTCGCTGTCGAGCGCCCAGACAAACAGTTCCATTAACGCGGTGACTTCCTGCGCCGGACGGCTCCAGTTTTCACTGCTGAAGGCGTAAAGCGTCAGGGCTTCAAGATTGTTGCTGACCGCAAAGCTGACGGCACGGCGCACCGATTTAACGCCCGCTTTGTGGCCTGAAATGCGCAATTTTCCCTGATTTTTGGCCCAGCGACCGTTGCCATCCATGATGATAGCGACATGGCGCGGACCGTTTCCCTGCTGGTCATCAGTGTTGTTTTGATTGTTAGACGACATAACGCTTAACCAATTCCTTTCATCAGAAATGCTGTGGTTTCTGAATACATTGCGCCCGATTCAAATCCCGACACGCTTTTGGTGCCGGGCCACACCGAATTCGGTGACAGACCGTGAAACGCGAGCCAGCGACTATACCATTTTCACCTGAAGCGAACAAATGGCCTCATAACGATCGACTTCACGACGTGAAGCGCGGCAACATTTCTGCTGCCAGCGCGCGCGCGGAGCGATCAATTTCAAGGACAGCGTCCACCGAATCCGGCTCCGGACACACCTGTGCCGCCATCACTGCGCTATTAAGCGCCGCGATGTCGGTGAAGCGGATCTGGTGATTCAGGAAAGCCGCGACGGCAACCTCGTTGGCTGCATTCAGCGTGGTGGTCGACGCCTGCCCTGCCTCACAGGCATCAATGGCCAGCTTCAGGCAGGGATAGCGACTAAAATCAGGTTCTGCAAAGCTCAGCGCCGACATGCGGGTAAAATCCAGCGGCGTCACGCCTGCTTTGATGCGCGAAGGCCACGCCATGCTATGGGCAATGGGCGTACGCATATCGGGAGAACCTAACTGAGCCAGCACGCTGCCATCGCAGTATCGCACCATGGAGTGAATCACCGACTGTGGGTGAAGGATCACTTCCATCTGCGCTGCGCTGGCATTAAACAACCAACGGGCTTCAATGTACTCAAGACCTTTATTCATCATGGTGGCCGAATCGACGGAGATTTTTCTCCCCATCGACCAGTTCGGATGTGCACAGGCCTGATCAGGCGACATAGCGCTGAGATCCGTTAAATCTGTGTCACGAAAAGGACCACCCGATCCCGTAAGGATAATTGACTCAATGCCATTATCCCGCAGGTCAGCGTAACCTAACTGATGCTGGATGGTAGCCGGTAAACTCTGAAAAATGGCGTTATGCTCGCTGTCGACCGGTAGTAACTGCGCGTTATGATGACGCACCGCCTCCATAAACAAACGGCCGCAGGTGACAAGCGATTCTTTGTTGGCCAGCAGCACCGTTTTACCGGCGCGAATGGCGGCCAGCGTTGGCAGCAAACCTGATGCACCGACAATGGCCGCCATCACCTGATCCACCTCATCCAGCGCGGCCAGCTCACAGGCTGCCTGAACGCCGGAGAGCACTTCAGTATTGACCCTGATTGCTCTCAGTCGCTCACGCAGCGCAGCGGCAGAAGCCTCGTCTGCCATGCAGGCGTAGCGTGGCGTAAAAGCCGCACACTGTTCGGCCATCAGCGCCACGTTATGGCCGGCAACCAGCGCCGTAATCTGATAAAGCTCTGGGTTGGCGCGAACCACCGCCAGCGTACTGGTGCCGATCGAGCCGGTGGATCCCAGCAGAGTTAATCGCTTCATGAGGCTATCCGTGTGAAGTCAGCGTGCCCGCAGGCACAATGTAAAACGCCGCCAGATGTCGCATTCATACGAATACCTCTCTGTACGGCGTTTTGTCCGGCAGTGATGGAATCAGAAATCCATCAGCTCCGTCTCTTTTTCTGACAGTGCAGCATCAACTTTCTTGATGTATGCATCGGTCATTTTTTGTACTTCGTCCTGCGCACGACGTTCATCGTCTTCGCTGATTTCTTTATCTTTCAGCAGCGCTTTGATTTTATCGTTGGCATCGCGACGGACATTACGTACCGACACACGGCCCTGCTCGGCTTCGCCGCGCACGATTTTAATCAGATCTTTACGACGCTCTTCTGTCAGCGCTGGCAGCGGAACACGGATGTCAGTACCGGCTGAACTTGGGTTCAGACCGAGATCAGACTTCATGATCGCTTTTTCGACTGCCTGACTCAGTGAACGATCAAACACGTTGATTTTCAGCGTGCGTGAATCTTCCACAGTAACAGAAGCCAGCTGACGCAGTGGCGTCGGCGTGCCGTAATATTCGACGACGATGCCGTCGAGCAGCGAAGGTGACGCACGACCGGTACGCACTTTGCTGATGGTAGTTTTGAATGCTTCAACGCATTTTTCCATGCGCGTGTCAGCATCTTTTTTGATGTCGTTAATCACGTTGAAACCCTTGGATTCGGTTTGACCTGGCCAGTTCCGGCATAACCGGAAGCGGGATCGATAATCATCGATAATCCTGACTGGTGCGCGATGCATTCTCATCGCGCTGACAGAATATACCTTATTTTATCTCGCCTCGGGTATTAATGCGTAATCAGGGTGCCTTCTTTTTCACCCATCACTACGCGACGCAGTGCGCCAGGTTTATTCATGTTGAAAACACGGATAGGTAATTTGTGGTCACGCGCCAGGGTAAAGGCTGCCAGATCCATCACTTTCAGCTCTTTATCCAGGACTTCGGCATAGGTCAGTTGATCATACAGTGTCGCATCCGGGCTTTTCACCGGATCGGCAGAGTAGACGCCGTCAACTTTGGTCGCCTTCAGTACCACGTCCGCTTCAATCTCAATGCCGCGCAGACACGCCGCAGAGTCGGTGGTAAAGAACGGGTTGCCGGTACCGGCGGAGAAGATGACGACGCGGTTGTTACGCAGCAGGCTGATCGCTTCTGCCCAGCTATAGTTGTCACAGACGCCATTCAGCGGAATCGCTGACATCAGGCGTGCATTCACATAGGCGCGGTGCAGTGCATCACGCATCGCCAGGCCGTTCATTACGGTCGCCAGCATACCCATGTGGTCACCTACGACGCGGTTCATACCTGCCTGCTGCAGGCTCGCGCCGCGGAACAGGTTCCCTCCGCCAATTACCACGCCAACCTGGATGCCCAGCTCAACCAGCTCTTTTACCTCTTGTGCCATGCGGTCAAGCACACTCGCGTCGATACCAAAACCTTCAGCGCCTTGCAGAGCTTCGCCGCTGAGTTTAAGCAGGATACGTTGATAAACAGGTTTTGCGTTGGTCGCCATGGTCAGTTCTTCCTGGAAGATTGGGTGTAAAGGAGAAGTAAATTCTGATCGATCATCCGCTTACCGCAATGAAATTGCTATTGGGATGAAACTGAAAACGTATCTGTTGCGATTTACAGACAAAAAAGAACCGCCATCTGGCGGTTCTTTCAAAGCATTAAGACTGTTTGGACATTGCTGCAACTTCTGCAGCGAAGTCAGACTCAACTTTCTCGATGCCTTCACCAACTTCGAAGCGGATGAAGTTGATAACGTCAGCGCCCTGCTCTTTCAGAGCCTGGCCAACGGTTTTGCTTGGGTCGATAACGAAAGCCTGACCAGTCAGAGAGACTTCGCCGGTGAATTTCTTCATACGGCCTTCAACCATCTTCTCTGCGATCTCTTTTGGCTTGCCAGACTGCATCGCGATGTCCAGCTGAACCTGGTACTCTTTATCAACCACGTCAGCAGAAACGTCTTCTGGCTTAACGAATTCAGGCTTGCTCGCTGCAACGTGCATCGCGATCTGTTTGATCAGATCTTCGTTAGCGCCTTTCGCTGAAACCAGAACGCCGATACGTGCGCCGTGCAGGTAGCTGCCCAGCTCTGCGCCTTCCAGGATTGCAACGCGACGGATGTTGATGTTCTCACCGATTTTCGCAACCAGTGCAACGCGCTCTTCTTCGAACTGCGCTTTCAGGACTTCAACGTCAGTGACGCGATTAGCGGCAGCCGCATCCAGAACTTTGTCTGCGAACGCCTGGAAACCGCCATCTTTTGCTACGAAGTCAGTCTGGCAGTTAACTTCCAGAATCACACCGTAGTCGCCAACGATTTTGGTTTTGATTACGCCATCAGCAGCAACGTTGCCTGCTTTTTTCGCTGCTTTGATTGCGCCAGACTTACGCATGTTCTCAATCGCCAGCTCAATGTCGCCGTTCGCTTCAGTCAGCGCTTTTTTGCAATCCATCATGCCAGCGCCAGTACGCTCGCGCAGTTCTTTTACCAATGCAGCGGTAATGTCAGCCATTCCAGAATCCTCGGTTCGTGCCTGTGTACATAGGTACCCGCAGACACTTATTTGCGGAAAATTTACTCTGTCCCGCCGTCCGGTCGGGGGCGTAACAGACTTAGATAAATAAAGGGGCCACTATAGGCCCCTTACAGATCACATCTGAATGCTAAGGGCTCTTATGCAGAGCAAACCTTAATTAAGCGTTTTCTAAAGACGCTTCTTCAGCTTGCTCAGCCAGGTCCTGAGAGCGGCCTTCGCGAACGGTGGTCGCAACGGCAGTCAGGTACAGGTTTACAGCACGGATCGCATCGTCGTTACCTGGGATAACGAAATCAACGCCATCTGGATCTGAGTTGGTATCAACGATAGCAAATACCGGGATACCCAGGTTGTTTGCTTCTTTGATTGCGATGTGTTCGTGGTCAGCATCAACAACAAACAGCGCGTCTGGCAGACCGCCCATGTCTTTGATACCGCCCAGGCTGTTTTCCAGCTTGGCCAGCTCACGCGCACGCATCAGCGCTTCTTTTTTGGTCAGTTTGTCGAAAGTACCATCCTGAGACTGAATCTCCAGATCTTTCAGACGTTTGATTGACTGACGCACGGTTTTCCAGTTAGTCAGCATGCCACCCAACCAGCGATGGTTTACGAAGAACTGGTCGCAGCTCAGTGCAGACTCTTTTACCGCTTCAGCAGCAGCGCGCTTAGTACCTACGATCAGGATCTTACCTTTACGGGAAGAGATCTTGTTCAGTTCAGCCAGAGCTTCGTTGAACATAGGTACAGTTTTTTCCAGGTTGATGATGTGAACCTTGTTACGTGCACCAAAGATGAATGGCTTCATTTTTGGGTTCCAGTAACGGGTCTGGTGACCGAAGTGAACACCAGCCTGGAGCATGTCGCGCATGGAAACAGTTGCCATGATAAAACCTCTAAAGTTTGATTGGGGTTGGGCCTCCATGTATCCCATACGACCGACCTCTTTCAAGGCACCCCGGCGTATGTGTCGATACATGTGTGTTTTAGTACACATAATGAGAGTTATGCGTTTCCTGCTGACCGAAACGGCCATACAGAGAATCGTCGGCGCGCTTTATACCACAACCAGGCCGGTGACGCCAATAAATCATCGCTGACAGAAGCCAGCGCGTTCTCTATTTGGCAGCCCATTTGCTGGCTGCTAACATGACAGCACAGAACTTATTATTGTCGAAAATTTCGACAAATGCGGATTAATTTAATGGCAATTTCAATTAAAACCCCTGAAGAAATCGAAAAAATGCGCGTCGCGGGCCGACTGGCTGCTGAAGTGCTGGAGATGATCGAACCTTACGTGAAACCGGGTGTGACCACCGGTGAGCTGGACCGCATCTGCCACGAGCACATTACCCAAAAGCAACAGGCGGTCTCTGCCTGCCTCGGCTATCACGGCTTTCCAAAGTCGGTCTGCATCTCCGTTAACGAAGTGGTGTGCCACGGCATTCCCAGCGATGATCGCCCGTTAAAAGATGGCGATATCGTCAATATTGATGTCACCGTGATTAAAGATGAGTACCACGGCGACACCTCAAAGATGTTTATCGTCGGCAAACCGACCATTCAGGGCGAGCGCCTGTGCCGCGTCACACAAGAGAGCCTCTATCTTTCCCTGCGTCTGATTAAACCCGGCATTCGTCTGCGCGAGCTGGGCCGGGCTATCCAGAAGTATGTGGAAGCGAACGACTTCTCTGTTGTGCGCGAATATTGCGGTCATGGCATCGGCAAGGGCTTTCACGAAGAGCCGCAGGTGCTGCATTACGATGCCGATGATAGCGGCGTGGTATTGCAGGCGGGCATGGCCTTTACGGTAGAACCGATGGTCAATGCCGGTGATTACCGCATCCGCACAATGAAAGATGGCTGGACGGTAAAAACCAAAGATCGCAGCTTGTCCGCGCAGTATGAGCATACTATTGTGGTCACGGAAAACGGCTGTGAGATTTTAACCCTGCGTAAAGATGACACGATCCCTGCCGTGCTCGTTGCTGAAGGATAATTTTCCTCACACAGATCAAGCCGGCGATGAGCCGGCTTTTTTTTGGCTAAAAAAGAGAACAGTTGCATGAGCGTGAGTCTGTCGGAAGAGGTAAAAAACGGTCTGGTCGATTCGCCAGCCGAATGGGGTGACGACCAGCTGACCCGCGACATTCTGAAGCCGCGGCTGGAGCAATTTCAGCAGCATCTGGCTGCCGCATTTGATGCCGGTGAAGCCGTTGAGCCGCTGATTGATGCCCGCACGCTGTTTATCGATCGGCTGCTGCGTCGCCTGTGGCGCTTCTTTGGCTTTGATGCGATGCCCTCTATCGCGCTGGTCGCCGTGGGCGGCTATGGCCGTGCCGAACTGCATCCGCTCTCTGATATTGATGTGCTGATCCTCAGTCGACAGCCTCTGGACGAACAGGCCGCACAGCGCACCAGCGATCTGCTGACGCTGATGTGGGACCTCAAGCTGGAAGTGGGCCATAGCGTCCGAACGCTGGAAGAGTGTCTGCTGGAAGGACTGTCAGACCTGACCGTTGCCACCAACCTGATTGAGTCTCGGATGCTGACCGGCGACGTGGCGCTGTTTCTGGAACTGCAGAAAAACATCTTCAGTGACGGCTTCTGGCCTTCATCCACCTTCTTTGCCGCCAAAATTGAAGAACAGCAGGAACGCCACAAGCGTTACCACGGTACCAGCTATAATCTGGAGCCGGACATCAAGAGCAGTCCGGGTGGTCTGCGCGATATCCATACGCTGCAGTGGGTCGCCCGACGCCATTTTGGTGCCACCACGCTGGATGAGATGGTTGGCTTTGGTTTCCTCACCGACGCGGAGCGCGGCGAACTCAACGAATGCCAGGAATTTCTCTGGCGTATCCGCTTTGCCCTGCACCTCTCCCTGCCCCGCTACGATAATCGGCTGCTGTTCGATCGCCAGCTCAGCGTGGCGCAGCGCCTGAATTACCAGGGTGAAGGCAATGAGCCGGTCGAGCGGATGATGAAAGATTTCTATCGCGTCACGCGACGTATCGGCGAGCTGAATCAGATGCTGCTGCAGCTGTTTGATGAGGCGATTCTGGCGCTCTCCACCAGCGAAAAGCCCCGGCCCATTGATGATGATTTCCAGCTGCGTGGCGATTTGATCGACCTGCGCGACGAGACGCTGTTCACCCGCGAACCGCAGGCAATTCTGCGCATGTTCTATGTCATGGTGCGTAACGACAGCATCAAAGGGATCTACTCCACTACCCTGCGTCATCTGCGCCATGCGCGTCGTCATCTTAAACAGCCGCTGTGTCAGATTCCGGAAGCGCGACGTACCTTTATGTCGATTCTGCGTCATCCCGGCGCGGTCAGCCGGGCACTGGTGCCGATGCATCGTCACAGCGTGTTATGGGCTTACACGCCGCTGTGGGGCCATATCGTCGGGCAGATGCAGTTTGATCTGTTTCACGCCTACACTGTGGATGAGCACACCATTCGCGTGCTGCAGAAGCTGGAAAGCTTTGCCAATGAAATTACCCGTCCGCAGCATCCGCTTTGCGTAGAGTTATGGCCGCGCCTGCCGCAGCAGGAGTTGTTGCTTATGGCAGCACTGCTGCACGACATTGCCAAAGGGCGCGGCGGCGATCACTCTATTCTCGGCGCACAGGATGCACTCGATTTCGCTGAAATGCATGGCCTGAACTCGCGTGAAACGCAGCTGGTAGCCTGGCTGGTTCGCCATCATCTGCTGATGTCGGTGACGGCGCAACGGCGCGATATTCAGGACCCGACGGTGATCCAGCAGTTCGCGGAGGTGATGCAGAATGAGAACCGGCTGCGCTATCTGGTTTGCCTGACCGTCGCCGATATCTGCGCCACCAACGAAAGTCTGTGGAACAGCTGGAAGCAGAGCCTGTTGCGCGAGCTGTTTTTTGCCACCGAGAAGCAGCTGCGACGCGGCATGGAAAACAGTCCGGACCTGCGTGAGCGGGTGCGTCATCATCGTCTGCAGGCGCTGGCGCTGTTGCGGATGGACAACATTGATGAAGAGCGTCTGCATCAGATCTGGAACCGCTGCCGCGCTGACTACTTCCTGCGCCATACGCCGAATCAGATTGCATGGCATGCCCGCCACTTACTGGTTCACGATCTGAAGAAACCGCTGGTGCTGGTCAGCCCGCAGGCCACGCGCGGCGGAACCGAAATTTTCATCTGGAGTCCCGATCGCCCGCATCTGTTTGCCGCCGTCGCCGGAGAACTCGACCGCCGCAACCTCAGCGTCCACGACGCGCAAATCTTTACCAGCCGCGACGGCATGGCCATGGACACCTTTATTGTGCTGGAACCGGATGGCAGCCCGCTGTCGCCGGATCGCCATCCGATGATCATTCAGGCGCTGGAGCAGGCGATCACCCAGTCTGACTGGGTGCCGCCGCGTACCCGCCGTCCGTCAGCCAAACTCCGGCATTTCAGCGTGGATACCGAGGTCAATTTCCTGCCGACGCATACCGATCGTCGCAGCTACCTGGAGCTGGTGGCGCTGGATCAGCCTGGCCTGCTGGCGCGGGTCGGCGAAGTCTTTGCCGATCTCGGTGTCTCACTGCACGGCGCACGCATCAGCACCATTGGCGAGCGGGTCGAAGATTTGTTTATTCTGGCCAACAGTGAACGTCAGGCACTGGACGAAGAAATGCGTAAAGCGTTGCAACAACGGTTGACAGAGGCCCTTAATCCAAACGATAAAGTGTGACCAGACTCGATTTGTAAACATTAATCTCTTTACTTGTGTCGGGTTATTGCCCGGCATCGCACATGACAGATCAGGAAAAAAATATGCAACAGTTACAGAGCGTTATTGAATCCGCCTTCGAACGTCGCGCTGAAATTACACCTGCCAGCGTTGACAGCGAAACCCGTGATGCCATCAACCAGGTGATCTCTCTGCTGGACAGCGGTGAGCTGCGCGTTGCTGAGAAGATCGACGGCGAGTGGGTAACGCATCAGTGGCTGAAGAAAGCAGTGCTGCTCTCTTTCCGCATCAATGACAATCAGGTGATGGAAGGCGCAGAAACCCGCTTTTACGACAAAGTGCCGATGAAGTTTGCCGACTGGGACGAAGCGCGTTTCAAAGCTGCAGGCTTTCGCGTTGTGCCGCCTGCGGCTGTGCGCCAGGGTGCCTTTATCGCCCGCAACACGGTGCTGATGCCGTCTTACGTCAACATCGGCGCCTTCGTGGATGAAGGCACCATGGTAGACACCTGGGCAACCGTTGGCTCCTGTGCGCAGATTGGTAAAAACGTTCACCTTTCTGGTGGCGTGGGTATCGGTGGCGTGCTGGAACCGCTGCAGGCTAACCCGACCATTATCGAAGACAACTGCTTCATTGGCGCACGCTCTGAAATCGTTGAAGGCGTGATTGTTGAAGAAGGCTCAGTGATCTCAATGGGCGTTTATATCGGTCAGAGCACCAAAATTTATGACCGCGAAACGGGCGAAGTACATTATGGTCGTGTGCCTGCCGGTTCCGTGGTGGTTTCAGGTAACCTGCCGTCCAAAGATGGCAGCTATAGTCTCTACTGTGCCGTGATCGTGAAGAAAGTCGATGCGAAGACGCTGGGCAAAACCGGTATCAACGAACTGCTGCGCACCATCGATTGATTTAACTGACGGGCTGGAAAGCAGCCCGTCATCTTTTCTTTACAGTCATTACCAAATAACATGCTTCGCGCTGCGAATTAACTGGTGCGTTTAGTTTTTATCCAGGTCATAATCCGCGCCAGTTAAATCCTGTCGCGCAATGTTCATCCCGCTTATTTATGTCTACAGTTGACGGACGTCATGAACAAGTCTGCGCGCTTCTCACTTTTGATGGAAACAACGCTATGTATGACAATCTGAAAAGCTTAGGTATCAGTAACCCGGACGACATTGACCGCTACAGCCTGCGTCAGGAAGCCAATAACGACATTCTGAAGATCTACTTCCGTAAAGATAAAGGCGAGTTTTTCGCGAAGAGCGTTAAATTCAAATATCCGCGCCAGCGCAAAACTGTCGTTGCCGATCACGCGACTCAGGGCTACAAAGAAGTTCAGGAAATCAGCCCGAATCTGCGTTATGTCATCGATGAACTGGACCAGATTTGCCAGCGCGATCAGGTTGAAGTGGATCTGAAACGCAAAATTCTGGATGACCTGCGTCATCTGGAAAGCGTGGTCGCCCACAAGATCTCAGAGATTGAATCGGACCTTGAAAAATTAACCCGTAACAGTCGTTAATGTCCTGTCTGACAAGAGAGGCCAGCTTTGCTGGCCTTTTTTATGCCGCAAACCTGCTCCCTACCCCTGCTCATCCAGTTGCAAAGCCACATAGAGCAGCAGCCTGTCGTCAAAATGGCCCAGATTCAGTCCGGTCAGTTCAGAAATCCGGTTCAGGCGGTACTCCAGCGTATTACGATGAATGAACAGCGCACGTGCGGTAGCGCTCGGCTGGACGTTATGGGTGAACCAGGCGATCAGCGTGCGCCGCAGCAAACCGTTGTTATCCATGCTCTTGAGCTTCGCCAGCGGCCGGGCGAGCTCATTGGCCTGCCAGCCGCCACGCAGGCTGTCGAGCAGCACCGGCAGCACCAGATCCTGATAAAAATAGCTGCGCACTTCGGGCATACGCTGCTTGCCTACCATCATGGTGGTGCGCGCCGTCCGGTAAGAGCGTGCGATGCTGCCCGGCCCGGTAAAGAAGTTTCCCAGCGCGATGCGCATCCGAAGATGTCCGCTCTCTTTCATCCGCTGCAGCAACTGCTCGACGCGGCGGCGATGATCATCCTGATCGTAACGTCCATGCCCATTCAGAGCCGGTTTCAGCACCACCATTTCGGTCAGTGACACAATGGCGATCAGATTATCGCGCTCCGGTGTGGTCAGCAGCGTTTGCAACTGCTGTAGCTCTGACATCGCGCTGTCGACGCCAAGCTGACCGCTATCCACCTCCAATACGGCCACCACACGCGGTTGATTGAGATCGATGCCGAGCCGCTGAGCCCATTCGGTCAGCTGTGGCGACAGGGTATCGCTGCGGATGAGATTCAGTACCAGCTCTTCACGCAGACGGCTGTCCTGTGCCAGCATATGCAGAAGCCGTGCCTGCTCCAGCATCATCTCTGCGGTCATGCAGACCAGCTCGCCGTAGTGTCGCAATGCCAGCGGCTCGCCGGTCAGGCCAATCACCCCGACGATGTCACCATCAATGCGCAGCGGCAGGTTAATGCCAGGCCGTACGCCATGAAGGTGTTTAGCCACCGCTTCATCGATGTCGACTACGCGGCCCTGCGAAAGCACCAGCAGCGCACCTTCGTGCAACTCCCCAATGCGTTCCCGGTCACCGCTGCCGATAATGCGGCCCCGCGCATCCATCACATTGACATTGCTGTCAATAATTTTCATGGTGCGCGCCACGATATCCTGTGCCAGCCGGGCATCAAGGTGATAGGTAGCCATCCATTACTCCTGAAAAAGAGGGGGATAAACAGAATACGCATGGAAAGCAGGCAGAACATTGTGCATTTGCACAGAGCCAGGCGGTCATTTGCCGAATTTGCGGTAAGCATCACACTCTGCCTGAGCAAATGCCGGGCATAAAAAAGGCGGACCACAGTCCGCCTCTTCATCAGTAGTCGTTCCGTTACTGCATCAGCAGGTAGATGCTGCTGTCGCCGCGCTTCACATTCAGCGCCAGAACGGCTGGCTTGGTATCAAGGACTTTGCGCAGCTCGCCGAGGTTGGTTACCGGCTGCTGGTTAACGCCCTGAATCACGTCACCCTTCTTCAGGCCGATACGCGCTGCGGCACTGCCCGCTTTCACATTATCAACGCGAACGCCTTTATCACCGGTTTCAACATTGCTAAGGTCAGCCCCTTCAATGCCGTTGTAGATGGTGGCGGACTGCACTTTCGCCTGGCTGCTCTGCTGCAACTGAACAGAAACATCGACCGGCTTACCGTCACGCAGCAGACCCAGTTTCAGGGTGGTGCCAACCGGCAGTGAACCCACTTCTGCACGCAGTGAAGCAAAGCTGCTCAGCGGTTTGCCGTTCATGGAGACAATCACGTCACCCGCTTTGATGCCTGCTTTTGCAGCTGCAGAGTCTGGCAGTACCTGGCTGACAAACGCACCACGCTGTGCGTCGACTTTCATCGCTTTTGCCAGTTCGGAGTTCAGTTCCGTGCCCTGCACGCCCAGCTCGCCGCGTTTCACCTGTCCAAACTCAACCATCTGCGCCGTCAGGTTTTTCACCATGTTGCTTGGAATTGCAAAGCCGATACCGATATTGCCGCCATCCGGCGCCAGAATAGCGGTGTTAATCCCAATCAGTTCACCGTTGAGGTTAACCAGTGCGCCACCGGAGTTGCCCCGGTTAATCGCCGCATCCGTCTGGATAAAGTTTTCGTAATTTTCTACATTCAGACCGCTGCGTCCCAGTGCCGAAACGATACCGGAGGTCACGGTTTCACCCAGTCCATACGGATTACCGATTGCCACGGTGTAGTCACCGACACGCAGATTGTCGGAGTCAGCGATTTTCACGGCGGTCAGATTTTTGGCTTCCTGCAGCTGAATCAATGCAATGTCAGAGCTGGGATCTTTACCGATGACTTTTGCCTCATAACGGCGACCGTCGCTGAGCTGCACCTGAATTTTGGTGGCATTATTCACCACGTGGTTGTTGGTCACCACGTAGCCTTTTTCGGCGTTGATAATCACGCCCGATCCCAGTGCACGGAATTTTTCCTGCTGGGTATCAGGGGCAAGTGCGCCACCGTTACCGCCTGCACCGTCACCGTTCTGGCACATGGGTGAACCCTGGAACGGGGAACCGTCCTGACAGAATGGCGAATTGTCGCCAAAGAACTGCTGAAACTGCTGCGGCATGCGTGGGGTTTTTACTGTGGTGGTGCCCTCAACGCTGATACTGACCACAGACGGCATCACCTTCTCCAGCATGGGAGCCAGGCTTGGCAGTTGCTGGCTTTCGGAAGAGGCCGTTTGCGCAGCAGAAACAGTAACAGGGGCGAGCGCCATGCTCAGGCTCAACGCCAGCGCACTTAACACTAAAGTCTTTTTTTTCATTTTTCGTTTCTCAATAAGATTACTGTTCAGACCATTGCTGTGGTCGAAAGGTGAGATAAATGTTTTAGCGCGAAGTTCCTTTAAAAGTTTAAGCCAAAGGTAAAAATTTATTCGCGCTCTTTACAATCGGCGGCTTATTCTACTGCCATCAGCCGCCGGTACTCATCCCAGGCATAGAGATCAGTCATGCCGCTAATATAATCCTGAATAAGCCGGAAGCGATAATAACGCTCCCACAACAGCCGTTGATATTTATGCTCCACAACCAGATTACGCATCTTGTGCAAATAGGCTTTGCGGTGTTTCCCGGAGAGCTTATGAAAAAGCCGCGTTTCAATCGGGTGCTGGCGTAAAAAATCCTCATTCATCAGCGTGGTAAAGGCTTCATAATTAAGGCGCATCAGCGGCTGATAGATCTCCAGCAGCCCTTTAATCACGCGGTAACCCTGCAGCTCCAGCTGTTCAACTTCGGAGTGATTAAACACCTGCTGGCGCGCAACGGTCTTAAACAGCTGCAGTAAACGCCCCTCTTCACCCTCATCTTCCAGCAGTGCATGGTTAAAACTTCCCTCGAATATTGCAGGCAGATTATCAACAAAACGTTTCACCGCGTAACTGACCAGCACGCTCTGAACATTTACGCGTAATGACATAAAAAATTGATCGCTGCGGCTGCGGCGTTTTTTACTGCAGGCTTCCCGCCAGGCTTCACCAATAGTCCGGCTAAAGGCGTCATTATTTTTCACCGGCCCCCAGGCTTTATTGAGAAATTCAAACAAACTCTCAACATTAAAGATATCTTTTTCTACAGCGTCGTCCAAATCGGCAATACAATAGGAGATATCATCCGCCGCTTCCATTATATAGGTGAGCGGAAAGCGGTGATGTTCTTTCATATTGGTGGCAGCACGCAGGTCGGCAATATAATCCTGCTCGGAGAGATAAAAACCGGGTTTCTTCATTAACACGCTAAATTCGGCGGGCTTTTCCCCCTGCCACCAGGCAGGTGCAGTATATTTGAGGATACAGGCAACCTGAGAGTAGCTGAGATTGAGTTGCAGCAGGGTATGTACCATACGGATAGCCTGCGCGTTGCCCTCAAAATGGCAGAGATCCTGGCGGATCATGGCATTCAGCTCATCAAAGGCTTTACGCTGCGCATCACCTTCAACACCTGCCACCAGCGGATCGACCAGTTCGGCAGCCAGATTCTCTTCAAACCAGTCGTTAATGGCCGCCTCGCCAAAATGCCCAAATGGCGGATTACCCACGTCATGCAGCAGACACGCCATTTCGATCAGGCTTTCAAAAGCGCCTTCAAGCTCATCCAGACCATACTGCGCCAGCCCGCCCTGCATCTTCAGGGTTTGGAGGATCTCTTTGGTAATGTAGCGTCCGGTCTGCTGCACCTCCAGCGAGTGCGTCAGTCGGGAACGGACGGCGGCATTGCGCTCCAGCGGAAAGACCTGCGTTTTCTGCTGCAGTCGCCGGATGGCGGCGGAATTGATAATCCGTCCACGGTCGCTCTCAAAATGGCGGGTAATGTAGTATTCGCCTTCCGGATCTTTTCGACTGGTATAAGGGCGCGAGAAGCTGATCTTCTTCCTGAAATTGATCGCCGACATGAATTACCCCTGACTTTTTCGTGAATTAATCCCCTGGATGCCATGGTAGACTATGCCCTAAATTTTGATTCTTTACATTAGCGGAACTCACTATGAAAGCAGGCATTATTGGCGCCATGGAGCAGGAAGTCACACTGCTGCGCGACAAAATTGAAAACCGTCAAACGCTGTCGCTGGCGGGTTGTGAAATCTATACCGGCACCCTGCAGGGCGTTGAGGTGGCACTGCTGAAATCGGGCATTGGTAAAACCTCTGCGGCGCTGGGCACCACGCTGCTTTTGCAGCTCTGCAAACCCGATGTGGTGATTAACACCGGTTCGGCGGGCGGTTTAGCGTCGTCGCTCAGCGTCGGCGATATCGTAGTGTCAGACGAAGTGCGTTATCACGATGCTGATGTCACCGCATTTGGTTATGAGCCGGGTCAGATGGCGGGTTGTCCGGCCGCATTTGTGGCAGACAGCAAGCTGATTGCAGCGGCGGAAGCCTGCATTAAGCAGCTGGATCTGAATGCCGTACGCGGTCTGGTGGTGAGCGGTGATGCCTTTATCAATGGTGCCGAACCGCTGGCGCGCATTCGCAACCTGTTCCCGCAGGCGATTGCCGTTGAGATGGAAGCAACTGCCATCGGTCACGTCTGTCATCAGTTCCAGGTACCGTTTGTGGTGGTCCGTGCGATTTCCGACGTGGCCGATAAGGAATCTCACCTTAGCTTTGATGAGTTCTTAAGCGTAGCAGCGAAGCAATCTTCGCTGTTGGTGGAGAACCTGCTGGCGCATCTGGCGCGTGGCTAAAACGCTACTTTTCTGCTGGCTGCTGCTGTTGAGCGGCAGCCTGCTTGCCTCCCCGCCCCGTGTTATCACCCTCGCTCCCCACCTTACCGAACTCGCCTTTGCTGCCGGGATTACGCCGATTGCGGTCAGTGCGTGGTCTGACTATCCGCCCCAGGCGAAACAGATTGAGCAGGTTGCCAACTGGCAGGGCATCAAAGCTGAACGCATTCTGCAGCTCAAACCAGACCTGGTCTTAGCCTGGCGCGGCGGTAATCCGCAGCGGCAGATCGATCAGTTGCAGCAGCTCGGCGTACTGGTTAAATGGATTGATCCGCAGACGCTGGATGAGATGTTCACGGCGCTGGCCGATCTTGGCCGCTGGAGTCCCAGCCCGGAGCAGGCAAGCAGAACTGCCCAGGCGTTACGGCAGCAGGAAGCCGCACTGCGTCAGCGCTATACTCACCTGACTGCGGTTCCGCTTTTTTTACAGTTTGGACAGCAGCCGCTGTTTACCGCCGCCAGAGCCACGCTGCAGAATGAGATTATTACATTATGTGGTGGCAGGAATATCTTTGCCGACAGCCGCGTCAGCTGGCCACAGGTCAGCCGTGAGCAGGTACTGATGCGCCATCCTCAGGCCGTGGTGACAGCGGGCAGTATACAGCAGGCGGAGAACATCCGTGACTTCTGGCGGCCACAGCTCACTGTGCCGGTGATTGCCATCAACGAGGACTGGCTGAGCCGGCCAGGCCCACGACTGCTGCTGGCGGCGCAGCAACTCTGTGTGGCCCTGCATCCCGCTGAATAAATCGGCGAAATGATTAAAGTTGCTGCACTTTTTGCCGTTAATCAATACCAGAGACGAGCCGGCCACGTATGCTTGCCGTCCTTTTAGCGCCACGGCGCTTTTTTAAAACACCAGGAACCATCTATGACCAGAGCACTGCTGCTGGCCATAGGGCTATCTATCGCCGGATCTGCATTTGCGGGATCGATTAATGGCTCTATAGGCGCCAGGCTTGTCATCTATTCACGCTGTGAAATCAACACGGCTAACGGTCAGCCCGCGCCGCAGGTGAACTGCGGCAGACAGGCAAGCGCGCAGCCACGCGTAACCCATAGTCAGATTCAGTCGCAGGGAAGTGTGAAGCAGAGTAACCGGCTGGTCACAATAGAGTGGTAAACGAGGCCGTCGCAATGACGGCCTTCGTCATCAGATACTGAAGGAAGAGCCACAGCCACAGGTGGTTTTGGCATTTGGATTGGTCACGATAAAGCGTGAACCTTCCAGACCTTCGGTGTAATCCACCGAACCGCCCACCAGATATTGCAGGCTCATCGGGTCAACCACCAGCGAGACGCCCTGCTTTTCAATCGTCATGTCGCCATCATTCAGCTGGTCATCAAAGGTGAAGCCGTACTGGAAACCACTGCAACCGCCACCGGTGATATAGACGCGAAGTTTCAGCGCCGGGTTCTCTTCGTCGGCAATCAGGTTCTTCACCTTGGTGGCTGCGGCGTCGGTAAACTGCAACGGCAGTGCTACTACTTCATCACTCATGTTTTACTCCGGTAAACGCCCAGGTCAGAAAACGACCTTAATTACGCTATTATCAGCCAGCACCTCAGCGCAATCAAGCTCTCCCCTTCGCACTCTGTGCCGCTTTCACCTCCGTTAAGGGCGCCGCGGGTGAATCCGCCTTTCGTCTGCTGCCCCTCTTCCGTAGAATGGTGCAATATTTTTTATGAACCGCTGGAGCCGAAAATGAGTAAGTCCGAACAACTGTTTGCCGAGGCACAACGCCTGATCCCGGGCGGGGTAAACTCGCCAGTACGCGCATTTACCGGTGTGGGCGGCGTTCCGCTGTTTATTGAACATGCTGATGGCGCGTATCTTTATGACGCCGATGGCAAAGCCTATATCGACTACGTCGGCTCATGGGGCCCCATGGTGCTGGGTCATAACAATGCGGCGATCCGCAATGCCGTGATCGAAGCGGCCCAGCGCGGCCTGAGCTTTGGCGCACCGACCGAAATGGAAGTGACCATGGCGCAGCTGGTGTGTGAGCTGGTGCCTTCCATGGAGATGGTGCGGATGGTTAACTCCGGCACCGAAGCGACCATGAGCGCGATTCGTCTGGCGCGTGGCTTTACCGGCCGCGATAAAATTATCAAGTTTGAAGGCTGCTATCACGGTCACGCCGATCACCTGCTGGTGAAAGCCGGTTCCGGTGCCCTGACGCTGGGTCAGCCAAACTCGCCGGGCGTACCGGCTGATTTCGCTAAACACACCCTGACCTGCACTTTTAACGATCTCGACTCAGTGCGCAGCGCCTTCGAGCAATATCCTGATGCCATCGCGGCCATCATCGTCGAGCCGGTTGCTGGCAACATGAACTGTATTCCGCCGCAGCCGGAATTCCTGCCAGGCCTGCGCGCGCTGTGTGATGAGTTTGGCGCACTGCTGATTATTGATGAAGTGATGACCGGTTTTCGCGTGGCGCTGGGCGGCGCGCAGGATCACTACAATGTGCGTCCTGACCTGACCTGCCTCGGAAAGATTATCGGTGGCGGGATGCCGGTTGGCGCATTCGGTGGCCGTCGCGACGTGATGGCCGCGCTGGCCCCGACCGGCCCGGTTTATCAGGCGGGGACGCTTTCCGGTAACCCGATAGCGATGGCCGCCGGTTTTGCCTGCCTGACGCAGATCGCGCAGCCTGGCACGCACGAGAAGCTGGATGCCCTGACCCGCCAGCTGGCTGAGGGTCTGCGCAAGGCAGCACAACAGCAAAATATCCCGCTGGTGATTAACCATGTTGGCGGGATGTTTGGCCTGTTCTTCACCGAGGCTGACAGCGTGACCTGTTATGCCGATGTGACCCGCTGCGATGTAGAGCGCTTTAAAACTTTCTTCCATCTGATGCTGGAGGAAGGCGTTTACTTTGCGCCATCAGCTTATGAAGCGGGCTTTATGTCGCTGGCGCACAGCGAAGAGGATATTCAGCGCACGGTTGACGCCGCGCGTCGGTGTTTCGCGAAGCTGTAATTTCGGCAGCGTTAAAGACGAAGACCGGCAGCAGCTGGTCTTTTGTTATTGATGAGGTTTGCCCCGCTCTGTTGTGGGAGGGTGCATGCACAGGAAACAGGGTCAGATCGGAAAGGCGCGAAAGCCGTCATCCATGACTCGCTCGGCCCGCGCCGTCCATGGCGCGGGACGCTTTCCTCCTCTGCCCCAATTCCCTGCGCATTGAGCTTCTTCGTTGTTGTCAGATTCACCCTACTTTGGATCTGGCCGCGGTCTGAAACCAGCCTGCTTTTTCCTCTTAACCTGAACGCCTGAGCAGCCAGATAAAGTAAGGCGCACCTAAAAACGTCGCCATCAGCCCGGCGGGGATTTGATCCGGAAACGCCAGCATCCGCCCGCACCAGTCAGCCAGTATCATCAATCCTCCGCCCAGCAATCCCGACAGCAGCAGTTGCGGCAAGGCTCGCCGGAACCCCAGCATGCGCGCCATATGCGGTGCCATCAGTCCGACAAAACTCAGCGGACCGATAGTCAGCGTCGCGCTGGCGGTCAGCGCTGCGGCCAGCAGCAGCAGACTCAGCCGCGCGGGCGTCAACGCCATGCCCGCCGAGCGCGCGGTCGCACTTCCCAGCGGCAGCAGCGTCAGCCAGCGGCTCGCCAGCGGAGCCAGCGACACCAGCACCAGCGCGCAGATTGCGCTCTGGACTGCCTGACTGCCTCTGATGTTATAGGTCGAGCCGGAGATCCAGCTCAGCAGCCCGCCCATACGGGGATCGCCGCTGGCCAGCAGCAGCATCAGCAGGGTGACAAAGGCGCTGTTAAGCGCCATACCCGCCAGCAGCATCCGCTCCGGCGAGAAGCCGCCACGGCTGGCTACCGCCATAATCACCAGCAGCGTCAGCGTGGCACCCGCCGCACCGGCGGGCAGCAGCCAGGCCATCGCATCGCCTGGCACAAAGAACATCATGACCACTACGCCGCAGGCAGCTCCGGAACTGATGCCCAGCACTTCCGGGCTGGCCATGGGATTGCCAGTAAGCCGCTGAATCAGACTTCCCGCCACGCCCAGCATCAGACCAGTAACCAGCGCTGCCAGCACGCGCGGTGCGCGCCACGGCAGCAGCGACTGCAGCATATCGCCCGCTGACCCGATCCAGCCCTGCGCATCACGTCCAAACGCCAGACCACCCCACGCTAACAGGGCCAGAACAGCGAGACCGATCAGCGCCCAGCGCAGCAGGTTCTGTCGTTCGCCGGGCACATGGTCACCCTGATTCAGCGCGGGCGGCACTGAACCGGTGCGCAGTCGCGGCAGCAGCAACAGCAGAATCGGTACGCCAAGCAGGGCCGTGGCCGTGCCGGTCGGGATATCGCGCCAGTGCGCGCTGAGCCATAACACACAGCTGTCTGCCAGCCACAGCAGCAGCGCGCCAGTCAGCGGTGCCAGCAGCATCCGGGTGAGGAGCCGTCGTCCCCCCAGCAGCTTTGCCAGCAGCGGCGCAAACAGCCCGATAAAGCCGATGATACCGGCGATATTGACCAGTTGTGCGCTGAGCAGAATCGCCAGTCCAAGGCCGCCAATCCGCGCCACAGAGAGCGCCAGCCCCAGGTTTTTCGCGACATCATCATCCAGTCCCATCAGCGTCAGCGGACGCAGCAGCGCCAGCGCCAGCACAAACGCCAGCAGCAGGCGCGGCCAGAGTTGCTGCACGTTTTCCCAGCTCATCTGATTCAGCGCGCCGGTGCTCCACAGAAACATGTTCTGCAGCTGATCGTGATTGAAGATTGCGAAGATTTGATTCACCGCGCCGCTGTACAGGCTCAGTACCAGCCCGGCCAGAATCAGCGTCACTGGCGACAGACGTTTGCCCCAGGCCACACCAAACACCAGCGCGCCCACCAGCAGCGCCCCGCTAAGCGCAGCAAACTGCTGTGTCAGCGCCCCGCCCGGCAGATGCCACAGCGTCGCGACGGTAATGCCCAGTTGCGCGCCGGAAGAGACGCCCAGCGTGGTCGGCTCCGCCAGCGGGTTGCGCAAGATCTGCTGAAACAGCAGACCGGCTAACCCCAGTCCGGCACCCACCAGCAGCGCCAGCGCCGTACGTGGCAGCAGGCTGTAGTGAAACACCATCTGCGGCAGGCTATCGACAGCCGGTGACCAGAGTGCCTGCCACCATTCAGCCTGTGGCAGCGCGTGATGCAGATTAACCAGCGTCAGGCTGAGTGAGAGCAGAAACAGCAGGCTGAGAAGGCCTGCGGGAAACAGAGCATGGCGCATCAGTGCGTCTCCAGCGCGCGTTCCAGCACGCGAACAAAGTGCAGCGCCGAGAGCGTTGCACCGTAATACCAGACCGCCGGGACGCGCTGAAAGCGTCCGGTGCGGACAAACGGCATGGCCTGCCACAACGGACTACGCATCAGCTGCTGCATCTCCACGTCGTTGTCGTGATCGAAACAGATGGCATCCACCTCTCCGGCCTGTGCCAGCTGTTCGATGCCGATCACTGCGCTGCCCCAGAAATTGGTTTCGCCCTGCCAGCCATTTTTCAGGCCCAGCAGAGTCATCACTTCCAGGAACAGGCTGTTTTTACCGAAGGTAATGGCGTGACGGCTGTCGAGCAGCGACATCAGCAGAAGCGTGCGTCCGGCATAGGGTGCCAGCCGCTCACGCGCCGCCGCCAGTTGATCATCGACCTCGCGCAGATGCTGCTCCGCCCGCTCGCTTAATCCCAGGCGCGCCGCCAGCTGACGCAGTGATGCGCGCGCGGCGGTGAAGGGTTTTCCATCGCCGCTGTGAAGGTCGAAGCCCATGATGGGTGCGATGCGCGTCAGTTTCTCTTTGGGCGGCCCATAGCCATTGGAGCAGAGGATCAGCGACGGCTGCATTTGCGCCATCAGCTCAAGATTGGGTTCGGTGCGCAGACCGACGTCGATGACGTCTGCAGGCAGCTTCGGCTCACCTACCCAGATGTTGTAGTTGTGCAGATCGGCCACGCCCCAGGGCGTAACGCCCAGCGCGATCAGCAGTTCGGTGGGTAACCACTCCAGTGCAATAATCCGACCCGGATTCGGCGTGGCAGCACGCAGAGGAAGCGCACAAAACAGGGGCGAGGCCGCCAGTGCCAGCAACAGTCGGCGGCGATAAAGATCGGGCATCATCCTTTCCTTAACAGACAAAACTAACCGGCGCGCCGCCCTGCGGGTGCGGTAAAATGCCCATCGGAATGCCATAAATTGCACCGAGCACCTCAGGCTGCATAATCGCCTCCGCGTCACCTTCGGCAATCATCGCGCCCTGACGCAGCGCCACCAGATGATCGCAGTAGCGTGCCGCCATATTGATATCGTGCAGCACCGCAATGACGGTCAGGCCGCGCTGCTGGCTCAGATCTTTGATCAGCGCCAGCACCTCAACCTGATGGGCAATATCCAGCGCCGAGGTCGGTTCATCCAGCAGCAGACAGCGGCTGTTCTGCGCCACCATCATCGCCAGCCAGGCGCGCTGACGCTCACCGCCTGACAGACTGTCCACCAGCCGGCCGGCAAAGGGCTTTAGCCCGACCTGCGTAATGGCATCCTCCACCCTGTCGCGATCCTCCTGACCAAAGCGCCCCAGCGCCCCGTGCCAGGGATAGCGGCCAATCGCTACCAGCTCACGCACCGTCATCCCTTCGGCTGCCGGTAACTGCTGCGGCAGATAGGCCACCTCGCGGGCAAAGGCTTTACTGTTCCAGCGCCCGACCGGCTGCTGATTCAGCAAAACCTCTCCGCTGCTGGCCGCATGATGACGGCCCAGCATTTTCAGCAGCGTCGATTTGCCCGAGCCGTTGTGACCAATCAGCGCGGTCATTTTACCTGGTGGAAAGGTCAGCGACAGGGGCTGGAGGAGAGTGCGGCCGGGCACCTCGAAACTGGCATTCTCCAGCCTGAAGGTTGCCTCTTCTGCGTGCGGATGCGGCATGGTTATCCCTGTGAACGAACGGGCGCCGGAGCGCCCGGTTAAATCAGAATCTGAAGGTCGCGGTGCCGACAATCTGGCGTTCCGCACCCCAGTAGCAGGCGTATTCACGGTAGCAGCTGGCGACATACTCGCGGTTGAACAGATTGTTAACGTTAACGCCCACCGTCGAGCCTGGCAGACCGAATCGACCCAGATCATACTTCAGTGCCGCATCCACCGTGGTGTAACCGGCTACCTTAAAGTTCTGGTTCGAGAGTCCAGCAGAGGTATTAGTTGGGGTTTCAGCATACAGCCCCTGGCTTTCACCCACGTAACGGACCCCAGCGCCGATCGTCACCCCTGACAAAGCAGTCTCGTGGAAGGTGTAGTCGCTCCAGAGTGAAGCCATATGCTTCGGCACCTGCACCGGCGTTTTGCCTTTAAGCTGGGTGTCTTCAGTATATTCCGCATCGGTGTAGGTGTAGGAGGCCGTCAGGTTAACGTTGGCATTCAGCGCCGCTTTAGCTTCCAGCTCTACGCCCCGCGAACGGATTTCACCGCTCTGCACGCTGGAATTTGGATGATTCCGCGTATCAGGATCGGCAGTCAGGTTTTTGGTTTTGGTCAGTTGGTAAAGCGCTGCGGTGAGCACCACCGGGCGATCTTTCGGCACATATTTCACGCCCGCTTCATACTGCTTAGCGCGAGACGGATCAAAGGCCTGACCCTCATAGGTTGAACCCGCATTCGGAATAAAGGCTTCGCTGTAACTAAAGTAAGGCGCGATGCCGTTATCAAACACATAGTTCAGACCACCACGCCAGGTAAAGGCCTGATCGTTCTGGCGATCAACACTGTCTGCCACCCGATCGTAAACGGAGTTCATGGCATAGTCGTAGCGGCCACCCAGTGTCAGCACCCAGCGGTTCCACTCCATTTGATCCTGTGCATAGAGGCCGGTCTGACGCTGCTTGTTAAGGTGCTGATAAGGACCAAACGGCGTTACGCTGTTATCGCCATATTGCGGATCCACGGCATTCAGGTTCGATGCCAAGCCAAACTGTGCGTCGATATCATTGCGGGTACGCTGGAAATCCACGCCCAACAGCAGCGTATGATCGACCTGGCCGGTGGCGAATTTCGCCTGCGCCTGGGTATCAACCGCCAACTGGTTGAGCTTCTCTTCTGAAACTGCCGAACCGCGCGTGATTTGCTGAGTCTCCGGCAGGAAACCATTGCCATAAATACTGCGGTAATCGGTGCGCAGGTCGGCGTAACGCAGATTCTGGCGCAGCGTCCAGGTGTCGTTGAGGCTGTGCTCGGCGTTATAGCCCACCATTTTGGTGGTGCGCGAAATCTTATTGCTCTGCTCGCCTTCGTCGAAGTCGGTCGGCAGTTTGTACTGGCTGCCATCGGCACGGGTGATCGGCACCACGGTGCCCTGACGCGGCAGCCAGCCGTAATAGCCGGTTTCTGGCTCGTTCTGGAAATAGGTCAGCAGATCAATGCGGGTGCGATCGTCGGGACGCCAGCTGAATGACGGGGCAATGGTGTAGCGCTTCTCTTTGTTCATCGACTGCTGCGCATCCTGACTGCGCGCCTGGCCGGTCAGGCGATAGCTGTAGACGCCGTCATCATCCAGTGCGCCGCCAAAATCAAAGCCGGTCGAGAAGAGGTTGTCATTGCCCATCTGGAACTGCACTTCGCGCAGGGTTTCCTGGGTGGGACGCTTGCTCACCAGCGAGACCACACCGCCCGGATTGCTTTTGCCATAGAGCACCGACACGGGACCGCGCAGCAGTTCGGCGCGTTCCAGGAAATAAGGATCGATGGCAAACTCAGAGTAGTTATCTCCCTGCAGTTTCAGGCCATCCAGATACTGGTTGGTATTGGTTTCGCTGAAGCCGCGAATCGAAAGCGCATCGATCACATCTGAGCTGCCACGGTTACCGGTCAGCACGCCAGGCGTATAGTTAAACGCCCCTTTCACGCTGGTCACGTTGCGCATTTCCATCTCTTCGCGGGTGACCACGGAGACAGACTGCGGATTTTTTTCAATCGGGGTATCGGTTTTGGTGCCGGTGGCGCTGCGTTTTGCCGCCACGGTCGGTGCCGGTCCCCAGGCGCTTTCCGCCTCGACGCCGCTGCCGCCATCCGCCGAGACCACCATGGTCTCCGTCTGCGCGGCGTAAAGCGAGGAGCTCAGGCTGAGTGAGATCATTATGCCCAGAAGCGGCCGGGAAAATATTTTTTTGGTGTTGTCTGCAAAAGTCGTTCGCGCATTCATAAAAAGGTGTCTCTTAAAATAGGCTCAGGCGAGCGAATCGAAACGATAATGATTATTATAACGGATTAGATAATATGCGAACTTCAGCGACGACTGCAAGCAGAAATCCCAGCAGTGACGCCGTTTGCAGAGCCGTTTACCCGTATTGATCAAAAACAAAAAAGGGCGCCGAAGCGCCCTTTTTAACCTGTCTGACTGATTTATTTGCCAAACATATCTTTTATCCAACCTGCTACGCCGTCGCTGTCTTTCTGCTCCTGCGGTTGCTGGGCCGGTTGCTGTTGCGGCTGTTGTTGCTGTTGCTGTTGCTGTTGCTGGTCAAACAGCTGTTGCTGCTGCTGAACCTGCTGCTGCTGTTGCTGACACAGCGCATTCGGATCCAGTGCCCACACCGGCAAAGTACGCCAGGTGCTGCTGCCCGTGCCGCAGACAAAGTTACCGGCCGAATCCACATTCATCAGCGACACATCTTCCGGCGGCGTCAGCTGCAACGGCATTGGTGCCTGATTGTCGAGGTAGCGACGATAGAGCTGCATCGCACCGCTGGCACCGTAGAGTTTGGTCGGCTGATTGTTATCACGTCCCACCCAGGTGATCGCCACTTCTTTACCATCAATACCGGCAAACCAGCTGTCGATCAGATCGTTAGTGGTACCGGTTTTCCCGGCCAGATGGGCATTCGGGAAACGCGCGCCCAGCGCACGGGCGGTACCGTGGTCAGCGACCTGCTGCATAGTATAGAGCGTCAGATAAGCCGCCTGAGCCGGTTCCACACGCTGCGCCTGCGGATAGCTCTGATAGAGCACGCTGCCATCTTCTGCAATCACTGAACGCACTGCGGACAGTGACGCGCGGTTACCGCCGCTGGCGATCGACTGGAACGCCTGTGCCACTTCAACCGGCGTCAGGTTCAGGGCACCCAGCAGCATCGCCGGAACCGGATGCAGCTGCTCTTTCGGCACACCCAGCTTGTTCCAGGTATCGACTACCGCATCCAGCCCCAGCGTCATACCGAGGTTAACCGTCGGCACGTTCATGGAGTTGGTCAGCGCATCCACCAGCATCACTTTACCGCTGAAGCGACGGTCGTCGTTCATCGGTTTCCAGATGGTGCCATTTGGCTGCTTCAGTGCAATTGGCTCATCGGCGATCCAGCTGTTCAGGCGGTAGCTGTTTGGCTGGCTCAGCGCGGTGAGGTAAGTCGCCGGTTTCGCCAGGGAACCAATAGAGCGACGCGCCTGCAGCGCACGGTTGTAACCGGCATACTGCGGATCGGCACCACCGACCATGGCACGGACTTCGCCGCTGAAGCGGTCAACCACCACCATTGCGGTTTCCAGATCTTTCAGGCCACGCTGTTTTTTCAGCGTCGGAATGCCATCAACCACCGCTTTTTCAGCTGCATCCTGCGAGACCGGATCCAGCGTGGTGAAGATTTTCACACCGGAAAGATCTTTAATCTTGTCGCCCAGTTTCGCCTGAAGCTCATTACGCACCATCTGCATAAAGGCAGGCTGTGGCGTGATCACACCGCCCTTTGGCTGCACACCCAATGGACGCGCCGACAGCATGTCATACAGCTCCTGGTCGATCACTTTCTGCTGCTGTAACAGGCGCAGCACCAGGTTGCGACGTTCCAGTGCCAGTTTCGGGTTACGCCACGGGTTATAGAGCGACGCCCCTTTCACCATGCCAACCAGCATCGCCTGCTGATCCAGACTCAGTTCATCAACCGGACGGCCGAAGTAGTAGAGGCTCGCCAGCGGGAAACCGCGAATCTGGTCGCTGCCCGCCTGACCGAGATAGACCTCATTCAGGTAGAGCTCCAGGATGCGATCTTTGCTGTAGCGCGCATCCATGATCACCGCCATATAAGCTTCACGTGCTTTACGCCACAGCGAACGCTCATTGGTCAGGAACAGGTTCTTCACCAGCTGCTGCGTCAGCGTACTGCCGCCCTGCACCGCTTTCCCGGCCGTAATGTTCGCCAGGAAGGCGCGACCAATGGAGTACGGACTGATGCCATCATGCTCATAGAAATGGCGATCTTCGGTGGCAATTAGCGTATCGACCAGCAGATCCGGGAAACCGGCGCGCGGCACGAAGAGACGCTGTTCACCATTCGGCGACTGCAGCATGGTGATCAGACGCGGATCGAGGCGGAAAAAGCCAAAATCACGACCGGTTTCTAGGTTTTTAATCTCGCTCAGCTCATCTTTGGTAAAGCTCATGCGCGCGTGGATCTGCCCCTCTTTACTGTCGGGGAAATCAAACGGGCGACGCAGCAGATCGATGGTGTTGCCCTTCACCGAAAACTCGCCGGGGCGGGTGATACGGGAGACTTCGCGATACTGAGTCCCTTCCAGCAGCGCCACCATTTCACTTTTGTTGTAGGCCATGCCCGGTTCCAGGCTGACCATGCGGCCATAGACGGTGGCGGGCAGTTGCCACACCTTACCGTCAATCCGGCTGCGAATTTCCGAGTCGAGGTAGATGCCCCATGCGACCATGACCACCACAAACACCAGGAACAGTTTTATTATCCATCCCAGCCAACGGCGTTTGCCGCGCGGCGGTTTTCCACCTTTACCTTTACGTGGCACCGGCGCTTCCTCCTCGTCATCATTAAAATCGTCCTGATCGATATCCTGTTCGATATCCCTGCGTCGT